>Ga0265297_10001882_pt1 | contig 45771 bp, 46 predicted proteins | sample Munlanlwell13791_FD_192502 | JGI IMG/M metagenome (GOLD analysis project Ga0265297, IMG submission 192502) | Leachate microbial communities from a municipal landfill in Southern Ontario, Canada - Leachate well 137-91 | ecosystem: Engineered > Solid waste > Landfill > Unclassified | place...
AGACAATGACAATCATGATACTTAGATGAGAGATATCACTGATTGGTCTTTTATAAAAGTTAATCGTCTTGTGTTTGGCTTTGACCACCTGACCTTTGGCCTGGTGGGTAAAGAGGGAGGGATCAAGGTTTTTGACTTTTGAGGCCAAAAAACCAAACAAATTTATAGTAAGTTTAGATAGATAAAATATTTTATTTATGAGTCGCGACATTTCTTTGGTAATAGCTATAAGCTGTGTCTTAATGTCCGCCTCCAAAGTTACGCACACAAGTATATCTAATCATAATCTCCTTGTCAATGAGACAGACCTAGGTTATAATCGACACTTTTAACTTACAAAACATGCTATGTTTTGGTAAATTGAATAAGTAATATAGGAGTCAAATGGTTACGTATATCGGTTTTTTTGCTGGAGCTCTGACAACAGGATGCCTGATACCTCAAATCATACAAACACACAAAACCAAATCAGCCAAAGATTTTTCCTTATTCTACCTGGTGGCATTAATCATTGGTGTGGCCAGTTGGGTAATATATGGAATACTTTTGAAAGATTTTCCAATAATTTTGGCAAACATAATCGCTCTGATTTTAATATCATTTATCTTGTATACCAAATTGAAATATTGAGTTTTTATATAAGGAATATATCTGCTTATTGCGAAAAGCTGTCATTGGTTTAAAATAAAAAACAAAAGGACATGTAGGGAGGGTATGCGGTTTAAAAACCATCTAAAATTAATAGTACTTATTGGTACGCTTTATTTTTTGATAGCGTTGATTGCTTATGTTGTCTCAAACCTGGTTGTTATGAAAGGGTTTGAGGCGGTTGAAAAACAGGACTATGAAACCAAACAAAAAATATTGGAAAATGCAATCAATGCAGAAAAAGAATCTCTAAAGGGTCAAAATCTAGATTGGTCCGTTTGGGATGACTCATATAATTTTGTTTTAAATAAAAATCAAGACTATGTGGACGTAAACGTAAATCCAGAGATGCTGGCAAACCTGAAAATTGATTTTTTTGCAGTCCTGGACAAAGAATACAATGTAGTCTTCATACAAGCTCATGATAGTGAAGGTAACGAAATACGCACAGAGGTAGATAAAACTCTTATAGAAAATATCCAAAATTCGACAAAGTACTTTGAAAAGAACAAAAAAGACGATACCGATACGACAGAAGTTTTCTACGATTTGAATGGAATGCCTATTTTGACGACAGTCTCCAACATAATAAAGAGTGATTCCAGCGGCCCCCCCGCGGGCTATATGCTGATGGGAGAATATATAAATGCCGAAAAGATAAAAATCATCTCAGAAAGAAATAGTTTAAATTTAAGCTACGTTGGTTTTGATACCCTGAAAAAGGATAACAGTACTGTCGCAAAAGCGCTTGAATCCACGGATTCTTTTATCGAGTATGAACATAGCAAAGCCTATAGCTATGTGGTTATAAAAGATTATAACAATCAAAAAATTGGAGTCATAAAATCAGAATTTGACAGAAAAGTTAATACAACGGCCAAAAGCACTCAATTTTTTTCTCTGGTCTCTATATATATCATTGCATTTATCGCCGCTGTCATCACAATAATTATATTTATCAGACTAGAATCAACGAAATTAAAACAATTTGAAGGCGAGACAAAGTACCAAATGCTCTTTAACGAAAACGTCATGCCGCTCTTCTTGATAAAATTAGACAAAAATTGGACTTGGACTTCGATTGTTGAACAAAACAATGCCGCATCAAATCTATATAGAGAGAATGACTGGCTAGACATTAAAAATAAACCAATAAACATTTTGTATGGTATGGAAGGTGTTCAGATAAAAGATTTTGTCAGTACCTTGGCAACCGTTGGTTTGTCTACGGCGCAAACGGATTTAATTTTTGGTCAGTCCAAACTTGCAGTTGAAATTATCGGTCGGGTCTTCAAAATTGAAGACCAAAAATATCTTCTTCTTTCAATTAAGGATTTGTCAGAAAGGGTTAATTATGAGAGAAGGCTGGAAGATTATGCCGGTAATTTGAAAAAATTTCAATTAGCAGTGGAAAATGCCTCAGATCAAATTATCATTACAGACCCAGAAGGGATAATTCTTTATGCCAACAAGTCTCTGAAAGCAATCTCTGGGTTTGATGTTAAGGAAGTAGTGGGGAAAAAGGCAGGGACCAGTGGGCTTTGGGGCGGATTGATGGATCGAGAATTCTACGAAAAACTATGGAGAACAATTGACACAGAAAAGCAAAGTTATAATGGGGAATTGAAGAACAAAAGAAAAGACGGCGAAGAATACGATGCTGCCCTTTCGGTGTCTCCGATTTTAGATGAGAGGAATAACGTTCTTTTTTATGTAGGAATAGAGCGTGATATCACAAAGGCAAAAGAAGTTGATAGAGCAAAAACTGAGTTTGTGTCACTTGCTTCCCACCAGCTTCGTACCCCGCTTTCTTCCATAAATTGGTTTACAGAAATGCTTTTGAGTGGCGATGCTGGCGAAACAAACAAAACCCAGAAGGAATATCTGAATGAAATATACAAAGGAAACAAACGCATGGTTAGTTTGGTAAACGCTCTTCTAAATGCTTCTCGAATAGAACTTGGAACCTTTGGGGTCGAACCTGAGCCATCAGACATTGTTGCTATCTCAAAAGATGTAATAGAAGAACTCGAACCCTTAATCAAGGAAAGGCAAGTCTATGTAGTAGAGGACTATGAAGAAATGCCACAAATTATGCTGGATCCAAAACTGACGCGGATTATTTTCCAAAACTTATTGACCAATGCGGTCAAATATACTGGAGGTCGCGGCAAAGTGACAGTTACTATCAAAAAAGACAATGAATATGTAACGATATCGGTTGCCGATACAGGATTTGGGATACCTCCAGATCAGCAAGAGAAGGTCTTTACCAAATTATTTAGAGCTGATAACATCAAGGCATTAGACGCAGAGGGCAGTGGGTTGGGATTGTATATTGTGAAATCAATTGTCGAAGAATCAAATGGGAAGATTTGGTTTGAATCAGAAGAAAACAAAGGCACAACCTTTTATGTTTCTTTGCCAACCAATGGGATGAAAGGAAGGGCTGGTTCAAAACCACTTGAGTAGGTATAATGCTAGTAAATAAAGGAGCCTTGGCTTTCTGACAATAAGGAGAACAGGGTTCCTAAGCCCCTGAAGGGGTCTTGTAGAGAGGAGAGGAAGATGCCGGATAAAAGAATATTAGTTGTAGAAGACGAAAGTTCACTTAGGAAAGCCATCAGCGTTAGTCTTAGAAAACATCAATATGAAGTCTTGATGGCAACTTCAGCTGATGAGGCAATAAATGCTTTAAGTGCGAATGGGCATGTAGATGCAATATGGCTTGACCACTATCTGTTAAATAACGAGACTGGTCTTGATTTTTTAAAGAAAATGAAAACTCAGGATTCCTGGAAAAATATTCCGGTTTTTGTTGTTTCAAATTCTGTTGATGACACCAAAGTCAGCTCTTATTATGTGATGGGGATTGAGAAATATTATATCAAGGCGGAAAACAGCCTAGATACAATAATTGTGGATATAAATAATCATTTTAAAAAGGATGGTATCAATGAGTAAAGCAAGAATCTTGATCGTTGAAGATGAGCCGTCATTACAAAGTGCTCTAAAAAATAAAATGGAGGTTGAGGGGTTTGATGTGGAGACAGCCAAGAACGGTCTGGAGGGAGTAGAAGCGGTAAAAAGATCGGTCCCGGATCTAATATTACTTGATATGGTTATGCCGGTTATGGATGGGCTTACTATGCTAAAAAACATTAGGGAATCAGAGTCCAGTAAAAATGTACCAGTGATAATTTTATCAAACCTGAGCGATAGTCAAGAATTGGTCAAAGCAATGCAAACCGAAACCTTTGATTATTTAATCAAATCAGATGTCAGCCTCGAAGAAATTATTGGTAAGGTAAATGATAAATTAGACCCATCAATCGGCGGGTTGGAGGAGGTGGTTGATAAAGTCAACCAAGAACTCGGACACACCGAGTAGTAACAAGTCAAATAGTTAGACTCAAAAAATACCCATAAATGGGTATTTTTTTGTACGTGTTTCTGTTCATTTCCATATGTAAAAAAGTTATAATTATACACGAAAAGAACAAACTTGAGGAAGAGGTTGAAATAACAGAAAAAAATGTAGAAAAAAGCATCGATGACGAAATAAAGGATTTATAAATGAAAAGGAGACAAAATGGGATTTTTTGATTTTTTGAAAAAATCAGGAATGGTTCACACCGGTGGGACTTCCTACACCGTAAAAGGTGGCAAAAACGGTCCTGAGTACAAGAATAGGGAAGGCAAAAATGTAACCGATCAAGTTATAAATCAGGATCTTCGAAACGTCCAAAATCAGACAGAAGATGCAACCATGGATACAGACTCAGGATTTAGTGGTTCAGACGACAACTAGTCTGGTTCGCCTCAATAACTACTGGCAATAAATTAGTTTTTAGAGGCTATTAATTCGTAGTTAAAAACTCTTGCAACTTTGAAATCGAATTGCTATAATAATTTCTAGCCCATATCTTTTGGGGACAAACATTATGACACAAACTTATCTAATCAAAAGGTGCGGAACGCAATAGCTTCTAAATTAGAATGTGTCAAAATTGTCCCGCGCCCGGCGGGATTTTTTAAAACTTAATATTTCATCCTTCCTCTTGAGTTCGTCATTCATGGTGAATTCATTGAAAAGATGAAATCAGGACTTTGACAACTGAATATGTAATTAACAATAACCCAAATTTTGTTAATTACTGATTATAGGGTAAAAATAACTGGTAGTTATAAACTACCAGTCGACATGAAACTATTGTAAATAGAAAACAAGAAAGAATACGAGAAATAGAAACTCATGACAAATTAAGTCAAGTAAGGGCACATGATGGATGCCTTGGAGATTCGAACCGAAGAAGGACGTAGTAGGCTGCGATAAGCCTCGGGGAGCTGCCAAACAAGCTTTGAGCCGGGGATGTCCGAATGGAGCAATCCAGCTGGAGTCATGTCCAGTTAACATTAACTGAATACATAGGTTGATGTAGGGTACGCGGTGAACTGAAACATCTAAGTAGCCGCAGGAAAAGAAATCAAACGATATGCCGTAAGTAGTGGCGAGCGAAAGCGGCAAAGCCTAAACTTTTTACATGTGATAGCTTACGGGCGTTGTGTAAAGAGGGTTGTAAGGTGAACATGCTCTGTTTAGTCAGAGAACAGGGTCTAGGATAAATTTATTTCAGAAATGGAGTATTTTTATTCTAAACGCTGTAATCGAGAACCGTAAATCTCGAGTAAGGTTACAAAACAAAGAATTAGTGGAACGAGCCTGGAAAGGACGGCCATAGAGGGTGATAGCCCCGTACGTAAAAATCCTTTGTCCTTATATGTTTATTCTTAAGTACGACGGAACCCGTGAAATTCTGTCGGAAGCTGGGTGGACCACCATCCAAGGCTAAATATTCGAATCTACCGATAGCGAACTAGTACTGTGAAGGAAAGGTGAAAAGAACCCCGGTGAGGGGAGTGAAATAGAACCTGAAATTATGTGCCTACAATGAGTCGGAGCCTCGATTTATCGGGGTGACGGCGTGCTTTTTGTAGAACGAGCCAACGAGTTAATTTGTGCAGCTGGTTAAGCCCAGGGGGCGGAGCCATAGTGAAAGCGAGGATTAACAGTCCGAAATTTTAAGTTGCACGGATTAGACCCGAAACCAGGTGACCTAACCATGGGCAGGCTGAAGCGATTGTAAAAGGTCGTGGAGGGCCGAACCCACCAGAGTTGAAAATCTGGGGGATGACCTGTGGTTAGCGGAGAAATTCCAATCGAACTTGGAGATAGCTGGTTCTCTCCGAAATAGCTTTAGGGCTAGCGTCGTATATTAATCTTTGGGGGTAGAGCACTGAATAGGCTAGGGGGCGCAAGCTTACCAAACCTAAATAAACTCCGAATACCAAAGACCATTACTACGGCAGTCAGAACGCGGGGGCTAAGCTTCGCGCTCAAAAGGGAAACAGCCCAGATCGTCATCTAAGGTCCCTAAATCTATGCTAAGTGGCAAAGGATGTGAGATTGCATAAACAACCAGGATGTTGGCTTAGAAGCAGCCATGCATTTAAAGAGTGCGTAATAGCTCACTGGTCTATTGTGGTCTTGCGCCGAAAATATAACGGGGCTAAGCATAGTACCGAAGATACGGGCTTCGACGTAACGTCGGAGCGGTAGGAGAGCGTTCTATACGCAGTGAAGTCAGACTGGAAAGTCTGGTGGAGTGTATAGAAGTGAGAATGTTGGCATGAGTAACGATAAGGCGGATGAAAAATCCGCCCACCGTAAACCCAAGGTTTCCTGGGCAACGTTAATCGTCCCAGGGTTAGTCGGGCCTAAGCCGAGGCTGAAAAGCGTAGGCGATGGACAACAGGTTGATATTCCTGTACCGCTGTAATTGTTCCCTGCATGACGCTGGGCATAAAGTCGAGCAGATTTATGGCTATATCTGTTTAATCATCCGAAGGATGAGAATAAAACTACCGCAAGGTGGAATTCGACCGAAGACACAGACTAGAAAAGCTGCAGGTTAATAGATTACGGCGTCCGTACCGCAAACCAACTCAGGTAGGTGAGTAGAGTATACTAAGGTGCTCGGGAGAACCCTCGTTAAGGAACTCGGCAATACAACGGGCGTAACTTCGGGATATGCCCTGCCTCGTAGTAATACGAGGCCGCAGCGAAAGAACCCAGGCGACTGTTTATCAAAAACACAGGTCTCTGCTAAATCGCAAGATGAAGTATAGGGGCTGACGCCTGCCCGGTGCTGGAAGGTTAAGAGGAGAGGTGCAAGCCTTGAATTGAAGCCCCAGTGAACGGCGGCCGTAACTATAACGGTCCTAAGGTAGCGAAATTCCTTGTCGGGTAAGTTCCGACCCGCACGAATGGCGGAACGGTCTGGGTACTGTCTCAACGAGGGACCCGGTGAAATTGCAATAGCGGTAAAGATGCCGTTTACCCGCGACAAGACGGAAAGACCCCGTGGAGCTTTACTACAGCTTGGCATTGGATTAGGTCTTATCATATGTAGGATAGGTGGGAGACTTTGAAGTTGCGACGCAAGTTGCGATGGAGTCGTCCTTGAAATACCACCTTTGATAAGGTTTGATTCTAACCTTGACCCATGAATCTGGGCAGGGAACAGTGTCTGGTGGGTAGTTTGACTGGGGCGGTCGCCTCCTAAAGAGTAACGGAGGCGTTCAAAGGTAGGCTAGATCCGGATGGAAATCGGATTAATAGTGCAAACGCATAAGCCTGCTTGACTGCAAGACTGACAAGTCGCGCAGGGACGAAAGTCGGAGTTAGTGATCCGATGCATTTCAAGTGGGAGATGCATCGCTCAACGGATAAAAGCTACCCCGGGGATAACAGGCTGATTTCTTCCAAGAGTCCACATCGACGAAGAAGTTTGGCACCTCGATGTCGGCTCGTCGCATCCTGGGGCTGAAGCAGGTCCCAAGGGTTTGGCTGTTCGCCAATTAAAGCGGTACGCGAGCTGGGTTCAGAACGTCGTGAGACAGTTCGGTCCCTATCTGTCGTGGGCGTTGAAATTTGAGAAGAGTTGCTCCTAGTACGAGAGGACCGGAGCGAACGAACCTATGGTGTATCGGTTGTCCTGCCAAGGGCATTGCCGAGTAGCTACGTTCGGAAGGGATAAGCGCTGAAAGCATATAAGCGCGAAGCCCACTTCGAGATTAGATTTCGTTATAGATCCCTTATAGACCATGAGGTTGATAGGCTCTAGGTGTAAGTGCGGTAACGCATTAAGCTGAGGAGTACTAATAGATCGATGACTTAATTTGTATTCTAGTTATGTTTTGATTTATCAAATTATAGCTGGAAGTCGACTGGTAATTTATAATCAGCAGTGGTTATATGACTTGTGATTTTAGTCACTGGTCACCCCGCTCTTTTCAAAAAAAAGGGCGGGGTGTCTGGTGGCTATAGCGAGGAGGTCACACCTGTTCCCATCTCGAACACAGAAGTTAAGCTCCTCTGCGGCGATGATACTTGGGTCATCAAGCCCTGGAAAAGTAGCACGCTGCCAGTTTATGAAAAAGGACACGTGATTGCGTGTCCTTTTGCTATTTCTATAACTTTTTCCTTAGTATTGAGTTAACTGGATAATTTTTTGAAAGTTTGATAATTGCTTTTTGCTCTTTTGCGCCAGGGTTAATCTCTTCCATTTTATTATTCGTTAGGTCGTATATGTCTATAATAATATCTTGATAAATATTATGGGGAGAGAGCACTTCTACCTTGTCGTCCGTCATTATCTTATTTTTTACAAGTATTTCATTTTTATTATCAGTAAATATGCCAATATACTCCCAAGTTTTCTTGTATCTTCGATTTTCGGTCACTTCACCAAGCTTAGCGTCATCAAAAAGAAACCCAGTTGTGTAGTCTCTGAAATTAAGTTTTTCAAGCTCTGCCTCCAATATTTTTTTATCTTTTTCAGTATACCTGCTTGATTTGAGAAGGTCCAACGCCCTTCGATATGTAGAAGCAGTTGAAGCTAGATAATATTCGCTTTTATTTCTTCCCTCAATTTTTAATCCGGTCACTCCTGCCTCAAGAATCTCCGGTAAATACCTTATCAAACGTAGGTCTTTTGATCCCATGACACTCGTCCCATTTTCGTTTTCCTCGATTGGATATAATTCACCAGGACGCATTCTTTCCTCAAGAAAGAAATTATTGTGCGAACGAATGTGAGAACTATTTACATCTGAAGACTTCTCTCTGTCACTCGAAGAATATACGCGATAATTCCAACGGCAGGGTTGAGCACAATCACCGAGGTTGGCTTCTCGTCCTGTCATATAGCGAGATAAAAGACAGCGTCCAGAGTATGAAATACACATAGCCCCGTGAACGAATATTTCAAGCTCCATCTCAGGAACGGCTGTGTGAATATTTTTTATTTCATCTAAGGTTAGTTCACGAGCCAAAACAATCCTTTTTATCCCTTGTTTTTTCCAGAACTTAACACTCTCAATATTTAACGTATTTGCCTGGGTTGATAAATGAATAGGGATATTTGGTGCAATCTTTTGTGCTAAGGCAACTATTCCAGGGTCAGCAATAATAAATGCGTCAGGATAGAACGAGGCCACCTTTTTCATGTCTGACTCAAGCCTTTTCAGATGCTCATTGTGAGCAAAGATATTAAATGTGACAAAAAGTCTCTTATTTAGGCTGTGTGCATGGTCGATAGCTTCTTTGACTTCGCTTAGTTCAAAACGGACCTCAGCTTTACGAAGCGAATATTCATTCAAGCCAACGTATACTGCATCGGCACCATATTGAAAAGCAATCTTTACTCTTTCCAGATCGCCACCGGGCAAAATTAATTCAGGTTTTTTCACAGCCCTAGTGTAACAAAAATAAAGTTAAAATACTATGTTATACACAGCTTCTATAAAAAAGACTTGACAAACATGAGTCTATATGATAGTATATAAATGTAATCTTAACGATTACCTTGAAAACTTAAAGATTTTGGTTGGAGGGTTCGACTGAACTTGAGCCATAAGGTCACTGGAAGGACGCGTACCGCGTCAAAAAAAGCGGGATATATCAAATTATTTTGATCCCATTGCTTCTTCTCTCGACACATGAGCAAAGATTGGTTGACCCTCTTTTCGTTTAAGACAGGTCAAATTGACTTGGAAAAAGGACGCGAGATTATCTGTATTGTAGGATTCGTACCTATGAGATGGAGCTGGCGTCTTTTTTGTTATTGCATATTCTTCTTCTGGTGCTACAATGATAGCCTAAAAAGGAGAATTATTATGGGAGAACAAGTCTCAAAACCTCTGTGGAAACAATTATTAGTACCAATCACTTTAGTCATCATTTTTGTTCTTTTAGTCTGGGGGGTATATAGAATCCAGAGATCATTTCAAGTTCAGCCAAATCTAGATGTGGCAATACCAGAAATCTCGAATACCCAGGAAGATAGTATTAACCTAACCGGGAAAACAGCCAGTGATGCGACTGTTACAATAAATGATAAAAAAATAGCAGTGAATAAAGATGGTAATTTCACTTATCTATATATTCTAAACCCTGGAGAAAATAAGATTATTTTTAAGGCAAAAAAAGATTCATCGGAGCCTACAACAGTTGAAAAAATCGTTGTTAGAGAACCAAAACCTATAGTTACTACAAGTCCATCAAGTGGTCCAAGCTTGCAAAATGTTTCAAATAATTCAGGGTTAACAACTTCAGGCCCAGCAGAGAACATTGGAATTATTGGATTAGCCGGGATAATTATTAGCAGCGGTCTATATTTTAAAAGTCTGAAAAAAGCAAAAAAAATTATTCCAAGCTATAAACTCTTTACATAGAAGATAATTTCGGATATAATTTGTATTTAGCGAGTGCGCTGAAACAGCACTTCAAAATTGTGTGTGTTCACTATTTAATAGTAGTGGATAAATCTATGCACAAAGAGGTTTTTTAATGACAAAACAGACATTAAACATGGAGGATCTTCTGGCCTCCGAAGAGGAGTCCTTTAGAACTTTATCTGAGGGAGATACAGTTGAAGGAACAATAGTCTCTATTACCAAAAACGGGATTTGGCTCGATTTAGGCAAATTTGGTGGTGGTTTAGTTGTTGGGCCAGAGATAAGAGACAGGAGCGTCATAGCTGATCTGAAAGCCGGTGATTCGATTACTGCTAGTGTTTTAGAAACAGAATATGAGGATGGAAATGCCCTCCTTTCTTTGAAAAAAGCATCTAGAGAAAAGATCTGGACAAGGCTAGCAAAAATGGTTGAAACCAAAGAGCTAGTTTCACTTCGGCCAATTGATGCAAACAAGGGCGGACTGTTGATGGAAATTGAAGGAGTAAGAGGTTTTTTGCCTGTTTCACAACTTTCAACAGAAAATTATCCTAGAGTAAGTGATAAAGACGAAATACAAATTCGCCTATCCGGCCTGATAGGGAGGCCGATGGATGTAATAGTTTTAGATGCTGATGAAAAGGAAAGCAAGCTAATTTTTTCTGAAAAAGAAGCCAAAAAGAATGAAATGTCTGAGGTGATAAATAAGTTTGCCATAGGTGATAAAATTAAAGGGACGGTTACTGGCATTGTCGATTTTGGTATATTTATTAATGTCAATGGAGTTGAAGGTCTTGTTCACATCTCAGAGATTGCTTGGGATAGGGTTGAAGACCCAACCAAAATAGTAAAAATCGGCGATGAAGTAGAAGCTTTAATCATAGGGATCGAAAATGATCGATTCTCATTGTCCTTGAAGCGCCTGACCGAAGACCCTTGGGCCGAAACAGCTAAACAATTCAAGGTAGGAGAAATAGTAGATGGAGAGATAACTAGGATTACCCCCTTTGGTGCTTTCGCCCGAATCCATGATAATATCGAAGCACTTGTTCACATTTCAGAATTAGCGGAAGGCCATATCAAAGATCCTAATGACGTAGTCGAAACAGCCAAAAAATATAAGTTTATGATTTTAAGTATAGATAAGGACAATCACAAAATAGCTTTGTCTCTAAAAGCGGTTAATGAAAAAGAAAAAAACAAGACATCAAAACCGGAAATTGATAACAAAAAGGCTGAGAGCAAAGTGAAAACAGAGGCAAAGAAAACCAAAGAAATCAAAAAAAAGGCAATCAAAGAGGAAAAATAAGCATGTAATGACAGCTTCCTTTGCTTGAATTTAATATTTTATTCAAAACCCCTCAATATTGCCATGAAAAATAGGGGTTTTGTATTTAGAGAAAATATGGATAAAGAAAAAATTAAGATTCCGAAGATTATAACAGTTGGAGACCTATCTAAAAGATTAGGGGTGTCCGCTGCTTCTGTCGTGGCAGAATTAATGAAAAATGGTGTTATGGCCACGATTAACGAGAGTATTGACTTTGAAACGGCTGCCATTATTTCGGAATACTTAGGGCTAGAGGTTGAGGAAGAAATTAATAATAATCAAAAAGGTGATGAAGAGGTAATCGAAAAAAAAGTAAAGGCCAACCTCACTACTAGGCCTCCGGTAGTTTCAATTCTTGGACACGTTGATCACGGTAAGACTGCTCTTTTGGATGCAATTCGTCATACTAATGTTGTAGCCGGGGAAGCTGGAGGGATAACTCAACATATTGGAGCGTATCAGGTAGAGAGGAATAAGAAGAAAATTACTTTCGTTGATACTCCAGGACACTCTGCCTTTGAGGAAATGAGAGCACACGGGGCTCAGATAACAGATATAGCCATCGTCGTGATTGCAGCTGATGATGGTATAAAGACTCAAACACTGGAAGCGATCAATCATATAAAAAATGCCCACACATCTTTGATAGTTGCAATTACAAAAATCGATAAACCTGAAGCAGATGCGCAAAGAGTAATGCAACAACTAGCCGAAATTAATTTAATTCCAGAAGAGTGGGGAGGTCACACCTTGTGTGTCCAAGTCTCTGGGAAAACAGGAGTAGGGGTTGATGATTTACTTGATCTTATACTTTTGTTAGCGGATTTAAAAAACCTTCAGGCTGATGAAAAATCACCAGCAACCGGAGTAGTTGTGGAATCTCATATGGATAGCGGGAAAGGCCCCGTGGCAACCATATTGATACAAAACGGAACTCTTAAAGTTGGTGATTGTATGCAAATCGGGGAAACTTATGGTCGTGTTAGATCTATTGCTAATGATCTTGGCAAAAAAATAAAGGAAGCTTTTCCTAGTATGCCGGTCAGAGTTGCCGGAGTAAAAAAGGTTGCAATGATTGGCGAACCTTTTATTGTTTTCTCTGATGAAAAGGGCGCTAGGGGGGCATGTGATAATTTCAAAAAAGCCTGTGTTGTTAAAACCTATAGCTCGGTAAAAAAAATTAATTTAGAGACCATAACAAGTTCAATCGCTGAGTCTGATGTCAGGGAGCTAGCAGTTGTAGTAAAAGCCGATGTTCAAGGATCTTTGGACGCAATCCTTCAGGCATTTGATAAATTTAGTACGCCGGAGGTGAAGGTTCGTGCCGTTCATGCAGGAGTTGGTGAAGTCAATGAATCAGATATTATGAGAGCAACAACCGCCAGTAAGTTGATCGTTGCCTTCAATACCGCCGTTCCACAGGCCATTAAACAAATCGCCAAAACCGAAAATGTTAACATCTCAAGTTACAAAATAATTTATGAATTACTTGATGACATCAAAAAAGCTTTGGAAGATCTATTACCACCAAAGATTATCGAGATAATTATAGGTAAGTTAGAAGTTCTTCAGATCTTTTCAACGAGCAAAAAGTTAACGGTTTTAGGGGGTAAAGTTACTGAAGGAAAAATCGAAAAAGGGGCAAGGGCCAAAATAATGAGGAAAGATGAAGAACTTGGCAAAGTTAAAGTCACATCTGTCAAGAGAGGCAAGGAAGAAGTTACTCAAGCTCAGATAGGAATGGAGTGTGGTCTGGGAGTTGAAGGATTAAATGATATTCAGCCGAAAGATCAAGTTGTCCTATTTGCTCTCGAGGAGCAAAAACAAACCCTAAATGTCAAAATTTAAATGTCGAAGAGAACATATAGAGTAAATGAATTAATAAAAGAAGAAGTTAGCCAAATTCTACTTAAAGAACTTGGTAGTGACTTTGGCTTTATTACAGTGCTGGCGGTAGACACAAGACGAGATCTCAGACATGCTACAGTGTGGGTTAGCATCATTGGCGAAAAAGCTAAAGCAATTTTAACGCAATTAGAAGATAAAGAAAAGAATATCCAATCACAGCTAAATAAAAGGCTTGTCTTAAAATACGTTCCGAAGCTGACATTTGAACTAGATCATTCCGGGGAATATGCTACTGAGATAGGGAAAACTTTAAAAAAAATAAGAAATGACCAAAAATAAAGCTCAGATAGTAGATAATATTATCAGAAAATCAAAAAATATTGCGCTTATGGGCCACCGTGATGGTGATGGAGATTGTTATGGTGCAATGATTGGTCTCTATCTATCACTTATAAAGCTAGGGAAGAATGTGCAAATATATAGTGAAAATGATTTGCCCGACTCACTACAATTTTTAAGAGAAAATAACCAGATTATATTTACTAACAAATATCAAGAAGAGATTGACTGTTTTGTTATTTTGGACACATCTGATAAAAATATAATTTCTGTGCCGAGCGTAGCAGATAAATATTTTTCGGACAAAAGAGTTACAAGTATTTTATTAGATCATCATGAAAGAGGTGAACTTGCAGCCAACGTTGATTGTGCTTGGGTTGAACAAAAATACTGCTCAACCGCTGAATTGGTATTTGATTTAATCAAAGGGATGGAAATTGATATTGACAGTGAAATTGCTACTGCTCTTTTGACCGGCATCGATACAGATACTTCTAGTTTTCAAACTCAGAATACAACAAGTGAAGCATTTGCGAGTGCTTCATACCTGATTGATAAAGGTGCTAGACTCTACGATATTGTTCAGAACACTTATTTCAACAATACGGTTGACTCCTTAAAAATAAGAGCCTTAGTTATCGACAGGCTAGTTGTTAATCGGAAATACAATGTAGCAATGTCGTATTTACTAAACGAGGATTTTCGCAATCTTTGCTCAGAAGAAGCCTCTAGGATGATTGGCCAAGCAAACTTTTTAAATACCCTGAAAAGTAAAAAAATGATTATCTTTATGTCTGAAATAGAATCAGAGGTTGTTAGAGTTAGTCTTCGAACCAGAGATCATAAGGTGGATGTTTCAAAATTTGCAAAGGCTTTAGGTGGTGGTGGCCATGTTAAAGCCGCAGGCTTCTTAATCAAGGGTCACTTGATATTTGATGGATCAGTTATAAAGATTGTTTAAAAATCTTGACGATGGAAGAAAATAAACGTATTTTTATATTACATAAGGAGGAGAGATGACTCCCATTTCAGCTAAAGTGTTAATTATTGAAGATGATCGGTACATTTCTAAAATGTACCAATTAAAATTGAGCCTTGACGGCATGGATGTTCAGGTTGCTGACAACGGGCGAATTGGTGTTGAGAAAGTTAAAGAATTTAAACCGGAAATTATCTTGCTTGACATACTTATGCCTGAACTCGATGGTTATGAAGTCTTAAAAATTATAAAAAATGATTCTGAGACAAAGAACATACCAGTTCTCATCCTGAGTAATTTAGGTCAGGAAGACCACATTCAAAAAGGCTTGCAGCTCGGAGCCGCTGGCTATATTGTAAAGAGCCAATATACTCCATCGAAGGTAGTAGATAAGATTAAAGAGGTTCTAGACGGAACTGTTGACAATAGTGAGAAACCTTCTCAAGAAGAAGATCAGTCGGAAGCCGAAGTTTAATGTAAAATTGCTCCATCAATTTTTCTATAACCGTTTAGAAAATCGGTAATTAACATCTCATTTTTATCTTCAATCTGTACCCTAGTAATATTTATTGAATCCTTACCACAGCCAATTATAAGTCCCCGATTAAGAACAACAACATAACCGGGCTCTAATACTTTTTTTTCAATCTGACCTTCCAATATTTTTAACATTTTTCCATCCCAAGATGTAAAAGCATTAGGCCAGGGGATGAAAGCACGAATTTGCCTCTCAATATCAGTTGCTGACCGACGCCAGTCAATCAGACCGTCTTCCTTTCTGATCATAGTGCAGTATGTTGCTTTTTCTTCGTCTTGAGGTAGCACATCGACTTCCCCGTTTATATATCGAGGAATAATTTGAACTATTTCGTTTGCTCCCGCTTCAGCTAATTTTTCATAAAGAGTAGAAGTTGTTTCTTTTGGATCAAGTTGAACTTTTACTTTGGAAACAATTGGTCCGGCGTCTAACTTATTTGTCATTTTTATAACTGTGATGCCAGTTTCTCTGTCGCCGTTTAGTATAGCGGTAGGTATTGGGGATGGACCGCGGTATTTAGGTAATAGAGAACCATGAATATTCAAAGCACCATAGCATGGAATTGCTAAAATATTATCTGGTATTACTTTACCGTAGGCAGCAACAACAATAATGTCTGGGTTAATCTGGCTCGTGATATTAAATAATTCATCATTTGATAATGGTTGATAAACTAATAGTTTGAGTTTGCTAGCAGTCTCCATTACCTGAGAAGGTTTTGGCAATGCTCCGCGACCTGATTTTTTTGTAGGCTGGGTAATAACACCGCAAACATTGAAGCCAAAGTTGTATATATTTTCTAGAGCTTTCGAAGCGAACAGGGGAGTTCCAAAGAACATTACACGGGTTTTTTCTACTCTCATAGAACGATTATAACAAAAAACGTTTTATATTGAATAGTGATTAACAGGAAGCTAGATCTATAAGGAGTAAACAATATAGCTATAAAATGTTATAATATATACAATGAAGACAGAGAAGATATTATGAATAATAAAATCATGATTTTTATAATTGTAGTCATTGTCATTGTGATTGCTGTTTTGGGAGGAGTTTTTTACCTGACGCCGTATAAGCAAAGTATCAGTAAAACACCGTCAGGAAGTCAAGCAACTCAAAATACAAATCAAAACGAAGTGACTATCAAAGACTTTAGTTTTAGCCCGGAGGCCATCACAGTGAAAGCTGGTTCCAGTGTTACTTTTACGAACAAGGATTCAGTAACCCATACCATTACTGAGACAAATAAGGCTTTTGACAAAGAAATCGGGCCTGGCGATACCCTGAAGATTACTTTTGATAAAGCGGGGACTTACAATTATCATTGCTCCATCCACCCATCGATGAAAGGCAAAGTCATTGTCCAATAATAATGAGTTAGAACTTAACCCTGTATCTCCTGATCAGTTTTAAGTTCTTTTAGTTTAGATTTATCCGGGATAAGATCAATAAACAGGACCCCGTTCAGATGGTCTATCTCGTGTTGCATGACCCTGGCTAGCAAACCACCGGTATTAATCAGAATTTTTTTGCCCTTGATATCTTTGGCCACAACCTTGACTTTTTTGGGACGACTAACCGGACCAAAAATATTAGGAACACTAAAACAGCCTTCATCCATTTCCACCTTTTCTTTTGAGAACTTTACAATCTCTGGGTTTATCAAGATAGTCAGGGGGATATTTTCATAAATTATATTACCCTCCTCGTCTTTGGACCCGCGAGATTCAATAATAATGATACGCAGATTTTTGCCAACCTGGGGAGCTGCTAAGCCTAAGCCTGGCTTGGATCTCAACGTGTCGATCATGTTGTTTATGAATTGAACAATTTCCGGTGTAATAGTTTCAACCGGCTCTGACTTTTTTCTTAATCCTTTATTTTCTTGGGTAATAATAGTTAGAATCATAATATTATTCCATTTGGGTCAATATCAATTAACCATTCGTTATTAACTAATTTATTAATTCTTTTTATGTTTGATATAGTTTTAACCTGTTTTTGGATAGGGACTTTCAGGGTAATCTGCCAACGATACTTATTAGCAAGTTTCGGAATAAATGCCGGAGAAGGTCCTAGTAACGTTATCTTTTCATCCTTGAATTCATCTTCTAGCTTTTTTGCCAAATCCTTTGCCTTATGTTCAGCAATATCATAATCAGAATCATTATACATCAAATTAACTAATTGGACAAAGGGGGGATAGCCTAGTTCTTTACGCTCCTGTATTTCATGTTTATAAAAACCCTGATAATCATGCTTACTAGAGAGTCTTATAGCGGGGTTGTCAGGGTTATATGTCTGTAAGACAACCAAACCAGGAAACTTGCCCCTGCCCGTTCTCCCGGCTACTTGAGTCAAAAGGTCGAATGTGCGTTCACTAGCATTGTAATCGGGGAAGTTAATCATGGTGTCAGCGGAAATTATTCCTACGAGTCCGAGATTGTCAAAATCCCACCCCTTTGTTATCATTTGGGTGCCAATCAAGACGTCAGTTTGATGTTTTGCAAATCTGTTGTACAGATCTTCATGGCTTCCCCGTTTTTTTGTTGTGTCCTTATCCATTCGTTCAATAATATATTTATTACCTACTATTTTTCGAAGTTCTTGCTCAACTCGCTGCGTTCCTGTCCCAAAGTATTTTATGGATGGACTTTGACAAGCAGGACAAAGGGTCGGAACAACTTCTTGGTAACCGCAGTGATGACAGACTAAACGTAAGCTGTTGTAGTGGAAAGTAAGAGATAGGTTACAGTTTGGACAGGTTGCTACGTAACCGCAGTCGCGACAATTAACAAAAGTTGACATACCGCGACGATTGATAAAAAGCAGAACTTGCTGGTTATCAGCTAAAGTCTTTTTGATTGCCCCTTGTAATTTTTCAGAAAAAATACTTTTATTTCCGTATTTAAACTCATTTCTCATATCAACAACTTGAACTTCCGGCAAAGTATCTTGAATAACTCTTTTATTCAATGTATGAAGCTTGTAAGAAGCAGTTTGTGTTTTATAGTAACTGCCTATTGAGGGTGTAGCACTGCCCAAGATAAGCCTTGCTTTAGAAAAAGAAGCTAATATTTCGGCCACCTTAACAGTTTGGTAACGAGGGGCTTGGTCTTGTTTATAACTTGTCTCATGTTCTTCATCTATGATGACAAGTCCCAAGTTACAAACGGGAGCAAATAAGGCACTACGTGATCCGATAATAACAGATTTCTCACCGCTCAAAATAGATTGCCAATTTGCAAACCTCTCGGTCTCCTTTAAATAGCTGTGCAAAAGAGTTACTCGTTTACCAAATCTGGCTTGATAGCGATCCAGGGCCTGGGGGGTCAGAGAAACTTCAGGGACAAGAATAATTGCTTCTTTTCCTGCCTTGAGAGTATCTTCTATCAGCCTCATATAGATTTCTGTTTTGCCCGAACCGGTCACCCCGAATATCAAATGAGGGGAATCAGATGTGTCCTGAGTAATGTCACTTACTATTTGAACTTGCTCAGGAGTCAACTTTGGCTGAAAATCAGGCGAGGGAACAGACCTCTCGTCATCTAAGATCCGTCGAGTTTTTCCTAATCCTACAGGAATAATAGTTTGCAAAACACTGGTTATAGGAGAACAATAATATTCAGACATCCAGAAAGCTGTCTCAAGGAGTGTTTTGCTGATAACGGGCTTATCAAAAATAATTTTTTTAATTTCTTTAGTCTTGAAACTAGGCTTTGTCGTTTTTTCTAAGGTTATACCAACGAAATTTTTTGTTCTAAGGGGTATTATAACTGCCTGACCTGTTAAAATATTTTGATCAGAACTGTAAGTCAACAAGTCAGTCTCTCGACCCAGGTAAGTCAATGGGGCAACTTCGTAATAATTCATTAATCTTATTTTACTTGGAGGATGTGAGTTTGTGAATCATTCTTTACGAGATTAGCAAAATCAGTTATCATTACAAGGTAAAAATTTATATTTATGAAAAAGAAAAACCGAATTTGGTTCAGATTATTTATTTTGTTATTTTTGGTTGTCGTATCACTGATTATTGATTGGCCTAAAGAAATTAGAGTTCAAATCCCTAAGCCTATTGTCAATTTTGAAAATAAATCACCCTTTGTCAAGCTTAAAACAAAGGGAAGTCTTGTTGATTTCAAAATAAATTTGAAAATTAAAGAAGGGTTGGATCTCCAGGGAGGAAGTTCAATAACCTATTCTGCGGATCTATCAAAAATTCCAGACAAAGACAAAGCAAACGCTATGGATTCTCTGAAAAAAGTTATCGAAAATAGAATCAATGCTTTTGGCTTAACCGAACCGGTTGTTCGTACATCAAAAAGTGGAAACGATAATCGAATAAGCGTTGAATTACCCGGAGTAAAAAATACAGATGAAGCGATTGATTTAATAGGCAAAACAGCACAACTAGAATTTAAGGAATATAAAGGACAAGAGTTTGTTACCACTGGGCTCACCGGGAAAGACCTGAAAAGAGCAACTGTTGTTTTCGATCCAAATACAAATAAGCCACAAATTTCACTTGAGTTTAGCTCAGATGGAGCAAAAAAGTTTGAGGAAATAACTGGTCGAAACGTCGGTAAACCAATTGCTATAGTCCTAGATGGCAAGATTATATCTGCTCCAAACGTTAGTGAAAAAATCACTGGTGGCAATGCTCAGATAACCGGAGAATTTGATATCAAAGAAGCAAATGCTCTGGCTATCCAGCTTAATGCCGGGGCTCTGCCTGCGCCGATAAAGATTATAGAACAAAGAACTGTTGGCGCTACTCTGGGGCAGGACTCAATCAATAAGAGTATTATCGCAGGGGCTATCGGCATTTTAGCGGTATGCATCTATATGTTGATTTACTATCGGTTGTTGGGAGTTTTTTCTACAATTGGCTTAGCCCTATATTTGATCTTTATGTTAGCATTATTTAAATTATTCGGGGTAACTCTTACCATGGGAGGAATCGCCGGGCTAATTCTTTCGATTGGTATGTCAATGGAAACGGATGTTTTAGTTTTTGAACGAATCAGGGAAGAACTGCGAAATGATCATTCATTTGTCTCTGCCCTGAGACTTGGTTTTATAAAAGCTTGGCCAAGTATTCGTGATTCAAATGTAGTTAGTTTGATAATCTGTGCTATTTTATACACCGCGGGAGGAATGATCAGGGGTTTTGCTATAGTCCTGGCGCTTGGTATTATCGTAGGACTAACCACAACATTTTTAGGAACCAGAACATTAATTGATCTTATTTCGAGAAGAAAATTCGTTAAAAAAGCCGGGCTTTTTCGAGTCGAGAAATTTGAGGAAAATCTATGAATCTCATAAAGTATAGAAAGTGGTGGTATATATTATCTCTGGTTGTGATTATTCCAGGGACTATTTCACTATTGCTTTTCGGACTCAAGCCGTCGATTGACTTTACAGGTGGAACTGTTATCGAAATCGAAGGACTGAAGGATAAAAATAAGATTGAGCAATTGACCAAAGATGCGAACTTTGAGAATGTCACTATTACTATAACAAACAAGGGAGCTATTATCCGGGCAAAGCCAATAACTGAAGAAAAGCACAAAAAATTTAAGACTGAATTGACCAAAAATAAAGGAACGACAGAAATTCGAGTAGAGACAGTCGGTCCTTCAATCTCGAAGGAAATTACCAATCGAGCCTTTATCTCGGTTGCTCTCGCTTCATTGTTAATAATTCTTTATTTGGCCTATGTGTTTAGAAAAGTGCCGAGGCCGGCAAATTCCTGGGCCTTTGGCATCACGGCTGTGGTTGGGATATTGCACGATGCCTTGGTTTTACTGGGGATATTTTCGCTCCTGGGTCACTTTTTCAATGTTGAAGTCGATCCGTTATTTATTACAGCGATATTGACGGTTATTGGTTTCTCGGTTCATGATACAGTGGTTATATATGACCGGATCAGAGAAAATCTGGTCAAAGGGACTAGTGAGACCTTTGAAGCAGTCGTTAACAGAAGTCTCGTAGAGATGTTGGATAGGGATATCAGTACGTCATTTTTAGCGTGGATAATCGTCTTTGTTCTTTACCTTTTTGGTGGAGAAACAATCAAATACTTTGTTTTAGCCTTAGTCATCGGTATTTTGCTAGGGACTTATTCTTCTATCTTTAATTCGGCTTCATTATTGGTTAGTTGGCAGAATTTTAGAGATAGAAGGCAAAGCAAATAAATTGTTGCTCGAGAAAAGATAATAAATGAAAGCAAATAGAAATTTTCAAATTCAAAAAAAGTGGAAATTTCTGGACAACAAAAGTCCAGTTTTTTCTTCTGCAAAGATAAATCCAGATATAATCAAGCTCTTAAGTAACCGTGGAATAACCAGCGAGCCAGAAGCGCTGGATTTTTTGGAACCTAGCTACGAAAAGCTCGCTGATCCATGTCTGCTTCCTGATATGGTTCAAGCGGTCAAGAAAATTGAGAAAGCAGTACTCGGTAAGAAAAAAATCGCGATTTATGGCGATTATGATGTAGATGGCATCACCGCCACTGCCCTACTTATGAAGTTTTTTACGATGATTGATGCTAACGTCATAAGCTATATTCCTTCCAGGAGCGATGAAGGCTATGGACTAAATATAGAAGCAATTAATGAACTAAAAAAAGATAAAGTTGAATTAATAATCACTGTTGATTGCGGTTCATCAGCGATTGATGAAGTCAATCATGCTAAAGCCTGTAGTATGGACATTATTATTACCGATCATCATTCTATAAAAACATCACAAGGAAAAGATATTGTACCCGATGCTCTTGTGATAAATCCCAAGAGAGGGGAAAGCGACAAACCATATTATCACCTGTGTGGGGTTGGAGTCGCGTATTATTTGGTGCGGGCACTAACATCATCTTTTCCAGAAAAAGTTTCTAGTGGCCAAGAAAAATGGTGGCTTGACCTGGTGGCTCTCGGTACAATTTGTGACGTTGTTCCATTGACCAAAGACAATCGGATTTTAGCAAGATTTGGACTGAAAGTCTTAGGAAAGAGTCGCAATTTAGGTATTATTGCTTTAGCACAAGCCTCTGAAATGGCCTTGGAGAGCATAGACAGCTACAAAGTGGGCTTTGTTATTGGTCCTCGCCTCAATGCTGCAGGACGACTTGAAAATGCCTCTTACAGCCTTAAATTATTGATAACTGAAGACCCAAATCAAGCGGTAAAATTGGCAAATGACCTTAATGATTTGAATATGAAAAGACAAGAGATCACCGAAATGATAGTTACAGAAGCACGTCAGATAATAGCTAACAAAAAATACGACGACAAAAAACGCAAGATAATACTTCTGTCAGATAAAAAATGGCCGGCTGGGGTAGTAGGGATTGCTGCATCTAGGCTGGTACAGGAATATTCCAGGCCAGTGCTGATAATGGAGGAAGATGGAGAAGAATTAAAAGGTTCCGCACGTTCAATTAATGGTTTTAATATTGTTGAAGCACTATCAAAATGCAGTGAATATTTGATCCAATTTGGTGGTCACGCACAGGCTGCTGGGCTTAGGATGAAAAAAGAACATTATCTACTTCTTGATGAAAAACTTCTATCTATCTCGGGGCAGAAAATTAAAGACCTTGATTTGATACCAGAGGTGGTCATTGACAATAAAATGTTGTTCAAAAATATTGATCAAAAATTGGTCGACTCTTTGTTAGATCTTGAACCGTTCGGTACAGACAATTTTAGACCGGTTTTTGCTTCAACACAGGTAAAGGTTAAACAACTTTCATTGGTTGGGAAAAACAAAGAACATCTAAAATTGCTTTTGGGTAATAATAATGATCAGCTCGGAGCTATCGCTTTTCAATATGGTCAGAAATGTGACATAAAGACTGGTGAAGAAATAGATATTGCCTACACCATTGAGATAAACGAGTGGAAAAATCAGAAGAAAATTAACCTTCATATTATTGATATTAAGTTGAATAAATAATTTATACAGTTATGATTTCAATAGATAACATATTAACAAAATTGCAGGAGAGTTACCCAAAGGCTGATGTTGATTTGATCAAGAGGGCTTATATTTTTGCGGCTGATAAACATAAGGGCCAAAAGAGATTATCAGGGGATAAGTATATTACTCATCCATTAGCTGTTGCTACGATTCTAGCTGATTTATATTTGGATGATATGACAATCGCTGCAGCACTGCTACACGATACGATCGAAGACAGTGATGTAACTGATTCTGAGCTCCGAGATAGATTCGGGGAGAAGGTCGCAGAGCTAGTAAGTGGGGTTACAACTTTAGGAGAAATTGACTTTTCAAAGTTGCCGGATCAGGAAGTACAAGAAGCAAAATTTCGAGCAGAGATTGAAAATCTAAGACAATTTTTCTTAGCGATTGCCAAAGACATTAGGGTGGTTTTGATTAAACTTGCTGACAGATTGCATAATATGCGAACATTGGAATCTCTAACCGTATCTGATCGGAAGCGGATCTCAAGAGAAACGCTTGAAATCTTTGCCCCTCTTGCTGACAGGTTAGGGATGGGGCAGGTCAAGGCTGAACTAGAAGACCTGGCTTTCAAGTATTCAAACCCAGAAGCTTACAAGCAGATAGCTAGCATTATGGCCAAAGGTGAGAGAGAAAGAAGAAATTATTTAATCCAAATCAAAAGCATTATTCTAACTGAACTGGAAAGAGAAGGGATCAAGGCTCAAGTAGATGGACGGGTCAAGCATTTGTATTCGGTTTATAAAAAATTAAATAAGGTAAATCAAGACTTTAATAAAATTTATGATTTGATGGCTGTCAGAATTGTCGTCGATACCGTTGAAAATTGTTACAAAACCATGGGAATTATCCATTCTAAATTCAAGCCAATGATTTATCTCATTAAAGACTACATAGCAATCCCAAAGCCAAATGGTTATCAGTCATTGCATACAACGGTTTTCGGCGTAAAAGGAAAAATAACCGAGATACAGATTAGAACAGAATTAATGCACGAAGAAGCCGAGCAGGGAGTTGCGGCTCACTGGCATTATAATGAAAGCAAGCTGAGTGTTTATGAAAAAGGATCAAGCTCATTTGCTCCGGAAGAAAGGCTGGGTTGGGTTAACAAGTTAGCGAATTGGCAAAAAAATATTTCGTCAAAGCAAGACTTTACTGAGGACTTGAAAATTGACCTTTTTAACGATCGAATATTTGTTTTTAGCCCACAAGGGAATATTTTTGATCTTCCTGAAGAAGCGACTCCGGTTGACTTTGCCTATGAAGTTCACTCAACTGTAGGCCAACGTTGTAGGGGCGCAAAAGTAAATGGACGGATTGTTCCATTGAGTTATCAACTTTCCAACCGGGATGTCGTTGAAATAATCTTAGCTCCAAAAAACGATAAAAATGGACCGGCTAGGGGTTGGCTTGAGTTTGTAAAAACGGCAAAAGCTCGACAAAGAATTCGAGCGTGGTTCAAGAATTTAAACAGGGCCCAAAACATAGAAGATGGCCAAAAACTTTTGTTGTCAGAGTTAAAAATTTTTGGTCTCGAGGATAAGGATATTACCGAGGAACAGAAGAAAAAGATCATCAACAATATGGGCTTAAAAGAATGGAATGACTTATTAGCGGCAATTGGTGATGGGACAATTACGGCCAAGCAGGCCATTAAAAAAATAGTGGGCCAAAAACTATATGCTGATCTTGACAGCAAAAAAGATAAAGTTGAGAAAAACGAGGAAAAGACTGATGGTCAAGAGAAAGAGACAACGTACAGTAGTCTCTCGGGGATTTTAGTCCGTTATGCGGATTGTTGTAAACCCAAAAAAGGCGATAGGGTGAAGGGTTTTATTACCCAGGGTCAAGGGATTACTATCCATAAGGCTGATTGTCATAGCCTTTTGACCAGCCCCCAAGAAAAAATAATTGATGTTGATTTTGCTGAGGCAAAAAAGATATTAACCACAGTCGAGATAACCGGCCAGACTCGAGTTGGCTTAGCGAGAGATATTACGTCCTTGATTGCCAAGGAGAATATCATCATTGAAGATATGCAAGCCACTGGTATTAAGCCTGAAGTTAGTTTGATAAAAATCACCTTTTTTGTCGATAATCCTTCAATCATCACTGATTTGTTACCAAGATTTGGACAAATCGAAGGGGTTATGACAGTTAGACGGAAATAAGCGCTTGCAGTAGTGAAATTGATATGATAAAAATAATAGACAATGACTAAGAAAACCTTTCAAGTCCCTAGAGGGACCAGAGATATATTGCCAGATGACCAAGTTTATTTTGACTATCTAAATTCTATTTTTAAGTCTGTAGTTAAAGCCGCGGGATTTAGACAGATCACAACACCGGCCTTTGAAGATACCAATCTTTTTGTGCGAGGGGTAGGGAAAGAAACTGACATCGTTGAAAAAGAGATGTATACCTTTAGGGACAAATCTGATAATTTGTTAACCCTGAGACCTGAAGGAACTGCCCCAATTGTTCGTTCATACTTAGAAAATGGTATGCAATCTTGGTCTCAACCGGTGAAGCTTTTTTATACGATGCCCATGTATCGCTACGATCGACCCCAAGCCGGTCGTTACAGAGAATTTTGGCAATACGGACTAGAAATGATCGGAGACAAGGAACCGCTCGCGGATGTAATGGTTATCTCGACCGCTCAGCGCGTTTATAGGAAACTAGGTATAGGAGATTATATTTCACTACAACTGAATAGTATAGGTTGTCAGAAGTGTCGTCCTAAATACATTAAAGAGTTAACTGTATATTATAAAAATAATGAGAAGAAAATTTGTGCTAGCTGCAAAAACAGAGCAGAAACAAATCCTCTTCGGTTATTGGATTGCAAAGACCCTAAGTGTCAGCCGGTTATTGAAGATGCTCCGCAGATTATTAACTTTCTGTGTCCCGAATGCCATGAGCACTTTAGACAAGTGCTGGAGAGTCTAGACGAGATTAATGTTTCCTATGAAATAAATCCTAGATTAGTTAGAGGTTTGGATTATTATTCTAGAACGGTTTTCGAATTTTGGGCAGGGAGCGATGGAGCCCAAAATGCCCTGTGCGGGGGCGGCCGCTATGATGGACTTGTTGAAGTGTTTGGTGGGAAGTCGACTGCAGCTCTCGGATTTGCTGGTGGGACAGATAGAACAATCGAATTTATTAAAAGTCATCCTGAGATAGAAGTAATTTATGATCAAAAAGTGGACGTTTTTGTTGTACAACTGGGAAGTGAAGCCAGAAAAAATTGTCTTAAACTCCTAAGCTCGTTTTGGGATGAAGAAGTAGCAGCAGAAGGTGGTTTTGATAAAGAGGGGATCTCAGGTCAACTCAGTATCGCGAATCGTCTAAAAGCGAAATATGCTCTAATCATTGGCCAAAAAGAAGCTTATGATAAAACGGTTATCATCAAAGAGATGGCATCGGGCAATCAAGAAGTTTACCCGCAGGATAAGGTGGTAAGCGAGGTCAAGAAAAGATTAAAATAATGAATATAAAAAGAGACGGCATTTAGCCGTCTCTTTTTGTTTGTTTTAATTTTATTAGCCAGTGTAACCGAATGAACGAGCTATAGACAAAACGTGTTCGACGTAGCTATAACTATGGTTATATCGGTATAGAGCACCTGAGACGTTACCACTAGCAGCACCATTAGCGGCCAGATATTTAGCGGCGGTATAGATAGCATCATGAACGTCATTGATTAGTGCTAATCCATCACCATCACCATCCTGAGCGTAAGCCCTAAAGGTACTAGGCATAAACTGCATCGGTCCTTGAGCACCAGCATAACTGGCAACAGTTGTGTCACCACGTTGACCGGTCTCTACATAGTGGACCGCAGCGATAACTTGTCTAGGAACGCCATAGATTTTTTCGGCTTCAGCATAGATGCTGTCAAAACCACCCGAGGTGGTGACAACCACCCTTTGAGTGGCCTTGTTTGCAGCGACAGCGGCTTGAGCCTGGATAGCCTTGGCTCTTTCTGCGGCCTTTTCAGCCTCGATTCGAGCCTTTTCATCAGCTATGGATTTTTGATATGAAGCTAATTCAATTTTAGCTTTTTCTTCAGTAGTCGGTAAGCGATCTACTCGATAGGTTTTTTCGATGTTTCTTGCGATATTCGCCTCGCCTAAGGCGTTTGTCTCTATTACTTGAGGTTCCGCATAAGCGATTTTTACCTCAGCTAGTCCCAAAGGACTCTTCGCAACTATGAAGACAAACAGCATAGCAGCGATTATGTTTTTGTTCATTTTGTTGAACAAACCTTCCTTTCCACCCTCAAGTTGGATTATCTCCAACTAAAAATCCCAACTTACTTGGGAATACATTATAATAGCATAAATAGTAGTTATTGTCAATAACTTTTTACACTACAGTTCGCAATTTTACACGACAATGAGGTTCTTGTCAATAAATTTTTTAAGGGTTATTATTATTTATGCCAGATCTATCAAGTTAGGAAGGTAAAAATGGAACAGTGTATTTTTTGTAAAATTGCAAATAAGGATATCTCGTCGGTTAGCATATGGGAAGATGATGATTATTACGCCTTTTTAGACCTGAACCCAAATACAAGAGGCATGACTTTGGTTATTCCAAAAGACCACTTTGATTCTGATCTTTTTGATCTGTCTGACAAAGAAATTGCATTATTCTTACAGGCAACAAAAAAAGTATCAAAAATTTTGGAAAGAGGACTAAAAGTTCAAAGGGTGGCATTAGTTATCGAAGGAATGGGGGTGGACCACCTTCATGCCAAGTTATACCCGCTTCATGGGCTTTCAGAGAAATTTTCCGAAAATTGGGCTAGTGATAAAATTTACTTTGATAATTATGAAGGCTATCTCTCAACACAATTAGGCCCAACCCTCTCGGTTGAAGAGTTAAACAAGGTTGCTTTAGAAATCAAGAATAATCAGTAAAATGTCGCGATAGGTAGCAAATAATCCCAAAACCCTTGCTTAAAGCCAAAAAATATGCTTAAATTAAGATTACAAAAGGACATAAGGGGGTGATTTAAGTTTGCAATCAGTAATTCGAAAGGAAAAAGAACCATTTGAAAGTCTGGTCAGGCGCTTTAACCGCAAGGTACAACAAAGTGGAAATTTAGCTATGGCTAGAAAAAGACAACATTTTGAAAAGGATTTGTCAAAGAGGGAAGAGAGAGAAATAGCGATACGGAAAAAGGCCAGGAAAGAACAAAAAAATCGTCAACAATTAATAAGAGGTTATTAATGAGTCTAACACCAAAAATTGAGTCAGACCTAATATTGGCAATTAAGAATAAAGAGGAACTGACCACCTCTGTTTTAAGGATGATTAAGAGTGCCATAAAAAATGCCGAGATTGCCAAAGGTGACGAACTAAATGAGTCGGAAACCTCAAACATACTAGAAAAACAAGCTAAGCAGCGTCGAGACTCCATCACTCAATATATTGAAGGTAACCGAACCGATTTGGCAGACAAAGAAAAGGCTGAGCTTGCGATTATTGAAAAATATTTGCCCAAGAAAATGACCCAATCAGAGCTATCAAACCTGGTTGACAAAGTAATATCGGAAACTCAAGCAAATTCTATCTCTCAAATGGGCCAGGTAATCAAAGAAGTGATGATAAAAGCAAATGGTCAAGCAGACGGGAAAACGGTCTCAGAAATGGTAAAGACCAAGTTGACATGAAGTTTGAGATAATCGAGAAAACATATCGTATCAATAGGATAAGATTAGAAAAAGTAGCACAAGCTGCTTTTTCTGTTTTGGGTGAGGAAAAAGATGGCCATATTGAATTAATTTTTGTCAGTCGGGACAAAATACAAAAACTTAATCGAGATTATCGAAAGATCGATGAAATTACAGATATTTTGAGTTTTACCTTGGAACATCAACCTCTTATAGGGCAAATGTTTATCTGTTATACTAAAGCAAGAGAACAGTCAATCGAGAGAAATATAGAACTTGATAAGGAAATCGAAAGGCTATTAATCCATGGCCTGGCTCACTTATATGGTTATGATCATCAAACGAGAACTGAGCAAAACGACATGGAGAAAGTAGAAAAACTAATATTAGAAAGGACAGAATCGTGATAAAAAATATTCTTTTTGTTGGTCCTCCAGGTTCAGGGAAGGGAACACAAATAAATGAGCTAAAAAAGTACCTAAAATTTGAGGTAATCTCTAGTGGAGATATAGTTAGAGACCTTGCTGAATCTGACGAAGCAATAAAAAAGACCCTAGAAAGCGGAGCATTAGTCAAGGATGAAATATTGATTAAAGAAGTAGATCGGAGAATTGATCAAATCGATCCGGAGATGGGAATAGTTTTTGACGGGTTCCCGAGAAACCTTCACCAAGCTGAACAGCTGGATGAAATGCTTCTGCACAACCACGATCGTGCACTTGATGCAGTCGTTTATATATATCTTGACGAGAAAGAAGTAGTCAAACGCTTAACTATACGTAAGGTTTGTGAAAAATGTAATCGGCCTTTATATGATCTCTCAAAGTGTCCTGACTGTGGAGGAAAACCGGTGATCAGAAAAGATGATAATGAAGCAACTATCATCAATCGAATGCAGGTTTTCTTAGAGAATACTCTACCGCTAGTTAGCTACTACAAGACAAGAGAGGTTTTGCTTGAGATAAACGGAGAACAATCTATCGAAGGCGTTGCCCGTGATATTAAAGAAGGGTTGGGGTTGTGAGCTTTGACAAACTGGAATCGATGGAAAGAGGGGGAGGAATCCTTGGGCAGATACTTCGTGATTTAAAGACCAAGACAACCGTTGGGATGACTACAAAAAACTTAGATGATATGACCCGTAGGCTATGTTTGAAATATGGAGTCAAACCATCATTTTTGGGCTATCAAAATTATCCAGCAGCAATCTGTGTTTCGATCAATGACGAGGTTGTCCATGGTATCCCAAATGAACGCCAGCTTGTAAACGGGGATATTATTTCTCTTGATCTTGGAGTTTACTTCCAGGGGTATCATACAGATGCGGCGATTACTTTTTCTCTTGGAGAAGTCCCGCTACAAACCAAGAGGCTTTTAGAAATTACGAAAGAGGCGCTGATGATAGGGATAAATGAAGCAATTGTTGGAAATACAATTGGAGATATAGGTTTTGCGATCCAGAATTATACTGAAAAAAATGGATTTAATGTAGTGAGATCATTGGTTGGCCACAGTATTAGTAAAAATATCCATGAAGATCCATTGATTCCAAATTTTGGGCAAAGAGGAAGTGGACAGCTAATAAAAGAGGGAATGACCTTGGCTATTGAGCCAATGGTTACGATGGGTGAGTACGACGTTTATCAAGACGATGATGGTTGGACATATAAAACGAGTGATGGCTCGATAGCTGCACACTTTGAGCATACAATTTATGTCACCGATAAAAAGCCCCTTATTTTGACAAAATAATGAGAAGACCCCTTGAAAGATTAGTCATTTACCCTATATAATGATTTGGTTAGTATAAAAAACATGGCGAAAAAAGAAGAATTTTTTGTAGGATTAGACATCGGCTCTAATAAAATATGTGTAGTTGTCGGTCAGCCAGAAGAGGGCGATACCGTAAAGGTTATTGGTGTTGGCACATCACATGTCACTGGTCTTCGAAAAGGAGTTGTAACCGAAATTGAAGAAACAGTTAGCGGAATCTCTGAGGCTATTGAGCTTGCTGAAAGAAGCTGTGGGTTTACACTAGATCATGCTAATGCCAATATAAACGGTGGGCACATTCATTCCACAGTTTCGAGAGGCGTTGTTGCTGTTGGTAGAGCTGACCAAGAGATAACTAAAAATGATCTTAATAGGGCCGAAGAAGCAGCTCAGGCGATTCAGGTTCCTCCAAACAAAGAGATAATACATGTTATCCCTAGGCAGTTTGTTATTGATAACCAGGAAGGAGTCAAAGATCCACTTGGAATGACGGGTGTGAGGGTAGAAGTCGAGGCCCTCATTGTTACTCTCTCTCAGCAGGTACAAAAAACCTTAGGCAAGTGTGTTATTCAAGCGGGCATAAAGATAGACGATCTAATTGTTTCTCCGTTAGCTTCAGCTAAAGCAGTTTTAGATAAAAAACACAAAGAATTAGGTTGTGCAGTCATTGATATCGGGGCTGAGACAACAGGTCTAGCGATATTTGAAGAAGATAGTCTTCTATACACAAACGTCTTTCCTATTGGTGCGTCTTCTGTAACCAATGATATCGCAATAGGCCTTCGGACATCAGTTGACGTTGCTGAAAAAGTGAAGATTAAGTACGGAAATGCTTATCATAAGGATATCCCGGAAAAAGAAAAAGTTGATTTATCAGTCATCGACATAAAAGAAGAGGGCGTTTTCTCAAAAAGACATATTGCAGAAATATCCGAAGCTAGAATGGAAGAGATTTTCAAGATAGTTCGTGATGACCTCAAAAGATTAAAGAAAGACGTTTTGTTACCGGCTGGTATTATTTTAACTGGCGGTGGAGCCAAGCTTGAAGGAATTGATGTCTTGGCCAAAGACTGTTTTAAACTACCCGTGGAAATAGGCAAGCCTCATTCTCTTAATGGGTTGACCGATAAAGTATATGATCCGACCATGTCGACTAGTGTAGGGTTGATGTTATATGCATTTGAAGAGAGGATTGGGTTTAGCGGCTCAAACAGAACGGGTGATATGATCAGTAAGGTCCGAGGAATTTTCAAGACATTTTTGCCATAAACGTTGGCGTATATATTAATAACAAAAAAGAACAAATTCTATTTGTTCTTTTTTGTTAGCTACTGATATGTTGAGTTTATAACGAACAATATATTTGTACAAAAAATAAAAAACACTTTACATTTGAACAAATTATATATACAATAATTTACGATTTAAACCTAACTATTTTTAAAGGAAATTTAGGAGGCATCAAAGTGGCAGAAATTAAACCAAGCATGGAAACCTTTGCTCGTATCAGAGTAGTCGGGGTAGGTGGCTCCGGCAGCAATGCTATCAATAGAATGGTTGAAGCAGGACTTAAGGGTGTTGAGTTTTTAGCGATCAATACGGACGCACAATCACTGCATGCTTCACATGCAGATAAAAAAATACATATAGGCAAATCTTTAACAAAGGGATTGGGTGCAGGAAGCGATCCTGAGGTTGGCAAAAAGTCAGCGGAAGAAGATAGTGAAACAGTTTACGAAGCTCTAAAAGGGGCTGATATGGTCTTTATTACTTATGGTGCTGGGGGTGGTACAGGCACAGGAGCAGCTCCGGTGGTTGCAAACATTTCAAAAGAGGTTGGAGCTTTAACTATTGGTGTTATTACTAAACCATTTGCCTTTGAAGGAGAGAAAAGAAAGAGAATTGCAGAAGAAGGGGTTGACGAATTGCGCGACAAAGTTGATGCTCTTATCACCATACCAAATGACAGATTGCTGCAAGTTGTTGACAAAAAAACCTCGCTTCTTGAGGCTTTTCAGGTAGTTGATGATGTTCTCCGTCAGGGTGTACAAGGTATCTCTGATTTGATAACAGAAAGTGGCCTGATCAATGTTGATTTTGCAGACGTCAAAACTGTCATGTCTAACGCCGGTTCGGCATTGATGGGGATTGGGCGGGGCAGTGGGGAAAACAGAGCTATTGAGGCTGCTAAGCAAGCCATAAATTCTCCATTACTCGAACTTTCGATTAACGGAGCCAAAGGGGTACTCTTCAATGTAACAGGTGGCAGTGACCTCGGTATGTACGAGATTGATGAAGCCGCCAAAGTTATTACCAATGCTGTTGATCCTGAGGCAAATATAATCTTTGGAGCAGTTATCGACCCGAACATTACCGGTGAGATCCGTATTACAGTTATCGCTACTGGTTTTGAAGGAGTTCATAATCCGATTCAAGCTCATCATCCACTGGATTTTGAAGCTAGAAAGGGAGTCCCTCCCATTGAACCAGAAAAAGATGAGACTGAAGAAGAGAATGATGAGGAATGGGAAATCCCGACGTTTATTAGAAAAAGAATGGAATAATCAAAAACTCAAAATATTTACAAAAAAAGGAGTTCATAAAGAGCTCCTTTTTTGATAAAGAAAGGTGTGGAAAATCGATTTTTTTGCGTGAAAAAGCCATTAATTATTGTGGATAAGAAAAAGCTTGACACCACATATCTAGCGTACTAACATATATCACACACACCACATATTGCGTTTTTGTGTAGGAATAAATTAAAAGAGAATCAGATGAATTGTCCTAATTGTCAGTCAGACAATCTAAGGGTTTTAGAAAAAAGAGACATTGACGGAGAAGTTGCGATTCGTCGTCGTAGGGAGTGTTTGAGTTGCAATTTTCGCTTCACCACCTATGAGAGGCCAGAAGCTCCCATGTTGGTGGTTATTAAAAAAGATGGTAGAAAAGAAGTCTATTCGAAGGACAAAATGGCGAAAGGAGTTCTAAAGGCTCTTGAAAAAAGACCGGTTACGGAACCTCAGATAGAAGTTATCGTGAACGATATCGAAAAAGAAATTTATGCTTCTGGTGAAAAAGAGGTTCCTAGTAAAATAATTGGTGATCTGATTTTGAGCAAACTTAGAGAAGTTGACGAAGTTGCCTATATGAGATTTGCGAGTGTTTATAAATCATTTGACGATATTGACAGCTTCAAAACAGAAGTAGAAAAACTAGAAAAAGTTAAATAAAAATAAAAACCTTTTATCTGCCTAGCGGCAGAATAAAGGTATCGAAGGGAGTGGTTAGCGATGGTGGTCAAAGATGAGGTTCAGCAAAAACAGTTATCGTTGTCGAAAGAACATTTGAAAAAGAAGCCTTTCACAAAGGTTGTAAAGAGAGATGGCAAAATTGTCAAATTTGAGCAAGAAAAGATTACCAAGGCTATATGCAAGGCAGGGGAAGTGACAGGTGAGTTCGGTCGGTCGATTGCTGAAAAACTAACAAATAAAGTTACCGAGCATCTTCATAAACAATACGATGCGGATCATTTACCAGAAGTAGAAAAAATCCAAAATGTTGTAGAGCATGTTTTGATGGACTCAGTCTTTGAAGAGACAGCCAAGGCTTATATTGTTTATCGTAAGCAACATGAGGAACTACGCAAGATCCGTTTGATGGACACCGAAACGCTGATGGACGACTATATTGGCGAAGATACTTGGTACGTTCGTGAGAATGCCAATATGAGCTATAGCTTGCAGGGTTTGCGCAACTTTATTTCAGATAAAATCACAGAGAAATATTGGCTAAACAAACTTTATCCAGCTGAAATCAAGGAAGCTCATGAAAATGCCGATTTTCACATTCACGACCTGGGATTTTTAGCAGTGTACTGCTGTGGCTGGGACCTCAAAGACCTTCTTTTGAGAGGATTTGGCGGAGTCCCGGGCAAGATACAAAGTAGACCAGCAAAACATCTCAAAGCACTCCTAAACCAGGTTGTTAACTTTATGTACACAGTGCAAGGAGAAAGCGCAGGGGCAGTTGCCTTTTCGAATTTTGATACTTTGGTGGCCCCGTTTGTCAGGTTTGACAATCTGGATTACAAACAAGTCAAACAGGCGATGCAGGAATTTGTGTATGGGATGAACATTCCAACGAGGGTTGGTTTTCAAACCCCTTTTACGAATATTACCATGGACCTAAACCCAGCTGGGCAACTTGCAGAAGAAAGCGTCATCATTGGCGGAAAACCCCAAAAGGAAAAATACAAAGATTTTCAGGAAGAGATGGATCTAGTCAATCGGGCTTTTGCCGAAGTTATGCTAGAAGGTGATGCTAATGGACGGATATTCTCGTTCCCGATCCCAACATATAACATCACCAAGGATTTTAACTGGGATAATGAGAAACTTAATCCTGTATGGGAGATGACGGCAAAATATGGGATCCCGTATTTCTCAAATTTTGTTAATTCGGATATGTCTCCTGATGATGCGAGAAGCATGTGTTGCAGGCTTAGATTAGATAATAGAGAGTTACGGAAAAGAGGCGGGGGGTTATTTGGCTCAAACCCTTTAACGGGCAGTATCGGTGTGGTAACGATTAATATGGCAAGGTTGGGCTATGTAACGAGAAATGAAAAAGAATATTTAGAGAGATTAGATCACTTAATGGATTTGGCCAAAGAATCTTTGGAGATAAAACGTAAGGTAATAGAGAGATTCATGGATCAGGGACTATACCCTTTTGCACGGTTCTATCTGGAAGATGTCAAAAAACGCTTCGGTTGTTACTGGGCAAACCATTTTTCGACGATTGGACTTTTGGGTATGAACGAGTCGGTTAGAAATTTATTTAATGATAAAGAAAATATTACGACAAAAAAGGGCCATGAATTTGCGATAAAAGTAATGAATCATATGCGTGAACGGATGAGTTCTTATCAAGAAGAAACCGGAAATATGTACAACTTGGAGGCAACCCCTGGAGAAGGAACAACAACACGTTTTGCCAAAAGAGATAAAGAGCAATATAACGATATTTTGGTGGCAAACGAAGAGGCTTATAAAGGTCTTGGAGCAAATCCATATTATACTAATTCTACCCAATTGCCAGTTAATTATACCGAGGATATCTTTGAAGCACTTGACTTGCAGGACGGCCTCCAGACCATGTATACCGGCGGTACCGTCCTGCATATCTTTGTCGGGGAAAGACTGGATGATATAAACTCAGTTAAAAATTTGGTGAAGAAAATTTCTGAAAATTATCACTTACCTTATTTCACTTTATCACCGACCTTTTCTGTCTGTCCCAAACACGGCTACTTAAAGGGTGAACACAAATATTGTCCAGTTTGTGATCAAGAAATTGGTTATTTACCACAGACAACAATTGACATAAACATAAAACAAAAAGTAAAAGTCTAAGGAGGTAAAAATGACTTTAGAGGAAAAAGGAAATTTGGAGGCAAAAAGAACAGAATGTGAGATATATTCTCGTGTAGTTGGGTATATCAGGCCGGTTAATCAGTGGAATGATGGCAAAAAAGCTGAATATACAGATCGAGTAACATTTGATTTAGATTCAAGCCGTTGTTAGAAATGGAGATTAGCGGGTTAATCAAAACTTCATTGATTGATTTCCCAGGGAAAATTGCAGCCGTGGTTTTTACACAAGGCTGCAATTTTCAATGTGGGTTTTGTCATAACCCAGACCTAATCCCGATGAAAAAAGGTAACATCAGTGAAGATAAAGTTTTCGAATATTTGAATACCCGAAAGGGCAAACTAGACGGAGTAGTTATAACGGGAGGAGAACCGATCATCCACGAGGGATTGGAAGATTTTATAAAAAGTATTAGAAAATTAGGATTTGCTATTAAACTAGACACCAACGGCAGCAATCCTGTAAAGCTGCAGTCTCTTTTGGACAAAAACCTGATTGATTATGTTGCTATGGATATCAAAGGATCCCTTGGAGCATATCCGAAAATTTCAAAATATTTGAATAAAAATGTTATTCAAGAAAGCATCAAAATTATTATAAGCTCTGGGGTTGAATATGAGTTTAGGACAACAGTTTTGCCCTACTATCACAAACTCTCTGATTTTCAAACGATAGGAAAGCTTTTGGATGGGGCTAAAGCCTATACAATCCAAGGATTCAGGTCACAAATAACCCTGGACAAGAAATTAAAAACAGAAGCCAGTTTTTCCATGAATGAGCTAGGAGAAATCAGAAAAATCATGGCAGCACATGTCAGTAAAGTGGTTATTCATGAAAACTTATCATAATTTTGATATAATCATGAATGTTAAAAATAGGAGTAAAAATGGCAGATAAAAATGATGAAACTATAGAGGCTGAGATCATCGAGGAAAAGCATAATACCAAAAGGAATAATTATAACGGCAGAGGCCTTAACGGTTGGGCATTTTGGGGTTTAATCTTAATCTTTTTAGGAATAATGTTTTTCTTACAAAATTATTTTAGGATAGATGTTTGGAATTATTTTTGGCCTTTTTTGTTGATTTTGATCGGACTTCTTCTAGTCTTTAAAAGCAGTAGGAAATGAAGAAAACGCGCTATAACGGTTAACTCCATCTTCCTGGCTGAGTAATAGCTGGACAGTGATTTGGTATAGACAAACCAAGGAATTTAGCCAAAAGCATGACTGTCGAATAACTCTGAACAAAAAACACTTGACAAATATATAATATAATGATACAATATTACACGTTTTAGATGAAACAGAAAGTCAGCGAAAGGGTTGGGTCAGCGTTTAGACCTAGTTAACGTCACGAACTCCCTTTCAAGCAAGTGACGCATCTTGGCACCGGAGCAATAACAGCTGTTACAAACCGGTGAAACTCAGGGGAATGGCAACCCCGACTGACCACCCAAATGGGTCGTCAGGATAAGTGGTAGCATCCTCCGACGGAAGCTATCGCTAGCCAGTTCCGCTTGATGCCAGGAGTCAAACGGATCGGCCTACAACCATCGGCGCCATGGGGGAATTGAGGAATGCCGAAGTAGGAATGCCCAAGATCCGGGGCTAAACGGATCCTTCCACCCCGTGCCCGGGTAGGGCACACAGATGAGACTCGAAGTCTCAGGCCCCCGAGAGGGGCAAGGTGGAGCCTAAAGACCCAGCAACGAATTTCTTGTCGACGTAACGTCGACATTCGAAAATCGGGGCTGGGTCTTCTCCTTTTAATGGATATTTATTAGAATAGTCAAAATTTTTCTGATATATTATATTCATGGTGTTAAAGGTTTTTACAAAAGAAGACAACCCTCAGACAGAAGAGGCTTTGCTTTTGGCAAAAGAGCTAGAAGACGACGACCAGACCGTAGAATATTATGATCTGGATGAGGCAAATACTCACCAGTTGGCGGAAATATTTGAAATATTTAGTTCGCCTTCTTTTGTTGTAACACAGGATGACGGTAGAGAGGTCTATGTTTGGCGCGGTGAAATCCCCGCAAGCGGCGATCTAAAAAACTTTCTTCAACTATGAACAAAATTTTTATAGTCAATTTTGTTAACATCCTGACAAATATTTTAATGATATTGATTTTCGCCCGTGTAATCCTAAGTTGGGTGCCGAGCGGTTTCCCTAGAGTCAGAAAATTTTTGTTTGATGTCACGGAACCGTTACTTGCGCCAATCAGAAAGATTATTCCACCGATAGGAGGGGTGATGGATTTATCACCAATCATTGCGTACTTGTTACTTTATCTAATTCAAATTGGTATCAGCTATATATAAATATTAGGAGGGGTATGGCAAAAAAAGTAAACAAAAAAGAGAAAAAAGAAACGGAGAACCTAAAAATTCAAGGCTCAGATTCAGATATAGAGGATGAAACCGAAGAAGTGGACCCTGAAGTAGCCAAGGAAGTCTTTGCCGAAGAGCCTCTGGCCGAAGATAAAAAAGAAGCGGTTTTTACTGAGAAATTTGAAGAAGAAGAAAAGAAAGAGCTCGAAGAGGAGCAAAATTCTGAAAGTCCTACCGTGGCTACAAATGAGAATACCCAGGAAAGCATCTTAGGGGAATCTGGGCAGGGAGAAGAAACCAATTCCGAAACAAACGGAGGAAATATAAAAAAGGACAAGAACCAAGAAGAACAAAAGAAGTTTTTTCGTCCTGGGATATTTGGCTTAGGAGTATTATGTGGTCTGATAATTGCCCTTATCATCTTTGGCGCGTTCTATTATTTAACCAGCAAAGAGGTTTGTAGCAGCTATAATAATGCCATTACTTCCGAAAAAAAGTTAACAAGCCTCATAATCTCGCAAAAAAACCGTGAAACAGCTGAAAATAGTAACTGTGCTATAGACTTAAGTGCCACTCAAACAGAGAACGTTAAAAATTGGCAGACGGTAGAAAATATGGCTTACAAATATAGCTTCCAAGTGCCGCAAGACTGGACAAAGACTAGTGATAGCACTGATAAAGTGGTTCTATTTGAATCACCTGAGCCTAAGGCTAAACTATCAGTTACGAAAAGCGAGGGGGCAATAAAGAAAGTGAGTGTAAACAAAAAACTTGATGATTCACAAGGATTTGTTGTTAGTGCGACATCCACAGGAAAGGTTGCTTGTGCTGAGGCGTATATCGTTATTAGTACAGATAAAGATACAAATAACGGAGAAGAGAAAAATCGACAAATAACAGCCCAATTTATAAGGAATGGGTCTTTGTATAAAATTGTCTTTACCTATCCAACAGATCAAGGAGCTTCGTTAGCCGGTGACTATGCAGAAGCTTTTGATTTAATTCTAAAGACGGTGAGATTCAACTAAACGAAAAGCCTCTTGTAATTTGTGGTGGCTTGTTTGTTATGTGGGCAACTGAGAATGGACACTATCTATTTGACAATAGATAAAATGAGCTATAATGATAATATATAAAAACAAAAGAGTCCAAAAGGACTTGAAAGGAAAAAAATGAAGAAGATCGCAAAAATTATCATGTTATTGTCTTTATTTGTCATCCCTGGTTTTGTTTCGGCAGCTCCGATGCCTGGTACGGCTGTATATGATCTGAGTGAAAGCGGTGATGCCCTTATCTTCGGAGCATTCGTTTGCAAGCTTGATTCCTGTGATCCAGAGAATCAAAGTGATTGGTTTAATTACTCTGCTACTGGGACAGGAGTATCAGGAGATAACGGTCAAGGAGCTGTTGTCGTTGTTGCGCCTGGTGATACGGTAACTTTTTTGGGAATGACGAGCTTAGTAACATCTGATTTGACGCTTAACCCTAGATACGATGTTAGTTTTACAGGAGGAGAATATCTCGACGGTTTAGACTTTTTTTCTAATGGCACAGACGATATAGACAATGACGGGATAGGTTATACATACGATGGTGATAGTCAAATCAGTTTGTCGCAAAGCTTGGGGACTGGTGACGGAGTACAGGTTGGCTCTATTACCGCTAAAATTAACGAGAACGCTCCAGACGGAGCGGTGATTGTCGGTAAACTGGCTCTCGATGATAGCCAATTTGCCCCAGTTCAGAACCCTTTTGTCAACCAGGCATATGCTGCCGAGGTAGCACAATCTAGTGTTAGGCTTTTGGTTAGGAACGCCCAAACAACTACGGCTGTTGCTCAGACGTTACCAAAAACCGGTGTTCAGGGGGCTAATATGCTGGATAAAATTTTTCCCTATGCAGTATTGGGCGGATTTCTATTGTTTATAGGATTTCAGCTTGCGAGAAGAAAAAGACAAACTTAAAAATAACAAAAAATACATTGCGCGGGTTATTACCGGTATCCTGGTTTTTGTCGTATTTGTTGTTTCAATTGGCCTAATTGATAACTACTATTCTAGTCACTATAAAAAACCAACAATCAAAAAGCCAACTGTTTATATCGGTGAAACTAGCGATATCGGGGTGGTAAAACAATTTGAATTATCCATCCCAAAAATAGGCGTAAGGGTAAATGTAGTACCAAACGTTGATGGAAATAGTGATAAAACCTACAATCAAGCACTGAAATTAGGAGTAGCTCATTACAAAAATACAGCTTTACCGGCCTCTGGCAGCAATATATTGATATTTGGCCACTCTAGCGGGGTTTGGGGGGCTGGTCCTTATTCAACAGTTTTTGCAAAATTAAATAACTTGGCTGTAAAAGATGAAATATTAATTAACTATAACAATAAAAACTATAAATATTCTGTGTCTGAGAAAAAAATCATTCAAGCTAGCGATATTTCAATTACAGAACCGACAGAAAAAGAGCAACTTACGCTGATGACTTGTTGGCCAGTCGGAACTGATAAGGAAAGGCTAGTGGTTATCGCAAAGCCGTATAAATAGCGAACGCCCCGCTTGCAATATAATTTGCAAGCGGGGCGCATGGAGACGGGTCAGTGGATGCGTCTGTAAACCCTTGTGAAGACCTCACCAGTCTTGATGAAAGCCTCGTCTTGGATCTGGAAATTTACCAGACCGATCGGTATGGCATCGTCTGGACAGAAGATACAGAGAAAGCCCTCTTGACTACAGCGGAAACCTGACTTGTTGGGACAACGACGATCGACCTCATCGATTTCAGGATCACAGAATCCGTAATCTTTCGGCTCCTTTGTCATCCTATAACCTCCCAGGTACATCGAAAGAAGGATTGGCCCCCTTTGTCATTATCACTTCCTTGAGAAAGTGATAAATCTCCTCCTAGTAGAAGATTTATGGATGTTCTTTATAGGGATCTAGCGAAAGATGGAGGAGATGTTGTTCCTGCTGTCGCCGATTCCGGGGAAATTCTTTACTCCGATCAGACCAACCGGAACTGCGTTCTCCGGACAAATGCTGCAAGAGCAGTCGCAATTGCACTTATGGTCTTCTTCTAAGCAGCAACACGGGGTCTGACTGTCATCGACGTCAAATGCAGGGTTGATTCTACGCATCTTGTCCCTCCCCAGGTACAACGAGAAAAGCAAAAGCCTCTCTCTAATAAACAATAATATGTCATAAATATTGACATAAGTCAAGAAATTTGACTTTATGATACCTAAATAATGTTGATCCAAAGGATATAAAGTGGTATTTTCTAATTCTGGTAACTGAAAAGTTAGGTACCAAAACTGGGGGTTTGGAATGAGAGGGGAACCTTTTAACTTAGCAAGGGTCGATAACGGAGAACTAACCCATATTTTGCTGGTAGGTGAAATCGATATTTACGCAGCTCCAACTTTCAAATGGCTGATCGTAGATGCAATCCAAGACGGACAAAGGCAAATCATCATTGACTATTCGGAGGTAACTTTTTTTGATTCCACGTCGTTTGGTATCCTCGTCAGTAGTCTGAAACGACTCAGGGCTCACGACGGCAGAATGGCTTTGGTAATCAATAGCGGGTACCTCCTAAACACCTTTGCGATTCTTGGTTTTGACAAGATGTTTGATATCTACTCGACCATCAAAGAAGCTGAAGGGAGTTTTGCCGCAGGAGTGAAACAAAAACAATCCTAACCTGGCTCGCGGGGATTTTCGAAATGTTCCGAAAATCCCCGCTTTCTATATGTCTAAGATGGCTTGCACAATAATGTTGTTCAAAATGTTGTTGACAAGTATATTTATCTGCTACAATAAAAGAAAACAAAAAGCTGATCGACAGAAAATGATTGATCAGACAAAAGGAGGAAAAGTGAAAAGAATCTTTGTGTTTATATCGGCCCTGATACTTGTGGTCGGTATTTTTGGTTCAGCGAGGGCTTTTACCTTGATCGAGTATAATCTTGATCAATCTCAGATCTTGCAGAACAATTGGAACAAAATCAAGGGACATACTTATTGCGGACAATCATTTAAACCAACTGTTAACAAAATCAACCAGGTTAGTTTGTTTCTTTATGGAGCACCAAATGACCATATGACAATTCAGATTACCAAATCCGGTAGTGCTAATCCTTTGTTGCCTGATCCTTTTCAAGTCGGTGACGGAACGGCCAGGTGGTATTATTGGCAATTTGACCCGTTGACAGTTACTCCCGGTGATACATATTTAGTCTGGATTTCAGCTCTAAATAACGAATCGAAATGGTATCTTAGTACGAGCTCGGGGGACAAATATCCTGATGGACAAGCTTACATTGACAATCCGGGAATTTTGGATACCAATCCATATCCGGTCGGGTTTCAAGCCGATTGGACATTCAAGATCTATGGGACGAAAGATCAGGCTCCTTCTGCACCAGCCACTGATCCGAATACAAATGGGACTTCTGATCAACAGGCGACCACTGAGAAACCTAGTGCAACAGCAGCAGCTATTGACGAAAAGATAGATATCCCGGAACTAACCAAAGTTGAAAAAGACGGCAAGACTGTAGTTATAGCCAGCAGTAATACACTAGCGGTCTACAAGGGTGAAAAATTAGAACTTTTTGGGACGGCGCTGGCCGGGCAGAAAGTTAACGTTTTTGTTGCTGACAAAAAGTATACGGCCGATGTCGATACAAAAGGCAAATGGACCGTTGAACTCAAAGACTTAGACCTTAAAACAAAGACAAATTATTCAATCCAGGCGCAGACAGTAAAGGGAGACAAAGGAAGTGAAAAAACAGAATTTTTCAAGGTTCGTTATCTTGGTGAAAAAGAAGCAATAGTCGCTTCTGACAAAACCTTTATCGGCGAGAATCTATACTGGCTTCTTGGTGTATTAGGAACTCTAATCATAATCTTGGCTGGCGTATCGACTTTTCTCTACATGAAAAAGCGAAAAGGAATGAAATCCATAAATGACGAAGGAACTACCGGGGACGAAAAGCCGACAGAATAGTATTTGAAGAAAAACACTTATAAAAAGAAAACCGCCTGGAATAAGATAAGCGGTTTTCTTTTATTCTCAGGCGGATTGAGCTATTCGTTGGCAAGCTCATTTTTGGCCATTCTTAATTTTCTCAGGAGGAGGACGAGGTAACTGATGATGGCCATCAAGACGAGAATGATGCCAACGGCGATAATGATGTACGCGGTGATCAAAAGCGGTATCTCGTAGGCTGTTTTGCCATGACCGGTCAGAAATCCTCCTTGTAATCGGTAACGGACGCCAATGACGAGAAGTGCAAGTCCGATTATTGTGAACCAGTGTCGGAACCCAAGCATCTTTAGCTCCCAAGTAGAAGGTACGATTTATTGTTGAAGGACAGGATAACATAATAAGGCTTGGTCGTAAAGCATAAATTTCGGCTCCTAGGCTAAAAAGAATCATTGACAAGATAAATAAAAAGTGCTAAAATTAATTAAATCAAGCTAGTTCTATAGATTTCCGAAATTAATATTTTTTCGACGTTCTATAACACTCGGTTGAAAAAATATTAATTAAGCCACATCGGTGGCGCAGGAAAAATAATATGCAAAACGTACGAACTACCAAAGGTAGTTTCGCCAGAAAAAACGCGTCTAGTTTCCGAACGCGTCCAGGACACAAATCTTTTGGTCCTCGAAATAACAATAGTAATGGAAGAAGTAAGAGGGGAGATTATATCGATCCTTCGAGGTTTGTTCGAAAAGCGACAGACTCAGTAGCTGAAAAAGTGGAGATAAAACATACTTTCAATGACTTTAAATTTTGTCCTGAGCTTACAGCAAACCTAAATAAACGGAATTATCATACTCCGACGCCAATCCAGGATCAGTCGATCAGCCATATCTTGGAAGGCAAAGACCTGGTAGGGTTAGCCAATACCGGAACAGGCAAGACAGCAGCCTTTCTCTTACCGTTGATCAATAAAGTAAATAAGGACAGGACTCAAAAAGTTTTGATTGTTGCTCCTACTCGTGAGCTTGCTCTACAGATAGAATCAGAGCTCCATAAATTCTCTTGGGGGATGAGAATCTTCTTTGCGACTTGTGTTGGCGGGATGCCGATTGGCAAACAAATAGCCAGTCTTCGCCGAAATCCAAACTTTATTATCGGTACACCAGGACGATTAAAAGATTTATGCGGTCGCAGATTGATAAATCTATCTACTTTTAACAATGTTGTTCTAGATGAAGTTGATCGAATGCTTGACATGGGGTTTGTCGATGAAATCAGACAATTTTTGAATCAATTACCGAAAAAACGTCAGTCACTCTTTTTCTCGGCTACTATTCCTCCAAAGATCCGTGACCTTGTCGCTAGCTTTGCCAAAGACCCGCTTACTGTTTCAGTTTCGACCGGACAGACAGCGGACAGCGTCGAGCAGGATATTGTCAAAGTCACGAATAGAGATATGAAATTTGGTGCTTTGACCGATCTTTTGGCCGATCCTGAACTATCAAAAGTTCTCATATTTACTGAAACAAAAAGAGACGTTGAAAAACTCGCTGTTACTCTGACTCAAGGTGGCTTCAAGGCCGAATCGATCCATGGTGACAAAAGGCAAGGACAAAGGGCTCGCGCTCTAAATTCTTTCAAGAATAATGAAGTCGGGATTCTCGTCGCCACCGATGTCGCGGCTCGTGGGCTCGATATCAAGGACGTCACTCATGTTATCAACTATACAGTTCCAAAAACCTATGATGATTATATCCATCGTATCGGTCGAACTGGCCGCGGGGACAAATCAGGCAAGGCCCTGACCTTCGTCGAAGCTAGATAAATTTAACAGGAAAGTAACTCTCCATTTTTTTATTGTTCGAACGGAGTGAGAACTACTTTTCTTTTTTTGTGCTATTTTTTCTCTCCTGTCATCCTGAGCGTAGTCGAAGGATTTTTTCTCTCGTCATCTCGCTCTTCCCTTGTCATTCCCGTGAAGACAGGGATCTATGTAAATAAACTTCTCATTATATTCGAAGCATAATAAAGTAACTATTGTTCGAGGCGACGCCGAGAACTGCAGACTTCTCCCTCCCGTG
>Ga0265297_10001884_pt1 | contig 45760 bp, 43 predicted proteins | sample Munlanlwell13791_FD_192502 | JGI IMG/M metagenome (GOLD analysis project Ga0265297, IMG submission 192502) | Leachate microbial communities from a municipal landfill in Southern Ontario, Canada - Leachate well 137-91 | ecosystem: Engineered > Solid waste > Landfill > Unclassified | place...
AGGGAGGTAGTAGTGGCGGTCACTAAAGGGAAGCTTGACTTTGGACCCTGGGAACAGATCTTCTACGCGGAATTCGACGGCCGGCGCAGGAAGCGGGTGTTGGTCAAGATAATCGGGGAATAATCAACAAAATGAAGATAAATAATACCGAGATAAAAATAGTAAAAGGGGATATTACCGGTTTTAAGGTTGACGCTATAGTCAACGCGGCGAATAATCTTCTGGAAATGGGTGGTGGCTTGGCTGGAGCGATAAAAAGAAAAGGCGGGCAATGTATCGAGGATGAGGCGATAAAAAAAGGCCCGATACAGGTCGGCACGGCGATATATACATTCGCAGGCGGATTGCCTTGTAAATATGTGATCCACGCGGCTACAATGGGGATGGATTTTAAGACCGACGAGAATAAGATCCGTAAGTCTTGTAAGGATTCTTTGAGGGTAGCTGAGGAATTGAAGATAAGATCAATAGTTTTTCCGGCTTTGGGCTGTGGGGTGGGCAGGTTTCCGCTTGCCGCTGCCGCCAAGATAATGGCCCAGGAGGTTTTCAGGCATTTGAACGAGGATGCTTGCGGACTTGAGGAAATAATCTTTTGTTTATATGACGAAAAGGCCTTGGCTGCGTTTGAGGCTAATGCGCTGGGGTATTTGGATTATATATCCAACAAGCTGAAATCTCCGTTCCTGACCGTTGACGCGATCATCTCTGTTGAGGGAGGGGTAGTCGTTATTAAACGGAGCAATCCTCCTTTTGGCTGGGCTTTGCCCGGAGGCTTCGTGGATTACGGGGAAAGCCTGGAAGAAGCGGTAAGGCGGGAGATGAAAGAAGAGACCAGCCTTGATCTGTTAGATCTGAAACAGTTCCACACTTATTCCGATCCCGGACGCGACCCGCGTTTTCACACCGTCTGCACGGTTTTTACCGCGAAAGGCAAAGGCACGCCTGAAGCCGGCGATGACGCGGCGGGGATCAAGTTGATAACTCCGCAGGACCTGGAAAGCCTGGATTTCGCTTTTGACCACCGCAACATACTAAAAGAATATTTCTGCAGTCTTAAGAAGGGTTAACTCTCGCGCAGTTGTTTTTCCGCATCCACTATGCCGCGGTTGATCACGCGGATAGTCTCTTTGATCCTTGCTTTTAACAAAGCCGAAGAAACCGGATTATCCTGTATTTCCCTTAAGATCTGGATCGCCATCCGGAAATAACGGATTATCTCTCCTTCATCGGTATCGGTAAACTGCAGGATATTGGCGAATTCGGTGCCGCGCAGCCAGTATTCCATGGCTTGAGAGAGGTGGAAGTAGGGGAGTTTGCACTGCGGGAATATCCTGAACGCGGTTTCCTTTTCCCTGATCTCGGCGTAGATCTGCTCGGATCCGGTCCTGATCCTGCGGGCGTTCTTGGACATGCTCAGTATTTCCTGGTTCTTGCGCGGTTCAAAAACCATGGCCGCTGCGATTATCCCTAACCCGAATTCATCCAGTTGTTCAAATACTCCCTGTTCATAAAGCTCTGATAGGAGCAACTCGTAGCCGTAGACCGTCCGGGCGAATTTGCCTTTTTGGGTCAATTCGCCGTTCTTGATATAACCCATATTTTTGAGAAGATTGAGTTTCGCCTCCATTAATTTCAACGCCTGCTGCCGCTGGTTTTTCCGGCTCTGGAAATAATGGAAAGACAGCGTATATGTGCTGAAAAGCTCTTCTTTATATTTCTGGTAAAGGTTCAATATGGTGGCGTATGATGTGTTCAACTGGCTGTTTACCGGCTCGGGCTTGTTGTAGATCACTTTTTTGACGTCTTCCGGGCTTATCCTGTTGGGGTTTACCCGGCAATAAACAAAACCTTCCTTGTCCATTCCGCGCCTTCCCGCCCGCCCGGCCATCTGGTAAAAATCCCGCGTCTTCAACACCCGGATGTACCTGCCGTAGAATTTTTTCAGGTCGTCGAATATGACCGAGCGGCTGGGCATATTTATCCCCAGGGCAAAGGTTTCGGTGGTGAATATCACTTTAAGCAGTTTGCTGGTGAAGAGCCTTTCCACTACCTCTTTAAGAGTGGGAAGCATCCCGGCGTGGTGAAAGGCTATGCCTCGGCGGATCAGAGGGAGCATGCGGGTGGCGCTTGTTTCGTGCTTCAGGTCGAAACGCTCGCACAGATCCTCATACATCCTAACGATCTGCGCCTGTTCCCTGGAATTAAGGAAATTATCGGCGGAGAGGTCAAAGGCCAGATCTTCAGCGCGCCTGCGCCCGAATACGAAGTATATGCAGGGTAGGCCTTCTGTATTGCGCAGGTGATTAGTCAGGTTCGACAATTTATTGGATTTGGCATAAGCGAACCTTTGCGGCCGGGTGACCCTGTCGGTTATTTGATTGGCATATTGGTAGAGAAAATGCAAAGGCACAGGCCGGTTATCTTCGACGACTATCTTTACCGGTTTCTGATGTATGGACTGGATCCAGTCAGCCAACTGTTTTATGTTGGGGATGGTGGCTGACAGCCCGAGCAGGCGCATATGTTTGGGGAGGAATATCAAGGATTCCTCCCAAACCGTGCCCCGTTCGTAATTATCCAGGTAATGGATTTCGTCATAGATGATCCAGGAGTATTTTTTAAGGCTTTCCGGTTCATCCAGCACCTTGTTGCGGAAGATCTCGGTGGTCATTATCAATACCGGCGCGTCCGCGTTCAGGGAGACGTCGCCGGTAAGTATCCCGATATCCTGGTTGAACTGTCCCTGGAAATCGCGGAATTTCTGGTTAGAAAGGGCTTTGATCGGCGCGGTATATATCACCCCGACCCTTTTCTCCAGGCAGCTTCTGATGACATGCTCGGCGATAACGGTCTTGCCCGCGCCCGTGGGGGCGGATACGATCACCGAATGGCCTTCATTTATGAAATTGATAGCTTCTTGTTGAAAACGGTCGTAAATCATGTGTTCATTATAACCTAAAACTGTTGATTTCTCCAACTAAAAAGAGTAGAATAAAAACATGGGTTACGCCGTCGCTATCAATAAGGCTTGGGAAGAATTAGCAGGTTTATCTGGGGGCGGGGCCAGGCAGGTCAAGTTCTTTTCGGATGTTTATTCAGTCGATTTTTCCGCCCGAATGGTCTCGTTCCTGCCATCGCAAGCTGCGGCGAAGGATTTTACCGCGGTCTTGATCCTGCATTACGCGATACGCGAATTAAAAGGGCTTAAGCCTTTGGCAAACGAATGGATCTCTTTTAAGGAATTATCCGGCGGTGAGGCGTATTACCCCGCTTTTCGTAAAAGGGCGATAGACCCGATAATCCGTAAATACGGTGATGACCCGGTTGGTTTGTATTCGAATCTGGACAGGCTTAGCGGCAAAAAAGCGGTTGGCGCTGACGCCGGTATTGTCATAGAGGCATTCAGCGGCGTGCCGGTGATGGTTTTGGTCTGGAAAGCGGATGAGGAGTTCAGCGCCGAGGCTAATCTTCTTTTTGACCGCGGTATCAGCGGTCTTTTTAGCACCGAAGACATCGCTGTGCTGTCCGGGTATATCACGAAATATGTTTAGAATAACGATGGATATCCGCACAATACCGGTTTTGGTTTTATTGGTCGCTTTTTTTACGGTTATCCCTTTCTTTTACGGTTGTGATCCTTCCAATGCGGGGATATCCGCAACAGGCGAATTTTCGCTGCCTTGGGGCAGGACATACAATTATGAGGATATCCTGGTAACCCGGGTTATCGACGGGGACACGCTTAAACTGGAGAACGGAAAGCGGGTCAGGTTGATAGGGATCGATACCCCGGAGATGCACGAGTCGGCGAAACTGGACAGGGATAGCCAGAGAAGCGGGCAGGACAAGAAGGCCATTCAGGCTATGGGCAGAAGATCGTCCGATTTCACTAAAGGCCTGATTGAGGGCAAGCGGGTGCGCCTGGAATTCGATGTGGAAAGGCTCGATAGATATGACCGTATTCTGGCGTATGTTTATTTGGGTGACGGGACTTTTGTGAACGCGGAAATAATAAAACAGGGATATGCCTCTTTGATGACTTATCCGCCTAACGTAAGGCATGTGGATATATTTAAACAGCTGTATCGGGAAGCCAGGGAAAATAACCGGGGTTTGTGGAAAGAGTAAATTACCCCCGGAGTAAGGCGCCGCGCAGATTTATCAGCGTAAACGCCGGTAAATCTGCCCGCAACTCCAGGGGTTAATTCGCAGGCGTTCCGAAATTCCTTCGGAGCTATAACTTGCGTCGCTCAAGATCGCTCACTGTCTGTCGGCAGGCAGGTTTTTTTATAGTAATGTCTGGGAATAGACCCCTCGGCCATCATTCGGTTTTTCAGTATGGCTGTGGCCTCGGGGTCAAATTTTCGCTGCTACCGCAACTCAAATTTGAGGAGGTTTTATTATGTTGAGATGTCTTACTGCAGGAGAATCGCACGGCCGGTCGCTGGTAGCCATACTTGAAGGCCTGCCCGCGGGGCTAAAGATAGACCTGGATTTCGTGAACAGCCAGCTTAAGCGCCGGCAAATGGGCTTTGGCCGGGGCAAGAGGATGCGGATCGAGAAGGATACGGTCAAGTCCCTTTCCGGATTAAAGAATAATATTACCCTGGGCAGTCCTATAAGTATCGTAATTGAGAATAAGGACTTCAGCATAGAGAAACTGCATAAAGTAATTTATCCCAGGCCTGGCCACGCCGACCTGGCGGGTTTGTTAAAATACGGTTTCAGCGATATACGCCAGGTCCTGGAGCGGGCTTCAGCCAGGTCTACCGCAGCTACCGTAGGGGTAGGCGCTATCGCCAAGATATTCTTGCGGGAGTTCGGCATAGAACTGGGAAGCAGCGTTTTATCCATCGGCGGCGAGACAACTCATCAGGCTAAAGTAAATAAGATCAAAGAGGCGATCAGGCGCAAGGATACCCTGGGCGGGATCTTTAAGGTCAAGGCCTGCGGTGTGCCTGTGGGGTTGGGAAGTTATGTCCAGCCTGACCGCAGGTTGGACTCAAGGCTGGCTATGGGCATAATGGGGATCCCGGGGATCAAGGGGGTTGAGATCGGTCTGGGATTCGGTTACGCGGATAAATTCGGCTCAGAGGTTCATGACGCCATATATTATTCAAAAAACAAGGGATTTTTCCGGAAGAGCAACAATGCCGGAGGCATAGAAGGCGGGATTTCCAACGGCGGGGACATAATTTTGTCAGCTTGCATGAAACCCATATCTACTTTGATGAATCCGTTGGATTCAGTGAATATAAACACCGGTAATTCCGGTAAAGCGGCAACCGAGCGCTCCGATATATGCGCGGTCGAATCCGCGGCAGTGGTGGCGGAGGCTGTTTGCGCCTATGCCCTGGCCGAGGTTTTTCTGGAAAAATTCGGCGGGGACAGTATCAGCGACATAAAACAAAGCTATTCAGCTTACCTGAAAAGAATAGCCCGCAAGAAATAGGCAAATATCCTGTTAGAAAATCGCCTTTCTCTCGTCTATTATAAGCGAGAGGGGGTGATCGTTATGGGTGATTGCGCGGAAGTTCAGGTGGTCCGGTTATACCGCCTGGAGAACGAATCAAAGGTAAAGGCCTTTGTTGACGTCTCTATCGGCGATTTTATCGTCAAGGGTTTGAAGGTCCTTGAAGGCAAGAACGGCTTGTTCCTGGCTATGCCGCAGGACAAGGCTAAAGACGGTAAATGGTATGAAACATGTTTTCCGGCGACCAAGGATGCCCGGCAGAAAATAAGCCAGGTAGTCCTGGATGCGTACCAGCGTTGAGACTCTGTAGAAAATGACATAGGTATAGGAAGAGGGAAAGGTATAGAAAAACTTCAGTTATTATCTTTACCTATACCTCTACCTTTGCCTGTGTTTAAAATCGTGAGACAGATATGGGGAATATTTATCTAGTGGGGTTTATGGGAACGGGAAAGACCGCTGTGGGCCGCGAGCTGGCTGAAATAAAGGGATGGCGGTTTATTGACCTGGATGATCTGATAGAAGACTCTCAGCATAAAAGCGTCCCCGAAATATTCGCCAAGTCCGGTGAGGTTTATTTCCGAGAATTGGAAAAAGACGCGCTGTCCGGGATTTCCCGAAAGAGCGATTGTGTGGTTTCCTGCGGAGGAGGGATCGTCCTGGATCAGGGGAATATAGATGTGATGAGATCCACCGGCGTAATGGTCTGCCTTAGCGCTTCAGTGGATGAGATCATCCGCAGGACCCGCGGCCGCGTCCACCGTCCCTTATTGAATGTGCCTGACCCTAAAGAAAAAGTCGAATATCTCCTTAAAGTCCGCGCTCCTTATTATGACCGCGCAGATATCATTATCGATACTACGCAGGTCCCGATAGACGAAATAGCGAAAAAGATACTGTCCGCGATCGCAGATAAAAAATGAACGATTATGAGGCGTTGATCGGATTGAACCTTGTCCCGGAAATGGGCAGCGCCCGCCTTAAAAGGCTGTTGGCTGTTTTCGGCAGCCCGCGGGAGATACTGGCCGCTAATAGGGGATCTTTATGCGCGGTTCCGGGTATAGGCGATGGCATCGCAGAAAAGATAAAAGCCCTGACGGATAAAGATATCGGGCGGGAAATATCCGCCGCCGGTAAGAATGGGCTTACTATTCTTATTCAGGAAGATCCGGATTACCCGGAAAACCTGAAAAATATTTTTGATCCGCCTATAGTTATTTACGTGAAAGGAAGTTTGCTCCGGGAAGATAATTACGCGGTTTCTATTGTCGGTTCGCGCCAGGCGTCTATATACGGTTTAGAGGCGGCGGAAAGGTTCAGCCGCGATCTGGCAGGTTTGGGTTTCACTGTAGTATCCGGCCTGGCCCGGGGTATTGATACCGGCAGCCATAAGGCGGCGATAAAAGCAGGCGGAAGGACGATCGCGGTGATGGGCAGCGGGTTCGGTCATATTTATCCCGCGGAGAACAGGGGATTGGCCGAAGAAATAGCCCAAAACGGCGCGGTTATCTCGGAATTCCCTGTTGCTACCAGCCCTGCCAGGCAGAACTTTCCCCGGCGCAACCGGATTATCAGCGGATTGGCGCTGGGGGTACTGGTGGTTGAGGCTGCCCGGAACAGCGGCGCGCTTATAACCGCGGATTTTGCTTTGGAGCAGGGGCGGGATGTTTTTGCTTTGCCCGGAAAGGTGGATTCTTTGAATTCATTCGGGACGAACGGTTTGATCAGACAGGGGGCGCAGCTGGTTTGTTCGGCTGAGGATATTGCGGACGAGTTGAAACTGTCTTTAGGCTGCGTCGGTCAACCCGTAAAGAATTCCGCTGTTAATGCCGGAGAGGCTGCCCCGGAAGTCCTTGACGGGGTTTGCGCTTTATCTTGCGCAGAAACGCTATTGTATAATATAATATCAATTCAGCCGGTGTCTCTGGATGATATCCTGGAAAGGACAAATCTGGGGATCCCGGAATTATCACCCGCGCTTTTGAATCTGGAGTTGCGAAAAATGATTAAACAACTTCCGGGCAAACAATTCATACGGAGAGATCATGGCAAGTAAAAAACTGGTTATCGTGGAATCGCCGACTAAAGCCAAGACCATCAGCAGGATACTGGGCAAAGGTTATGAGGTGGTTTCCTCTATGGGGCACCTTATCGACCTGCCTAAGAAAGAGCTGGGGGTGGATATAGAAAAAGATTTTGAGCCTTCTTATGTGGTTATTTTCGGTCGGAAGAAACTGGTAACTCAGCTGAAGAAAGAAGGCGGACAGTCTGATGTGGTTTATATAGCCACAGACCCTGACCGCGAAGGCGAAGCTATCGGATGGCATCTGCAGGACAAGCTGTTCAAGGGGAAAGAAGTGTACAGGGTGAATTTCCACGAGATCACTCCCGCAGCGGTAAAGAACGCTTTTGATCATCCCCGGCCGTTCGACCATAATATGGTCCAGGCCCAGGTCTCCCGCAGGATCCTTGACCGGATTGTGGGGTATTTCTTGAGCCCGTTGTTATGGAAGAAGATCGCCCGCGGCTTAAGCGCGGGCCGCGTGCAATCCGTTGCCTTGAGGCTGATCGTCGAGAGGGAAAAGCAGATCAAGGAATTCATCCCTAAGGAATACTGGGAGATCGAGGCGGAATTGAGCAAGAAAGGTTCAAGTGCCGTCTTCACCGCCAAGCTGGATAAGATAGAAGGGCAGAAGGCCCAGATAAACAATAAGGAGCAGGCTGAAGAACTGGCCGGCCTGATAAATACCGGCAGTTTTACGGTAAAAGAGATCAAGACTACAGAGAAGAAACGTTACGCCGACCCGCCCTTTATTACCAGCACGCTGCAGCAGGAAGGTTTCAATAAATTAAAGTTCAACGCCACCAGGACAATGATCCTGGCCCAGCAGCTTTACGAAGGTATCGACATAGGCGAAGAAGCGCCTGTCGGTCTGATCACCTATATGCGTACGGATTCCACCAATGTGGCCAAGGAGGCGATAGCGCAGGTGCGTTCGCTTATCGCCGGTTCTTTCGGCAGGGATTATCTTCCGGACAGCCCGCCGGTGTATAAGACCAAAAAATTCGCCCAAGAGGCCCATGAAGCGATCCGCCCCACCTTGATCGACCGTAAGCCGGAGAGTTTAAAAAATTACCTCAACGCCGAACAGTATGAATTATACGAGCTTATTTATAACAGGTTTGTCGCCAGCCAGATGTCTCCTGCCCGGTATATGGCTACTTCCGTGGCGATCGAGAATGGCAAATTTATTTTTAACGCCTCCGGCAGCGCTTCTGTTTTTGACGGTTTCTCCGTGTTGTATAATAAGAACGGCCAGGACCAGGAGAAGAACAATATTCCATCCTTGGAGAAAGACGAGATCCTGGCCCTTTTGAAATTAGAGCCTTCCCAGCATTTCACCAAACCTCCCGCGAGATTCTCCGACAGTTCCCTGGTAAAGATAATGGAAGAGGAGGGCATAGGCCGGCCGTCAACTTACGCGCCGATCATCTCCACTCTTATATTGCGCGGATATGTGCACCGGATGCGGGGATATCTGCATCCCACTGAGCTGGGGTTTAAGGTCTGCGACATGCTTATTCAGTATTTCCCTGAGATAATGGATGTGAAATTCACCGCGTATATGGAAGGCGAGCTGGACGACGTGGAAGAAGGCAAGATCGCCAGGGGAAAGGTCCTGCTGGATTTTTATACCCCGTTCAAGGCCAGCTTTGATTTCGCCCAGGATAACATCAAGAAGGAAGTGGTGACCACCGACGAGATCTGCGATAAATGCGGCAAGCCGATGATCATTAAATGGGGCAGGAAGGGGAAGTTCCTGAGTTGTTCGGATTTCCCGGCATGTAAGAACGCTAAATCAATCACCTCGGGCGTGAAATGCCCTCAACCCGAATGCGGCGGGGAACTGGTCCAGCGCAGGTCCAAAAGGGGTTTTTTCTACGGCTGCACCAATTATCCCAAATGCACATTTATCGCCAAGGAGCTCCCGGAGGAAAAAGAATAGCTTATGGAGAGGTATATCGATAAATTCATGCGTTATATGGAGATTGAAAAGAATTACTCCAGGCATACGCTTTTGAATTACCGGATAGACCTGGAAGGGTTTCGCGCATTTCTGGGTCAGGCCGCCATAGAAAATGTCGATTACCTGTTCTTAAGGAAATACCTGGCCAATCTTAAAGAGAAGAGCCTGGGAGCGAAGTCAATGGCCAGGCATCTTTCAGCCTTGCGCTCATTTTTTAAATTTCTTATCCGGGAAGGATATCTCAAAGCGAACCCCATATTGAGCCTGTCCAGCCCGAAGATAGAGCAACACCTGCCTAAATTCCTGACTGAAGATGAAGTCTCTAATTTGATCGAATCCAGCATCCCCAAAGACCTCTCCGGTTCGCGCGACCGCGCGATCCTGGAGACTTTTTACAGTTCCGGCCTGCGTATAAGCGAACTGGTCGGGATAAATGTTGACGACATTGACTTTATCGGAGGGGTCATTAAAGTGCGCGGCAAAGGGAAGAAAGAAAGGATCGTTCCGATAGGGGATAAGGCAATTGAAGCCGTCCGGGTATACGTGGGTAAAAAAAAGAAAGAAACGCAGGCCTTGTTTCTGAATAAGAACGGCAAAAGAATAACCGATCGCGGGGTAAGGAATATCGTCGGCAAGTACCTGCGCATCTCAGGGGCCAAACAGGGGGCTTGTCCCCATACGCTGCGGCATTCTTTCGCCACGCATCTTCTGAACCGCGGGGCTGATCTGCGTACCGTGCAGGAGCTTTTGGGGCACGCCAATCTGGCCACCACGCAGATATACACCCATTTAACTACAGACAGGCTTAAGAGCGTTTACGATAAAGCGCACCCTAGGGCGTAAGGCATTTAAGTTCAACATCGGCAGAGGTAAAGGCATAGAAAGATCCTTGCCTGTGCCTATGTAAGGAGAATAGGAACCCTATGTTCATTATTTACGACCTGATATTCTGTTTGTTCGCTCTGATATACCTGCCGATGTTCCTGCTCAAAAAGAAAATGCATCCGGGGTTTGCTATGCGTTTGGGGATATTGCCGCCGGATTTTCATCCGAAGGCCCCTGTCTGGCTGCACGCGGTTAGCGTGGGCGAGGCGGTATCGATGAAGCAATTAGCGGACAGCCTGCGGATGGATTTTCCGGGTAAGGATTTTGTCGTTTCCACGGTCACGGCTACCGGCAACAAGATAGCCCGTGAGATAGCCTCCGGGCCTAACGACAAAGCGGTGTATCTTCCTCTTGACTTCAGCCTTATTGTAAAACGGGTGATCGACCGGGCTGACCCGGCTGTATTCGTGATCGCCGAGACCGAGATATGGCCTAATCTTATCCGTTATCTTTCCAAGAAAAATATCCCCGTTATCGTAGTTAACGGCCGCATATCCGATAGGTCATTTAAAGGATATAGGCGGATGAGATTTTTACTCAAGCCGCTTTTGAACAGGATCAGTGTGTTTTGCGTGCAGACCGAAACCGACAGGCAAAGGCTTATCTGCCTGGGGATGATGGGAGAACGGATAAAGGTCACCGGGAATATGAAGTTTGACCTTAGGATCAGGGATTACACGGAATTAAAAAAAGATTATACCGATTACCGCCTGGGATTGGGATTAGGGCCCAAAGACAAGCTGTGGGTCTGCGCGAGCACGCATCCGGGAGAAGAAGAGATATTGCTGGAGATCTATAAAAAGCTTTTAGAGAAAAATCCTTCGCTGAAATTCCTGATCGCGCCGCGGCATCCTGAAAGGGCGCGGGAGGTTGAACAACTCGCCGTAGCCAATGGTTTTAAGCCGGTCAAGGTATCTTGTTTATCGGCAAAGGCAAACGCGGGATCGGCTGTTCCGGCGGCCGTCCGGGCCGAACGGGGGGTGTTTATTCTGGATACTATCGGGCAGTTGATGTATTTCTACGCTATCGCGGATGTGGTATTCGTCGGCGGCAGCCTGGTGAATAAAGGCGGGCATAATATCCTTGAGCCTGCTTCTTTGGGGAAGCCGATAGTGTTCGGCTGTCATATGTTCAATTTCCGGGATATAACCAAGTCGTTCCTGGATGCCGGCGCGGGGATAATGGTATCCGACAAAAAGCAGTTGATGGAACGGGTCAGCGACCTTTTATCCAATGATCATCTAAGAAGCGAATTGGGGGCCAGGGCAAAGAAATTCATCCTGGGGAATCAGGGCGCGACCATGCGTAATAAGGATCTGATCAAACAGGCGCTTGAAAGATCGGGAAAGGCATAGAATATGCTGGAGATCTGTTTCCGGAAGGTGAACAACGCGGCAGTGCTGGATCTTTCCGGCACCCTGGATATTGATTCATCCAATTTGGTGGAAAAAGTCGCCTGGTGCCTGGAAAGCGGATACCAGGATATCCTTTGCACTTTGGACGGGATCGATGTGATGGATTATGCCGGGCTTTCGGCATTAGCCCTGGCTTTTAAGAATACGGTCAACCATCAGGCGGTGATGCGGTTGTGTAATGTCCCGGTGCATATAAGAAAAACGATCGAGTTGGTTTATCTGGACAAGGTTCTTGAGATATTCCCCGATGAGAATTCCGCGCTGGCGAGCTTTGTCCAGGACCGGGAAATGTCCCAGATACAAAATGCTAAACTGCGCAGGAGGTTCAAGAGGCTGCCCCTGGATATAGAAATGGGGTTGAGGTCCAAGCAGGATAAGGAATTCCACACGGTAAAACTGTTGAATATAAGCGCGATAGGGATGCTGGTCTTCAGCGATAAGGTTTATCCTTTGGGGGATATCCTGGATGTCAGGCTGTCCCTTAAGCCGATAGTATATGATCTGGAGCTGCGCGCTAAAGTGGTTTGGCTGGTGGAAAAAAAGATCCAGCCGCAGATATATCCGGGGCTGGGGCTGGAATTCTGCAACCTTGATCCGAAGATCCAGGAAAAGATACTGGAGTTCGTGGAGAGGAATCTTCCTTTGGATAGCGAAGTTTAATCCACAATAATAATGAAAAGGGCTAACCGCGATTTTCGGGCAGTGATCTTTGATATGGATGGGGTTATCGTGGATTCTATGCCGTATCATTTTATCTCCTGGTATGAGGCGCTTCTGCCGTTAGGCATACGGGTGAGTTGCTTTGATGTTTATTCCCGGGAAGGAGAGCGTTGGGAGAAGAGCCTGAAAGAGCTCCTGGCCGGCCGCGGGATCAGGCCTACTAAGAAGGTTATGCGGGGGATCTTTTACCGCCGGCAGAAGATATTCAAAAAATATTTCCGCAGGTTTATTTTTAAAGGGGTTAAAGAATTCCTGGCTTGTCTTAAAGCGCGGGGGTTTATGCTGGGATTGGTTACCGGTACCCCGGAAAAAGAGATCCGGAAGATCCTCGCGCCTGCGCTTTTAGGATTATTCGATGTTGTGGTAGCCGGAGATCAGGTTAAACACGGCAAGCCCCATCCTGAACCGTACCTTCGGGCTTGCCGGGCCTTGAAATTGAGCCCGGCTGATTGCGCGGTTGTTGAAAATGCGCCGTTAGGGGTTCGATCAGCTAAAAACGCGGGTATGTTTTGCATAGCCTTGACTACCAGCCTGCCTATCCAATACCTTAAAGCTGCTGACGTGATCGCCGGGGAATTGGAGGAGATCCCCGGTATAATTTCCCGGGCGTGCCGTGTGAAGAATAAAAGGAGGGCAAAATGACTTTGTATGAACGGATAATCTTATCCGGCAAGATTGCCGCGTCCTTTCTGGTTCTGACCGCTTTCCTGGGATTGACCGGCTTGAACTTTAAAGTGCATGAATTCGTCGGGGTCAGTACTGTTGTTTTCGTGATTATACATTTTTCATTGATCGTGTATAAAAATAATAAATTAAAACGCCGGTAGTTGATTCAGACTTGAACAGCGAATGTTTTGGTAGTAAAATAACGAATAAAGCATTTAATTGCAAATTGATATATATCAATTTGTTAGGTACAATGTCTGCATAAAAATAGGAGGGAAGAATGGGGAACTGGGGATATTTTCTTTTAGTATTGGGAGTCTTTGTTTTTTTGAGCGGGATCAGGATAGTCAGGCCTACGCATAGAGGCCTGGTGGAAAGAATGGGTAAATATTGTTATTTTGCCCATCCGGGTTTTACCTGGATCATCCCGGTGATAGATACTATGTATCAGGTTAATGTCACGGAAGTAATGGTTGACGCCGAGCCGCAGGAGATCATCACCAACGATAATTTGAACGCCCGGGTGGACGCCCAGGTGTATTTCAAGGTCAAGCCGGATGAAGAGAGCGTAAAAAGTTCCCAGTATAACGTAAATAACTACCAGTATCAGATCGTCAATCTCGCCCGGACCACTCTGAGGAATATAATCGGGACCCTGACTTTGAAATCGGCTAACAGCGAAAGGGGAAAGATAAACGAAGAGTTGCAGAAGACTATGAAGAAAGAAACCGCCAATTGGGGCATCGAGATAGTCAGGACAGAGCTTAAAGAGATCGATCCGCCCAAGGATGTCCAGGAGACGATGAACAAGGTCGTTAAAGCGGAGAACGAGAAGATCTCGGCGATAGATTTCGCCACGGCTACCGAGACCATGGCCGACGGGCAAAGGCGTTCGGAGATAAAAAAGGCCGAAGGCATAAGGCAGGCCAAGATACTGGAAGCCGAAGGCGAGGCCCAGGCAATAAAGCTGGTCAATGAGGCGGCAAACCAGTATTTTGTAGGCAACGCCCAGTTGTTACGGCGCCTTGAGACAGTAGAGAAATCCTTGGCGAATAACGCTAAAATAGTCATCCCTGCTAAGACCGAATTGATCAATGTGATCGGAGAAATGGCCGGGGTGGTCCCTCTGCCCAGGAAAGATTAATATGAGCGGGATCGATCTGTTCAAGAAAAGGCGCAGTGCAAGGGCCTTCCAGGAAAAACCAATTGCAAAAAGCGTATTGGAGGATATAGTAGATGCGGCGAGGCTTGCGCCTACTGCCAGAAATGTGCAGCCCTGGGAATTTGTGGTAGTTACCGGCAAGGCCATTTTGAAGGATATCGCCGCGATAACCGACCACGGCAAGTTCATTGCCAATGCCGGGGCTTGTATTTTGGTGTTTTGCGCCGATACCAAGTATTATCTAGAAGACGGATGCGCAGCTACCGAGAATATACTTTTGGCTGCAGCCGCTTTGGGGTTAGGCGCATGCTGGGTGGCGGCGGATAAAAAGGCTTATTGCGACCGGATAAATTCCTTGTTTTCTGCGCCGGGCTCTTTTAAACTGGTGAGTATGGTTGCGATCGGTTATCTTCTTCCCGGCGAAGAGAACAACCCCGTCCAGAAAAGGGGTCTGGAAGAGGTTATCCACTGGGAAAAATTCTAGGAGGCCTGGAATGTATAAAGTAGAGGTGAAGAATTCCGGAGATTACCTGTTTAAAGTTCAGGCCAGGGGCAATGAGTTTGTTATTGATCCTATGGGCAGCGGTGTTTCCCCTGCAGACGCGCTTTTGGCAAGCCTGGGCAGCTGCATGGGGTTTTTCTGCCGCCGGTATATTGAGAGCGCGAACTTAGGGATAAATGATCTTTCGATAACCCTGGAAGGGGAATTCACCAGGGACGCGCCGATCTGCCTAAAAGAGATCCGGGTTTTGCTGGATCTTAAAGGCAGCCAGGTGGAAGAAAGGCGTAAAGCCGCGCTTTTGGAATTCATAAAGAACTGTCCGATCGGGAATACCTTAAAGGGGAATCCCGAAATAACCGTTACTATAAACTAAGGCATTGCGGGGGAATAAGATCAAGATAATATTTAAGTTAAATGGGTTGGATTTTCAGGCGGAATTGGGGAATATCCCGTTTGTGCAGGAGCTAATAAAGAAACTGCCGTTGTCCTGCGCGGTTTTTATGGTCGATCCAGGGATTTATTGCGAGCTTGGCCCAACGGGATCCTGCGGAAACGCGACAACCGGGGTGAATACCGGGGATCTGGCATTTTGTCCGGCCAGCGGACGTCTCTACGCTTTTTTAATGCCCGAAGCCGGCAATGTTTTGAACAATATCGTGGTGGAAAGCCCGGTGGTCATTGTCGGAAAAACCCTGGCCTCTATGGCCATATGCCGCAGGATAAAGCCCGGGGATAAAGCCGATATCTCTGTTTTGGAGGAGGCTAAGCATTTGGATAAGCCCGATCCTGCTTCCGACAGCCGGAAATTGAGCCAAGTGGAAATAGACGACCTGGTAAAAAGGCTGCTGGAAGAGAAAAATAAAAAAAGCGGTTAAACGCGGATATCCGGGCTATTTCTTTGCCTTGACATACCTTTGATTGTGTGATATGTATAACAAATGAAGCATTTCCACAGTAAATTGCAGGGTAGTTACACCCAACCTAATTGGACAGGTTGGTGTTAAGTCTCTACTTAAGGAGGTGCGGTATGGGCAATTGGCAGTTGGTTTTTGTGGAGCCGGTCAAGACCATTGTCGGGCAACTAAAGCAATTCTTGGGAAATATTTTTATGGTTTTGGGGATACTCATCGTAGGCTGGATTATCTCGCTGGTTATTAAAAAACTGTTGGTGAAGCTTTTGCGGTCATTAAGGCTCGATGTTTTATCTGAGCGCATAGAATTAAAAAGCCTGTTGGCCAAGGGCGGGATAAACTACGGCTTTTCCGAGCTTGTCGGAGTGATATTTTACTGGCTCGGGCTCTTAGTTACTTTTGTGATCGCGGTGAATTCCATAGGCCTGACCATTGCTACCGATCTTTTGAACCGGCTGGTCCTTTACATCCCGAATATCATCGCAGCGATATTCATCCTGGTCCTGGGGATGTTCCTGGCCACCTTGTTCAAGAATATCATCCTGACAGCCGCCTCTAACGCCGGGTTGTCCCATTCGAGGCTTTTAGCCAAGGCCGTTGAGGTCGTAATCGCGATATTCGCGGTGATGATCGCTCTGGAAGAGTTGAATATCGGCGCCGGGATCATTGAATTGATGATCAGCATTGTATTGGGCTCTCTGGGGTTGGCTTTTGCCCTGGCTTTAGGTTTCGGCTGCCAGGATCTCGCCCGTAAGACAATCAATGATCTGGTGGAAAAGCTAAAAACCAAAAAGTAATATCTTTATTTTAATTGATCTAATCCTGCCCCGCCTCTCCTCCCGGGAGTGGCGGGGCTCGTAATTGACGAAATGATCTATAGATTCATAGACGATAAAGCCGCATTCGCGATCAAAGACCCGCACAGGTATAATCTGTATTTCCCGCTTACCGATGCCAAAGGCAGGTTATTGAGTTCCATAAGCCCGGATCTTTCCGGAGACATCAAACAGGATAACGAACATTTTCTGACGCCTCCGGCAAGCGCGCTGGACCTTAAGAATAATCTTTTGTGCCGCCGGGAATTTTTTGTACGTTCGGGTAATGAGGTCATCAGGCTGTCCCGGCCATATGATGATACTCTTGAGGCAGGGATGCTTTATCACAAGGTCATCAAGAAAACCGGTAAATTTACGGTTGAGGCGCTTAATTTTATTCCTCATGACGCGCCTGTTGAAGTGATGCGGATAACTATCCGGAATACCTCTAAATTTGCCCGGGAAATAATCCCCACTTCTTTTATCCCCCTTTACGGCCGATCGGAAAAGAATCTGCGCGACCACCGGCATGTAAGCTCGCTTTTGAACCGGCTGACCCTGGAGAAACGCGGGATCGTCCTTGAGCCTACTATGATCTTTGATGAAAAAGGCCACAGGCGCAACTATACGAAGTATTTCGTCCTGGGCTATGAAGGAAAAGGGCGGCCTTTCCGCGGCCAATTCCCGACTATGGAATATTTTTTCGGCGAGGGGGATATACTGAGCCCCGACGCTATAGAAAAAAAAGTTTTGCCGGTTGAAGGCAAGACCGGCAATTTAGACGGGAAAGAGGCCTGTGCCGCTTTTCGTTTTGCGAAGAAAAGATTAGCTCCCGGCCAGGCCGCGGAATATTTTCTGATCATGGGGATAAGCCGCAGCGCTGCGGATATCAGCCGGTATTGGCGTAAACTTAACGCCGCTAATAAGGTAAATAAGGCGTTTAAACAAACTTGTCAATATTGGCAGGATTATCTGGCGGGGTTGCGTTTTGATTTCCGTAATGATCACCTGAATAACTGGTTGTCCTGGGTCAAGCTGCAGCCTAACCTTCGAAAGCTCTTCGGTTGTTCGTTTCTTCCGCATTTTGATTACGGTAAGGGCGGCAGGGGATGGCGGGATCTCTGGCAGGACGGGTTAAGCCTTCTATTGACCGAACCGGAAAAGGCAAAAGAGATCATCCTGAACAGTTTTCGGGGGGTAAGGCTTGACGGATCCAACGCCACCATAATCACCGGTAGCGGCGATTTTATCGCCGACCGCAACCGGATAAGCCGGGTGTGGATGGATCACGGGGTATGGCCGTATCTGACCACCAGGTTTTATATCGATAAGTCGGGAGATCTGGATTTTTTGTTAAAAGACCAGGCTTATTTCCGCGATCACCATCTCAGCCGGGGCAAAGAGATCGATACCAGGTTCGATCAAAACGACTTTGTTCAGCGTTGCGGGAATAACCGCGTTTACCGGGGGACTGTCCTGGAGCACCTGCTTATCCAGAACCTGGTCCAGTTCTTTAACGTGGGCAGTCATAATATCATCCGGCTGGAGAACGCGGATTGGAATGACGGGCTGGATATGGCCCCGGATAAGGGCGAGAGCGTGGTTTTCAGCTCTATGTATTATTATAACCTTAAAAGCCTTTGCGTTTTTCTGGAGGCGTTAAAAAAGAAGAAGAAAAGCGTATTTATCTTAAAAGATCTGGCGTTGCTTTTGGACAGCATATGCCGGCCTGTAGCTTACGACGATTTTCGGCAAAAGCAGAAAAGGCTGGCTGAATATCTGGGACGGATCAAGAGTATAAGCGGCGAAAAGGTGGAAATAAGCATAGATGACCTTATAGCCGATCTCAGTAAAAAGTCCGGACATTTATCATCCTGGTTGAGCAAAAAGGAGTGGCTGGCCGAGGGGTTTTTTAACGGTTATTATGATAATAAAGGCCGCAGGGTAGAAGGCAAAAAGCCATCGGGGCTTAGGATGATGCTGGCTTCCCAGGTGTTCGCCATAATGAGCGGAGTGGCTGATAACGGACAGATCAAAAAAACCTGGTTGTCGGTCAATCGTAATTTGCGGGATAAGAAGCTTAAAGGATTCCGCCTGAACACGGACTTCGGTTCTTGTTATATGGATTTGGGCCGGGCTTTTGGTTTCAGTTACGGGGACAAAGAAAATGGCGCGTTCTTCAGCCATATGAACGTTATGCTGGCTAACGCCTTATATAAACGCGGATTTACCCGGGAAGGTTTTACTGTCCTGGATTCTATTTATAAGATGGCCTTGAATGAAAAAGCCGGGATCCCTCCGGTGCTGCCGGAATACTTCAACGGCCAGGGCAAAGGGTTGTATCTTTATCTTACCGGATCGGCAAGCTGGTATATGTACACGATTACCGAGGAGCTTTTAGGGATAAAGTTCATTTTAGGCGATATCCTTATCGATCCTAAGCTGGTAAGCGGGAATTTCTTCGGGAAGGATATACAGGCCTGTTTCAGCCTTTGGGGAAAGAAAGTCAAGGTTGTTTATATCAAGACCGTTAAAGTGGACCGTCCTTTAGCCGTTAGCAGGGTTTTGCTGTCGGATAAGGATATTTTCTGCGGCCCAAGCGGATACCTGGTCAAAAAAAGCCTGTTGTCAGATAAGGAGAATGTCATCAAAGTGTATTTGGGATAACTGCGTAAGATCAGCAATACGACCCAAGCAAAAATGCTTGGGTTTTTTTGTTATCGGCGGTATAATAGAGGATTAAAAGTATAGGGAATATCGATACTTAGGATGAATAAAATGTGCGAAAAGTACCTTTATGATCTGGCCACGGATAAGGCTAAAGGCGGGATTGCGGCTATAATCAAGCCGGTATTATTCTTTTTTTCTCTTTTATACGGCCTAATAGTCTTTTTCATTCGGTTTATTTCCATTATCTCCGGCAGAAAACCGGGTTGCAAGGTTCTCAGCGTAGGCAATATTACGCTGGGAGGAACAGGCAAAACCGTCATAGTTGAATTTATCTGCCGGTATCTTAGGGAAAAAGGGCGCAAAGTAGCGGTGTTGACCCGCGGATATGCCAGGCCGCAGGTCTCTGCCCAGAGGACACAGCCCGGTTATGAAACTATGGGCGATGAACCGTATATGCTCCAGGCGAAATTGGCGGATGTCCCGGTAATGGTTAACCCGGACAGGTTTAAAGGCGCGGATAAGGCTGTAAAAGAATTTCAGGTCGATACTGTGGTCCTGGATGACGGATTTCAACAGTGGCGGATAAAAAAAGACCTGGAGATCGCGGCCATTGACGCGGTTAATCCTTTTGGCAACGGCATGCTTATCCCCAGGGGGATATTGCGCGAACCTGTTTCAAGCCTTTCCCGGGCGGATGTATTGATCCTGACCAATACCGATCTCGCGAAGGATACTGCCGGGCTTAAACATCGGTTGAGCCGGATCAATCCTTCCGCGTTGATCATAGGGGCCGCACATCAGCCGGAAGGATTGTATAAAATAAAGCAAGAGGATGTTTTGATCCCTGTTGAAAGCCTGCGATCTAAAACAGTGGCAATCGCCTGCGCTATCGGCAATCCCGGCTCTTTTCAAGGCCTTCTGGAAAAGTCGCAGGCCAGGGTGGGTTTGGTTTTTATTTTCCCGGATCATTACCGGTATACGCAGGATGACCTGGAAAGAATAGCGTCTCAGGCGGGGGAAAAGGGGATAAACACTTTGGTTATTACGGAGAAAGACGCGGTAAAGATCGCGGGGATGGATCTGCGCAAGACCGCTCTGGATATACTGGTCTTAAAAATAAAATTGAGGATCAATGAAAACGAACAGGGATTTCTTGATAGACTGCTTGGGGTCTATACTTCTTAAGACTTTAGGCCCGTTGCTGCGAATCCTGCCGTACCGGCTGGTTTTGGTCCTGGGCAGTCTTCTGGGGGAGGTGTTCTACGCATTTGACTTCAAACACCGGGCAGTGGCGCACGCCAATATCAAAACCGCTTTCTGCGGCGCGTTCCCCCCTTGCCGGATCCGCAGGCTGACCAAACAGTTCTATAAGGCATTCGGGCAAAACCTCTTTGAAATATTCCTTATCCCCTTGATCGACAAGGCGTATATCCGCAGGTATGTGACCATAGAAGGCCTGGAGAACATCGAAGCCGGATTTAAGAAAGGCAAAGGCGCGATATTTGTGGCAATGCACGCCGGAAGCTGGGAGCTATCCAATATCATCTGCGCGAATTTAAGCATCCCTTTTAACCTTTTTGTCCGCGAACAGAAACTGCCGCGCCTGGAGAAGATCCTTAATTTTTACCGCGGCCAGAAAGGGTGCCGGTTCATTCAGCGCGAGAACCAGACCAGGCAGTTGATCCAAGTCCTGCGCGCAAACGAATCGGTGGCAATGACCATTGACCAGGGAGGAAGGAACGGGACCGGGGTGGATTTTTTCGGCAAAGACGCATCTATGGCCTCCGGGGCGGTAAGATTGGGCTTGAAATACGGCTGCAGCCTTATCCCGGTATTCCCGGTGAGGATAAAAGGGCCGCATATCAAGTTTATCGTTGACCGGGAGTTCGAGCTTAAGAGATCCGCGAGTGTGGAAAAGGATATCCGGGATAATCTCCAGGGGTTGGTGCATGTGTTTGAAAAACATATCCGGCAGTATCCGCAGGAATATCTCTGGACCTATAAATCCTGGAAATATTCCCGGCAAAGGGATATATTGATCCTCACTGACGGGAAAACAGGGCATTTGCGCCAGGCGCAGGCCTTAGCAGGGATAACTGCCAGGAGGTTAGAAGGGGCAGGGGCCGCTGCGCGGGTTTACAGCGCAGTGGTTAAAACAAAAAACAGGCTTTCCGGGCATCTTATGGCATTGAGTAATCTTCTCGCCGGAAGATACATCTGCCAGGGTTGCCTTTTATGCCTGAAGGCGTTTTTAGATCCGCAGTCTTATGCGGATATAACCGGCAGAAAATTTGATATTATTATTTCCTGCGGTTCTTCAGCCGCAGGGGTGAATTATATCCTTTCCAAAGACAATCTCGCCAGATCTTTGGCGATAATGCGGCCGTCGTTTCTAAGTATAAAAAAGTTCGACCTGGTGGTCCTGCCTAAGCACGATGATCCGCCCCGGCGCAAGAATGTGGTCAGGATAGAAGGCGCGCTTAACCTTATTGATGACGCCTACCTGGCCGAAGAGTCCCGGATGTTAAAAGAGCAAGCCGGCATAATCCTGGATCCGGCAAGGCCGTGCGTCGGGTTATTGCTTGGCGGGGATGCCAAGGGTTTTCATATGGCCGAAGCCTCGGTTCTGGAATGTGCCGGCCAGATCAAGGCGTTCCTGGAAAAGGTAGACGGTCAGGTTTTGGTCAGCACTTCCCGCAGGACCCCTCCAGCGATCGAGGAACTGGTCAGGAAAGAGTTTTCAGGTTATAAGCGTGCTCGGGCCGTGATCATTGCCAATCAAAAAAATTATCCTGCCAGTATCGGGGGGATCCTGGGCTTAAGCCAGATGGTGGTGACTTCCGCAGAAAGCATATCCATGGTTTCAGAGGCTGTAAGCAGCGGAAAATACGTCTTTGTTTTTAGCGCCGACGGTTTAAAGAGGAGGCACCGCAGGTTCCTGGATAATTTTGTAAGCAAAGGGTATATTTATTTGAAGGCCCCTGAAGAATTGTCCGGGGCTATGCATGATGTCTGGAGCAGGAAGCCGCAGGTCATGACGATAAAAGACAACGCCGTGGTCGAAGAGGCGGTCGGGAAATTATTATGAACGTATTGCAGATACTTCCGGAATTGAATGTCGGCGGGGTAGAGCGCGGGACAGTGGATTTGGTCAAGCATTTGGTCAAGCTTGGGCATAAAGCCGTAGTGGTCTCCAACGGAGGGAGCCTGGTCCGCGATATCGAGGCGTTGGGTGCGAAGCATTATCAGCTTCCGGTGCACCGTAAATCCATAATAAACCTGGTCAAGCTTATTCCTCTGCTGGTTGATATAATCCGGAAGGAAGAGATCGACATAGTCCACGGCCGTTCGCGCATGCCTGCCTGGATCGCGTATTTCGCCTGCCGCAGGACAAAGGCTGTTTTTATCACCACCTGCCATGGCTATTACAGTAAACATTTATTCAGTCATGTGATGGGTTGGGCAAAGCGGGTGATCGTTCCCAGCAACGTGATCGCCAGGCATATGATCGAGGATTTCGGCGTGCCGCGGGAAAGGATCCGGCTGGTAGCGCGCAGCGTGGATTTGGATACGTTTAAATACAGCGCTCCGAACAGAAGAAAACCCGGGGAATTCCATGTCGGCATAATCGGCCGGCTTACTCCGATCAAAGGCCATCTGCCTTTTATTAAAGCTATGTCCAGGGTAGCCCGGGAGAACGAACGTTTTAAGATATGGATAGTCGGGGACGCCCCGGCGTCAAAAGCCGCCTATAAAGAACAGATCAGGGTTCTGGTAAAGAGGCTGGGACTTTGGCATTGCACGGAATTCCTGGGGACCCAGAAAAATATCCCGGAGATACTTTCGCATTTGGACCTGTTGGTCCTGGCTACCACTACCCAGGAGGCCTTCGGCAGGGTGATCATTGAAGCTCAGGCAGCCGGCGTGCCGGTAGTGGCTACGGCAGTAGGCGGCGTTGTGGACATTATTGAGAACGGAAAGACCGGTTTGATCGTTCCGCCTGCCGATCCCCAGGCTATGTCCGAGGCAATACTAAAGATAATGCAGAATAAAGACCTGGCGCAGGAGATGGCTGAGAATGCCTACAAGAAAGTCAAAGATGAATATAATCTGGAACTGATGGTTTCCAATACCATTGATGTGTATAAAGAGGCCTTGGATAATTTTCGGGTACTGGCGATAAAATTCAGCGCGCTGGGCGATGTGATCCTCTCGACGGCCGCCTTGAGGGCGATACGGGAAAGGCTGGTGGGGGAATATAAGATAAGTTTTCTTGTCGGAAATGAATGCAAGGATATCCTTTTGCGCAGCCCGTACATCGACGAGTTGCTGGTCTGCGATTTCAAGAACAAGGACAGCGGGCTGTTCGGGTTCCTTAAACTGGGCAGAGAGTTAAGAAAAAAGGATTTCGACGCGGTCATCGACCTGCAGAATAACCGAAAGAGCCATATCTTAAGTTTTTTGACAATGGCCCCGGAGCGTTACGGCTATGATGTTAAGTGGGGGGGGCTGCTTAATCACCGCATAGATAATGATGCGGTCGATCTGGCGCCCGTTGATCATCAGTTCAGGATACTGAAAATGCTGGGTATCGAATTAAAGGACCGCCGCCTGGAATTGTGGCCCACTCCTTCAGATCGTAGTTATGTTGATGAATTCCTGAAGTCGCAGTGGCTGTCCGATAATCAAAAGATGGTCGGCATTAATATCAGCGCCAGTAAAAGATGGATAACCAAGCTTTGGCCGGGACAGCATATAATCCGTTTGGCGGAAGAGTTGAACCGCAGGGATATCCGGGTGGTTTTTACCGGGACAAGCGAAGATCTGGCCACGGCGGAAAAGTTATCAAGCGCGATGCCTAAGGTCAAACCTATCAATGCCTGCGCTAAGATGACGGTCAATCAACTGGCCTGTTTGATCAAGCGCTGCGGGGTGTATATCTCCGCTGATTCCGCGCCTTTGCATATTGCAGCCAGCCAGGGCACTGCGATCGTCGCTTTATTCGGGCCTACCGACCCTGTCCGGCATATGCCCGCGGCGGGGAACGCGCTGGTGATCAGGAAAGAACTAGCCTGCAGCCCGTGTTATAAACCAAAATGCCGCAGCGTCAAGTGTATGAAGCTGATCAGTCCGGAAGAAGTGTTTGCGGCGGTAATTAAGTTATTGAAATGAACATTCTTTTTCTGAATAATCACCTGAACGTAGGAGGGATCACCAGTTATCTTTTATCCCTCAGCCGCGGATTGAAAGAAAGGGGCCATAAGGTATATATTGCCTCAAGCCCCGGCGACTGCCTGACCCGTTTTACCGAGCAGGGGATAGTTTATGTCCCCATACCTATCCGGACAAAATCCGAATTGAATGTCCTTAAGATGGGAATGAGCCTGTTCAGGTTGATCCGCGCGGTCAAGGAGAAAGGAATAGATGTGGTGCATTCCAATACCCGGGTTACTCAGGTATTGGGAACTTGGCTTAGCCGCTGCACAGGTAAGCCGCATATCACCACCTGGCACGGTTTTTTCAAGAACAGGTTATCCCGGAAGGTTTTTCCCTGTAAGGCTATGGCGACCATAGCTATAAGCGAATCCGTGCGCGACCATCTGATCAATGATTTTGGATATGACCAGGCAGGCCTTAGGCTTGTATATAACGGCATCGACACTGAGAAATTGAAGCTTCAGGATTTCAAGAGCCGCAAAGACGTTAAAAGAGAATTTGGATTAAAGGACGGTCCGGTAGTGGGGATCGTGGCCAGGCTTTCCGAGGTAAAGGGCCAGGCCTACCTTATCCGTGCGATGAAACTGGCGTTGAACAAGGTCCCTGACGCCCAGCTTTTTATAGTCGGAGAAGGAAGGACCGAGAAAGGGTTAAAAAGGCTTGTTCGCGAACAGGGGATGTCCGACAGCGTTGTTTTTCTGGCTAAATCCCAGAATATTCCGCAGGTTTTGTATGTAATGGATGTTTTTGTGATGCCGTCCTTGAACGAAGGGCTGGGCCTTGGGTTGATGGAGGCAATGGCCTGGGCTAAGCCGGTTATCGGCTCAAGGGTCGGGGGGATATTAAACCTGGTCTCCCACGGCCAGAACGGATTGCTGGTCAACCCCGCGGATGTCCCTGGATTGTGCTCGGCGATAGTGGAATTAATTAATGATCCGGTCAAGGCTTCCAGCTTGGGCAATAACGCCAGGATATTCGTTAATCAGCGATTTTCAATGGAAAAGATGGTTGTGGAGACAGAAAGGATATACCAGGAATGCGTAGACAAAAAAGATTAGCGGTTATTTCAGGTATTGTCGCGCTGGTTTTTATCGTAGCCGCGGGGTTTATCCGGCAGCAATACCTTTTGCCCATAGCAATGTACCATTCAATATCCCAGAGCGTGCCAGAGGGGAACCGTTTGATTGTTTCGGTTAAGACATTTGACAGGCAAATGGAGTTCTTAAAAACGCATAAGTATAACGTGATCTCTCTGGAGGAAGCGGGGGATTTGATCAAAAACAGAAAAAAAGCCCCTGCCCGGACCTTGGTTTTGACCTTTGATGACGGGTATAAGGATAATTACACCTATGCCTTTCCCATATTGAAGAAATATAACCTTCCGGCTACAATATTCATAATAGTCAATGAGGTGGGAAGGCCTGACCGGCTTAGCTGGGACCAGATGAAGGAGATGCAGGATTCCGGTTTGGTTACTTTCGGCAGCCACACGCTGTCGCATCCTTTTCTTGAATGCGTGGAAGACGATCAGAAATTGCTTGAAGAAATTGAAAGTTCGCGCAGGATACTCCAGGAAAAACTGGCAAGCCCGGTGAATACATTCTCGTATCCCTGCGGCAGATTGAACGCCAGGGTCAGGGAATGCGCGGTCAATGCCGGGTATAAGGCGGCGGTAGCTACCAACCCCGGAAAGAAGATGGCTAATGACGATGTTTTTGCCCTGAAGCGCCTTAGGATATCCGAGAACGCGGCGAACCTTTTTGTTTTCTGGGCGGAGACCAGCGGGTATTACAATTTTATCCGCGAGAATAGGCATAAATAATATTGAAATGAAGAATAAAGAAAAAATACTGATATTCAACGTCAACTGGCTGGGGGATGTCCTTTTCTCCACCGCGGTCATCCGGAACATTCGTTATAATTACCCGGATAGTTTCATAGCCTGCGTTATTCCCGGCAGATGTCAGTCTGTTTTAGAAGGCAATCCATACCTCGATGAGGTAATTATTTTCGATGAGAAAAAAGAGCACAAAGGGGTCTTGGCTAAAATAAAATTTGTCGCTTACTTGAGGGGTAAGAAATTCGACAGGATATTCCTTTTGCACCGGTCATTCAGCCGGCTGCTTATCGCGTTCCTGGCCGGGATACCCCGGCGCATCGGTTATTACACCGCTAAACGCGGCTTCCTTCTGACCCAAAAAATAACGCCGCCGGATATAAACAGCATGCACCGCATAGATTATTATTTAAATGTGATCGGGAAGTCGGGGCTGGAAGTCAAGGACCGGTTCACCGACTTCTTTGTCAGCGAAAAGGACCTGTTGCGGGTTAAAGAATTATTAGCCGGTTATGGCTTGACTGACAAGGACCTTTTGGTAGGGATAAACCCCGGAGGTAACTGGGGCCCTAAACGCTGGCCAAAAGAATATTTCAGTTGTTTAGCCGACCGGTTGATCGAAGAATTATCCGCGAGGGTGCTTATTACCGGCAGCCAGAAGGATCTCGCTTTGGCTGAGGAGATCCGCTCAAAGATGAAGAATAAGCCGGTTATAGTCTGCGGCCAATTAAGCATCAAGCAGTTCGCCGGCCTGGCGAAAAGGCTGGATTTGTTTATCAGCGCTGATTCCGGCCCTTTGCATATCGCCAACGCCGCAGGCGCGAAGAAAATTATAGGCCTTTTTGGCCCCACCGATACCAAAATAACCGGGCCTTATCCGCCGGATAACGCGGTCATTTTGCAAATAAATGCAGGATGCGTTATACCTTGTTACAAAGTTGATTGTAGGGATAACCGCTGTATGAAGGCCCTCACTCCGGATATGGTGATCTCCCGGGTAATGGAGATATTCCCGGCTCCTTAAATATTACTGATATGGCCAAGATAAATAAAATCTTATTTGTTACCCTGAGCAATATCGGCGACGCGATTTTGACTCTGCCGGTCATCGATAATCTGAGATTGGCTTATCCGCAGGCTCAAATAACCGTGTTATCCGGACCGCGCCCGGCTGAGATATTCAGGGATAACCCTAATATCAAGGAACTGGTGGTTTATGATAAGCATGCCGGGCTCAAAGAGAAGATCCGGATATTGTCAGGTTTCTATCAGGCAGGATTTGACCTGGTTGTGGATCTGCGTAATAGTATTTTCGGCTTTCTTGTCCCGGCCAGGTTTAAGACGCCGTTATTTTCAGGTATCCCCGCGGATATAAAACATATGCAGGCAAGGCACCTGTTTAAGATAGAAAACTTTAAAATACCGCAGCCGCAGGCTGGCGCCGGTGAATATGGGTTTTTAAACATTCCCTCTTCTGACAAGGCATACATCAAAGGCGTTTTAAGCAATAATAACATAAAAGAGCAGGATAAGATCGTAGTAGTTTCCCCGGGGGCAAGAAGCCATATTAAGCGCTGGCCCAGGGAAAGGTTCGCGGAATTATGTTCCGACCTGATCCAAGAGTTCAATGCCAAATTGATCCTGGTAGGGGACAGTCAGGATATCCCTATAAATAAATATATACGGGATAATGTAAAAACCCCGGTCATTGACCTGAGCGCAAAGACTACGATCCGCCAACTCGCGGTTTTGTTGAAGAAGGCGAGAGTCCTTATCACCAATGACAGCGCGAATATGCATCTGGCCAGTTATTTGAATGTTCCGGTAGTGGCTGTTTTTGGTCCGACGGATGATGAGAAATACCGGCCATGGTCGGATAATTCGTTTGTGGTTAAAAAGGAGCTCTTTTGCCGCCCCTGCCGCAAAGCCCAGTGCGCTTCCGGCGACCTTCTATGCATGAGCCTGGTGCGGGTAAAGGATGTTTTGAATAAGGTGCGAGATGTTTTGACCACCGCTTCCGAAACTTTGCTGTCCGGCCAGCGCCAGAATTTTAAACGCATCCTGATCTGCCGCACGGACAGGATAGGCGATGTTATATTATCCACGCCCGTGGTTGCTGCTTTGAGAAACGCTTATCCGTCGGCTTATATCGCTATGATGGTCCGGCCGTATACTAAAGATATCGTTCAAGGCAATCCTGATTTGGATGAGGTCATAATTTATGATAAAGATATCCTGGAAAAGAACGGTCTCAGGTTTCTGAAATTCGCTAATTCCGTCCGAAAGAAAAAATTTGATCTGGCACTTATCCTGCATCCGACCAATATGATACATTTATTGGCCCTTTTAGCTGCTATACCTGTCAGGGTAGGTTATGACCGCAAATCGGGCTTTTTGTTGACCCGGCGTATTCCCCACCTTAAGCATTTAGGCCAGAAACATGAGATGGAATATACCTTGGATATGATCAGGGCTATCGGCATAGAGCCGCGGGATAAGGGGCTTTTTGTTTCGGTTAGCCCGGATTCGGAAGAATGGGTTGAAGAGATGTTTCGGGAGAAAGGGCTGAGCAGCCAGAATAAGATATTAGCATTGCATCCCGGGTCCAGTTGTAAGTCCAAGATGTGGCCGGCGGAAAGGTTCGCCCAAGCCGCCAGGGAATTGTCCAGGGTAAAGGGTTTTAAGGTATTGATATTAGGCAGCCCGCAGGAAAAAGAGTTGGCGGCAAATGTCAATAAGCTGTTAGACGGGGAGGCGATCGATCTTTCCGGGACAACCATAAGCCAGGATATAAGTATCCTGAAAAGGTGCGCTTTATTGATCACTACTGATTGCGGGACAATGCATATGGCTTCAGCTTTAAACGTGCCACAGGTGGTGATCTTCGGCAGGAACCAGCCGGGGTTAAGCGTATCGCGCTGGGGGCCTACTGGAAAGAATTCCCGGGTATTGCATAAAAAGGCCGGTTGTTCGGAATGCCTGGCCCATGACTGTAAAAAAGATTTCGCCTGCCTGAAGGCGGTCAGCGTAAAGGATGTCCTGGCCGCTGTTGAGTCGTTATAGGCCAAGAAAAAATATTGACAAGATAAGACCGGGTGGTATACTAAAAATGAATATTAAGTAAAGGGATTAAAGGACAAGGACGTCCGTCAATCTTAGACGGAGTCCTTTTTTTTTGGCTTGCCGTGCTTAAAAAACAGGCGATAATCGCCGGTTATTATGACAACGGCGAAAAAGGAGGAAAGGATGTCAAAGCGGATCGAAGAGTTTATGGCAGGGGTTATCGCTAAGAACCCGGGCGAGACCGAGTTTCACCAGGCAGTGCGCGAGGTCGTGGAATCAGTAATGCCTTATGTCGAGGCTAACCCGAGATACCAGAAAGCAAAAATCCTGGAAAGGATAGTTGAACCGGAAAAAACGGTGATCTTTAGGGTCCCTTGGTGCGATGATAAAGGCGAATTCCAGGTAAACCGGGGGTTTCGTATTCAGATGAACAGCGCTATCGGCCCTTATAAAGGAGGGATACGCCTTCATCCCAGCGTTAACCTTGGCATATTGAAATTCCTGGCTTTTGAACAGGTATTTAAGAACAGCCTGACTACTTTACCTATGGGCGGCGCCAAGGGCGGTTCAGATTTCGACCCTAAAGGTAAATCCGATAACGAGGTGATGCGTTTCTGCCAGAGTTTTATGACCGAACTGCAAAAGCATATCGGCCCGGATACCGATGTCCCTGCCGGAGATATCGGCACAGGCGGACGCGAGATCGGGTTTATGTTCGGCCAGTATAAAAGGTTGCGCAATGAATTTACCGGTGTGCTTACCGGCAAAGGCCTGAATTGGGGCGGCAGCCTGGTTCGTCCGGAAGCTACCGGTTACGGATGCGTTTATTTCGCCCAGGAGATGCTCAAGACCAAAGGCGAATCATTGAAGGGGAAAGTCTGCGTGGTTTCCGGTTCAGGCAATGTCGCGCAGTATACGGTTGAGAAACTTTTGCAGCTGGGGGCTAAACCGGTCACGCTTTCCGATTCCACCGGATATATCTATGACCCGGACGGGATCAGCGAGCAGAAACTGAGATTCGTGATGGAGCTTAAGAACGTAAAACGCGGCAGGATCAAGGAATATGCCGATAAATACGGCTGCAAATACTTTGAAGGCAAAAAACCCTGGGATGTTAAATGCGATATGGCGTTTCCCTCAGCGACCCAGAACGAGATCAATGAGGCTGATGCCAAGAAGCTGATAAAGAACGGATGTCTCTGCGTGGCTGAAGGCGCGAATATGCCTTCTACCCCGGAAGCGATCGCAGTATACCAGGACTCCAAGATACTTTACGCGCCTGGTAAGGCCTCGAATGCCGGCGGCGTAGCCACCTCAGGCCTGGAAATGTCCCAGAACAGCCAGAGGCTGTCCTGGACCAGGGAAGAAGTGGATGAGAAGCTGCATCAGATCATGATCAGCATCCATGAATCCTGCGTTAAATACGGAAAAGAAGGAAAATACATCAACTATGTCAAGGGCGCGAATGTGGCTGGATTCGTTAAAGTCGCTGACGCCATGCTTGATCAAGGTTTGGTGTAATCGCGGTTAACAGCTAAGATAAAAGGGCGGGTTTCTACTCTAAAAACGTTTCCTTCGGGAAATGTAGGTTAGATCAGGAGCCCGCTCTTTTGTTTTATGCGGTTAAAAATAAATACTTGACAAAATAAAACTATATGTTATATTCTACCAAAGTGATAGAGATAGTAGAGATTAATCGGGAGAGATGAAAATGCTTAAATTATCGACTAAAGGAAGATATGGAGTTCGGTTAATGCTGGATCTGGCTCTGCATTTCGGCAAAGGCCCGATCTCGTTGAAGGATATTTCCAAAAGGCAGGAGATCTCCGAGAAATACCTGTGGCATTTGATCCCCCCGCTGAAGAATGCCGGTTTGGTCACTGCTACGCGCGGCGCGCATGGAGGTTATATATTAGCGAAACCAGCTTCGCAGATCAATCTGCAGGAGATCGTTTCTCTATTAGAAGGTCCTATGCGCCTGGTTGAATGCACGCAGGATCTGGGCGCTTGTAGACGTTCAAATAACTGTATTGTTCGGGACATTTGGACTGAGGCAACGGATAAATTTTTAGATATTTTGAGTTCTTTTACTCTAGAAAGCATTATAAAAAGGCATAACGGCAGATTTGAGGCGGTAGTATATAATATATAAGGAGGGTTAATGGCAAGGATATTCGCAGATATCACTAAAACGGTTGGAAATACTCCTTTAGTAAAGTTAAATCGTATAACTGAAGGATCGGCGGCAGTTATTTTGGCAAAGATCGAGTCATTTAATCCTTTGTCCAGCATAAAGGACCGCATAGGGGTAGCGATGGTGGAAGACGCCCAGAGGAAAGGCGTTCTTCGCAAGGATTCCGTGATCATCGAGCCGACTAGCGGTAATACCGGGATTGCTTTGGCTTTTGTGGCAGCGGCAAAGGGATACCGGCTGATCCTAACGATGCCGGAGACTATGAGTATAGAAAGGCGGAGATTGTTGTCTATCCTAGGGGCTGAAGTAGTTTTGACCTCCGGGGCAGAAGGAATGACCGGGGCAGTAGAAAAAGCGCAGGAATTAGTGAAAAAAACTCCAGGAGCAGTTATGTTGCAGCAGTTTTCTAATTCGGCTAACCCGGCTATTCATCGCAAAACTACGGCCGAAGAAATATGGAAAGATACTGAGGGTAAAGTTGATATTATTATCGCCGGAGTCGGAACCGGAGGGACGCTAACCGGGATCGCGGAAGCCCTTAAAAAGAGGAAGAAGGGCCTTAAGATGATCGCTGTAGAGCCGGATAACTCCGCGGTATTATCAGGGGGGACTGCCGGGGCGCATAAAATACAAGGGATAGGCGCTGGGTTTATCCCGCAAGTTTTGAACAGGGGGATTATAGATGAGGTCATCCGGGTCAAGGATGAGGATGCGGGGATCACCAGCCGCAGGCTGGCAAAGATGGAAGGCATTCTTGTAGGTATTTCCAGCGGCGCGGCGACCTGGGCAGCGTTAGCGGTCGGCAAAAGAAATGAAAATAAAGGCAAGGTTATTGTGGTAATATATCCTGATACAGGTGAAAGATATTTATCTGCCGATTTTTTTAATGAATAATTAATTGTCGGACGTTCAGGGAAAGGGTGAATGGTGACGAGCAATAAGATCGATATTTACGGGTTGTTGGAAAAGGTGCGCGAACAAAAGCCTATAGTGCATCATTTGACCAACTGGGTGACTATTTATGACTGCGCCAATGTGGTCAAGGTCTTTGGAGCTTCTCCGGTAATGGCCCATGCCAAAGAAGAGGCTGACCAGATGGCGGGTATCGCTTCGGCGCTGGTATTGAATATCGGAACCCTGACCGTGGAATTGGTGGAGGCAATGAAGATCGCCTGCGCTGGCGCGAACAAGAAAGGCATTCCGGTTGTGCTGGATGCCTGCGGAGCGGGGGCTACGCAGCTGCGCGATAAGAGTTGTTTTGAATTGCTGGATGAATGTAAGATAGATATCATAAAAGGAAATCCCTCGGAGATCGCCAGGATCGCCGGTGAGGATGTAAAGACAAAAGGCGTGGATTCAACTGATATCCGGGCGGACCTGAAACAATTAGCCGTAAAACTCGCTTTACAGCGCGGCTGCACTGTGGTTATCACCGGCAAAGAAGATATTATTACCGACGGCAAAAGAACATTTGTCGTCAAGAACGGTGATCCGTTGATGGCGGATATTGTCGGTACGGGTTGTATGGCTGCTTCGGTTATCGGGACGTTTGCAGCGGTTGAAAAAGATCCGGTCCTGGCAGTGTCTGCAGGGCTGGCTTGTTTTGAGATCGCCGCTGAATGCGCGGCTAAAAAGGCCAAAGGCCCGGGGTCGTTCAAAGAAGCGCTTTTTGACTGTATTTATAATTTGGATAAGAAAACCCTAGATACTAAGCAGAATATTTTTACGGCCTGAAACAGGTTTTTTTGAATATGTTACTGACAAAAGAACAGGCAGTCGGGTTGCTTTTAGATACCGATAAAAAAACGGTCGCCGGGTTATTCAGGCAGGCGGATGCTACCCGCAGGAAATATGTCGGAGACCAAGTCCATCTGCGCGGGCTTATTGAATTCTCCAATTATTGCCGTAAGGATTGCCTGTATTGCGGCTTGCGCAAGAGCAACCGCAAGCTGCGGCGGTACCGTATGGGGCTGGGGGAAATATTCGCGGCAGCTCAAAATGCTGCCGGCCTTGGTCTGCGTACTATCGTGCTGCAATCCGGAGAAGATCCGCAGTATAAGTCAAAAGAGTTGTGTTTGCTCATTGAGAAGATCAAGAAACTGGATGCGGCGGTTACTCTTTCAGTGGGGGAATTGACTTTTAGCCAATACAAACAGCTGAAGTCCGCCGGGGCTGATCGTTATCTGCTTAAATTTGAGACATCCGATCCGCAACTGTATAAAAAACTACGGCCGGGGTGCGTATTCTCCGATAGACTGCGTTGTTTAAACCAGCTTAAAGAGCTGGGTTATCAGGTCGGTTCAGGGATAATGACCGGTCTGCCCGGCCAGACTATCGGCAGCATTGCCGACGATATTTTTATTTTTAAGGACCTGGAGCTGGATATGATCGGTATCGGGCCGTTCATACCTCATCCAAATACGCCTTTGGCCAAAAGCCAGGGGGCAAGCCTGGAACAGGTATTAAGGGCTGTTGCATTAACGCGTATTGTTACTAAATATACCCACATACCCGCGACTACGGCCACAGGAACGATCGACAGCCGGGGCCGGCAAAAGGCATTGCAGTGCGGAGCGAATATCCTTATGCCCAATGCCACGCCGCTTAAGTACCGTAAGCTCTACAAGATATATCCGGATAAGATATGTTTAAGCGATGATGCCTTTAAATGCCGGGGATGCGTGAAAAAAATGGTTTTATCGCTGGGCAGGAAGATCGGTTCCGGACCCGGCCATAGTTTGAGAAAACGATGAAAAAGAAAGTTATGGTGGCGATGAGCGGCGGTGTGGACTCCTCGGTCGCCGCAGCTATCCTTAAGGAAAAAGGTTTTGAGGTTGCGGGTTTGACCATGTGTCTTGATCTGCCTGATGCCAAACATTCGGTGCAGCACCCTGCCCATTTGGATGGGCAGGGGTGCGCCTCTGCGCGACCTGCCTGTTGCGGGACGCAGGGGATCAGCGACGCCAGGCGCGTGGCTGATATTCTGGGGATACGGCATTATGCGTTTAGCTTCGGCAGGGATTTGCAGGAAAAGGTGATCGCGGATTTCGTGAAGCAGTACAGCCTCGGGGTTACCCCTAATCCCTGCGTGCGCTGCAATGAATTTTTGAAATTCGACGGATTATTGAAAAAGTCGATCGGCCTGGGAATGGATTATCTGGCTACCGGGCATTATTGCCGGATCAGCAGGTCAGGGAGCAAGTATTTTTTAAAGAAAGCGCTGGATAAGAACAAGGATCAATCCTATTTTCTGTACCGCCTGACCCAGGATAAAATAAGACGCATATTATTCCCTTTGGGCGGATTGACCAAAGATCAGGTGCGCGGCCTCGCTCAAAAGTACGGTTTGCCGGTCGCCGACAAGAAAGAAAGCCAGGAGATCTGTTTTGTCCCTGGGACTTACCGGGAATTTATTGAGGAGAAATTGAGAGGAAAATTCTCCCCGGGACCGATAAAGGACACGCAGGGCAAAGCCCTGGGAATTCATAAAGGCATTCCTTTTTACACCATAGGGCAAAGGGATAAATTGGGAATCGCCTGCGGATATCCGGTATATGTTTCTGTAATAGACAGACGGAAGAACACCATAGTCGTCGGCAGGAAAGAGGAATTGCTGAAAAGCAGGTTTTTGGTCAAGGATATCATTTATCCCGGATCATCTATCAGAAGAAAAAAACTGTTAAAGGTCAGGATCCGGCATCTTTCGCCTGAAGCGCCGGCTTCTGTCAAGCCCGCAGGCAGGAACGCCGAGGTAGAATTCAGAAAGCCCTGTTTTGCCATCACTCCGGGGCAGTCAGCTGTATTCTATGATAAAGATAAGGTGGTTGGAGGCGGGATCATCGCAAAAGTCCTATCCTGATATCCCCGGACCGGATTCGCTAAAAAATCAATAAAATGCTTGATTTTAGCGGAAATTGTGATATATTTTTACTTTCTGACCGTATTGCAAATCCCGGATAAAAAGCTGTCACAATAGAAAGATCTTTCAGATGGAAGATAAGAATATAATCGAGATCAAAAATTTAGTCGATAAGTGGAAGGACAAGGAAGGCAACTTGATCATGATCCTCCACGAGATACAGAACCATCACGGATACGTCCCCCGTGAGCTTTCTTTGGAACTTTCCCGGATGCTGGGTGTGCCGCTGGCCCGGATCTACGAAGTGATCACTTTCTACAATTTCTTTAAATTATCCCCTCCAGGTAAACACAGAATATCCGTTTGTCTGGGAACAGCCTGTTATCTTAAGGGCGCCGCTGAACTTATTTCCGAACTTAAAAGCTTTTTAAGCGTGGAAGAAGGCCAGACCACAAAGGACGGGTTGTTCCATTTGGACGTGGTCAGGTGCCTGGGATGCTGCGGTTTGTCACCGGTGATGATGATCGATGATAAGGTCTACGGCAAGGTCAAAAAAGCCGAGGTCATCGATATCATATCCAAATATACTAAAGAGGGCTGATCTTATGGCAAAATTTACCCCGGCAGACATAGACAGGATCAAGAGTGAGACCAGATCCCGGTCAAAGAATTGGATCAAGGTGGGTATGAGCACTTGCGGCGTCGCCGCCGGCGCGGATGAGGTATTTGCCGTGTTCTCCGAGGAGGTAAAGAAGCGTAATCTCCAGGTTGAGGTGAAGAAGTGCGGCTGTCTGGGTATGTGTTACGCCGAGCCGCTGGTTGAGGTAAATATCGAGGGGAGCCCCGCGGTTATCTACGGCCGGGTGAATAAAGAAGTGGCTATTAAGATAATGGAAAAACATGTCTGCGACAAGATGTTGGTCAATGATTATGTGGTTGAACTGGAACTTAAAGATCAAACCGCCTAACTATGTACACTAAGACAATACTATTAAAGGATACCGCGCTTTTTCAGGAGGACAGGACAAAGGAATTTTATACCACCCTGTTGAACCAGTTGCGCGAGGCCGGCCTGCATGACGAGGTTCAGGTGGTCAGGGTGGCGGATATCGGCGTGTATAACCGCGGCATAGTGCTAAAGATTCTGCCGGATAATATATTTTATGCCGATGTAAAAGAAGAAGATATCAGAAAGATAATCAATCAGACCATAAAGGCCCATAAGATAGTCGATGGCATTCATCTCAAGCATGAGGCTAAGCAGATAAGGATAGTTCTGCGCAACTGCGGAAAGATCAATCCTGAAAGCATCGAGGAATATATAGCCTGCGACGGGTACCAGGCGTTGAAAAAGATACTGACTGAATACACCCCGGAAAAGGCCATAGAGGAATTAAAAAAAGCAGGGCTAAGGGGCCGGGGCGGCGCCGGTTATCCTACCTGGATGAAATGGAAGTTCGCCCGGGGGGTTGTTTCAGGGGAAAAATTCGTTATCTGCAACGCCGATGAAGGCGATCCGGGGGCTTATATGGATCGCAGCGTCCTGGAGGGCGATCCGCATTCGGTCATTGAGGGTTTGATCATCGCGGCATTCACTATAGGCGCTTCCAAAGGGTATTTTTATATAAGGGCTGAGTATCCCTTGGCGGTTGAAAGGATACAGAATGCCATAAATCAGGCTTACGAGCATGGTCTTTTAGGAAAAGATATATTAGGGACATCTTTTAATCTGGATATTGAGATCAGGTTAGGCGCGGGTGCGTTTGTCTGCGGAGAAGAAACCGCGTTGATCGCTTCGATAGAGGGCAGACGCGGAACGCCCAGGCCGCGTCCGCCGTATCCCTCGGTAAAAGGTTTATGGGGTAAACCCACGGTAATTAATAACGTGGAGACCCTGGCCAATATACCGGTGATATTCGCCAAAGGCGCGGAATGGTTTAACCGTATCGGCACGCCGACTTCCAAGGGGACAAAGGTTTTTGCCGTGACCGGTAAAGTTAAGAACTCCGGACTGGTAGAGGTCCCTATGGGGATAACCTTAAGAGAGATAGTTTATGATATCGGCGGCGGCACGATCTCCAATAAACCGGTAAAGGCGGTGCAGACCGGCGGTCCTTCCGGCGGGGTTATACCCGTTGAATGCCTGGATACGCCTGTGGATTACGAAAACCTGCAGAAATTAGGCTCGATCATGGGCTCAGGCGGTATGATCGTCATGGATGAGGACGATTGTATGGTGGATATCGCCAAGTTCTACCTCAAATTCTGCGTTGAGGAATCCTGCGGTAAATGCGCGCCCTGCCGTATAGGCGGGACCCAGATGCTGGCTATACTTGAACGCATATCCGAAGGCAAAGGCAAGATCGAAGATATCGCTTACTTAAAAAGGATCGCCTTTGCCATGCAGAAGGCGTCGTTATGCGGGCTGGGCCAGACCGCGTCTAATCCGGTGCTTTCGACCATAAGATATTTCGAGGCTGAATATAAAGAACATATCTTGGATAAGAAATGCGCTTCGCATAAATGCGCTAACCTGGCCACTTACAGCGTAATTCAGGAGAAATGCAAGAAATGCGGGATGTGCCAGAAGAACTGCCCTGTGGACGCTATCCCCGGAAGCAAGGAAGAAGGATTTATGATCAAACAGGAAAAATGCGTCAAATGCGGCAGATGTTTCGAGGTCTGCAAATTCAAGGCGATCTTAAAAGGATAATATGGCTAAAGCGGTAAAGGCTAAAATAAACGGTATTCTCCTGACAGTCCCGGTAGGAACGACGATACTCGAGGCTGCCAGGGATGTGCAGATAAAGATTCCCACATTGTGCAAACATCCGGACCTGCCTCCGTCGGCTTCCTGCGGTATATGTATAGTAAAGGTAAAGGGCTCGAATAAGATGCTCAGGGCCTGTTGTACCCCGGTGGAAGAGGGCATGGATATCATCACTCATGACCCGGAGATCGTGGAGATCCGCAGGACGGTTATCGAACTGATATTATCAAATCATCCCAATGACTGCCTTAAATGCGGAAGGAATAACGATTGCGAGCTGCAGAAGCTGGTAGCGGATTTCGGGATCAGGGAAGAATCATTCGCCCAGTTCCTTAAGGACTTGCCTAAAGATAATTCGACCAATACCATAGTGCTGGAGCCCCAAAAATGCATACTCTGCGGCCGGTGCGTTGAAGTCTGCCAGGATATCCAGGATGTCTGGGCGCTGTCATTCCTGGAAAGAGGGATAGAAACAAGGATCTCTCCTGCCGGGGATATCCAGTTGGCTGATTCTCCGTGTGTTAGATGCGGACAGTGCGCGGCGCATTGTCCGACTGGAGCTATAGTTGAGAAAGACGAAGCCTCCAGGGTCTGGGAGGCTTTGCAGAATAAAGATAAATATTGCGTTGTGCAGATCGCGCCCGCGGTTAGGGTGGCGATAGGGGAGGCTTTTGGTTTCCCTGTGGGCGCTAATTTGACCAAGAAACTCTACGCGCTTTTGCGCAGGCTGGGTTTCAAAGCTGTATTCGACACCAATTTCGCCGCAGACCTGACTATTATGGAAGAGGCGAGTGAATTCGAGGAGAGGTTGCTTCTGGGAAAACGCCCGTTGCCGCTGATCACATCCTGCTGCCCTTCTTGGGTAGATTATATGGAGAAGTTCCATACGGATATGATCGACAATTTCTCTTCCTGTAAATCCCCGCATGAGATACTGGGGGTATTGTCCAAGACCTATTACGCCAAGAAGAACAATATCGACCCGAGCAAGATATTCATGGTTTCGATAATGCCCTGCACCGCTAAAAAATATGAGATTACCCGCAGCGACGATATGTTCGCCTCGGGCCTGCAGGATGTCGATGTGGCTTTGACCACCCGTGAATTGGCCAGGATGATCAAGCAGGCGGGCATAGATTTTAATTCCCTGCCGGATGAAGAATCGGACAGCATCCTGGGGGAATATGCCGGAGCGGGAGTTATTTTCGGGGCTACCGGCGGGGTAATGGAAGCCGCCTTAAGGACCGCGTATTATTTCATTACCGGCAAGGAATTGAACAAGGTTGAGTTTGAAAGCGTCCGAGGCCTGAAAGGCGTTAAAGAGACCGAGGTGGAGGTGGCTGGCAAAAAGATCAAGATCGCGATCGCCCACGGATTGGGTAATGTGGAATACGTTTTAAATAAGGTCAGGGATGCCAGGAATAACAATCAAGAACTGCCGTATCATTTTATCGAAGTCATGGCCTGTCCCGGTGGTTGCGTGGGCGGCGGCGGTCAACCGTATATGGTCACCGACGAATTGCGCATCAAGAGGGCTGCAGGGTTGTATCAGGATGACAGCGAAAAGCAGATCCGTTGTTCTCATCAGAACCCCTACATCAAACGTATTTACGAGGAATTTTTAGAGAAGCCGTTAAGCGAAAAATCCGAGAAGCTTTTGCATACAACATATAAAGCCCGGCCCACTTATCGCAAATGAAAACAGATCTGTAACGAAATAAAAGATGCGCCTGTTCCTGCAAGAACAGGCGCTTTTTTATTGTGTGGGTTTTACTGGAAGGAGATGGCGATTTGAAGATATTGGTCACCGGAGCTACCGGTTTTGTGGGCCAAAGCCTGGTTGAGGCGTTGAACAGGGAAAAACATCAGCTTTACGCGTTAGTCAGGAAAACGAGCAGCGTGGACGTTCTGAAAAAGAATAATGTCCGGCTGGCTTACGGCGATATAGCCGCGGGCGAAGGGTTAAAAGAGGCCTTAGGCCTTGGCTTCGACGCCATATACCATTGTTCCGGCCTGGTTGAAGACACTAAGTTAAAAAGATTGAGGGAAGTTAATGTCAAGGGCACGGAGAATATTTGCAGGTTAGCCCTGGAAGTAAAAGTACCCAGGTTCATCTATTTGAGTTCAGTCGCGGTGGTCAGCGGTAATCTTGATGTGCCGTTAACAGAAAACCTTCCGTTTAAAGCTACCAATAACTATGGAATATCCAAATTAGAGGCGGAAAAAAAGGTGATTGAATTCCGTAAGCAAGGGTTAAGGGCCGCGATAATCCGGCCGAGTATGATCTATGGGGAGGGCGAGCCGCATCTTTCGGGGCTGCTAATGCGATTGCTAAAGTTCCGGCTTTTGCCTATTGTTGACGGTGGTAATAATAAATTACACCTGGCGTATGTGAAGAATGTGGCGGCGGCCCTGGTTATGGCTCTGCATAATGACGCTTTTTTGGAGGGTTCTTTCTTTGTCGCCGATGAAGATGTCCTGACAGTAAAGGAGATATTCACGACCTGGAGCAAGGTAGTAGCCGGGGGCCCGCCTTTTCTTATGCCCCGCTGGATCACTCCGGCATTAACCGCTATTCCCGGTATAGGCAAAAAACTAAGTTTTTTCCTGAAAGACCGGGTATATGATATCTCCCGTATAAGATCTCTGGGTTACAAACCGGTGCTGGATACCCGTCAGGCGCTTATTAAAACCGCACAATATTGGAAGGGGTAGGGGACGGTTCCTCGTTAAATTACTCTTTGATATATAATAAGTTACAACGACGCTATTGGCAAATTTAGACGGCTATGAAAGAAATTACTGCGGCGCGAGTTGACAAATGCCTCAATGCAACTACTGTAACTGCAGATATCTATAAGCAGAGGAACCGTCCCCTACTTTTTGAGATAGATGCGCGCGCTGGCATCCACTTCTTCGAATTCCCCGGTCATTCTAGATGCCAGGTTTTCGGTTTTTCCAAGGACCAAATATCCTGGTAACCGCAGGCATTTGTGGAATTTGCCCAGGATATCTTCCTGCAGTTTTAGATCGAAGTAAATAAAAACATTGCGGCAGGTTATCAGATCGATATCCTTCAGGTTGATATCGGAAGTAAGATCCAGGTAGGAGTATGCGACCATGTCCTTTATCTCCTGGCGAAGCTGGTATTCCTGGTTGTTTCGATCCTGAAAATACCTGTTTAACTGCCCCGGGTTGATATTTACCAGGCTTTTTTTCGGGTAACATGCCTTTTGGGCGAAGTTGAGGCAGGCTCTATCCACATCCGTAGCCTGGATATGTATGCTGAAATTTTTAAGGTTTTTACCGAATAATTCAGCGATCATGATCGCCAGCGAGAATGGTTCTTCACCGTTCGCACAGCCCGCGGACCATATCCTCAGCGTATTTTCTCCGTTTTTATTCTTGATCCGTATTAAATTTTCCAAAAGATATCTTATAGTCACCCATACCGGAGGGTCGCGGAAGAATTCAGAAACATTGATGCACATGGTTTCAAACAATTTATCATACTCCGCCGGGTTCCGGGTCAGGAATTCCAGGTAAGCGGCGTAGGAATTCAATTGATTGGCGCGGATCCTTAGGGCCATACGCCTTTTTAAGATCTCGATATGGTAATGGCGCAGGTCCAGGCTGCGTTCCTGTAATATTCTATCCATTATTGACCGGAGCGTTTTATTGCGGTTTTCTTTGATTTCGTGCGGAGGGTCATTGCTTGTTTCATCGATGGATAGAGATATTGCGCGGGTAAAGGTGTTTTGGTGTTCTATTTTGATTTGATGGCTGAGCGCGCTAAGCTCTTGCGGGGGAATATCGGTAAATTCCGCCGGCAGACGGGATAATATTCTCTCCAGCATGTTTTTTTTACAGGCCGGGCAGGTGCAGATATCGAAACGCAGGTCCAGGACGTTGTTCAGCCGTTCGGCAATGAATGCCGAGTTATTTTTCCTGTTATTTTCAGGCATCCCTGGATAATAAGATGCGTAGCTATGCCGATCAGTCTTTTCTCTGATATATGCGCGCGTTGCCGTCTACCTCTTCGAATATTGTTTTTGCTTCCCTGACCAACGTCTCGGATTGCCCCATGATCAAGTATCCTTCCGGGCGGAGGGCTTTGTAAAACTTCATCAAAAGCTGTTCCTGCAGGCTGCGGTCGAAATAAATGAACACGTTGCGGCAGAAAACCATATCTACATCGTTCACCATTTCCGCGGAAGTAAGGTCCAGGTATCGGTAGGTGATCAGTTTGTTTATATCGTCTTTTGTCCGGTAGATATCCTTGTCCTGATTGAAATATCTATCCAGGTATTTTTTGCTTACGTTCTTCAGGCTGTCTTTGGCGTATTCGCCCTTCTCGGCGATCTTAATGCTTTTTTTGTCCACGTCGGTGGCAATGATCTCCACGCAGAAATTCAGGATATCCGCCTGCAGCAGAGAGAGCAGTTTTATGGCTATGGTATGCGGCTCTTCCCCATTGGCGCATCCGGCCGACCATATCCGGATAGTCTTATTGTTATTCCGGGTCTTCCTGCGGATCAGTTCCGCAAAAATTATTCTTACTTTTACCCAGACCGCAGGGTCGCGGAAAAACTCGGACACATTTATGCACATGACCTCGAACAGCTTTTCGTATTCTTCAGGGTTGCGTATAAGCAGCCTGAGATAATCCGGATAGTTATCTATATTGGTCGCGCGCATCCTGATGGCGACGCGCCTTTTTAACAGCTCCTGGTGATAATGTTTGAAATCCAAGCCTCGGTCTTCTTTTATTTTCTCAAGCAGAAGTCCGAAGGTCTGCATTTTGTCCTCTTTTATTTGATGCCTGGGGTTAAGGCTGATCGTGTCGATGGCGGCAATCACCGCGCGGGCGATCTCTGCCTGATGCTCGATCCGGGTCTGTTGGATCACCGTATGCAAAGCGCCTTGTTCAGTAGTTACATATTTAGCGGGGATGCGGGAGAGGATAAAAGCCAGCATGTCATTCTTGCAGGATTGGCAGGTGCAAATATCATAACGCAGGGTCAGGGCGTTATTTAAGCAATCCTTGGCAACATCTTCTATTATATTTTTTAATTTTGTGGACATGTCTCCGGGGAGTTATTAATTACGTTTACATTATAGCATAAATCAAAAAAAAGCAATATTTATTGCTGAAAATTTTTTTCTTGCTTTTTTTGGGAAAACTCTTAAAATATATTCAAATACCATTAACATATATCAGATAGTTTTTGATGTGTATTACCGAACTGATTGAAATAGCTGAAGATAAAATATTATGTCCGAAAAACGTTTTATTATTTTGGGATATAAAGGTTTTACGCTTATTGAAGTAGTTTTAGTCGTGGTTATCATGGGAATATTGGCGGGTTTGGCTATACCCCGGCTGAACAGTTTTTACGCTATAAAGTTGAGCAGTGCGGTGAAGAAAACAGTCAGCGATATCCGGTATATTCAGCGCAAGGCTCTGACTGATAGCACTAATTGTCGTCTGGTTTTTAATGCCGGCACCGACGCATATACGGGACAGGAAGAAAAGCCCAGGGGCAGCAATAACTGGGTCAGCGTAAATGATCCGTTTACCGGCCAGGCCCTCAACGTGAATTTTCGGACCGAGCCTCAATATGCAGGGATCGATATTTCCGGTGCCTCCTTTTTTGGATCGGCGACTTTACAGTTCAATTGGCAGGGGATACCCTTGGCCCCGGGTTCTGTAACGCTTTCTTATAAGGGCGAGAGTAGTATTTTGAGCGTAGCGAACAATACGGGATACGTGAGCGTGCAATGAGACGGCTGAACAACAGGGGATTGACGTTGATCGAGCTTATAGTGATCATTGTGGTGATGGGCCTGGCTATTCCGGCTTTGATCGCCAATCTGGCTACTATTACTTGGCGTTCAACGCAATCTCAGGCGATCGGCGATTCTTTATCTTATGCCCGCAGCCTGCTGGAGGAAATAAAGGTAAAGGACTTTTCCGATCCCGATGATCCGGATAATACGACTCTGGGGGTCAATGCCGACGATGTATATCCTAACTATAACGACGTAGATGACTATAACGGTTATAATGATACCCCGGCATCCGGATTCAGCCGCAGGGTCGCGGTTGATTACGTTAATCTCAGCTCTAATCAATGGTCGGATTCCGCCGACCCTACGGATTTTAAAAGGGTCAATGTGACGGTTTCTTCAAGCGCGGGTTTTTCGGGGAATATTACGCTGGAATATGTGGCCAGCGCTTATAAATTCTTTTAGCTTTTACGCGGGTGGCAGGTTGTTAAAGGTTGGAAAGTCAAATGGTGTCACGCTTATCGAACTGGTGGTTGTGATCGCAATAGCCGGGATCCTGGCTTACGCGTCATCGGCGTATATAAAACAGGTGGTGGACCTGTGGAGGATACTTAATTTCACCGGCGAGACGGTAACCCAAGGCAAAGACGCGGTAGGAAGGATGGTCAGGGAGATCCGGGAGGTCAATAACGAGACCTGCGTGTATATCGCCAATAACGCGGAATTCAGATTCCTGAACACCACCGGAAGCAGCATAGACTTTTATATGTCGAACAATACCTTGATGCGTAACAACGATAAACTGGCCGGGAATATAAATAACCTGACCTTCACGTATTTTAATGAAACCAGCTCGGTTATCAATTCCCCTATAGTCTCGCCGCAAAAAACCGATATACGCAGGGTCGTCATTACGGTCGGGGTCAGGGACGGGGAATTCGGCAGAACGATCACGGAGCAGGCTGTTCCGCGCAACCTGGCAAATTGACCTGGGCCTATGAACAAGAAAAACCGATCTAATTTTAAAGGGATGAGCCTGGTAATAGTGATCATGGCTATGGTGATACTTGGCTCTTTGGGTTGGACTCTGGCGGTCCTGCAATCGCAGAGTTTTCAGGCTAATGTCTCGGAAGTTGATTCGCAGAGGGCGCTGGATATGGCGGAGAGCGGCAGCCAATGGGCGTTATATCAACTCCTTTCGGATACGTCCTGGAGGCAGACCAGTGCGCTGCTGCATACGCTTTATCCCGGACAGTACGAGATAATCTGCCGTAACCCTACCGTCGGCGAAACAGGTGACGCTATCATTGAATCTACCGGATATTATCCCACCAAGGCCAATTATACCGCGATGCGCAAGATTAAACTGCTGGGGAAGCTCGGCAACTTTACCCATGGCAACCAGGTAGGCGTCCAAGTCGCCGGTATCTTTGATTGGGATAATGTTTCCACTTCCGCTATCCGGATAAATTGCGATATGGTCTGCGGACATTATGAAGGCAATGACTCCAATCATACCCTGGACCAGGCCCCTGACTTTCAGGTGCCGGTCACCAGCAGACGGCGCACAGTGATGATTGAGGGGACTATGCCTATGATCGATATAGAGGAGTATGAGGCCGCGGCTTCCGTCAGATACAACGTGGCCGCGGAAACCACGGTCTCCGGCGTGTCCGGAAATAAAACGGTATATACCAACACTGATTTCTTTAAGGCTGCCATGGTTGGCCAGGTCCTGCGCAATGTGACCTCCGGCACCTGGGATGATACGAATTGGGCGGTG
>Ga0265297_10001885_pt1 | contig 45728 bp, 68 predicted proteins | sample Munlanlwell13791_FD_192502 | JGI IMG/M metagenome (GOLD analysis project Ga0265297, IMG submission 192502) | Leachate microbial communities from a municipal landfill in Southern Ontario, Canada - Leachate well 137-91 | ecosystem: Engineered > Solid waste > Landfill > Unclassified | place...
TAAAAAAAAAAAGGGGTGGTCCCCCAAACCCTAAACACCCCCCCCCCCCCCCCAATATCGCAGGCCTGCAACAACTCGCCGTGGCAGGAACCGTCATGGGCGCGTCGGAAATAACAGCAAACCATTTGCTCCATACATATAAGGATAGCATGGTGCATCGCATTGGCTCCGGATTTGGCTTGCAGTTTTACATCCAGATAGCTGACCGGGCATGTGTTCGTTTGCTTGCAGACTTGAGTGAATATCGGTTTTCCCTGACCGGAGATAATCTCTGCTTCAGACCATCCCAAAAATGAACGATCCTCCGGCAGCAGGTGAACTTGGACAATCCGTTCTGATGGCCGGTCCCACAAAAGAGACGACCAGGCCATGTGGTTGCAACAGATTGCTGTAATCTGTCCTCTACATTTTGGGGTCGGCTTCAATCCGTTGCTCTGCTTCGGTATTTGGCCGGCCCCATTGGTTCCCCCAAGACAGACACCACCTTGTTTTTTGCGTAGTCCAGGGTAGTGGCCATCATTTTCAGATCTTCCGGCTTAACGTCGGTGGATCCCGCAATGTCGTTGGCCATCATAATCACCTGCTTGATCACGGGAAATTCAGCCTGGGCCTCCTTACTGAGCCCGATATCGCTGGGCGCCATGTCTGGATGACCATAGAGCAGGCCTCGAAGCGTGATCAGATCAAATTTCTCCATCAAGTTATCCAACTGGTTGAGGGTTATCTTGTTCTTACCGGCTTCCTTTCTGGATACGTTTGCGCGTTGCATCTCAAGAGGACCTGCCAAATCCTCCTGGGTGAGCTTGAAATCTCTCCGCAACCGGACCAGGTTTTTGGGAACCAGATCGGCCAATAAAATTTTCTTGTTCACCTCGCTACCTCCTTTTTGTTCTTGACAGGCACACTCGCTTGTGGTAATTTCTCGTTCCATGAACGAAATCAGACTCCGCAATAAACAGACAGCGCATTTCGTGAAGTACGCCCGCGATCAATTAGGGATGACGCAGCAGCAACTCGCGGATACGCTGGGGACGCCACGATATAACGTCGCCAAATGGGAATCCGGATTCACGACCCCTCCGGGCGCTCTGGTCCTCAAAATACTACAGATGATGCCCAGAGAGGAGTAATGGACGAGGAAGGCGGTTCCGAAGAGACACGCCATCATGTTAATGGTAGTGCTTTAAAAGCACAATGTCAAGGAGATTTTTCAATGAAAAAAGATCGCCGGTTTATCTTGCTGAAAGACCACATTACGTCTATGCGCACACTGGAAATGTCCAACCTCGCTAAAATGGCCATGGAGTCCCCCGAAGACCTTGTAAACAATTCCGAATATCGCATCACCGTAGCCTGTTTTCGAATGCTCGACGCCCTGCTCGATAAGGTGGATGAGCTGGAAGGGTAAATGTCGCACTTGAACCCTGGTTCCCCATACGATATATTGAGATACGCCGAACTCTGCAAGCGTTTAGGAGTGGAAGAGTTAAGGCAATGGCGAAAAGTCCCCCATTTCTACCTGCCGGGCATGAAGGAGAATGCTCGAAGCGCCAGGTTTGTATGGGGAGACGTGGTGGCGTATCTCAAACAAAACAGGGGGGAACATTATGACAACCATCAAGGTGTCTCGGAAGAGCAGCAAGAAGGGGTACGTGTGGGCCTACGTGTTCCGGAACAAAGGAAAGGCCGTCAAGAAAGAAGGGTTCGAGACGCAGGGCATGGCGGCAGAGGCCGAGGGCCGGAGGCGGTCCGAACTCAGGGGGGAAGCGTATCGGCCCATCCAGATATCTCTTGGCGATCTGGCAGATCGGTATTTGATCGAGTGCGTCACAGTCAAGGGGCTGGCGGGTAATACGCTCAGGCAAAAACAGTTTGTCATTAAATCGTTTATTGAGTTTTTGAATGGGGATCGGGACGCGGTCCTCATCGACCGGGCAACCGTAAAGGAATACTTGAAGGTTCGAGCGCAACTGTCAGGGAATTGCGCTGCAAACAGGGACAAGAAAGAGATCAAGGCCCTGTATAATTGGGGGAACAACGAGGAGATTGTTTTCTGCCGGAATCCCTGCAAGGGGATACCGGATTTTCCTGAAGATGATTTCGAGGCATACAACCCGCCGCTGGCAGACATTCTCAAGGTAAAGATGGCGGCTGCCGGGGACGAGCGGGATTTTCTGGACTGCGTCCACTACCTGATCGGGAGGCGCCGGGAGATCCAGTTCATGAAATGGCGGGATGTGAATTTCGATACTGGATGGGTAGATCTGTTCACTCGGAAAAAGGGTGGGAGCTTGAAACGGATGCCCAAGCCGATGAACGATTCAGTTCGGAAGGTTTTAGAGAGACGGCGGAAGAAGGCGGGTATGGGTGTGGACAGTCAGATCTTTTCGTTCAAGACCAAGGCATTGGACAAGATGATGCCGCGCTTGTGCGCCATGGCGAACGTACCACCGTTCGGGCTCCATGCGCTCAGACATCACGCAGCATCATCCCTCCTCGACAGCGGATGTTCCATCAAGGAGATCCAATTCCTCCTGGGCCACGACCGGGCTTCCACAACGGAAAGCTACTTGCACATTCAGGCCGGAAATTTCCACCGCATCGTCAACACGCTGGACAAACCGTTACGATCCGTTACGCTGGACTCGGTAGCTAATGGCTCAGAGGAAAACCGATAACCTGTTGAAATGGCGGAGAGAGAGGGATTCGAACCCTCGGTAGAGGTTGACCCCCTACACTCGCTTAGCAGGCGAATCACGGGCCTTGTAAGCTACTGAAATTAGGTTCTATTTATCCCAACTTAGCGTGGCAGCGTAACGGAACGGGTGCCGATGGGTGCCGCGTGGATAAACCGTTACGGTAGTGTTACGCTAAAGGGGGATAACATGCAGGGAAAAGTTTACGGAATTAGGGGTAGGGGGAGTTTGCCTTCAGAAAAGGTGGCTCCCCTTTTTTATCGGCAGGGGAGAGCGGCTGCATTGCTGGGGATGTCGCTTCAGGATTTTTTGGATAGGAAGGCACTGTTGCTGAGGCAGGTGGAGGAGGTGAACAAGACAGTTAGGGAAACAAAGAAAGCGGTCGATCGCATAAAGGAGGCGATGAGGGAGGCGTTGAGTGAGGGGAAGCAAGGAGGAAAAAGAGATGCCAAAATGCAAAACCTGTAAGTCTGAAATTTTCTGGGTGGATATGCCATCGGGGAAAAAGATGCCACTGGATATTACGCCGTTCAAAATGGTGCTCGTCAAAGATGGAATTGGCGAGATCGTGGATGTTTACCTCCCGCATTGGGCTACTTGCCGTGGGGCAGACTAATTTCGGAAAGACCGGAGTTTTAAATAAAAATGGGAGATGCGAAGATCCCGGGCGGGTATTTCCTAAAGGCTCGTCAAATCAAAAACTCATTTATAGCCCATGCGCCTCCATGCGTGAGGGAGATCTGGGATTATTTACTCAGGGAAGCGAATCATGCTGATAAAAAATACGACGGCAAGATTATCAAAAGAGGCCAATTATTCAGATCATATAAGCAAATACGAACTGATTTAAGATGGAAAATAGGATATAGAACGCAATATTATAGCGAAAGTCAGACGAAGCACTGTATGAACGCCCTAATGAAGGAACGAATGATCGAACTAATGAAGGAACCAAGGGGTATGGTTATAACTATCTTAAATTACGATTATTTTCAAGACCCAACAAACTACGAACGAACCGACGAACGAACCGACGAACGAACCAATGACGAACCAATGACGAACCAGCAGTGTCTATCCATTAACAAGAACTATAAGAACTATAAGAAAGATCTTAATAACAACCTTCCGCAAAAGTACCCCGTTTTTGCGGTTGATGAGGTCGCTGAGGAACCTAAACCCCAACCGCAAGAGGTCGCCCCATCCAGCAATGGAAGATTTTACATCGGAGTTATCGGGAAAAAGAAGGTCACTTTGAAGGGTGATCTTTTTTATGGTTTCGAGAAGTTTTGGACCACCTTCGATTACCGGAAGGGTAAAGCTGAGGCCGCTGGTGCATGGTTCAGTTTGAACCCAGACAATGATCTGACAGAGAAAATTATCAAGGCAGCTAAAGTCGAGGCTGAATTAAGGCAAGATCTTCTCGCTAAAGGCAAGACGCCTAAGTGGGCTCAGGGCTGGATTACCTCTCGACGATGGGAAGATGAAACAACGGTCTTTAAACCCCCCAAACCCCCATACTACGAGGTGATGAATTAATGTTCAGCGTAACCCAATCCGAAATTTGTATCCTTGGCGCGATCTTCATGGACGGGGATGTTCTTAAACGTATCAGGCATGAATTGACGCCAAAAGATTTCTCAAGCCCAAAAAACATGCTGGTCTATCAAGCGATGCTCAACCTGGATGCGCAGGGCAAACCCATTACGCCTACGACTGTCATGGATGTGCTCGGGGATACAGGCGGGAAGGTCACAGGGAATGACATCGGCGATATTTTACAGAGCATTATCACATCAACGGGCACGTCTTACCATGTCCAAGCCATCAAGGCGAACCGGATAAAATCCCAACTTATATCAATCAGCAACTTCATTGCCGATAAGAACAGTAAAACCAACCCGAAAGATCTTCTCGAAGAATCCAAGAGGTTGATCTCAGATATCCATGTCGAAGATGTTGCTCAGCCCGTGCAAGCTATGACGGACTTGCTGCCGGATGTTTATGCAAGCCTCGAGGTCGGGCAGTCGTACAGCATCCCAACTGGTTTTACGGATCTTGATCGGATGATTGCCGGATGGAATCGGGGTGATCTAATTGTTGTGGCTGGCCGTCCGGGGATGGGCAAAAGTATTCTCGCCAAAGAGTTTGCCGAGGCTGCGGGTGTTCCGGTCCTTTTCTTCTCACTGGAAATGCCCACCAGCCAACTGATCAAGCGCCAGCTTTCAGCGCATAGCGGGGTGAGTTATGCCTCTATACGTCGCGCGGAATTGCAAGACGCTGAACTTGATCGGGTGAAGAGGGCCGCTGACGCTTTAATGCGGATACCGATTGCCTATAGCGATAAGGCTAACATGTCCATTTCCGAGATTATGGCAACATGTGAGACGTATAGGCGGCAGAACGAGCTTGGGATGGTGGTCATTGACTACCTACAACTGATTCGGGCAGATAGCAAAATCGAGCACAGGGAACGGGAGGTGGCGCAGATCAGCCAGCGGCTGAAGACCATGGCGCGGGATCTGGATGTCCCAGTGATCTGCTTGGCACAATTAAACCGATCGTGTGAAACGCGAGGGGGCGACAAGCAGCCTCAGTTGTCAGACCTTCGGGAATCCGGGGCTATCGAGCAGGACGCGGACACGGTGATCTTTGTTTGGCGGGAAGCTATGTATGTCAAGAAACGCAAAGAGGATGGCGCAATGAACGATCATGATGCGCTGTTGATCGTAGCCAAAGGGCGAAACACGGGGACCGGGGCTATCCAGGTGTTTTTCGATGGTGCACATCAGAAATTTGCAAATCTTTATTGGGATGAGAGGGGGGAAATGGAAAATGGCAGGCGTTAATCGAGTTCATCTTATTGGCAGGTTGGGCCAGGACCCGGATGTCCAGCAAACTACGGCTGGTGTGGCTGTAACCAAATTTTCCATAGCCACGTCGGAATCCTGGAAGAACAAAGATACGGGGGATAAAGAGGAAAAGACAGAGTGGCATCGTATCATACTGTGGCGGCGGCTGGCTGAGGTTGCAGGGGAATACCTGAAGAAGGGAAGCCAGGTTTACATAGAGGGTAAACTTCAAACAAGATCCTGGGAGGACAAGGACGGGATTAAGAGGTACACAACCGAGATTGTTGTTCAGAATATGCAACTTCTGGGAGGTAAGGGAGACGGGGGCGGCGGAGAAAAAACGGCAACCAAGGAATTTTATGGTGATCCACCACCGGAACGGCAGGGGGAGGACGATGGAGACGATATTCCGTTTTAACGAAAGATTGGAGGACAAAGGATGAAAGCACTTATAGCCATAGACCCAGGTGCCAGTGGCGCTATTGCATGGCGGGACCAGGACGGAATTATCCACACAGAGAACATGCCAGATACGTACCCGGAGATTGCAGATTTTTTAGGAGAGCTACTTCTTGAATTTAAGGACTTTTCATGTGTGATGGAGAAGGTGGGAGGTTTCCATCCTGGGAATAGCGGTCCGGCATCTGTTAAATTTTCCAGACACTGTGGAAACCTGGAGGCCATTCTCTATTGCCTCGGAATCTCAACCACACAGACCCCTCCTCAGACCTGGATGAAAAAACTCGGCGCTCCTCCGAAAGACAAGGCTGCCCGAAAAAACAAAATCAAAGAGCTTATGGCAACCCGGTATCCCCATCTCAAAGTGACGCTCAAGAACGCTGATGCGCTCGGAATTTTGACGGTTGCCATTGGCGAGTGAATAGACGGCACAAATTTCCTGCTCAAATAGGGCGAATCGTAACGCATTGCCGTCTGGCGTAAGCGAAAACAAGACGGGTGGTAGGATGGTATGGGTTTTTTTGCGAACGGGCTTTAAAATTGATCTCAGCAAAGAAAGGGGTTTTTAATGGAGGATTTTGGAAGGCGGCGGGTGACTCTCAAATTAACCGAAAGGATGTTGGGAACGGCACCGAAAGACAGGGATGTATATAGCCGGTATATTGCAACACGGAAAGCCGAACGATTCGTGGATGAAAAAAACAAGTATGAGGTTGGGCAGGATGACATTACGGAAGAGGTGGAGACGGTCCCTGATACAGGTCCGAATGGCGGCACAGGTTTCCATCGTGACGATGATGGGTTGTTTGTTTTCGATTACATGGTTAAGGGTTTCCTGAAATCTGCATTCGAGGTGAGCATGGAATTCGGGGCCATCCAGAAGGTCCAGGCGTACAAGAAATGGCTGGATCTTCTCGTGTTCATCTGGCCCAGGCGAATCCATCTTGGATGCCAGGAACCCGATGGCGTTCTTGAAAGGCCCCTTCGGACGATGACGCCGAAAGGGCCGAGAGTGGCGTTAACCCGATCGGGCTATGTGGATGCGGGGCGGGAACTGGTTTTCGATGTTGAAATTCTCAAGAACAACAAGGGGATTACGTGGGACGATGTCGAACAGGCCTTTGATTACGGGAGGTATGTTGGGTTGGGACAATGGCGTGGGTCTGGCGGATATGGTCGGTTTGAGTTGGTTGGGGTGAATGATGCGATGGTATAGCATGGCGCGGCAAGGTTCAGCCAGAGTAGAGATTGGCAGAGTTAGGCACCGGTTAAGTTCAGCCTCGTAGTGGTGAGGAGTGGCAATGTATTGTTCCAGTAAGGCAAGGTCCAGTGAAGGTACGGCGGTGTCCAGTTACGGCACAGCACAGTAAAGTTCAGGCACAGTGATGCCCAGTAACGGCATGGCGATGTCCAGCAATGTCCAGCGGTGGCAAGGTCATTTTTTCCCCCAAGCAGTCTGCACCCTGTCCCGGATCATCTTCGGGGTGGGGTGCAGATATTTTTCCCGAATGGTTTCCACCTTGTCCCCAAGAAGGAATGCCAGATCTTCGATCCGCATGTTTCCGGTATAAAACAGGTACGTTGCAGTGTGGTGACGGAAGGTGTGCGGGCCTCGTCCATCATTTCCGTTTTTCAACCCAAGATCTTCCAGCATTTTTGTGATAACTGCCTTCAGCTTCGACACTTCAGGGAACAGGCTGTTGTCGGCAAACGGCAATTTTCCTCTGCCGAGAACCATGCTCAGCATGGCGGCGGTTTCGGTGGAGAAAATGACTGGCCGTGGCTCTGTCTTCCCCTGAATGAACAGATAGTGGTCGTCTAAGTAGATATCATCAGGGCGGATGGTGGAGATTTCCCCGACTCTCGCTCCCGTTTCCACCAGAAGCCTGACAGCGACCCGGTATAGAAAACTGTCGCCGTTGCTGTTCTCGAATTTGTAGGCCAGGCACCTTTCCACATCGTCTTCGGTGAACCATCGGTCAAGGTGTTTCCGTTTGTTCTGCTGGCGGTCTTCGTTGCTGATCTTGTAGGTGAACTCGGTCGGGTATCCTGCCCACTTCAGGAATATCTTGGTGCAGGTGAGGTATTGCTGGATGGATTTGCCGGAGAGTTTCTTGGATTCCAGATGCGTTGCAAACGTGACCATGTTTTCTGAGGCCCACTTCAGGCGCTCCGGGCCAGTCATATCTATGCCAGTTCCAGAGAAAAACCGCTTATGGAGATCAAGGTAAATTGAAAAATGCCCCAGCGCATACCCGTAAAGGTTACGGGTCGATTTTGCCAGAGCGGTGACGTCTGGCGATTCCAGGTATTTCTGGATTGTGTTCATACTGGATCTCCTTTCTCTTTATGCTCCCCATATCCAACGAATGGTAGCATCCCACTTTCTTCAACAGTTTCTTTCGTTATTTTCCTATATTCTCGCCTCATCCTGTTTAATCCAGCGCGGTTATGGCTGGATACAGCGTCAATACTCGTGTAGCAGTGTTCGCATACGTCAACCGTAGGCGCTTCCTCTGCCTGTAGATACCAAAAAATTTGAGATAGCCTACCCATTTTATTTGCCTTTCATTGTCTACTCTGTCTCAATCTTAACCACCCGTCCGTCCCGAATAGTCAATGTGCATGGCAGCCTGTTGCTCCAGGCGTAATGCCAGATTTCCTCATGTGCAGAGATGCCGATTTTGGATATGGTTTTGTCGTGGGGTTTCCCGCAATGCCGGATCACCTTAGTTGCAGAGTCACCCACATGGATGAAAACTTTCCCGCATGCCATATCAGCAAACGATGTGGCAGGGATTGCCAGGGCCAATGATAGGCCGGCGATGATAGATTTAAGTTTCATGGTTGAGCTCCTTCCCCGCATTACCCGGCGGGGACGGGAAAATGTTATTTTTGATTCTTCCAAATCTCATAGTCCATCATGGATTCAAAACACATATACCCACCAAAAACTTTGACGATTTTGGCGGCCCAGGGGCAATGTCTGGCTGCGGTACGACGGTCTTTACATTCAATCATGGATTTCCTCATAATGCCTCCTTCCCCGGCTTCCCCGGCAATTAATGTACCACATCAGGTTTTTCCACCTTATACGGTTCAAACAACACCTCCTGCCTTTTCCTCTCCGACATCATGGGAAACAGACTCCTCGGATGAATGCCGAATGCCTGTAACAGGTTGGCCGCTTTTTCTTGGCAGGTCAGACAAACCTTGGTCTCTTTCCCAAACGGGACCTCGTTGCCGTCTATGGTTCTGTCGCAGAAGTAGCATCCTGACGGCGGGGCCATGGCCTCTGCATACATCTTGTCCACCTGCTCAAAGAACGGGCCTTCTTCGTAGTCGATTTCGCCATCAAGACCCTGTTGAATCTGGTTGAGGTGTTGTATGGCGAAATAGATTGCCAGGCTTTCCCGATCCTGCTTGGATAACGCGAGCAGGATTTCCTCTGCATCCTTGGTATGTTTTGGCTTAAACTCTTTCACGTTTGACATTTAGGTCTCCTTTTTCGATAGGGTAGATTTGCTCTGCAACTTTATACAAAGTTCTTTGCATATTTCAACCAAATATTCTCAGTTGCCCGTTGTCTGCCCCTTCGTCGATCAATGGCACGGTGATCGTTTTCCCGAACAGCGGTTGTTTCAGATGGGCATTGTAGGATTCCCGACCCTCAAACGATTCGGCCACAACCTTTTCTTCCGATGGCAGATCCTCAAACTTTGCCTTTCCATAATCGCATGGCAACCAATTCTTCCCGACACAGGCAGCCACATTGAACCGGCGAAGGATATCCTCGTTGTTGAAGGTCAGATGGACCGTGCCCTTCTTGAAACAGTCGATGGTGAAATAATCGCTTGTGATCCCCTTAGTGTAGCCACTTCTCAAGGCCTGTTGAACCGCGCTTGACATTGAAAGACAGCAGCCGTCCCCGTCGAAATAGCTCATGACGATGTCAATGTCCCGAAAATCTTCATAGGCGCTTCCATACGTTTCCCACTCCTTCCACTGGTGGCTGTAGATATACATCGGCAGGATCACTTTCTTGTTGACCTTGAATGCCCTGTTGGTTTTCCAGCCGTTGAAGTAATGGACGTTTTTTTCGTCTGGCTTGTCCCCGTCCCACGAATGCCTCCTGGTCATCAGATCGAACACCTCAAGAACGGCATCCATGAGCGTTTTCTGGTATCCTTCAACCAGATTGAGGACAAACGTGCGGATGTTGTTCTCGGTGAAATCCATGTTGCATTGTTGCTCAAGCTGATGCTGGAACTCCTTCAGTTTTGCCTTGGTCATTCGGCTCCTGACTTCTGGCAAATCAAGGGCTTTATCCCAATAGGTCTTCCTTACATCGCGTAACAGCCCATTGAGTTGGTTCTGCATCTTGGCCGTGATGTCGTTGCCCGTTGTGCAGTATTTATTCTCGTCTGATTTATGGTTGAGGCCCAGGTATCCCCCGATGGTCCGGTAATTCTTGTAGTACCCGATAATGGTATCCGTCCCTACACGAACGACTCTGTTGTAATCAGCCACTAACTCGGCCACCCGTTTTCCTGTTGACACCTCGTATTTTTCCTCGAACTCAGGCTTTGGATCCTCTGCCTTATCATCGCAGCCCTTAAACAGATCATCCTCCACTTTGCGGTCGATGATGATGTTGACCAGGGCCACCTCCACCCCTGTCGGCCGGTCACTGTCTTTGAAGGCGCCCGGGATGTATTCGATCTCGGCTTTCAACTCTTCCAGTTTTTGGACCAGCAATTTCCGGGTGTTGGTGTACGGGTTCCGAATCGTTTCCGCATTGAGCAGGAATATAATCTGCCCCCGGTACAGGATATCAATGGCTTTGATCAGGTGCTTATCCCCTTCATCAAAGGGCGGATTTGCAATGATCAGGTCAAACTTGTCTGCGCCTGAATAGGCCAGAAAGTCCGAGTCGATGACCTTGATGCTCTTGCCCCTGAGCGTGGCCTGGAGCTCCGGATCAATCTCGATGGCAGAAATATCCCGGAATGTGCCATTTCCGTAGAATCTATCGTAACGATTTTTGTTCATGGCTTCGATCAGATCGCCGGCCCCTGCCGATGGTTCCAGGACGGTCAACTCATAGGCATGGCGATCCTCTCCAAGTTTGATCTTTTTCACCATTTTGGCGGCCAGACCCGGCGGGGTGGGGTAGAAGGTTTTATTTTTCAGGAATGTCATGTTATCCCTCCCTTTCAAAACCGATAACTGTTGTTCGGCCGTCTCACCTTAACCATCCAGTTCGATGGCTGTCCGGCGGTCCTGCTCAGGTTGAGTTTGCCGTTCAGGTTCTTGAGGACAAGGCCTTCGATCTCGGGGTCTTCTACCCAACTGGTAAATACGGACGTGAATGACACGTTTTCGCCGTTCACTTGATGCACCAGAGTTAATGGCGGCGACTCCATGAGAGGGATGAGCCTATACCTCGCCTTATATGTTTCGTTGGCTAACAAATGCCCATCCCACCCCAGCGTATCCCACAACACGATCTTGTGTCTCACCCCCGGGACCTTGTTATGCCTCAGTTCCCCATCGAACACACACAGCCCCTTCGTATGGCTGGCAAATTCCAGCAAAGCGTTTCGCAGGTTTTCATCCGGCCGATAATCAAACTTTTCTCCATGCCGGTTCCAGAATTCCATCTCATTCCCATCAATCGCCAGGACCAACCGGCTTCCGTTGTATTTCGGTTCGGCTACCCAATCCGGACTGTCCGAAAGTTTCTGGAAGAGCGGCTGGTCGATGCTGATCAGTTTGGGTTTTTCGGGGTAGAGGTAGTCGAAGTTCATGGGTTCACCTCCTCGATAATGGCTTTAAAGTCTTTGCAACTTGGGTATCTCGGGTCCTCATCTGCCATTCTGGCGCTTGTGTGTAAATGGTTGGGAAGATCACAAAACCCAACATACCTTGTGCCAGGTTTATATTCTGGCCGATCTCCGTGCCAATGCCTACAGTTTGCACATACGATGGCATATTTCATGGTATAACCCTCCCTATCCAACCGCACGTTTATCAAACGTCTCAGCGGTGTAATCCACCACGTCCTCTTGATGCTTGCACACATCATCTTCCGTCAGCCTCAGCCCTTCGAAGATCAGGCAATCCAGGGCATTGTCCAGGCTGTCGTCTCCAATGAATCCAGCGAATCGGGTCCATTCTCCATTTTCCCGCTGGTACACATCGGCCCATCGGGTTCTGCCGTTGTGGGCCGTGTCGATGGACCAGTTATCGAAACCTTTGAGTATGAGTTCCATGCTGCGTTCCTTTCTTGTGTTTTCTCCTTGACAGGCTGTATCTCGTGTTATAGAATTAAAACTCCAAATACAGCCCATCGGGCTTTTTTCAACCGGAACCCTGGTCGCTCCAACGGCCAGGGTTTTGTTTCACAATGAATTGACAATCATTCCGATAACTATCCCGAGAGTGAAATCCCATTCCAATTTGAATGTGGCCGCTTGGATAGCATTTCTTGGCCTTATAAATATCAAGTAATAAATGGAATATAGGACGCAGAATATGATCGTCCTTATCGCCGCCTCAATGAGCATTATCTCGCCCCCCTCCTCAACAGCGCATACTGCATACGCTCTTGGTTCTGCTTATAGGTTTTCTCGTTGACCACATACACGGGCAGAACGGTTGTCGCGGCTGTCAAATACTTATGGGCCACTGACCTGCTGATTCTCAACTCGTCTGCCACATCATAGACGGTGATAGATCGTCTTGACTGCAACATGCCGACAATGGCGAAGGCCTTCTCCATGACTCCGGTTATGGGGTGCGGGCCGGCCATCACAACCCCCTTTCCCCTGCGATCTTTCGGATTTGCGCTTCAAACCCCTCCCGCTCAGGTCCACGGGCAATCACGTCCGATGTAATGGCAAGGGCGGCATGGTATTGTTGATCCATGCCCAACAACCTAAATTTCTCGGTATCCTGAAGCGTCTCATAGACAGCCTCAAGTAGGCGTTTCATCGCTCCCATGGTATGTTCTCCCCTAAAATAAGTTTTGTTGTTTTGGGGCTCGCACATTCTCATCTGTAGGCTTGAACAATACAGGCGGACCCTGTAATACAAAAATCTCATTCCCCTTTTTGGCTTTCATGCCGTGGTAGTTGAATGATATGTGTTCCCCATACCAGAGGGCGTGGCCCTTAAAGGCCTGCTCGGGCACGATTTGATATGCTTCCAAATATTCTTGTTGGCTGCCAAGCCCCCACATCCCACCAACCCCGATAAACATCTTTCCGTTAAATTGAAAGGGTGTCCGCATCTTCTTTTCCGTAAGTTTATCTGCGGAATAGGACGCACAAGCCTCTTTGAATTTCTGACCAGGAACGGCCTCTTCCCGCATAACTTCCTCCTCCATGGCCTCTACCTCAAAGCCGCCTTATACGGCTTACAGAATGTCCGCAATTCCGGCAGATCCCCGGCGCCCACCACCTGATACAGTTTCCGGTCGAACTCCTCTTTGACCTTGAGTGACAGAACTGTCTCAAAGAATTCCTCGAACCGATCACCCACCAGGTTCATGAGTTCACTCTGAAGCTCCTCATTCTGGAAGACCTCCGGCCTCAGCTTGACGGTGTATTCCTCCTCCATCATGTTTTCGTACATATTCCCGAGGGTATCCTGAAGCCGGTCCCGATCCGCCGCATTGATGCTGAAGCGGTTGGAACTCACATATTTCACCTGATTGCCCGGTATTTTTCCCGGGACAGCGTATGAGTTCCTGAAGTTCCCGGTGTATCCGTCGGCATCCTGAACGCCGATGGTGAACTCCTGGATGACAGTTTCCGCCATGTCCTTCTCGGCCTTGGCCATGGTTTCCCTGGTCTTGGCGTCGATGTATTCGTCCACGGCCACCTTGACTTCTTCCGGCGGGTCAAGGACGGGCATTTTGGACTTGGCTTTGGCGGGGGCCTTGGTAACGGCCGTTTTCTTGAGCATGTCACCGAAGCCCGGCTTTTTCTTGAATTCTAAGACTCTTGCTGGCTCTCCCATTTTTCTGCCTCCTCTCTTGCGGTCTCATTCCTCATCGGCTTCATGTTTTGCACCATGTCCATGGCCGTATCGCACAGCCATTCACTGGCTGCATCTCCGACAGAGATCCCTGCGGACTTGGCCGTGCCATACAACAGCTTCCAGGCTGCTTTCGGCATGGCGATAGGCACAAGGATCGTGTCTTCCATGCTGAAGTCCTCATCGTCGAACTCGCACTCAAAGGCCACAGTGATAAGCGGCTTTTCCAGGCGGTCCATGACCTCTTTCATAGTGATTTCCCGGGTGCTGATAAATTTCGGGTCCATATTTTTTGCCTCCTCAGTATTCCAAATGGAAAATCGTTCCATCCTTGGCAACAACGAGATAAAAATTGTCATGACCACGGAAACAAACCGACTTGAATGCCTTGTCGATTTTGCGTCTGTCAAGGAAGGCAGTCACTTTTCCGGGAACCCTTCTGAGCCACATAAAGCCGCCGTCCAAAATGTCATGGTAGGAAAGTTTGGAGACGGATATGTTGGATAGTTGGTAGCCACAATGGTCCCCCAGTTGCTTCCGTAGGATATCTTCTACTCTCATCAGCCACCACCTCCCTATCCAAAGAATATCCTGTACGTTGCCACGAACAGAACCAGCATAAGCCCTGCGAACACCGCTCCAGCTGAGGATTTCAGGCGAATCGGCTGCTCAGCCAATACGGTCTCTTGCTTGCGGGAATCGTAGATCGTCATGTGATCCTCGATCCTTTCCCGCAATGCCATGTTGCGCTTGGACGGGCTGTAGATCAGGCCCCCTTCCTGGGGGACCACCACCATAGCCAATGTCTGTTTACCCATAGCGTTATCTCCTTTCCTTACGCTGCCTTATCGAACTTCACCCGCCTCTTCACGGATCCATCATTTGACAGGCCGGAAAGATCCCCGATGCTGTCAGCCATTGTCCTGATGTTTTCCGCAAAGTTGTTGGCAAAATTCCAGTTGCTTCGAATGTCCTTGGCATCTGCGTTTTCCAGTTCGGTTTTGAGTTTGCTGATTTCCACCTTCAGATCGTTCAGATCAAAGATGCTGGCGATGGACAGGTATTCATCCACCACCTTTCGGGGCCTCTTGATGCTGGCCTCGGTGATCTTCTGGCCGGTCTTGATCTTCTCACAGATGTCAGCCACGGCCTCAGCCATAGCGGTCTTGGCCTTCTCAAGGTACTGGTCTGCGTATTCATCGTAGGCATTCTTGAGTTGGCGGTTGGACTCCATCTTGGCCTGTCTCAGCTCTTCAGGGTCAGTTTCGTTGATCTCGACGCCTTTGATCTGGCATACATTCCACGTAACCCTGAATTTCTTGAGCACTTGCTCCTGTGTGGGCCACTTGGCGGTTTCCAGGACCGGGTATTTGTCGATCATCTCGGTCTTGATGTCTTCCAGGTTCATGGCCACGTCCTGCGCTGTCGCCTGGTGCTCATCCCTGATTTTCTCCATCCCTCTCAGACATGCCAGGAAGTCCTTGTCCTTGACGAACCATGTTGACATTCCCGCAAAGAATGGCTCTGCTCCGATGGCTCTCATCAGAGTGGTTATTTGGCTGTTGGGCCGGTTGATTCGGTTCTGGATGTCCTTCGGCAGTTGGTCCTTGCTGCCAAGATTGAAGATGTCCAGAATTTCATCCGGTTCTTTGTCCAGGTCCTGGGCGGTGAGCTTGTTCTTGCCTCGCCACCCATTCACGGACGTGATCCAGATGGTTCCATTGCCGTAAAGTTTGGATTCAATGGTCATTGGTCCCCTCCTATGTTGATTTCCCGGCATAAACCGCCGGCAGAAGGGCCAACTGTCGTTGGCCCTCCGGTCGATGGTCTATTTCACGGTGTCCACCACTACCTCACCCGAAAGCGGGTAGATGGCGGCACGTTCCACGTTGATTCTTGGTATGGGGCGCAGGTCTGCAATCTGCTTTTCCAGCGATGCTATTTTCACGTCATAGAAATTGGCTTCAAACCCGCGGCCTTGGCTTAGGTAGCAGGTAGCCAAAAGGACGGCCGTGATTATAAAAATGGCGATGATGTCAGGGGCTTTCATAAATTCACCTCCTATTCTGGATAGCGTGATTGTTCGTCCCATTCAAAGGTAGAAATATCAGTGCTTTTGCACTTCGGGCACCTCAATCCTTCCTCGCTATCCCATTCGGCTATAACGTCACAGTCTTTGCAGTAGCCGATAATGGGCTTTTCAAAAAACCAAACAATCTGCATAGCTTCACCTCCTTACTCAGTGCGCATGTACCACCACTTTCCCGTTGTGAACGTGGGTGTGGTAATGGTTCTTTCGTTTGGCCGTGTTCCTTACGCCACCGGCCAGCTTCTCCACCTCAGCCAGGAACTCGTCAGCAGATACATGGTTCGTGTCGCTGATCTTGTCCGTGGTTACAGAGATGGTCCCGTCTTCCAGAATTTCAATGCTCATGGTGTCGGCCATCAGTACCTCCTCAACTTCACCGTCGGTTTCTCGGTGTTTTTCATCCAGCTTCCGGTCCATCCTTTAGCCTTGGCCACCTTCTCCACCACCTGCCGGCTGTATTCAACCTTGAGGCGGTTCAGAAGCGGCATGTCGCCTTGGATCAGGATGGGTCCATAAGCTCGCTCTTTCCCGTAGTTGTAGATGTAGAGGCCCATAGCCTTGGCTGCCTTTTCAAGCAGTTCTTTGTTTGCGGCCTCGATTTTCACGCTCATTGTGTTGACTTCCCAACATGGCATGGGATCACCTCCTCTGGTTTCATAGCTTCACCCTCCTCTTGACGCTCATGGTTTCCTGCTCCTTGCTTGCCCAAATACAGGTCTTCCGGGCTTTCTTGCGGATGTCCTGAATCAGATCTGCGCTTGATTCCATAATGGGGATGACGTACCTTCGGGCCTCGTCCACAGAGCAGTCGAGCATAGCCATTTGCCGGGCCAGCTTCTTGATGTCTCTGCCGGTGAACCCTTCAAAATCGTAGTCGTCGGGAATGTCGGCTCCCTTCTTCTCTCCCCATATTTTGGCAATACCCTTGCATTCTTCCGGTGTCGGCATGTCCACAAAGAAGATACAGTCAAACCTTGCGGCCAGCGCCCCACCGGACCACGACAAAATGGTGTCCAGTTTATTGCAGGTGCAAACCCAGAACGTATCGGATGTCCGGTCTTCTTGATATTGCATCCAGGATTGGAAAATTCTGGCGCTATTGCCGCCGTCTGTCTGCGATCCCTCAATGCCTTCCAAGCTCTTGTCAAACTCATCCGCAAACACCACGGCATTCTCGAACGCCTCGATTTGTTTCCAGCAGTCTGCCGTATTGGTCTCGGTTTCACCAACCAGGCCGCCACGCAATCCGCTGAACGAAACATCAAGGCACGCCACACCAAGCTCATTGGCCAGGCCTTTAGAGAAATGGCTTTTACCCGATCCCGGAACTCCATAGATCAGAATGGCCCTTGGTCTGTCTTTTTTGCTTCTGAGCGTTGTCAACGCCCACGCCTTCATGTATTCCAGGCCATACAGATCGTTGAATGTCTCTGTGTATGTCCCGAATTTGAGGTATCCGGTTTTTTTCAGTTGGGCCGCCTTCTTTTCCAGCACATCGGAATAGAGAAACCGGCCATTGTCTACCAGGCTTTTAGCCAGAGCGTTTTCCGACGCTTCTTGTGTGAGCCCCGCACAGGCATCAACGACAGCCTCTGCATCTTCCGGCATGTCAAGGCTGGTGTCTGCGCATAGACGTTCCAGCGTCTTGCGATGGGCCGCCTTGTCAGGCAATTTGAAATCGTAGATTTGAATGTCGTTGGCCAGTTCTGGCGGGATTCCCATGACTGCGGAAACGAACACGATCATCTTCCCGTTGGCCTTGAGATGGTCTTTGAGATTCAAGGTTGTTCGCACAACCTCGATACTTTCAAAGAACTTGTGAAAATCCATCATGAAGATGATTGAATCTTCCGGCATCTCTTTGGCATACCCAAGTGCCTCAATGGGATCTCGCACGTCTTCGGCTGGCTGCCACGTCCAGACTTTCGGGTCGCCATTGGGATTCATAAACGCTTCGACGCCGGAAACGATGTCCCATTTCCAGAATTTCACGTTTGGATCTTCAATCGTGGCCCGCTGTTCCCGGATAAGCCGCTCTTCTTCAGTTGTCTGAACGAATAGAAACGGGTACCCGGCCTTTTGGTAGTTCTTCATTGGTCCCCTCCTCCTCCTTTGAGGACAACACGGTCTCGGTGTGTCTGCTGTCGTAGATCGTCAGGGCTTCGACCCGTTCCCTTGCCGCCATGTTCGGCGGTTTAGGCTCGCCCAGTTTGAACCATGTTTCTCCCATCGGTTCCTCCATTCCCCAAAAATATCGGGGGTTGATATGACTGCCCGGTCTCCCGCCGATAGATAGTCTGGCAGGCTGCGGTCTCCAGGGCCAATTCATTCAGCCGTTCTTTGAGGGCTTCAAATTCCTGATCCGTCATGGCTATCCCTCCCCTTCCCAGGGCAGGTAGCCCAATGGGGCATGTAGGCGTCCACGATTTCACCGATGCCCTCTTTGACAATCACCATCTTGCACGGCTTAACGTCTAAGGGCATCTTCTTCCCCGTGGGCATATCGACCCACAAAATATCAGCTTTACAACTTCTGCATTTAGGCATCTCTGTTTCCTTGTGAGGGTTGGCAGGGAGTCGGGGATCTCTTTAGCTTCCTGGTGTCCCCGCCCCGGACCATCCGGGTGTCTCCCTGCCATGGCTGAAGGTTTCGGGTTTATGTTTAATCCTGGCGGGCCGGTCTATACCGGGGGCGCTGCCTTTATGGTCCGAAGGGGATTTCTCCCGAGGCCAATGGGCTTAGCCTTTCGACTGCATTTCCCTGTAGCCCAATTTCCCGCCAGGGCTGCCGCACGACTGCGGCATGGTTAAGGAGGGACGTTTGCCAAGAAGTAGTCCTCAACTCCGTATTTTCCAACCTTCTTCATTGCAAATTGCCACAATCAACTCACGGTCTGTCAGTTGGGGTAGTCCAGGAGACCAGATTTCTCGTTTAAATTCAAAGAACCAAAACCGTTCTTCATTCTGGTAAGGGCAATCGCCACCATTTGCCAATGCGGGCCAATCTGTGGGCCACTGCGGAGGCTCCTTTCAGGTAAGCGAACACAGCAACAAGCATCTCATTGCGGTCGTACAAGGCAAAGAAGCGGCTATCGTAGGGCTTTACCGAATAACCTGTGCCTTCCGTTGCGTGCTGCTGTCTCCTCGTTTGTCGTCTCATCTTCCCCTCCTTTCTCGGTTGTTTAATCACTCCATCCTGCCCACCTGGGTAGATGGGCAGTGTGCAGGGATCAAACCCAAAATTCATCGTGGTGAAAAGTTTGATAGTCACATTCCGGGCACTCAGCGTATTCTTCTTCATCGACGTTCGCTGAATATGGTTCACATTCGTCTGGTCCCGTCTTTTCTGTTACTTTTCCGGTTCCCCATGCAGAAACGAAATAAGAACCCTTGTGGCCACATTTTGGACAGACGATCTGCCCGTAAGAAATTTCTTCAGCCATGCCATCACCTCTTCCTGTAAACATTCAGGCCCACGGTTACGCCGTTCACCGGCTGATTGCCCTCAGTACTGGCAACGGTGATGCTTTTTCCGCTCTTACTCGGCCCAAATTCCAAACTTGTGTCCACCTCGATGATCAGTTTCTTGCCTTGCATTTTCATCTCTACGTTTTTCATGGTTTTCTCCTCCTTTTGGCTTTGATTATTAACGAAAAAGCTCGGATGAGCCCTTCGAGATCAAAATATGCCGGATGGGTTGGCCTCTTTCTGACTGCTTGGGGCGCATACTCCAACTTGTGGCAATCTTTACAGAGCCACTCGATCTCCAGCGGCTTCGTGTAATCATGGTGGTGCATTTGGAGCGGAGCAATAACGCTGCACCTCTCGCATGCTTTAGGCTTGATTAACTTGCCACGCTTGAAGTAAACGTAGGCGTAAGATCTTGCATTATCTTTGAATTGTTGTTCGGGTGTTAAGGTGTGAGTTTTCCTGAAATCTCGCATCTGTTTAGCCTTACAGGTCAGGCAATAGACGCTCAGGCCATCCGATCTGCTCCTGTCTAAACCAAATCCAGTTGTAGCCCCACATTTAGGGCAACGCTTTGTTTCCATTCCCATTATGTGCCTCCGTGGCCCGTGAAACGTTCCTGGTTGGCACAGTATAGGGTGACACAGAAACAAATGTCAATAATATTTGGTTCTTATTAGGCACATAAAAAAGCCCACAGGCGGAGGGTGTTCCCTGCGGGCTTGGTATGGGCCTAACTCTTAACTGTAACCCTTAGACCCTCATCGGCATTACCAACGCCGTGAAATTTTCGTGGTTGATTGTTACCGGCCGGCTTGCATCTTCAAACCGGATCTCCATGTCGTCGGTTGCCACCGGCTTGATGGCTTCCAGCATATACCGGATGCTCAGCCCTATCGTGGTCTCATCATCCCCATAGGATTTCCCCTTGATCGGGATGCTGATTTTCTGGTACTGGCCACGCTCCGGGTTCGCCATTCCCATGTCGATGCCGCCGTTGAACTTCAAGGTGATCCCTGAATATTTCCCGTCAGAGATCGTCATTGCCTGATGGAGCGGCTTTTCAAACGCCGCCTTTTCCAGCGTGACGCTCTTCTGGTTCTCGGAATTCGGGACAACCGCTTTCCAATCCGGGAACTTAGCCTCAATAGTCCTGGCATACAGTTTGGCATTCCCGAAAGCGATGCGGATGTTGTCTCCGCCATGTTCGACCAGGACATTCTCGTCTCGCTTGAACACGGTAGCGATCACCCTCAAGGCGCTCAGCGGCATACTGAATCCGTCCACGCCTTCCGGCGCAGTCGCATTTTCCGGCGCCACATTGCACAGGTGCAGACGATGCCCGTCTGTTGCCACAACCGCCGATTGCTTGAAATCGAAATAGATGGCATTCAGCTTGAACCCGTGGTCTTGATCGTTGGTCCCCGCTAACGCCACACTATCCAGATCTTTTCTCGAAACCAGCACGCTCCCCGGATAATCGAGGGTTTCCCGGTCCCAAAATTCCGGGAACTCTGATACGTCCATCGTGAGCAGATTCGAGAAATTCTCGCCAATGGCCACACCCGGGTTGGATCGGAACAACATCGTTTCATCCGCACTTACCGGCCGAATTTCCACGGTTTCCTCATCCAGGGTTTCCAGAATCTTTCTCAGCCCCCGGCATGGCAGACAGAACTTGTCCTGCCACGTTGAGGCAGCATTAAGACCCAGGATCGCCTCGACGCTCAGTTCCTCCTCAGCTTTCTGGCAGACTTGCAGGATCGTTTCCCGCAATTTCTCCACCTTGGCCTTGGAAGGGACCTTGATCCCGTAGTCGTCGGCCAGATTCTTGAGCTGTGGCCCGGTAAGATCAGGCAGTTCATTCTCGATCCGGCACTCATCCGGGAATTTCTCGGGTTGAGTGGCATAGGTGTAATCCGCAATTTCAAGCGGGTACACCAGCCCCATTTCCAGATCGGTCGCTATCAACGCCTGTTTCTCGCCATCGAGCACCACGGCGCTCAGAATCGGCATGGAAGACTTGACTGTTTCAGAGATCTTCCCGGCTACCTTGACGGCTTCCAACAAAGATGTTCGATTAATTTTCATGTTTCATCCCTCCTTGTGGATTGAACCCTCCAGCATACGCCCGAGAATTTCTCAGGCGTATAAGCAGGGGTCAAGCCTATTTCACGACCTCCCCTATTCTGTAACTGCCGTATTTCTTCCGCATTTTCTCGTAAAGGTCGCTGCCAGAGGTTTTAACCTTGACAGCCTTCTTTTTCCAGGTCTTCGAGCTTTTGTTGTAGGTCCACGTCGATGTCCATTCAGCCTTGGCCTTTTTCCCGGCCGCATACACTGGCGACCCGGACAGAATGGACACTGCCACTCCAACCATGAGGATTTTCCCGAACCTCATGATCGGTTCCTCTTCCGGCTCTTGGCCGCGGCCTTGTTCCGGGCCTTCCGGGCCTTGCGATAGCTCGGTGTCGCTTTCTTTTTCTCGTTCAACTTCTGCATGGTTCTCCCTCCCGTAGCTGTTATTGAATTTCCAGGCTAAATACCCAGACGGCCGCAAGATAAGAGCAGGCCATCAACACACCAAACAGTGCCATGTTGATAATTTCTCGCATAACTGTCCTCCTGCGCCCCGATATGGGGCTTCTACACATAAAAAAAGGGGAGCCCCAGTTTCCCGGAACTCCCCGACGGAGGAAAGGTGAATCAGTAAAGAGGCCACAAACTATTCGCAAGGGTTATGGTATCATTTGATACCTTATCAAGCTGAACGTGACTTTTCTCGAAAATATCCCAAAACCAATAATACAGCATTTCTCGGCCCTCCCTTCCGGTTCTATTCAATCAGCTCTGTCGAGTCCCATGTGAGGTCTTCCCCAGCCGCCATGAAATAGTCATCTCTTCTGTTGTGCATATCTTTAGGCATTGGTTTTCCTGGGAGTTCCTGGTCCCACCATTCTCGCACATATTCGTCTATGGCATTCAATAGGGCTGATTCGCTTTTCGCGGCGTATTGATTCGCGCCATGCTTATGCTCTATCGTTGCGATATAGATTTCCATGTTGTTTCCCCTCCCTTCTACCACAAAAAGCCCGGTCCGAATTTCTCGGACCAGGCTTATGATGTGATCCATGACCTAACCAGCGGCCACGGCGGTCTTGGGCGCATTCAGATCAGTCATGGCCTCGAAATCCTGAATCTGAGCCAGGGTTTTCTCGGCAATGCGCTTCATGGTTTGGAAGGTCAGCCGCAACTTGGCGACCTCTCTTTTTCTTGCGTTGATAACATTCGGATCACCGACCCAGTTTTTCTCGTATTCGACGATTGCTTTTTCCAGCCGTTCACTTGCCTTGCGAGCCTTTGACAGGCCGCCGTTTTCCCCAGCCTCTTTCTTGGCAACGGCGAAGGCGTTTCGTTGTGCGTTCTTGTCGATGTACGCCTGGATTGCAGACAGCATGGCGTCAGTCGTCTTTTTCCCCGGCAGGACGTTGTTCCATACCGTCATCTGCTGATTCGGGCTTTCAAAAGACGTGGCGAGCTTCCGGGCCACCTCTTTTGAGATTTTCCCGTTATCCACAAACTTGTGGAGTTCCGGGGCCAGACCGCAGAGTTCCAGGTCCGCTTTTACCGTGGACAGCGAGACACCAAAGATCTGAGCCAAACGGCGGTCAGAAATTCCCTTGTCGATGCCCTTCTGGATTGCACGGGCGCGATTCATGGGAGACAGATCTTCCCGGTTCTCATTTTCCAGCAACTGGAATTCGTAGATCGCCTTCGCGTCCATGCCTTCAGACACAAAGCAGTCGATTTCCAGCAACCCAGCCTTTTTGGCCGCCAAGGTACGCCGATGGCCAGCCACGACCATAAATTCCCCGTCATTTTCCGGGTGAGGCCGCACGGTAATGGCGCATTCCGGGATAAAGCCCTTGCTCTTCATGCTTGCTGATAGGGTTTCAATTCCGTTGTACGTTTCCCGAGGCTGTTCCGGGTCCAGGTGGATCTTTGCCACCTCAATTTTATGTGTGTTCATGTTCATCCCTCCGTCAGAGATTTTCCCGCAATGCGGGATGGCGTCAAGGACACCAGTGAGAGGGAAAACCCTGCGTCAACTTAGGGGCCGGCGCCAGTCCCATTTCTGAATCGCCAGATTTTCCCGCTCATTGCTGCCCTTGACAGCTCAGCTCAGCGGAGCTTCTACGCAGGAAAGCCGACTCCAGGAATTTTCTCGGAAGTCGGCTTAGGGGATATGGGGCAGGATATTTAGGCAGGGTTTTTGATGGGTTTTCTCAGAAGATAAACTTTCCCGTCTTTCCTTGTAATGCGCTTTTCTATCATGGCTTTCCCTCCAGATTTTCTCGCTGTTTACTCCAAGCGTGCCTGCGACCGGACATTTGTCACGAAGACATTCGTCACTTTACGTCACAGGCACTATGGAGCCACGGCCCCCGAACAGCAGGGCCGTGATTACACAGAGGGATTTCTTTCTGTCCAGATCCAACCGATCGCCATGTGTTGCAGTCTTGAAGGTGTGCCGGTCAGTCAATCAGTCCCTTTGAGCTTCATTGCTCCAGGCGTTCTTTCAGCTTTCAACAGCAGCCTCCGCCCAAGCTCTGGCAAGGCATTCGTATCACAGCCGATACGCTTAACCTTTCGCTCTGCTCGCCGTTTCGTTTTGACTTAATAGGCACGGTATCTCAACCGCTATGGCTCCCGGTCAAATATAGAGGACCGAAAGACCTATGCTTTTCGTCCATAGGCGACGTGCCGTTATGGTGGACAGACCACTGTCACAGTTAAGCCATAGGCAGGCCGGACAGCGCCTACATGAATTGTTGAGCCACAGGGTTAATACGCCATGCTTACGGCAGCATGTTGCCTCCACCTGTCAGTGTCCCTGAGTCAGACAGGCCACCTCAACGGAAGTCACGGACCGTCATCCGTCCTGGGGTAAGGCTACAACATGGCGCACAGGAATAGCCATGAGGTGTTCACAGGCAGACCCGGAAAACAGCCAGCCATGCCACGGGCGGAATGCCAGATGGCAGGCGACGGCTTAGGGCGCCGTGAGAACAAAGGGCCATGACAGCCCTTGATATCAGTCCAGATCAAAACTTCTTGGTCCAGGCGGATATCAAGAGACGCCATGATAGAAAAAGAAGGGCTTACGGCATACATGGGACTGGCCAGGCATGTCCCGCATGTCAGATCAGCGCAGACGATATGAAGCTCTGCCCAGAGGTAGGCGTAAGCCCTTAGATCCCGGTCCTAACGCAGGGCCGGGAGCCAAAGGTTCACAGCGTTATGGTTATCACCCAGTCATTGGTCACAGCGTCCCGATAGAAACCGCTGGGTGGTATGACGGTCGAGACATACTCGACCCACAGACCGGCGAGATGGCCGGTCAAGAAATATTTGCGATAGGTCATAGGCAATCCCTCCAGATCATGGTTAATGCGCCAAGGCCCGCAACACCCGCCGGTTATACGGCGCGGGCAATCTCCAGATAATCCGCCCCACAAGATGCAAGGGGCGAAAGTTATGCTGAAACCACAACGATATGCGCTTCATGGTTTCACCTCCCTCCAAAACAGGGATCGAAAGTTTTTAGGTCAAGGTCAAAGTCTATGACCTTTATCATTCAATCCCTCTATCAGGTAACACATGGGGAAGGTCTTTTTATAACCACGGGAAGAAATCTTTTTTCATACTTCCCTATCTTCACTTCCCCATCTTCTAATAGGTAACACACGGGGAAGGGGGATTTATAACCATGCTGAAAAGTTTTTTTAAAGTATTTTGAAAAAAGTACTTGACAAGAACAAAATTAAGTTTTACAAAGGATACAAAGGTTTTTTTATTAACGTCCTGATAGGGGAGGGATTGCAAGATGGAAACAGAATTCAAGTGTCAAGATGGGTATCGAGAGGCTTTTAATCGGTTACGGGGAGGGATTGTAGACGTTATGGACGGGGAAGATATCATTCAAGAAAGAATGCTTCATTTGCTGGAAACAGACCACCTGAAAGATTATCGTGAAGCGGACCACCTTAGAAGGTCTCTTTCCTTGTTTGTCTGGAAACGAAAGATTCGAGTAAAACAGCAACGCGACAACATGGTTTCTTTGAACAATGGGGAAACAGAAACAAGCGGGGAAGATGGTTCCAAACTTCCCGTTATGGTCTCACTACCGAAGGATTACCACCTGTATCACCATATCGTAAACCAGTTCAAGGCCGATGGTAAAAGGATATGGACCACGAAACAGTTGAGGGTTTTAGCTAAAAGGTATCTGGGAGGGAAAAATCAAAGCGAAATAGCGGGGGAGCTGGGAATATCCCAACCGATGGTGTTCAAGATCTTCAACCGGATTGATAAGGTGATCTTGTCTCTTGATATCAAAGGCGTAGTCTCATCATGGGGATATAGGGGAGAAGGGTGTAAAGCGGGGGAGGTATGGAAAGACCTACCACAAAACGGGGAAGTCAAAGGGGGGAAGGTCTATAGTCCCATACCATCAAAGCATACAGCTCCCCCATCGGGGAAGATATCAAGGCCGTTTAACCTCCCATCTAAGGGGTGGGTTGATAGTAAGTCAAGATCAGGATTCAAAACCTGGGGAGGTATGCCAACCATAGACCATAGGGAAGTCATAAGACAATCAAGGGAAGATATCAGGAAACGGATTGATAGCCTGTCACTCCACTACTATCAGAATGTAGATCATTGTGGAATCGTGGACCACTACACAAGGGTCTTTAATCATGGTAAGAGGGAAGGGGAAAACTGGATAACAGCATAGACGATAACACCATACCAGAAACAGGGAAGGGCCGTGGTCAATAAGACGTGGCCCTTTTGTATTGTGGCCTATGGTAGGGGAAGGATAGGGGGAGGGACAAAGGGGAAGGGGACCATAACAGGGGGACCATGCCACAAGGGATTAGATGGAAGGGGGAGGGATACTACGATGGGAGGGACACACAAGGGACAAGGGGGGGGTGTAGGAAAAACCATACAGTCATGATGACGGCCATGATTATGAGTGACACCAACGCACCAACGCACCACACAACACACACCACACGATGGCAATGATGACACCACAAGGCGACTTTATACCCTATAAAGTTTATTTAAACGCCCATAATGCCACAATTTAACACCCCCCCCCCTCATTTATCCCAGACAAGGGGGGTATCACCTCAGAACTGGGTACTGCCCACAATCCCGCCCTCAAAATTCCATCAAAATTCCTTTCCCTGTCATTACAGGAAACTGTAGCGAAATCCTACACCAACTGTAAAATTATTTTACACCTCCCCTTCTTTCTGTCAGAACCCCTTCCGGTCAGTTCCCCCTGGAATCCATCGGAATCTATCAGTAATGCCTCCAGAACTTCTTCGCTGTCGGTTTGCGTACCCCGATTTTCTGCGAAACTTCACTTTTCTTTCAATTTGTGCCACACAGGAACAAGTTTGTTCTTGACTGCCACCAATGGGTTGTGCTATACAGGAACCAAACTTGGTTCCCTCCCACATGAGCGGTACGCCTCCTGCCTCGCCTAAGCGCAAAAGAGGAGGCAAAAACACCGATAGAGGGCTTGCAATGGCAACTTCGATGGTATGGATGGTGGTGGTTGCGATGGCTTTCCTTGCAGGGTTTAGGTGGGGGTGGGTTGCGCGGGGAGAGACGGTAGAGTCTGATCGAAGAAACAGACCGGATTTGAAGGGATGGTCTGAAGGGTTTTTGAGGGGTAAACGGGTTTGATTTTTTTTGCAACGTATATTGAGATAAGAGATGTAGCCTCTGAAAATCGCTGTATCGGCAATTTTTGTAGAGGTTATTTAGTTAAAGTGAGTTCACTGGGTAAAGGAACGTTACCAGCTGGTAACGAATCTTTACCCAGGTCTGCCCCTGGTTCGACGGACGCAAGCGGGGGGTCCCCTATACCCCCCGGCCAGGTGGTTCCGCCTATAGGGGAGGCGATTGGTGAAAAAGAAAGATGGGATCAAAGAATACTTTGCCGGTGTCCCTCGACGGTTGTTGCGGTCGGATCTGTTTAGGATGGTTGGGTTTCCGGCAAGACATCTTTATACGTGCATGCTGGATGCCATGTTCGATCCGAATGACGCCTACATGTACACGAGCAAGAGATGCGTGGCGTACAGTCCGACTCAGGCATTGGCGATGGGATTTACGAAGCCGACGTATTACCGGGCTGAACGGCAGTTGGTGGAAAATGGAATCATCTCGAGGATTGACGGCGGGGGGCATGGAAGGAAGGCTACTTACGATTTGATGGCGTGGGAATACAGTCCGCTGGTTCGGCCGTTGGAAAAATGCGGGAGGCAAGACAGGCAGGGGGTTGAAGGGAAAACAAACAAAAAACTTTGCAAAAAGGAGAAAACGAGATGAACGCAGAAGACAGACCTGGATACGAAACGTATCAAGAAATCTTGAAGTGGTTGGCGGTTGCTCAAGTGGAAGGGAAGAAGTTTTACGAAAAGGGGAATGTATCTGCTGGGACCCGGGCGCGGAGGGCGATGGACAGGCTGGCTAAGCTGAAGGTGCAGTGGCGCAAGGAGATGAGGGCTTGACCCATCACATCCGCATTGAATCTGACGGCAACGAACTCACGGTGATCTTGCCGGATGGCCAGACGATCCTGCCTGACGTTCTGACCATTCGGCTTGAACCGGGACGCAAAACCCGAATCAAGGTGGAGATGAAAGACAAGGAACCTGAATACCGGAAGTGCAATCGGTTTTATGCGAATGGAGGCCGGTGACATGCCGTTTCGTCGTAAAGCGCAGCCTGAAGATTACCCTGAGCGAGATAACCCTCCAACCCGTCAAAAGGTACTCCAAGCGCTACGCCGTCAACGTCTGCAAGCGTGGCCTTCGTGGGAAGAATGGGGCGGCGCACAGGAGCAGGAAGATAACCTGAGAAAGGCGCTCGGCATTGGTGATCGGTTAGGTCAGTCTCATCGAAAGATCCCTGAGTCGGAGATCGAAAGGGCTCGCAGGAAAGACATCAGCGTGACGGAGTTGGCCAGGCAGCTCGGCGTGTCCCGCCAGGCGATCTACCTTCGCATGGATCACTACTCTGTCAAGACAATTCGGTTACGGACCCGGCAATGGCTGGTCCTGTTTTTATACCGGATCGGCTTGAAGCGGCGAGAGATCGCCAATGCGTTGGGGCTGACGACGTTTGGCGTTCAGGTAATCCTTCGAAGATGGGGGGTTGACAAGACGCCGGAGGAGTTTCCTGTGTATGTGAAGGTGTGGAAGCCTCAGTTGCCAGGTCCTCTCAGGCGATGGCAGATCGTATTTCTGCACCGGCTTGGGTTTCAGGAGTATGAAATTGCCGATTTGACTGGCTATACCAGTATGACGGTCAACCAACACATGCGGAATATGGGGTTGATACCCAAAAAAAGAAAGAAAAAGAAGGCGAAAAAGCGGCGAAAGGGGCGCAAAAAGAGACCATGATAAAAGATAATATGCCGGAATTTACCACAATGATGCCGCCTGACCCCAGACATCAGATGATGGGGAAGGTGATTGTGGGTGACGATAAGGAGCGGGAGCAGCGGTGCATGGCTGAAGTGAAAGGCGTTTTGGGACGCTATGACTGCGTTTTGGTCCCTGAAGTGGTTATTGGCGGGCCTCAGATGCAAAGCCGGGTAAGAGTGCAGGCGCTGCCGAGGGTGAAGGGCTAACCATGCCGAGAGACATCAAGGAAGATTTCAGATCCAAGGTGGAAGTCCGGCCTGTCGTGGGGAGTATCCAGGGGAAACAGCTTCGCTTTCTGGCTCATGTGGAGGTCTGCAACAAAGAGACATGCCCGGTGGGGAAAAGCTGTTCGTTTAACCCAAATGGCCGATGCACGGTCATGTATAACTTCCTAAGATCGTTGTATTTCGACTGGGTGGACCCCAAGAAAGGGGTTGGAGACGTCCTGACGCAGATTCAGTTGGATCGAATCGGGACGCATTTGATGCCGCTCTACCACCAGTTGGCGCGGTTTACCCTGGAGGCCTCTGTTTTGCCGCAGACGACCTACACCGGGAAGCAGGGGAATGTGTGCGCGTATCCTCAATTCAAGGAGATTCGAGAGGTGTTGCGGGAGATCCGCGCTGAACTGAAGGAATTGAACCTGGAGGCCGTGTGGGCTCGAAAGTTCCCTGATAAGCCCTTGCCGTACAGGGAGGATGTTGATGAAGTCATGATGCAGGGACGGGAAAACTCATACGATGAGATGGTGAAACGCGCTCAAATGATGGATCGGTTGGCAAGGAAGTGATGCCCCTGCCTGAACCATATTACACAACTGAGAATGGTGTTTTGTATTGTGGGGACTGTTTAGAGGTGCTGAAGGGAATGCCGGATAATTCTGCTCATTGTTGTGTCACGTCGCCACCTTATTGGGGCCTACGGGACTATGGGACTGAGCCTTTGGTATGGGATGGGGAAGAAGTGTGTGAGCATGAGTGGGGGGATACTGAACGGGGCGGCTTGTTGCATGAAAACCGGAATTTCAAACAAGGGCCGAACTCTGAAGTGGGGGGGCCTCTTGTCAAAGTTGGGGATGAGAGACGGAATCAGGGGGGCCAATTCTGCCAACTCTGTGGTGCATGGCGTGGGTCTTTGGGCCTTGAGCCTACCCCTGAGTTGTTCATCTCTCATCTGGTGCAGATATTTCGGGAAGCGAAGCGGGTGCTGCGGGATGACGGGACGCTGTGGGTGAATATGGGTGACTCTTATGCCGCGTCAAGGTCATATCAGGTTGTAGACAATAAATATAGGGACGTAGGCAACAAGATCGGCCATAAAGTTCCTGATGGTCTTAAACCCAAAGACCTCATCGGTATCCCTTGGATGGTTGCCTTTGCCCTCCGTGCCGATGGCTGGTATCTGCGCTCTGACATTGTCTGGCACAAGCCGAATCCTATGCCGGAGAGCGTAAAAGACCGACCGACCAAGGCGCATGAATATATTTTTTTACTGAGCAAGAGCCAGAAGTATTTTTATGACCAGGATGCGGTGAAAGAACCCAACAAAGAAGCGTCTATCAAGAGGTATGAGTATTCTTTAGAGGGGTGTTATACACCAGGATCAGCGTATCCAAACGAGAAGAGAGATAAACCACAACAATGGAAATTAAACCCGAATGGCCGCAACCGTCGCTCAGTTTGGACCGTAACGACACAACCCTTCCCTGAAGCTCACTTTGCAACCTTCCCTCCGAAGCTGATTGAACCCTGTATCAAAGCCGGATGTCCTGAAGGGGGAACGGTACTGGACCCGTTCTTTGGCGCAGGGACAACGGGGATAGAGTGTGAAAAGCTCAGAAGAAAATGGATAGGAGTTGACCTAAATCCTGACTATTGCGCCATAGCCAAATCCCGTATTGAGCGGGAACTGCAACAAGGGAGACTGTTTTAATGCCTAAACCCCGAAAACAAGCTCTTCCAGGCGCTCCAGTCAAGAATTACGAACCCGATTGGCGGGACCCTGATGTCCGGTTTGTGACGCCTACCGGGGGCGAGGCCATGATCCAGTGGGCCGAATCGAAGATCAATGTGTCCATCACGCCGTTCGGTTCCTCTGTCCCTGTGTGGGTTTCGCTCGGTCAACTCCCCACCGATAAGCACCCAGATACCGGCAAGAGTTACCGGGATATGTGGGAAGCGCAGAAAGAGATTATTCGGGAGGCCCTGGTCATGGAAAATGGCCAGTTTAAGCATCGGCTCATCGTGTTTTGTTGGGGCCGCGGAGAGGGAAAATCGCTCCTCGTGTGTTTAATCGAACTTTACCGCTTCTTCAACATGCCTCGGCAGAAGATTGTGTGTGGCGCCAACAGCAAAGATCAGGTGCAGTTTGTCCACTACGACATTATGCGGGCCATTATCCTCCATTCGCCTCAGCTCCTGGCCGAAATCGGGAGGAAAGGCGTTCAGCAGCGGGGGCTGTTCTATTTCGATGGCCATGGCGCGGTCCAAAGCGAAATCCGAACTATTTCATCCTTCTCCGGCATTGTGTCCAACATTAACTCCTACACCTTCTCCGAGATGTTTCAACAGAGGAAGGTGGATTTCTTTGTCCAGTTGGACGGTTCCATTCGAAACATCCCCAACGCCATGGGGTGCATTGACTCTACCGTATCCGAGCGACAGCATCAGCTCTACCGCCTATACGACGCCTACCTGAAGGGGCTGGATCCTACCCTCTATTTCTCCTATCGGTTCAGTAAGAACGGGGATCCTGCGGATTACTGGAACCCCAATATGACCGAGGCGCAACTGGCTTCCTATCGTGTCAAATTCCCCTTTGGAGAGTTCGAGCGGTTCTTCCTGAACTCATGGGAGTCCGGCGGGGACAAGGTGTTTACCCCCGAGATGATCGAGGCTATGCGCTATCTGGGGGTAGATCATCGCATCAACTCCCACCGGGAACTCATGGAGACGATCCACACCCTGAACAGCGCGTATGAGCAGCGGGATGAACTGGAAGAGCGGGGAGTGGAAGGCGAGGCCTACCTTCAGATCGAAGAGGCCAAGCGCCGGCTGTGGCCCATCGAAGATGTCTACACCCTGAAAACGCCGCAGAACATTCCGCAGATGGCGACCCTGAAAGATCTGGAGAAGTTGTCCGACGTGTACGACACCCACTGGTCGATTATCGGAGCCCTGGACCGCGGCGACCCGATGAAGAGCAAGACGTCCGCCAGGACCATTGTCGTGGCAGTGGCGAAAGGGCTTGCCGGAAGCCGGCGCAATCCGTTTATCGCTGCGGACGGGGAGGCCCCGGCCTACATCTACATTGTCCTGCATGTGTTTAACGTGGAGGACCATTCTCTGGAGGGGATCAAAAACCAGTTTCAGGCGATTCACGATGCGTTCGATGGGTTGGACATGCTCGGCGGCGAACGATGGGGGGCATGGGATCTGGCGCCATGGTGCGAAGACCGCGGGATCGCACTGGATCTGTGGGTTGCCACCTACGATCGGCAAAAGGCCATGTTTGCCGAGTTTTTCACCGCGGCCAAGTTCGGAAGGTTCAAGATTCCACCCCTGGCTGTTGCCGGATACCGGAAGGATGATGTGTTTGAAGAAGAGGCTGAGGTGTTTGATCATGAGCCTCCGGTCTCAGGTAAGAAGTCCGGATTCTTCGGAAGTCCCGAGAAGGCGGCGAAAGATGGGGTGCAGGACGATGTGATCTTTACGATTGGCGGCGCTATCTATGCGGGGAGGGGATTGTCGGTGATCGACTTCAGGGAGCGCAAGGGAAAGATGGACTTTGGGACGTACTTTCCGGCAGAGGGGCTGTTGGGGGATTATAGACGGTGAAAAACGGAACACCCGCCATACAACGGCTTACAGAAAATCAATCCGATATCGCAGGCCCTATTCCAGGAGATGACTAATGCCAGAATATGCTAAAAATACCTCGGTATCTACCGATAAATCCAAGTCTGAAATTGAACATATCCTCCAACGGTATGGTGCAGATCAATTTATTTCTGGATGGGATCAGCAAACCGCATATATTGGTTTTCGCATGGCTGGCCGGATGGTCAAATTCACCCTGCCATTGCCTCCAAAAGATTCAGATGAGTTTTTAAAAACCCCTGGAAGACGGACCAAGCGAAGCTATGAAAAAGCTATTGGGGCATGGGAACAGGCTTGCCGCCAAAGATGGAGGGCTTTAGCGCTGGTCATAAAGGCAAAACTCGAAGCGGTCGAAGCCGGGATCACTGAATTTGAAGATGAGTTCTTGGCCCATATTGTATTGCCAAATGGAGAGACCGCCGGTGAATTCTTGAGGCCGCAGATTACAATAGCCTATGATAAAAAAACAATGCCTAAGCTATTGCCGTGGGCGAATTAATCATGGCAGAAAATTATGAGCATTATACCGCTCATAATTGGCGAATCGCTAAAAGATAAACATATTCAATAAGATAAAAAATCCGATATCGGAGGAATAATAAATGTGTGACTGGCAACCAATAGAAACGGCACCAAAAGATGGGACACGGATTATATTGGTAAGTCTGGCTGGGAATGTATGGTGTGACTGTAAATGGCAAAAGATGGAACGTGGACCCAATAGACGGGAATCTTTCGTAGGGTTGGTCCCTTTCGATCCCGTTGCGTGGATGCCGAAACCTAAATACCCGATATCGGAGGAATAAAATGCCACTACCAGAAAAATTCTATGACATAGATGAAAACGAAGTCAGCCTTGACTGGCTATGCACAATAGCGCCAGCGTGGGCCGCAAACAGAATCCGGGTATTGACAAAAGACTCCGACCGCATTGATTGGCTTGAAAGAGCGGCGAATCAAAAGGGCGGGATTTTATTGCATGATGGGTCTGAAACAGGCCGCAATGGTTTAGGGCTACGGCCAGGACACTTGGAAAGGACATTGAGACAAGCTATCGACGCTGCTATGGTGATATCTTCTCAACATCGCAACGGCCCCACGCAATAGGCGAGCCCTCGACAGAGGGTCAGTGATCAGGGTGCGAACCCCTGACGGAGCGATGCCCGAGAGTCCGGCAGCCGCAAGCTCATCGCGCCACGAAGCGGATGACACCCGGCAACGAGACGAACGGGAGACAGGAAACAGATTGACGCGGGGTAGGAAAGTGGCAATCCGCCTGGCTCATACCCAGGAGATCGAGGGTTCGAATCCCTCCCCCGCCTCCAGCAAACAAGGCAACCCAACAACTAAAGGCAAACCAATGTTGATAGGAATCTATAAATCTCACAGCAAAACCGAACGTAACAAAGGATTCGCCGTCCTTTATGCGTTTAATACAGATTGGGAAGAAGGGGCCTTAAGGCAAAGGTGCCTTCTTGGAAATCGCCGGTTTGTAAGAGACGCGTTCCCCGATGAGATAGCCGAACACGAAAGAGCCTACAGAGCGATTTCGTATTCCTATCCTGATGTTGATACGCTTTTGGCCGATGAACGTCGCTCCGGATGTGACGAAAGCACCATTGAAGAAATACGGACGGCATTGAGCTGATACCCAGTCCCAGCGAAGGGGAGTTATCCGGGTTCGACATCCTAAAGGTCATTCCCATGAGAATGACCTTTAGGATGCACTAAAGACTCCTGGCGGATGGTAACAGTGTCCATTCTCCTCCGAGGGACACTTCTTGGCGAACGCTACCTCCTTAACCATGCCGCATAGGGCGGCAATCTTGGCAGCGGCGTAGTGATAATACGCCTGCGCTTAAAAGGCTGTATCAAGAGGTAATCTTGAAAAATGTCTTTCCACACCATGTAGTTATCATGATTTGTGGATGGTCAAGGAATTGAAACAAGTAATGCAAAACTGTGATATCATACTCCCAAAGGCTTTATCATACCTCAACGAATTGATGCTGCATATCCATTGTACCCACTGCGATATGGGCGGCAAACATCAATACAAACTGGCTCCGAGTGCATACCCGTTAGTGAGTGAAATTAAGACATGGTTGACAGAGGAACCGTAATGGCTGGCATGGGCTTTAGGGTTATCTGCACCAACGATACATCCCATTCAACATACACGGCATATCCGTATCCATCAGATGTTCTTTTTGATGCTGGAACGACTGACCTATATTTTTATGGGGGTGAAACGACTGAACTGTTTTATGAAGTTGAAACTCAGGAAGAAGATGCTTTTGAAGAATACAAACGACAAATCGCTGAATATGAAAAGTCCCCTGCAAGACGGCTATATATTCGACACCTGGCAAAACTGGCCCGTGCCCCTATATTACCCAACGCTTTTTGCCCTATATTTATTCAGCCATCCATTTGTCGTCGTATGTGCAGATGTAATAGGCATGGGATAGGGTTGAGGATACACAATTCTTAACACACCTTCAAGCACACCGCCAATAAAACAGCCGCTATAATGATTTCCGCAGCCCGGTTCTTCCGTCGAGGAAGGTGTTCCTTCGGGGGGAGGTTCGGCGCCAGCGTTTCGGCTATCTTTCGCAGTTCTCTTCCCAATGTGCCATTCGGATTGATCGGCTTGCCGCTGATCTGTTTGCCCATAAAATAATACATCTGCCCAGTATCGATATTGACAAACCGATCCAGCCCGTCGCTCTTGCCGTCGTTCAGATGAAAATGCGATTTGTGTCCGTTTTTGGTAACATGCAACCGGGACATGGCTGCCTCCTGTTTTCAGGATGCTCACACTGCGCCTTTTTGTCAATATTTTTTTATCTGCTATTATTGGTTTACACGCCCCATATCGCCTCTTTTTACTCAATCAGTTTTATAAAGCACAGTTTTTTGTTCCTTTCAGTAACTTTTTTCTTGACAAATCATTCATTTCTTCTCACGCTATTGCAAACCTGCAATGTTTTGCACGAGTGCAATGTGACTGAGAAGATGCCAGAAGACAATACGATTACGGACGAAGATTACCAGTTGCTTCAGTTCTCTGTTCCGTGGCAATACGGCGCTACGACGGCGGTCGAGCGGGATGCTGATGGATTCCCTGTCTCTCGAAGCCCCACCAAAGAGCCCACATCTTTAGCCAGAGATGTCCTCCACACCCATATCTGGAACAAATTCCACACCAACCCCCACGTCAATACCAGCATTCGAGGCCTGATCGGGCGCCTGGTCGGAAACGGCTTTGCGACCGTTTCGGACATCCCGCAGATCGACGAAGCCATCGAAGAAACAGAGACCGACTACCGCAATCGCCTGTATGACTACTGGCCCAAGTTTATTGCCAGGGCTTTTATCGGCGGTGAATTGCCTTTATGCCTTACTTGCCACGATGACGGGTTTATCGAGATCGACTTTGTGGACCCGGATTTGATCCAAGGGGAGCCAGAGGACGGTATTATCTTTCATCCCCGCAAGACCCGCATGCCGCTGGTCTATTGCATCAAGGACACGGACAACGACATCGAGGAGCAGATCCCGTCCATCTACATTGCCCGGTATCCCGAACTATTGGATATTGCCAAAAAGCAGGACGGGTTCAATGCCGACCAACTCAAAAGCTGCCGCAGCAACAAAAAGGCGTTTCGATCCATCGGCGGGTTCAACCGTTTCATTGTATCGTGGGATCTTGGCCTGATCACCAAGCGCAGCACCTCTCATCTCCAAACCATCCTTGCCTGGCTGAACCATTGGGAAACCCTCAAGATGTACGAGATCGACCACAAGAAGTCCTCCGGGGCCTATGTGTGGGTGGTTAAGTTCACGGACGTCAAGAGCTGGATGACCTGGCTGTCCCTGAGTGACGAAGACCGGCGAAAGACCGGGATCGGCGTCCAGAAAAGCCCCGGGTCTACCCTGGTGATCGGCCCCAACATGGAGGTTACGGCCCAGAATCCTACGCTTCCACGCATCAGCGACGGCGACACCGACATCATGCAGATGATCACCTCCGGTCTGAACGAACCGCAGGATGTGACGACCGGCCAGGCCAGAGGGACGTTTGCCAGCGTCAAGGCATCTCGAGGCCCCATGTCGGATCGGACATCGGATGAGATGGCCTACTTTGAGCGGTGGCTGCGGTGGGACTTTTGGGGAAACATCTTCTTTCTGAAATCTGAGATTGCCGGATTCCCCAAGACGTTTGACGCACAGGAAGCCGTAGACTTCGATGAGAACCAGGAGCCCGTGTTCAAGACGGTCAAGAAAAAGCCAGAGCGGTGCATCGACATCATCTTCCCGGTTTCCGAGATCGAGAACGTGGAGAGCCACGCCAAGGCGTTGCTCGGGGTCAAGCATGGCAGCCTGAACAACACGGCCGGGATTCCCAACGAAGAACTGATGAAAAAACTCGGGTTCCGCGGCTACAAGAAGCTGCGCCTCAAAAAGGCGACCGAAGACAAAAAATACCCGCCGACCATTCTGGCGGTGGACCAGGAGGCCTACCAGGAAGAGGTCGAGTCCGAGCCTGCTAAAAACGACAACCCGAAAGACAAAGGAGATGACGACATGGCAGCGAAAAAAGGCGTGCCGAAAAAAGATTCGAGTGGCAAGGGCCAGAGGGCCAACAAAGGTCGAGGCGGGACTCCCGTCAAGGATCAGCAGAAGGTCGGCAAGGGAAAGAAGAAATAATGTGAGATGCAGATGAGGAGGATGATCATTGGAAAAGCTAACTCTACTCACAAGATTTTCGGAAAAAGTCATCAATGTTCCCCTGATGATTTTGCCGGACAAGTTGAGCGTCATCCTATCTGTTATCGGGGAGAGAATAGGCATTGATCAGAAGATCGAACTGATTGAAACGGGCCTAAAGACAAATGGCCAGGCACCTCGGTCATCCGACAGCAATACCATCCCTGAAAATGTCAGCGTCATCCCGATCCACGGGTCGCTGGTACATCGGACCCACGGTTTGGATGCAATGTCCGGTCTAACCTCCTACGAGGCTATTCGAAAGGACTTTAGGGCGGCCTTGGAATCCGATACGGAAGCGATCCTCTTCGATATCAACAGCCCAGGCGGCGAAGCGCACGGTCTGATGGATTTTGTGGACGAGATTTATGAGGCGAGAGGAGATAAACCCATCTACGCGGTTGCCAATGAATCCGCTTATTCGGCCGCTTATGCCATTGCATCGGCCGCAGACAAAATATTTCTTTCCAGGTCCGCAGGGGTTGGGTCTGTTGGTGTTATTGCCATCCATCGTGACCAAAGCAAGTTCGATGCGGATATGGGGATGAAATACACGCCTGTTTATGCCGGAGCCCGCAAAAACGACCTGAGCCCCCACCACCCTTTGACCAGTGAAGCAAAACAGTTTCTGGAAGAAGAGGTCAACCGGCATTACGAGATGTTTGTAGATGCGGTTGCACGAAATAGGGGCCTCCCTGTTTCCAAAGTAAGGCAGACCGAGGCAGGTTTGTTTACTGGCGAATCTGCGGTATCGGTAGGGTTTGCGGACGAAATCAGGCCCTTCACGTCTGTCTTGGCAGGAATTGCATCTGGAGATGTTGGCCTGTCTTATAGCGTATCCGTCCCTGTCATAGCGGCCTACAGCCACAATTCGCAAACCAAAGAGGGCGAACCCGAGTGGGGGAGCTACATCGCCAAGAATCGAAAAAGCCTTCCTGATTCAGCATTCGCTGACATGGAAAATCGGAAATACCCCCACCACTGGATATCGGATGGAAAGATGTATTTGCATCGTGGAGGTCTCGCTGCCGCCAGGAGCAGGGCCGGGCAACACGACCCGGGCGGCGGCGTTAAATCTCATTTGGATGCCCATGCTAAAGCCATTGGCATGGGAGATGGCGCCAAGTCTTCCGTGGAGGATGCGGCAAACAACATAGCGGCCCGAGGGAGGGCCAGCGAAAAGGAGGTGAAGCGCACAATGAACACCATAGCAGAGTTCAAGGCCGAGAGCCCGGATCTGTATCAGCAGGTTGCAGATGCGATCAGGGAAGAGGTCGAACGGGATCTGCGGGCCTCCTTCGATGCCGAGAAAAAAGGCTTCGAAGACAAGGTAACAGGTCTCCAAGCGCAGCTTCAGGAGAGGGACCAGGAGAAATCCAAACTGGAAGAACGGGTCCTGAAGCTGGAGAAGGCGGATTTTATCCGCACGGAGCAGGAGAAGAAGGAACGTATCGCCATGGCCGCGGAGAGCATCTGGACCAAGGCCCTTGCCGGTTCCGACGTCCCCGAGCACATGCACGAGAAGGTCCGCAAGATGGTCAAGACCGATGCGTTTACCAAGGAAGATGTGTTTGACGAGCAGGCCTTTGGCCAGGCGGTGCAGACCGAGATCGAGGACTGGGAAGGTAAAGGCATGACCAGGAAGGTGTTGGGGACCGGGTTCAGCGTTAAAAGCGGTGGTGTCGAAGATCCAGATGCCAAGCTTGCCCAGCAGCAGGAGGCGGATGTAGACGCCTGGGTCAAGGATATGTTGGCCCTTGGCGGTCAGATCGAGAAAGGAGGTGACAAGTAATGTACGGAACTCAGCCTTATGGAACCAATTTGACGGGCGCGACTGACCTGCGTCCGCTGTTCAAGAGCCCTCCGGACCAGGCGCGGATGAAGGACATTTCCATCCCGGGCGGGTATGGGGTGATCCCTGCCGGTACGGTGATGGGGGTTATCACGGAGAGCACCAGCCGCAAAGGGATGTACGTCCCTTATGTGTGCGCTGATAATGGGCTATCCGCTGCCCTCACGACCTATCCGGGCCTTGCCTATGTGACCACGGACGGGGCCGATTCGGTTTACGTGTACGTGACCATGGACGACTCCTACAAGTTTGCGGTAGGCGATCATCTGGCCGCTGGCGACAGCGACACGGACGGGGCATCGTGCGCGGACCTGGGTGCTATTTCGGCCATTGACCGAACCACCTACAGCCACATTGCCAAGCTCACAGTGGCAAACAGTTTTGCGTCTGATTTCACGGTGGCCAACGGGGCCTGCGTCTGGATTCAGACGAAGACCGCTGCGCCGTTTGTCGAGGCCAAAGGGGTTTTGGCCGGGGCCGTGGATACCGGCGAAGGCGAAGACGCAAAGGGCGGCCAGGGGAACCTGGTCTATGGTAACGCTGAACTCTATGAAGGCGCCCTGTACGGCTACGATGCTGAGGTCTTGACCGACCTGAGCGGCGTGGACATGGGCAACTTTATCTATCTGAAGTAACAAGGAAAGGAGGTGAAGTAGAAATGACTCTGAGAGCAAGTGATTATCCTGATCTGCGCTTGACCAACTTGCAGAAGCTCATTGAAACGTGGCAAACGCCGCCGTCCCTGTTGTTATTGAAACTGTTTGGACAAGACAACTGGGAGAGCGACAACATCAAGTGGGAAACCCAGATCGGAAACCGAGGGTTGACGCCTTTTGTATCGCCTGGGTCTCCGGCCCCGACGACAGCGCCTATGGGCGTGGGGGCGGGAGCAGCCTTCGCCGCATTTTGGAAGGAGAAGATTCCGTTTGGCGAGGAGTTTTTGAACAACCTTCGCGAGCCGGGAACAACTGCCAAGTATATGTCCGCCAAAAAGCGGCTGGCCAAGGAGACCCAGAGCCTGAAGAACCGATCCGAGCGGCGTCGAGAGTGGATGTTCGCCAAGATGCTGTGCGGATCATCGTTTACCTACGAGGTCCAGCAGGGCCTGAAGTACACCATCGACTACAATGTACCTTCCGACCATGTGGTGACGCTGGCAGCAGCGGACCAGTGGGATGACGGCGCCAGCCGGAATATTGTGGAGGACATCTTCGATGCGCGGAACACCATGCGGAAGGCCAACGGCGGCGTGATCGACTACGCCATCTTCACCACAGACGTGTTGAAATACATGATCATGGATACCTCTATCCAGAATCTGCTCAGCAAGTCGGCCTTTGGTGACGGTGATCTGTTTACCCGGTCTACCCAGGTGCTCGGTTCGCTCCTGAACATCAAAAACATGGTGGTCTATGATGAGACCTACCAGGTGCGGGCATGGCTGACGGCCGCAGTAACGGCAGATTCGACCACGACCGTCTATGTGGACGATGCGACGGACTTTGCGGCGGGCGACAGCCTGTATTTTTACGATGTGTCCGCACGGACCAAAGAGGCGGAAACGGTCTCCAGCGTGGATGTGCAGTCCGGTACGGTTACTGTATCGACAGCCCCCAGTACGTCGTACAAGTCTCAGGAAGACTACGTCTACACCAACAAAAACTACATCCCCACGGATAAGTTCGTCATGTTCTGCTCTGAAATCGAGGGCCAGAAGATTGCGGAGTTTGCCAATGCGCCGTTCGATCTGGACCGCCATTACGGGTTGAAGGTGGACACGAACGAGCAGTGGGATCCGGACGCCATTGTGGTGCGGGTTCAGAATAAGGGAATACCGGTATTGTATCAGGAAGACGCCCTCTACATCCTGGACGTGGCATAGCCCCTTCGGGGGGAAAGGAGGTGATGTCTGATGACAAGACGGTATAGAGGACCTTATCCAGACCCTGGGTTCGCCCAGCAGTGCAATCAGGTTGTGGAGCCTCACATCGGGGCTGTGTTCAGTGGCGAGTTCACCACCGATAGGCGGGGGTATCCGTTGGGGGCCTCCAAGTTTGCCGGCAGGGTCAGTGATGTATGGCTGTCGGTCGGGGCCAGCGGCAAAGACGACGGCGACGATTTATCGGTTGAGTTGGATGTCAAGATCAATGGCACGACCTGCCTGACAACCAAGCCGGTGATTGCCCATGTGAGCGGCGAAGCGTCCTCACAGAAGACAACCAAAGAGTCCGGCGACACGGGAGTCACTCAGGCGGTAGTCAGTGCTTCGGCAGATGATTATGCGCCAGGCGATCTTCTGACGGCCGACGTAGTGATTACCCGGTCGTCTCCGACAACGGAAATAGCCAACGTAGCCGTGGTGGTAGAACTTGATCCCTACAATTAATCCTCACAATCCTCTTGATTTCAGTTTTCGCGAGGAAGGAATTTATGGCTACCCGATTGAATCTTTACAGCAATGGGCAGATAGCGGCTAATCGACGCTATTTGGATAACTTTGACCACATCAAATGGAGCCCGGGTGGTGTCGAACGAGATGCCCTCGGGCTTCCTATTTTACGGCGGAAGCCACACGCGGAAAAGAAGGAGGTTGAAGAGGATGCCGACATACAGAAATGACGGGACCGTTACGTACCGGATCCGGGACACGAACGGCGACCCCCAAAATGTGATCCCGGGCCACACTGTCGAGACCTACGCCAGGAGTGTCCCTTCTGATTTTACCAAAACCAGCGAGTCTCCCTATTGCGAGAGAACCATCCATGTAAGCGGCGAGGACGTATTTACCACTGCGATTCGTCCACAGGGGTTTTTCAATGTGAGCGTGTCCGGAGAGTTCACCGGGACCGTTCGGCTGGAGCGTTCATTCGACGGCTTTGCGACTGCAAAGGTTAGGGACAATTTTACCTTTCCACTTGACGATGACTACAACGACACGGATCCAAATGCTCAGTACCGCATTGGGGTGAGAGCCAACGAGATCACGGCTGGGTGCGTCACCGTGGTATTGAGCCTGAACAGGTAAGGGGGTGGACATGAAACGGATCTTTTGGGCGACGATTATATGCGCAGTTATTCTTTCGATGACTGCGCCATTGGTGTTTGCAGAGCGGGAATCCTTCTTCAGATTGAGGGATGTCCCGCAATCATACGTGGGGGAGGCCGGCAAAACACTGGTTGTCAAGTCTACGGAAGACGGGTTGGAATACACCACGTCTCCCGATTACACGACAATCGACCTCACTGCGCTTAATTCGACTGACGGCACAGACACCACTATCATCAAGCACGTTCAGGAACCCGGTCTCGGTGGCCGTCTAACCTTTGGCCTGGATGAAACCGCCCGCACAATGGTCATCTGCGATGCTGGGGATGTGGATACGGATTTGGGGTTGAGTATAGTAAGTAACCCGACGTTACAATTTTTAAAATCTGATGGTTCAGTCGGAACGAGTATAAACTACAATGACATTTTTGTGGGTGTCGGTGGTTATTTATATATCTCTGGAGGAGCTACCCCTACATTTCGTACATACAAGCAGGTCAGATTCCATCCTCAAGCTGATTTGACTGCATCTAATTATTTTACTATTAACTCCGAAGCGGGCATCGAACTCACTGACACCGACTCCGAGCAATCCTGGCTCTACATCGAACCTAAAATCAACCAGTCTGCCACGGCAGGTTATAACGGCCTCAAGATCAAGGTAACTGAAACCGCTCTCGGTTCTGCCGCAGCCGCTACGGACAGCCTGAGCAACAATCTGATCCTGGCAGGTACGAGTACGGACCCGAATATGTTCAAGGTCCAGAATAATGGAACTTTGTACACTGAGGGTGGCCGTATAGTCAAAAAGACCAACGTCTTCGATGCAGCCTACGGCACATCAGCGCTAACGAGTGACTATATCGTAGCGTTTTTAACTTTGACCGCAGCAAGGACAGCTACTATTTCAACAGAGGATGAAGATTCAGGTACAGCTACTCAGCCACGGGTGATGATATTTAAGGATGAATCAGGAAGTGCCGCAACGTACAACATCACTATCAGTCTGGAATCAGGTGGCACTATTGATGGTGCAGCTAACTTCGTAATCGACCAACCATATCAGTCGGTCACTATATATCTTAACGGAACGTCAGGCTTCGTAATGTAGCCTATATAAGGAGGATTTACACCATGAAAAGCAAAAGTATTATTATAGTTTTATCATTGATTCTTATTTCTTTGTCACTGCTTTTTTACTGCCAGATCTCATTTGCAGAGGAAACAATCGTTCCTGTAACCAAAGACAATGAAGTAGTGTCTCTCAATGACGTTCAGGTTAAGAAAGTTATTACTAAAGAAGTAGTCGAGGAGAAGGTTTATACACTTCCACAGATCGACGGACAGATAGCCAAGATTCAGGCACGGATTACCCATCTGCAAGGAGATATTGCAGTTCTGGAAGCTCTGAAAGCCAAGATCGAAACTGAGGCTAAAAAGGTTATCTTAAAAAAAGAAGAGGCTCCTAAGCCTGTCGAGGAGGTTAAGTAACTATGAAACGATTTATTCTATCTCTTGCAATTGTTCTATCACTGGTTGGGAGTGCCTGGGCTACTCATAAGCCTAATCCAACAGAATACTATGGAGTGGCCTGGACTGAAGGCTCAAGCCCTACGCTTGCCCGGACAGGTAATCTCAAAGGCGTAGCTGCCGCAAGTAAGCCGGATGACAGTCTGGTTCCTATTCAGGCCGCTATGCGTCGGTGCATTCTGACAGACTCTGGAGTGGTTGCCTATTATCTCGATCCTACTGATTCCACTAAAAAGCTCTATGGTGGTGCATCTGTTCTGACAGGTGCAGACGGCCAGGTGATGGTTGAGATTCCACTGTTCTACTATCGTTACAGTTATGCGGGTGGAATGCATCAGTGGGATATTTCAAGAACGCCATTGGAAGGATTCTATGTTCATCCGGCCTTCATGAAAGATGGGGCGATTGTTAATTATCGTTACATCGGAGCTTATGAGGGTGTGTTGTACGACACGTCTGCAAGCAGGTATGCCAATGGGATTTATATATCTGACGCTGCCGGGACGTTTGAAGCGGATGACGACAGTATCACTCTAACTGCACCAACAAATGTTTTTACGAATATTGAGGTTGGAGACAAGCTGACTGTTAGTGGAACCACATCCAATAACGCAACTGTGACTGTAGCAAGCATTGTATCCGATCTTATAATTACAGTGGATGAGGCTTTGACGGATGAGACTGATGCAGCGTTCGTTATTGGAAGTGAGAAGGACTGGACGGCCACAACTGGTGACGTTCTTGGAAGTGTCAGTGGCAAGTCGCCTATGAGTTATGGTACTCGGGCAGAGTTTCGAGTAGCAGCTTCTAATCGTGGAACAGGCTGGAGACAACAGGACTACAATTTAACCTGTGCAATTCAACTGCTCTATTTGGTTGAGTATGCGTCGTTTTATGCTCAGAGCGTATTAGGTGCTGGCATTACGGCTGTTGCAGATTGGGATGCGTATAATGACTATAATCCCATTGCACCGACAGGAAACAGCAATAGCATTGGAAACGCTTCTGGCAATACGGCTGGTAGCACGTCATCTGGAACTGAATCAACCAAGTATTTGAGCTATCGTGGCATTGAGAACTTTTTCGGCCATTTGTGGAAGTGGGTTGATGGCTTTAATATCAATAATAATATTCCCTATGTCTGTACGAATGAAGCAAATTATGCAGATGATACTGCTACGAACTATATACAGATTGAGGATTCGGCTGGAAGTGGAATAACATTACATAATGCCGATGGCTATCCAACAGCCATTGAGCAAACGTCTTATGGGTTCTTAGCAAGTGCTGCTTCTGGCAGCGGTAACGGAACGAACTATATAACCGATTATTATTATCAGAGCACTGGCTGGCGGGTGGCGCGCGTCGGCGGGCGTGCGTATAATGGGGCGTATGCGGGGTTCTTCTGCTGGGGTCTGTATGATTCTTCGGGTGATCGGTATCGGAATGTCTCCGCGCGGCTTGCTTATTAATGGAATGACGTGAATGGTTTACAGATACTAACCTTCAACAATTTAACAGGATTAC
>Ga0265297_10001886_pt1 | contig 45722 bp, 42 predicted proteins | sample Munlanlwell13791_FD_192502 | JGI IMG/M metagenome (GOLD analysis project Ga0265297, IMG submission 192502) | Leachate microbial communities from a municipal landfill in Southern Ontario, Canada - Leachate well 137-91 | ecosystem: Engineered > Solid waste > Landfill > Unclassified | place...
ATGAAGGAGCTAATATCTATGCAACCATCCGCTCGGTTATTGATACCGCTATTAAGAATAACCAGAACCCTTTCGAAATAATCCGGCTGATCGCTCAATGCGAAGTAGTCACTGAATAGTTACAAAAATTCAAATTGGCTTATCGTTGACAACGAGAAATATAAACCCAATGATATTTCCTATTCCACATTACCCGAAATCTATAAAGAAAACGGTAGCGACATTCGACTGTTGGCTGAAATTTTAAATTTTAAACCAGATGAAATTAGAATTATTGAAGAAAAAACAGGGGGAAAGTTTATCTCTAAAGATGAATATGAAAAATATAAAAGGTGGTTATCTGAACAAAGCAACGATTTAAATGACAACGAGCAAAAACAAGAGCAAGATGATGAAGGCTTTGTGCCAGATATGAAACCAGGTGAAGTAGAATTAAATTCTAAAGAATTGGAAGAAACTGATATAAGCATTGAGTTTGATTCCAATCAAGGTAATACAAATACGGGCGATAATGATGAAAATGAAGATAATAATGAAAACAACACACCGAAAAATCAAAATAAAAATGACGAAAAACCAAAACCAAGTCAAAAATTTTTAAACGACATTGGAGCGTGGGGTCAAGACTATGTTTTTAGAGACCTCGTAAAGGAATTTGATGCAGATGCAGACACGGAGATAATTGACTTAAATACCAAGGGGATTAAAGGAGTAGGCGCTGACTTTAAGGTAATAAGAAGAGGTGAATTAGTCAGAATTGTTGAAGTTAAATCAACAACAGAAAAATTTGGACAGACGCTTTCAATTTCAGGGACACAATGGGAGGTAGCAAGGAATTACTTTAAGCTAAATGAAGGGGACAAGTATTGGATATATTGTGTATTTAATACAGGTAGGGAGGATGCCGAGATTTTTAAAATAAAGAACCCAATACAAAAATGGAAAGAAGGAAAATTACTTGCTCACCCTGTTAATTTTGTTGTAAAGTGAAAGAAAAATCAATAAGCATTATGACTGAAAAAGAAGAACGAACCGCCAATAGCAAAATACCCGGCAAGCCGGGTTTCGTTGCTTCGTTGACAAGAAAGTAATAATTTGAAAAGCAATACTTCGTCGGAAGTTTATCGGGAAACTCCCGCCCTGCGTGTATTTGCGAGACGTTATGTATAATTATAAGTGCGCATATGAAGATAGATTTTGAGTTATTTAAATTGTCAGAAGAAAAAGAAAAAAGACTGTGGAAAGAATCCGTAATAATATTCGATTCTTCTGCTTTGCTTGATATTTACTTTCTTCCAAAAAGAACAAGGGAGAAAGTATTTGATAATTTGTTTGCTAAAAAATTAAATGGACGACTTTGGATTCCTTCACATGTTAGTTTTGAGTATGACAAAAATCGAGAAAGTATAATCAAAAAGCCTATTATTGAGAATTACAAACCATTAAAGGATGAATTACTTAAGTCGATAAAAACATCTATAAAGACAGTTGAGAACAATTTAATTGACCTCAAGAATCAGACTAAGAAGGATGACAAATATCCTCACTTGCAGCAGACGGATATAGATAGTTTTTCTAGCATTTTAGAAACTTTTAAAAAAGATTCAGAATCTTTTGAGACTGCTATTTTCAAACAGATTGCAGAGATTGAAACTGAAATTAAAGAATTGGCTAATCAGGATGATGTATTAGACGCAATAGAAAAGTATTTTTCAGTTGGTAGAGATTATTCTTTTGATGAAATTCTTGCTATTACTAAGGAAGGTAAACACAGATATGAATTTTCCATTCCACCTGGTTACGAAGACTTAAAAGACAAAAAAGGAACTCAAATATTTGGTGATTTAATTATATGGAAACAAATAATTGAGTACGCGAGCGAAATCAAAAAACCGATTTTATTAATATGTAATGACGTAAAAGAAGATTGGTGTTATAAAGAGGATGGATATGAGAAAAGGATTAAAAGTCCAAGAGAAGAACTTATTAAAGAAATATTTGGTGTTGCTAAAGTTGAGTTTTGGATGTATAATCTACCACAATTTCTTTATAAGTCAAATGAATATATAGCTGAGACGCCTGAGGAAACAATTGACACAAATAAGATATTGAATTTCTCACAATTCTTAAATGAACGAAATTTTAAGAAGGGAAAAGATCGAAACCGAGTTATTAATGATGACTTTACCAAATGTGAGGAGTGTGATGGTCGGGATGGTTTTGGCAATCATATTTCATCTTGGGGCAAAACCAATATTATTAATGAATACCCTGATACACATACGAATTCAAAATATCAATCTGCATATATTGGACATTGTGAATGGTGCAATACACTTCATATAGAATGTCCAAAATGTCACTCTGTTACCGGGATACTCGATTTTGATTACGATGAAAAAGTTGAATGTGTCGGTGGATGTGGAATTACATTTTTTGTCGAATCTGATAATAGCTATGACAATTACGGAGAATATGAAATAAAGATTATAGACCATAGAATCGTTGAATGCAACGGCTGTGGTGAAGATTTTATAGATGTGAACAAAATTGGAATATGTGATGAATGTGAAGGGAAATATGTTGAAGATTAAATAACTATGCATAATAGCAAGCTACCTGTCAAGTCGGGTTTCGGTGCTTCGTTGACAGGAAATTAGTATTTGAAAAGCAGCACTTCGTAGGAAATTCATCGGTTAAATCCCGTCCTTCCCTCATCTGGCGCGGATTTGTATCAAAATATTTACGAAGATCTCCTATTCTCCGCATTTTTGCGGTAAATAATTCCTATATTTGCCGCAAGACAATTTAAGCAATGGCAAAATACATTTATCAAAACAGTGACTGGACACATTTTACGTGGAAAGATACGGTTATCAATGCCATCTTCGGTGAAGTTCGCAACCTGCAGGGAAAAATCTCCGGTCAGATGAACGCGCTTGGCTTTTCGATGAAGGAAGAGGCCTCGCTTACCACGCTTACACTTGATGTAGTTAAATCTTCGGAAATAGAAGGCGAACTGCTTAACTACGCACAGGTTCGTTCGTCCATTGCAAGACGTTTGGGGATAGACGCGGCAGGATTGGTCCCAAGCGACAGGAACGTGGAGGGTGTTGTGGAAATGATGCTCGACGCGACCCAAAACTATCTGCAACCACTCACCGAAGAACGATTGTTTGGCTGGCATTCCGCACTTTTTCCCACCGGGTACAGCGGTATGTGCAAAATAGAAACAGGACGCTACCGCACTGGCGAAATGCAAGTGGTTTCGGGGGCAATGGGAAAGGAGAAAATTCATTATGAAGCGCCGGCCCCACAGCATGTAAAAGCGGAAATGGACAAGTTTCTAAACTGGTTCAATGAGGATGTAAAATTAGACTCCGTATTGAAATCTGCCATTGCCCACTTTTGGTTCATCATCATTCACCCTTTTGATGATGGCAATGGCAGGATGGCAAGGGCTATTTCAGACTTATTACTTGCCCGTGCTGAAAGCAGCCCAGAGCGGTTTTACAGCATGTCGGGCCAAATCCTGGTGGAACGGAAACGGTATTATGAAGTGTTGCAAAAAGTTCAGCACAGCAGCAGCGACATTACTGAATGGATCGACTGGTTTCTTCATTGCCTGAAAAACGCTTTGCTGGAAACAGAAACCACCTTGCGAAAAATCCTGCGAAAAGCTGATTTCTGGAAAATATATGAAAGCACGCCAATCAATGAACGACAACGCCTGATGCTGAACAAATTACTGGATGGCTTTGAAGGCAAATTAAAATCTTCGAAGTGGGCAAAAATAGCCAAATGCTCCCCAGATACAGCATTGCGGGATATAAAGGACTTAATGGAGAAAGGAATCTTACGGCAAGATCAACAAGGCGGCCGCAGCACGAACTACGACCTTGCGGAATTTTAGCGATAAGACCGCTCTTCTTGGGAATGTCATCACTAAAAAATACTTTTATAGAACTAATCATACACCATTAAACTATCTCTATGAAAATTCAACACATCAATCCTGACGGTCTTTCGAAAAATCCGGCATTTTCTCAAGTCATCGTTACTCAAGGGAGCGGCAGAACAATTTATATTGGCTGACAAAACGCCGTGAATGCCAATCGGGAAATAATAGGGAAAGGCGACATTCATGCCCAAGCTGAACAGACCATGCAAAATATTCAAACAGCGCTCACCGCTTGTGATGCGACTTTTGAGAATGTGGTAAAATTATCCATCCATATTGTTCAAGGCCAATCTATTTACGGAGCATTTCAGGCATCACAAAAATTTATGAGCGAACTTAAAAAACCACCTACAATTTCGGTCCTTATTGTTGCAGGTTTGGCCAATCCGGAATTCCTGATCGAAATTGAGGCGATCGCCTTTATTCCGGAATAAACAGCTTAGGTGAAATCGTAGAGATTTAGCTACCCTTCTGGCGCGGATTTACAATTAGGGTGTTCGGAAGAAAATATTTACTTTCTCAGGAATTGCAGAAGTTGGAATGCTAGAATTTTAAGACCTTATTTTCCAGCTTTTAACCTTAATAGAAATAGATAGTTGATTGAATTGACCTTATTACCTTATTAAATGGTGCATTTTGGATAAGCCTCTGGATGCTGCAGTTAGGATAATAGAAATAAGGTAATAAGGTTTAAGTCAGCTAGTTCTTCTGTTTTCTATTAAGGTTGCCTTCAAAAATAAGGTTGTTCAAATAATGACCCTGCCGGTATTGCGCTATAACTGAAAAAAATCCCCTACCTTTAAAGAGTCCAACCTATAAAAAGTATATAACCATGGAAAAAGTTATCGCGTGTTGTGGTTTAAATTGTGCTACTTGCGACGCAAGAATTGCAACAATGGCGGATGACAATGAATTGCGCACCAAAACGGCGGAAACATGGAGCGTTCAATTCGATGCCGGCATTACCCCTGAAATGATCAATTGTACCGGTTGCAGGGAGGCAGGCGTGAAGTTTGCGCATTGTGCAGAATGTGAGATACGGAAATGCGTCCATTCAAAAGGGTTTCAGACCTGTGCCGAATGTGAAAAGCTGGAGGATTGCGCCATTGTAAAAGGAATCCATCAATATGTTCCTGATGCGCTGGAAAATCTTAAATCATTGAACTGAAGGTTATGAAACCGGAACCCGAAATCAACCCCATCGTCGTCTTTACCGGCACCGCCTGGCAAGCAGGGATGGTTAAAAGCATGCTGGAGGATGCGGGCATCGAGGCCTTTGTGCTCGAACATGCCCGGGCGACCTACAATCCCGGGTGGAACCTCCCGGGCGAGGGTGGGTCGGTCAGGGTGATGATCTTAGATCTTGACCTGGAAGAGGCACGACCAATCGTGGAGGAATATGTGAAAAACGTAAAATCATAATCCCTATGTGACTCCTTGGTGCCTTTGTGCCTTGGTGGCGAATTTTTTCCTGCCACAAAGACACCAAGACACCAAGGGGTCACAAAGAATGCTTCGGGGAGATTGGGTAGCCAACCTTCTGATCAAATTTCTTTATGATTTCTTTGCGTTCTCCGCGTCCTACTTTGCGTCCTTTGCGTGAACCAATGTGCTTTACCCGAATTCACTGATCCGTTCCAGCCGGGCAACATCCAGCAACTCAATCTTCTTACACTCCATATCGATCAGCCCATCCTTCTTGAACTCGTTCATCATCCGGATAACACTTTCGGTCGACATCCCCGTCAGGTCGCCCAGATCAGCCCGCGACAGTGGCAAGTCGAACGATTTGCTTTTGAAAATCTTGTTCGACAAACAGAGCAGGATATCGGCCAGCCGGCCATGGAGCTGCTTCTGCGTGAGCGAATAGAAACGTCCATAGATCTGGGCAGTACTCTCGTTCAGTAGGTTGATGATGTGGTAAGCGAAATTTGAATTCTGTTTCAATAATTGCCTGAAGACCTGAATATCAATCATCCGCAACTTCGAATCTGTGTAGGTTGAGATGGAATAGGGCATTTTGTTGTTCCCGTCGTAAACGGCAGCCAATCCGAGCAGGTTGCTTTTGGTGGAGAGCATAAGGATCAGGTTGTTGTTCTTCTCCTCCAGATAGACTTTTACCAGACCCTCTTCCAAAAAATAGATGTGCGAAGCAAAGGCACCCAGCTTGCAGACGGTCTCTCCTTTCTTGAAACCGATGCTGACAGAATTTTCATCGATCAGCGACTTCTCAGATTCTGTCAGCAAATCATACCAGCTTTTTTCGAATTCGAATGCTGAGCAGTGGCTTAAACTCTTTGTTTCAATATTTTGGTCCATCGGATTCAGGAAATCTGTAAAGGCTAAAAATACTCATTTCCAACCATCTTTTCGCTTCCGGCATGCTTTGATGACAAAAAAATTACACAGAGGAAGATGCCTTCTTTTTGGATGATCTAGCATGTAGAAACATGCCAACTATTTTGAGACTTTGGTTGGAGGAAGAAGGAGGGGCACAGAGGGAAAAATCGCAAGCGATTTTTAAGCTTCGGGGTTGGGCGGGGCTAAATTGAACAGTGAAATAGCAACGAAAAACATACTGGAAGCCTTACTCGGTTTGGACCTTAACGCACCTGATACTTCGCTTTGACTTTGCAAGTTCAAAGTTTTCCAATGCCTGCGCCATCACTTTTGACTTTTCATCGTGGCAGATGAGGCAGCTTCCGACCTGGAGAATTCGCTTTTGCTCTTTTACCGTGAAAGGTCTCAAATCTGAACGTGTGGAGTAGGGCTGCTTTGCCTCCTGCAGGAACCCGGTCCAGGCATCTTCCGGGAGGCCATCCGCTTTATTGAGCTCAAATCTTGGTTCAAACCACCATTCCCCCGCTTCAAAATAGAGGTTGCCCCTTCCAAAGCCGAGGGCCAGCGGATTGTTGTGGCACGATTTGCAGCTTCGGCCTTCACGCTGGGTGGTATGCGCGGAGGCAGGTGCGTAAAGTCGGTGAAAGCTGTTTCCCTGCCCTTTGGTAAACGATTCGCGATCGATGGTCATGACCATTCCCGGCATGGTGGTTACGATCTCTCCTCCCCCTTTTTCGTTGACACCCAAAACGGGAGGCTCGGCCAATGCCTTTCCTGAAAATTCGACCCAACTGCCTTTTGTTGATTTGCCTGTAAGCTGATCAAATCCCGGAGTACCCTTTTCATAGCTGTTGTGGCAACCGATGCACTGCGGTACCCAGGCGCTGTGGCATGATCCGCAGCTCAGTCGCTTGTGGCCTTCGCCCCTGCTGCAAACCGGTGAGGCGGGTTTAGAGAGGTGTTGCAAACCGCTTAGTTTGTCAGTCAGAATAATATTGCCCAACGAATCCACGGTAGTATTCAGCAACGCTGTGTTTCCTTTGGCAGTTACCACGACCCGGCTTTTGAGATTGTATTTCCGGAGCCAGGTGATCATTTGCGAATCCCTGTCGGGAAGTGCTCCAATGACAGCCGTTTTTGGTTTGCCAACCGGATGGCAATCGACACATTGTACATTGACCGCCGCCTCCTTGTGGACCTTGGTCGTGCCATCTCCCATGATTTCGTAAGAAGTGTGACAGTCAATGCAGGCCATCCCTTTTTGATGGTGAATGTCAGACTGAACATATTTAACCACACGGTCGTCCGGCAATACCTTGATGCTATCGGATACCCGGATAGCGGAGGGCTTGAGATCGGTTTCATTCCACCCTTCGTAATTGAGCGAAATTCTGCCCGAACGGCTGTGGCAACTCTTGCAGCGGTCGTTCGAAACCTGCAAATCAATAGCAGGATGTACCTCCTGAGCCTTGCTTTGCTGCTTCGATTGCAGCCTGTTCATGGTTGCTGTCGCCTGATCGTTGTAGTGCAGGTGGCAAGCGTTGCATCCTCCGCCCCGCTCAAGCCAGACGGGATTGCCGGTTTTGTCTTTCTCTTTGCCTAAGTGGCAGCCGGCGCAAAGGTTACGCAAATGGGAGTCTGCTGCGGAGTGCGCAAGGTTTTTGACGTGAAACGTGTCGTTCAAGGAGGCAGATTCAGCAAAAACGAATTTATCTACCGCGATAATCCCGCTTTGGGTTGTCATGAGCGAACGCAACATCCGATCGGCGAGCTCGCTGTGGCAACCCTGCGTGCCGCAAGTTTGCCGTACATTCGAAAAATCCCCCGGGACCTTCACCATACCGATATGGGCCAAATTCTTATTTCCGGTAAAGGGATCTCCTTTGTGACAAGCATAACAACCTATGGTGGCGGGATTGTGCGATTCGGACAATCCGGTCATGGCGCCATGGCACAGGAGGCAGCCCTCCGGCTTTTGATTTTCAGGGATGACTGTCGCATTGGATTCATCCAGCGGGTTGACAGGATCAAAAATCAGTAGCGTTTCTTCCGATAGGGAAAAATCTTTCAACCCTCGCCATTCCCAGTTCTCTCCGCGGAAAATTAGCACCATCATGGTAATGACAAGGTAAAACAGCGACACGGTCAAGAGTATCCGTTTGGCTATTTTTCGGGAGATTCCACTGAGCCGGGGGATGAGGTAAAAGATGGTAAGAAGTACCGTCATCAGCATGACCAGGTAACCCGGATGACTTGTCTGGTGGAGCATCTCCTGAAAACCAACAAAGAACCAGGGGCCTTTGAGTTCACTGCTCTCCGCGAGACCGAGCGGCGCCCGAAAGAGCAGACTGATACCGGCTACCATCGCCAGAACGATGACGAGGTTCCTCAATTTTGGCCAGATCGCCCTGACATGACTGAATATTGCCAGGAAGAGGAAGATCGTTCCCGTGGCGATGTGCTGCACATAAACTATCGACCAATGCTCCTCGCTTCCGGTAAATGCTGAGCCGACCATTCTACCAAGAAAAGGGATGGATTCGATCAACGATGCGACAATGCGCCTGGCCTGCACTCCTGCCCCATCGGCCTTCAGGATAAATCCGGAGATCATTTCGTAGCCGAGAACCACCAGTGCAAAAGTCAGGATCATCCAGGTGCGGCGGCTTTTGATGTTGGTTTCGGTCGATTTGTTTAGGTGGTCATAAACGTGCAGAATGGCTGAAATAAAAAAGAGCTGGGCGCTCCAGTAATGGAAATTCCTGACAAATGAACCAGCCGGATTGAGAAGCACCAGCTCAAATACGGATAGGTACGCATTTGAGAAATCGTAAGGAATAGCCAGAAGGGCCCCGCTCAGCGCGCATAGCAGCAACGATGAGACCGCGATCCAACCGGCGGTGTCAAATTGCATCCATTGTTTCAAACGGCTCAAATCCATTTAGAAATCTTTTATAATTTATTCTGTCCACTACCCGAAGGGGCAACGCCCCGATAGGTAACAGCATAGGACGAAATGCAATGGAGTCCTATGAAGCCACCATCGAAACAAATGTTACCCGTAGGGGCAACGCCCCGATAGGTATCAGCATAGGATGAAATGCAATGTAGTCCTATGAAACCACCATCGAAATACAAAATAGCACACAATGAACCGACCATTGAAATAAACGATTTAATCCCAAACATAACGCTCATCAAACTCAATTCCATTTTTAATAAAAAATAGCCTGAACTCATCTTTGAAATCCCCAGTATGATGATGTTGAGGTTGATTTTGAATATATTTTTTAACTGATGTAATCTGAGAATCGCTCACTGAAAAAATACCGTATCCATCCTGCCAAAAAAAATCCGGGATACTCTGATGTTTCATCCATTTAGATGAAGAGGTTTTGATCTTCGAAACTAAATCTGCCATGGTAATGGTTCTGGGAAGTGTACAAAGAATATGAATATGATCGGGATTGGCATATAACTCATAGGTATAGCTGCCCAAATTTGACAATACCCCGATAATATAGGAATGAAGCTCTTTGCGGATATCTTCTCTTATTAATCTCTCACCATACTTCGTCGTAAATACAATATGGACATTTACTTTGGCTAATGACTGTGGCATTGGATTAAATTGAATTATGTGGTTTGATTCGCGTTTATATCACAGGGTTTCACACCTGTGCTGATACAGGTCGTCCTTTCAGGACTCAAAGTAACTGGCTGCAATCGTACGATCCAATTACCAGATGATTTATCAAAATAACAATCAAATTCCAGTAAAGGTTTGATGGCCGGTCCTTTTACGGGCTTACCGGTTTTGGCATCAAATTGTGATCCATGGCATCCGCACTTAAGAACTGTTCCGCTTCCCTTTCCGATCCGGCACCCGGCATGGGTACAGGTGGTCGAAAAAGCCCGGACGGTATTTTCATCGCGAATGAGGTAATATTTCCCAAAATAGCTCACCCCCAGTGGAATATCTGCACCGTGCCTGAATTCTCCCTGACTTTCTTTGCCAAACTGGACCTCACTCAGGCGATACCAGGTAAAAGCAAATAAGCCGGTACCAAGGCCTGCTGCCAGTTTGACAAATAGTCTGCGGGATTGTTTTTTTTGTTTCTGCATCCAATGAAATAATAGTCCTAAAAAAAATTACACAGAGATATTTGTCACTTTTGATTAATCATTTCCTAATTTTATACATCTCAACTCCTTTTGAAATGGTTCTGAGGTAAGAGGAGTTCACAGAGGGAAAAATCGCAGGCGATTTTTAAACTCAGCGGACTCCGGGTGTTTTCTCAAAAAGCTTACGCAGAAGCAAAAATCTCCGGGCACCCCCCAACCCTTGATTTCTTTTCAAATTACTCTCTGTGTCAAAACTTGAAATAGCCATCCCGACATGTCGGGACCAGCCGAAAATGATTACGTGGCTATTCCATCTGGCAATTAAAAATCAAATTAAAAACAAATGAAATACCCATGAGAAAACTTTCACATCAGCCGAGAATGAATATATGGGTATTCCATGCGACCTTTAAAAAACAAATTATATACGCATGAAATACCAATCCAAAACTACAACATTTTATTGCTGCACTGAACCCGCGATTTTTATCAAATACTGTTTTGTATCATGTTTTTTTATGTCTGGTATCATGTTTTTTCATGACAACATAAACAAAATATTCATATCGCTGATTATCAGTTATTTAAATCATCATATGAAAATATCTATATAAATACAAAATGTAAATCATATCACTATATATCAATACATTACGACTTGTATGCTTATTGCGTCTAAATTAAATTTATGTATCTATCTGACTATGTGTTATTTACAAATATTTAAAATTATTTGACGATTTGCCCATTCTATTCCAAACGTTTACATTTGCTATGAAAAAGAGGTTGATTTACCATATTTAATTTTACATACATCCCGGAAAACGCTAAATATCAACAGCATGCATACGAGGAGAGATTTTATCAAGATTGGCTCATTGGGTTTGGGTGCGACAGCACTGACAGGCGGTGTGGCCAATTGGGTTATCGGCGCTTCATCAACCAAACCTGTCGGGTCCGGTTTGAGAAGAGTTCCGACCTATTGTGAGGTTTGCTTTTGGAAATGTGCCGGATGGGCACATGTAACCCCGGACAATAAAATTCAGAAAATTACTGGTCATGCGGACGATCCCCAATGCAACGGCCGTCTCTGTCCAAGAGGTACCGGTGGTGTTGGAATGTTCTCAGATCCCGATCGTTTGAAACGACCTTTGATCCGTGTCACAAAGAATGGAGAACAGACCTACCGGGAAGCCAGTTGGGAAGAGGCGCTCGATTTCATCGCGACAAAAATGAAAGAAATTGCCGTCAAGCATGGTCCGGAGAGTATGGCCTTGTTCAACCATGGCAGTTCTGGCAAATATTTTACCCATTTGCTTAACGCATTTGGTTCCAACAATGTGGCGGCCCCCTCATTTGCCCAATGCCGCGGTCCGCGGGATACCGGCTTCGAGCTCACATTCGGCGAGTCGGTGAGCAGTCCGGAGGTTACGGATATCCGCGACACCCGATGCCTGGTGTTGATTGGATCCCACATTGGTGAGAACATGCACAACGGTCAGGTGCAGGAGATGTCGGAAGCGATCGACAAGGGCGCCGTCATCATCACGGTAGATCCCCGTTTGTCGACTGCCGCCAGCAAGTCAAAATTCTGGTTGCCCATCAAACCAGCCACCGATCTGGCACTGTTGCTCGCATGGATCCATGTGCTTATCTATGATGAACGCTACAACAAAGAGTACGTTGCCAAATATGCAGAAGGTTTCAATGAACTTAAAGAGCATGTGAAGAATTACACTCCCGAATGGGCTTACGGAATTACCACCATCAAACCGGAGCTGATCCGGCAGACAGCCCGCGAGATGGCCAATGCAGCGCCTTCCACCATCATTCACCCCGGCAGGCACACTACCTGGTACGGCGATGATGTCCAGCGGTCACGCGCCATCGCGATTCTGAACGCCCTGCTGGGATCATGGGGAAGCAGGGGAGGCATCTTCTTTAAGGAAGGGATAAAGATTCCTGATTTCCCTCGCCCCGAGTACCCAAAACCGGCCTGGTCGTGGCAGCAAACACTGAATGGCAGGTATCCTTTCGCCAAAGAGGCAGTTACCAACACCATAATCGAAGCATCCATCCCGGCTCCAGGCAAAGAGCATGTGATCAGAGGGTGGATCGTATCAGGCACCAACCTGGTCGTATCCATTCCACTGAAGGAGCAGTTGATGCAGGCCATGCATTCGCTCGAGCTGCTGCTTGTCGTAGACACGATGCCGATGGAGATCACCGGTTATGCAGATGTCGTTTTACCGGAATGTACCTACCTGGAACGCCACGATGATATTCGAGCCACACCGCACCGCGAACCCACCCTGGCGCTGAGGATGCCTGCCGTTGAACCTTTGTACGATACAAAACCGGCCTGGTGGATCTCCAAACAGATCGGAGAAAGGTTGGGACTTGGAGCCTACTACAACTACAAAGATTTTAAAGAGGTACTGGACTGGCAACTCAGACAGGTGGGCTCTTCGCTCAAGGAGATGGAGACCATTGGCCTGAAAAAATTACTGCGAAAGTCACCCGTTTACATTGAACCGGGGACCGATTATACTTTCAAGACCGCTTCGGGAAAGATTCAGCTAAACTCAAAGGAGTTGCATGAGGGAGGCTTTGATTCCATGCCTGTTTACAAACCCCATCCCCAACCGGAGGAGGGATATTACCGGCTCATCTATGGTCGTGCGCCCATGCATACTTTCAGCCGTACGGCCAACAATAGGAATTTGGTTGCGCTGATGCCCGAAAATTCAGTGTGGGTGAACCCTCAGGTTGCTGAATTGTGGGGCCTCAGAAAGAACCAGCATGTCTGGTTGAAAAACCAGGATGGCGTCGTTTCAAATTTCTCCGTCAAGGTCCGTATTACTGAACGCATCCGGTGGGATTCAGTCTACATTGTCCACGGTTTCGGCCATCACCACAAGCCACTCACTTATGCTTTCGGACGTGGCGTAAATGATACTGAATTAATTACCAGGGTAATAACTGATCCGGTAATGGGTGGCACCGGCATGCGCGGAAATTTTGTCACCTTCATTAAAACAGAACCAAAAAAGGCTAAAGTATGAGATATGCAATGGCGCTGGACACCCGCAAATGCGTAGGCTGCAGTGACTGTGTAGTGGCGTGCCAGACTGAGAACAATGTACCATTGGGTTTCTGCCGCGACTGGGTGGCCGAAGTTGTCGACGGTACCTACCCGAATGTAAGTATCGAACTGCGTTCTGAAAGGTGTAACCACTGTGCCAATTCACCCTGTGTTCGTTGTTGCCCCACAGGCGCCAGCCATTTCGCAGATGGTGGTATCGTTTTGGTTGACCACGACAAGTGCATCGGGTGCGGCGCATGCATTCAGTCGTGTCCCTACGAAGCACGCTATTCGCATCCGGATGGATATGTCGATAAGTGCACCTTCTGCATCCACCGGGTCCGCGAAGGATCAGACCCTGCCTGTGTGAGTGTGTGCCCCACCAAATGCATGTACTTCGGCGATTTGGACGATCCGAATTCCAAAATTGTCAATGTGCTGAAGAACAGAAAATTCAAATCCCTGGCGCCCGAAGCAGGGACCAAACCGCAAATATTTTACCTCGTTTAACCCCGCGAAATATAAACTAAAATGAAATGAGCATGATTGTAAATCACCAATCGAAGTGAAGATAAATAACATGCGAATTCCATGTGGCAATTAAAAAACAAATTATATACACATGAAAGAAGAATTGTTCGTCAGCGGGCGCAACATCCCGAATATTGATCCCTACCTGAATATCTGGCACTGGCAGATTCCCAGCTACCTTTTTCTGGGAGGCTTGGCCGCCGGAATTCTCTTTTTTGCCGGCATATTCACCATCAGGGGAAAAGAGGAGAAGATGAGTGCAACGGTGAAAAAGGCGCCAATGATTGTCCCATTTGTCCTTATACTTGGATTGTTTTTCCTTTTCCTCGACCTGAAACACAAACTCTATTTCTGGCAGCTCTATACCACCATCCGACTGGAATCCCCAATGGGATGGGGCTCCTGGGTTTTGATGATCATGACGCCACTTTCAATTGTCTGGGCAGCGAGCTATGTCAGGGAACTCTACCCCAAATGGGACTGGAAATTCAAATTCCTTTACGACTTTGAAGCCTGGGTAATTAAGCACAGGGTCCTCATTGCCTGGCCCATGACCATCTATGCAGTCATTCTGGGTATTTATACCGGCATTCTGCTATCGGCTTTCAATGCCAGGCCTCTCTGGAATACCTCAATTTTGGGCCCACTTTTCCTGGTTTCAGGGATGTCGACCGGCGCAGCCGTTATCCTCCTGATAAGCAAAGACCACAAAGAGCGAAAGATTATCGGAAGGATCGACATCATGCTGATTGTGATCGAGTTGTTTTTCATCACCCACCTCTTCATGGGCTTTTTGGCCGGATCGGAAGCACAGATCAATGCGGCTCACCTCTTCCTGGGTGGAGAATTCACAGCAGCTTTCTTTGGTCTGGTCGTGCTCCTTGGACTAATTTTCCCATTAACTCTGGAGATTATGGAACTGAGAGGAGTCAAAGTGCCTGTCTTAGTCCCAGCAGTATTGATCCTTCTCGGAGGATTGATCTTCCGGTTCTTGATCGTGGAGGCTGGCCAATTGACCAGGTACCTTTATTGATAATTTGGAAATGTGGAAATTGAATATAATCTTGATTGAATAATAAACTGTTTAAAATTTGTTGTTTGTCCCGTTAGGGATTTAATGTCGGTAGAATATGGATAAAGATTTAAATTCCGTCCCGTACGGGACGGGATATTTTGGGGTAAATTCTCTTTCTACCGACATTATGTGCCGACGGCACAGTCATGATCACCTGATTCCTTCTATATAAAATGGGAACAATAAAATTTAAACAGTTTCTAAGTATTTGAATAAATTAAAAGTCATAGAATATGAAGAAAATAAACAACGACGGAACATTCTACCTTAATCCTTATTTGGGAGGGGTGATCCTTGGAACCGTGCTTTTGCTCTCGTTTTACATTTCAGGCCGTGGTCTCGGAGCCAGCGGTGCGGTAAAAAATTCGGTGGCTGCGACAGTAAATGCGGTAGCCCCGCAACACGTCGAGCGCTCTGCCTATTACAGCCAGTTTGCCGGCGGTGACAAGAAGCCAATGAGCAATTGGCTCGTCTTCGAGGTATTAGGCGTTTTGGCCGGCGCCTTCTTATCAGGAATAATCTTCAACCGGTTAAAGATCAAAGTTGAACATTCCCCCAAAATAACAGAGCGACGCAGGCTCCTATTTGCCCTGGGGGGCGGACTGATCTTTGGTTTCGGATCCCAGCTTGCCCGCGGATGCACCAGCGGAGCAGCCCTTAGCGGCATGGCTGTACTTTCGTTGGGCGGATACATTACCATGATCGCCATTTTTGGAACGGCTTTTGGTGCGGCCTGGTTGTTCCGCAAAAACTGGATTTAAAATTTAAAGCTAAAAATTATGATTGGCCCTATCATTTCATCTGGAATTATTTCGTCTGCATGGGACAACCTGTTCGCCATATTGCTTGGCATGGGTTTCGGCTTTGCCCTCGAAGCCTCCGGCTTTTCTTCTTCGCGAAAGATTATCGGAACCTTCTTCGGCTACGATTTCGTTGTGGTCAAAGTTTTCTTCACGGCAGCCATTGTCGCTTCGCTCGGACTACTTTATCTCAATTACCTTGGGTTGATTGACTACTCCCTGCTTTATATACAACCCACATTTCTGACTTCTGCCATTGTTGGCGGGGTTGTCATGGGAATCGGGTTCGCGATGGCCGGATTCTGCCCGGGTACCAGCCTTTGCGCCGCTGCTGTTGGCAGAATAGACGGACTCGTATTTTTCGGAGGGATGTTTATCGGCGTGTTTCTGTTTTCTGAAGCTTTTCCGCTGTTTGAAAACCTGTATTACAGTGGATCACAGGGATCGCCAATGATCAATTCAGTTTTCGGTATTTCGCCTGAGCTGTTTACCTTCATTCTGGTATTGGCGGCTGTGGGTATGTTCGTGGGGGCATCCTGGGTTCAAAAGAAGGTGAAGAAGGTTGAGTATTGAGAGTGAAAAGTTGAAAGTTGAGAGTGGAGAGTTGAGAGTTAAATGGGATAGAAATTTCTGAATGGATGCGTTTTGTTATTTAATAGGATTTTGGAAGGTTCACAAAACTTAATTTGAAAATAAATGGAAAGAAAATATACAATACTTACCATCTTGCTGGTTGTATTGGCGCTTGGGCTGGTCGTACTCCCCAAAAACAAAGAGCGCAAAGAGATTGACCCGAAAGTGCTGCTCGATGGTGTTGTGGAGCGGTCGCGCTACCTTTCGGTCGATCAGGTTACCCACCGGATCATTGAGAACGATCCCACCCTTCTGTTGGTCGACGTGAGACCCGCAGATCAATTCAAAACTTTCGCACTGCCGGGTGCCATCAACCTGCATCCCGATTCTTTGTTGAGCCAATCGGGCACAGATCTGCTAGGTCAACCTGGAAAGGACAAGGTTCTTTACGGTAATTCCGATTTGATTGCGGAAAAAGCATGGTTGGTTTGCACCCGCTATTCGGTGAACAGGCTCTACATCATGAAAGGGGGAATGAACGAATGGTTCAATACCATCATCAAGGTTAAGCCTGCAACCGGAACCCCTTCAACAACCGATCTGGACCTGATTAGTTTCAGAAATGCCGCACGTCAATTCTTCGTAGGAGACGGTGAACCTGCAACTGTTACAACCACGCCGATTCAAAAAGAGAAAGTGCCAGTGATCCGCAAAGCTCCTTCCGCAAGTACAGGCGGTGGCTGTTAATCGGCAATCCAAGAACCAGATTCATCATTTCAATCCAAATAAAACACCAAGATATGAACCGTTTTCTGAAAGACAATATTCTCTGGCTTAGCCTGCTTGGACTGGCTTTGCTCGTGGTAGTTTCGGCATACATTTTCAGGCCTGAGTATCCAAATTACCAGACAGATATCAAGCAATCATTGAATTTGATCCTTAATCAATCAAAACAGCTTTCAGCGAAAGATATTGCCGGAAAACAGATCATCGACATCCGATCCTTTGATGTTTTTGCGCAGGGACATCCTCAAAATGCTGTGAATATTCCGGTACGTCAGTTGCTCGGGAAGGAGTCGCAGGAATGGATCGGAAAACTTACGGAAAACGGGAAAGAGGCAATTTTGTGCGGTGACAACGAACTTCAGGCCACTGGGCCCTGGCTTTTGCTGCAACAACTGGGATATCAAAACATTCTCCTTTTCAAAGGCGGCATTTCAAACAGCGGGGAGTTGGTGGATACAGATTTGGCCTCTTCCGAGACAACTGTCATTGACATAACCGCATTGCGCTCCAATTCTGAAGTGATTCAGTCGCCAGCACAACCGGAAGTTAAGAAAAAACCTGAAGCTGTTATTCCGGTTCGAAAAGTAGCCTCTTCGGGAGGTGGATGCTGATATTTGCCTTATCTCATCAGCCTTTTGATGCGCTTCTTCTCTTCTCGGGCTATCACGATAGGGATCTTCTCTTCAATTACATTGCTGGTATCTAATCCAAAGGCTTTCACATCGTTGATGCCCATCCTGCGAATAAAGTTGTGCATGCCCATGGTAAACCTCTTCAGAGGTGGTAATTTGTAGTCATTGATCAACACCCTGTCGAGGTTGACGAAGAGGAAGTCGGCCGGAATGGAGTGCCTCTTGAGTGACTTGTAGTGGCTCACCATCGAAATCTCGTGGGTTTTCTCCAGATCTTCCAGCACCTGTTTGAAGTATACATTGATACGTCGTTCCACTTTAAATCCCAGGTGAAACTCCACTTTGATCACCACACCCGGAACAATGTGGTGCACAGTGTACTCAAATGTATCCGGAGTATCGAGGCTGTCGATGTGCAGGAACCAATAGGTATTCGCTCTTTTCGGGTGTTTGTTGAAGATCGAGTACATGATTTTTGCCTCAATCTGATCCAGTGCGTTGGCCTTGGTAATATAAACAAGGTTAGTCGCTATTTTGGGCACGTTGTAGTCCATGCTCAGCTCATAAATCACCTCAGTCTCTTTCTTCAGACTCGTAAATGTGATGAACTTGTTTTTAATCTTTCTACCAAAATACCAGCCGTACATCACTGTAAAGAAGAGCGCCGCAAGCAAGATGGTCAACCAACCGCCATCCACAAATTTGTGCAGGTTTGCATAGAGGAAAGTTAACTCGATGGTCAGAAAGAGAACCAGCAGCATCGCCCTGATGAAAAGATTAACTTTCCGCTTTGCCAGATAAACCGACAAGAGCAGGGTGGTCATGATCATGGTAATGGTGATGGAAAGACCATACGCGGCCTCCATGTTGGAGGATTTTGTAAAATAGATCACCACAAAAGAACAGGCAATCCAAAGCAACCAATTGACGAACGGAATGTACACCTGTCCCTTCACCGAGGTAGGATAAAGCACCTTGATCCTGGGCCAAACATTAAGACTAATTGCCTCGCTGATAAGTGTATACGAACCACTAATCAATGCTTGACTGGCGATTACAGCAGCCGAGGTGGCAATGATGATGCCAGGTATCAAAAACCATTGGGGCATGATCGAATAGAAGACATTCACACTTTTTGCATCGGCCATGTGGTCAAGCAACCAGGCACCCTGTCCAAAATAGTTGAGCAGCAACGATACTTTAACAAAAAACCAGGTAATCCTTATATTTTTTATTCCGCAATGCCCAAGGTCGGAATATAAGGCTTCCGCCCCGGTGGTAGCCAGGAAAACAGCGCCCAAAAGGATGATGGCATGCGGATAGGTAGACAAGAATTGATAGGCATAATAGGGATTCATCGCAGCCATGACACCTATTCCATGTGAAAGCTGACTGATCCCAAGTATTGCGAGCAGGAGGAACCACAAGAACATAACCGGACCGAATACGCGGCCAATCAATCCAGATCCAAACTGTTGGAAAAAGAACAACAACAGAAAAATGGAAAGAACAATCGGGACAACCGGGATATTGGTATACAAAATGTTGAGACCTTCAATGGCGGATGTTACGGTGATAGCCGGTGTAATCACCCCATCGGCCAGCAAGGCGCTACCTCCCAGCATGGTGATGATTGCAATCAGATTGGTTTTTCGCCGAACCAGGGCAAAAAGGGCGAAAATTCCACCCTCTCCATGGTTATCGGCCTGAAGGGTGATGATGACATATTTGAAGGTGGTCTGTAAGGTGAGCGTCCAGAAGATACAGGAGAGGGCGCCATAAATAAGCATTTCGTTAACTATGCGACCATCTTTCATGATGGCATTCATTACATACAACGGACTGGTACCAATATCTCCGTAAACGATTCCAAGCGTAACAATTAGTCCGGCCAGGGTGACTTTCTTAATACCGGAAGGAGCTTTTTCCATTCACTAATAACTTGTTAAAAACTTCAATTTCTGAATACAAGGGGACAAAAGTATATCAAAAGAGACAATATTATTCGCCTATCGGGAAAATATATCAAATAATTAAAATTTGTTTATATGAGGGGGAAAGAATGTGAAAATGTGGAAATGTGAAAATGTGGAAATGATCGCTGCGTGCAAATGCTGTGACAATTTCCACATTTTCACATTTCCACATTTTCACATTAACCGTATTCCATTCTCTTCCAGTGAAATCCGGCGTTGTTTGTACAGTGCGCCAATCGATTTTTTGAAGATCTTCTTACTGATTGCGAAATGGTCAAAAATCAAAGCCGCATCAGTTTTGTCGGTAAATGGAAGAAATCCGCCGGCCTCTTTCAAAAGATCCAGTATGTTTTGGGATACAGCATCAACCTGCTCATATCCGGGTCTATACAGAGAGAGATCGATCTTCTTGTCCTCCCTTACCTTTTTAATGTATGCTTTTAACTGTTGTCCTTTGTTCAGCGGTCCGGGCAATTCATCGTGGTAGAGAATTCCTCTATGGAGGTGGTTGATGATGGCATTGTATCCAAGGGTACTCTCACTTTCGATCAAAAGCGACACCTCTTCCCCAACCTGGTATTCCGGAATGACATTATCAAGAAACTTTTCCAGTTTGGCTGAGGCTGCAATCCTTTGGGAATCCGGATCAAGATAGACATACACGAGATATGACCTTCCGTCCACCATATTCATCTTCTGTTCCCGAAAAGGTACGAGCAGATCTTTCATGAGCCCCCAGTCGAGAAAGGCCCCGATATTGTTTACTGCATTGACCCTCAACATGGCAAATTCGCCAACCTGGGCGTAGGGTTTCTCGGTGGTGGCAATAATCCGGTCTTCCGAATCGAGGTAAATGAATACCTCAAGATCCTGGCCAATTTCACATTCTTCAGGAACATAACGGGCCGGCAGAAGGATCTCTCCCATTTCAGCGCCGTCCAGATAGACTCCAAAATCAACAAACTTGACAACCTTGAGGGTGTTGTACCTTCCAATTAGAATCATGAGGTTTTATTATTAGCTGTTCAATTTTTGCTCTGTAAAAGCCCTCCCTGTCCGGAAAGCGCTTAAATTTACCGCCACTATTTCGTCCCCTTTTCTCGCAAAAATATCCCTGATTGCCTGTTCAAGACCTTGCAATGGGAGATCGATAAAAGGGGAGGCAGCGCCCAGCATCACCATGTTGGAGGATTTGACATTGCCCGCATTTTTGGCAATATTTTCAGCGTTAATGGCTACAACCCTTGGCAAATTGTCTATACGTGTCAATAGTTCATCAGTTTCCGGGTAATCGGGAATATTGACAAAAGGGGTGATGTTGGTGACCACATAGCCATCTTTGGAGAGATAATTCAAGTACCGTAAAGCTTCCATCGGCTCCACCGATAGGATCAGTTGTGCTTCACCCGATGGGATTAAATCCGAAAAAATGGGTTTGTCCGACAAACGGAGGTAAGATTGCACGGCGCCACCACGCTGGCTCATCCCGTGCGTTTCGGCCTGCTTGATGTACAGATTGTTGTTGACCGCAGCCAAACCGATCACGGTCGCAATAGAGAGAATCCCCTGCCCTCCTACTCCTGCTAAAACAATGTCACACTTCATTTGATAATATTTTCAATTTATTTCTACCTATTTCCTTTCGGTAAGGCACAGGGATCGTCGCTCCGGTTCATTGTTTCCCCGTTGCATTTTCATCTACTCCGCAGCCCCTTCGACTTCACTCTGGGATTGGTGCATTTTCGTCCGCTTTACTTTACCTCGACTCCCTTGACCCTTCGATAAGATCAGAGACTGCTGCATTTCCGGCTATTTTCTTTTCCGCTACTCCCATTGCCCTTCGACAAGCTCAGGGACCGTCTATTTCGCAGTTAAATATTAAACCCTTCGACAGGCTCAGGGTGCCTCTGCCCGCCTCCGCTCATTTCCACATTTCCACATTTTCCAATTATCTAATTTCTCTTCCTTCTGGCGAGTTTCTGAATGCATTCCCTCCTTGGAATAATGACAGAAACTCCGTTGTAATTTATCTCCTTCCGGAGAATCTCTACCAATAATTCATGATTTTTAGGTAACGATTCCAGTACTTGAATGTGATCGGGATCGACCCCAACGCCTTTGCAGATGGCTTCAATACGCCCGAGTGCAGAAGAGTCCTGACCACCTGTCATGGAGATCGATTCGTTATCGCCGATGATCAGCACCATGTTGGATTTTTCATTCACGGCATCCAGCAACCCGGTGATCCCCGAATGGGTAAAAGTGGAGTCGCCAATCACTGCAATGGATGGGAACAGTCCGGCATCTGCGGCTCCCTTGGCCATGGTGACGGAGGCGCCCATGTCTACGCAGCTATAAATGGAATTGTAAGGAGGCAAGGCTCCCAGTGTATAACAACCAATATCGGAAAACACTTTTCCTTTGCCATATTCCTTCATCACTTCGTTAAGGGCGCGGTAGGTATCGTGATGACCACATCCTTTGCACAAGGCGGGGGGCCTGTTGACTAGTAATTCTGGAAGAGGTTGAGCTACTAACTTTTCGATTTTTAGCGCTGAAGCCACCAGATCAGGGTTCAGTTCTCCGGCCCTTGGCAAAGTTCCGTCCAGCCGGCCACTAACCCGTTTTCCCCTCCCAAAGAAGCCCTTCAATTGCTCTTCAACGAGTGGATAGCCTTCTTCCAGAACAAGAATTTCATCGACCTGCGCATCAAGTTGCTTCAACAACTTCTCCGGTAGGGGATATTGAGAAATCTTGACATAAGGATAGGGCGACGTACCCGGATAGTTCTCCCTGAAGTAGTTGAAGGCAATTCCACAACAGACAATCCCCACAGATCTATCAGGCCCGTCCTCAAATCGATTCCAGGAAGACTCTTCTGAGTATTTCAGAAAATTTGGTTGCTGGGCCAGCAAACTGTTGTACCGCTTTCTTGCATTGGCCGGCAGCAGCACAAACTGCATTGGATCGGATGGTAAGGAGATAGGATTTTCCAGTCGTGCCGTTGGTATTGTTTTTACTCCTGAACGGGAGTGTGCCAGTCGGGTGGTAATCCGGATCATCACAGGAACGCCGGCTTTTTCTGAAAATTCCAATCCGGCAATGGTCATATCATAAGCCTCTTGCTGGTCGGTTGGTTCAAGCACAGGAACCATGGCAAATTTGCCATAGTATCTCGAATCCTGTTCGTTTTGGGAAGAGTGCATGGATGGATCGTCGGCAACCGCTACCACCATTCCACCATTTACTCCGGTTATGGCAATGTTCATGAAAACGTCTGCTGCCACATTCAATCCGACATGTTTCATGCAAACCAGTGTTCTTTTCCCGGCATACGACATCCCCAAAGCAGCTTCCATCGCCGTCTTCTCGTTGGCCGACCATTGTCGATGGAGGTTCCGTTTAATGGCGGTTTCGCTCTCTTGAATGTATTCCGTGATCTCAGTAGAGGGCGTCCCGGGATAGGCGTATACGCCGGAGATACCTCCGTCGATGGCACCCTGGCCGATGGCCTCTACTCCCAGCAATAATTTTTTGTGCATTATATTTGATATACTTTTAAAAATCTGTCCTTTTAAAATAGTAGGACGATCAGGACAATCAAGACTGTTAAATTGATATTTAAATATTGATTAGAGCTTTTTTCATTCTCACATTTACACATTTCCCAATTTTCACATTTCCCTTTCTCTCCGTCGTCCTAGTCATCCTAGTCTTCCTATCGTCTCCGTCATTTCTTCGTCTCCCGGAAAGCCCAATAATTGCCTCTGGACTCCTCCCGCTCCTGGTGGTCGGCTTGTTGTTGCATCCAGTTTTTTGCAAGTACCCTCAGGGTAGGATCGGCATGCTCAAAAAACTGGATATATGCATCGCAAAATCGTGGGAGCCGCTGATCGGCAGGATCTTTGACCCTGTCCTTGGTACATCCGCCGAAGCATTTCGTCAACCATGGACAAAATTTGCATTTCCGCGGCAGCAGGGTCTTGGCTTTTCCAAAGTCATCCTGCTTCTTGCTGTTCAGCATGTTGATGATCTTGTCATTTCGCAGGTTGCCCAAACGGTGCCTTGGTTCTACAAAGAAATCGCAGGAGTAAATATTCCCATTGTGTTCGACCACCATGTAAGGACCGCACTCTTTCAACATGGTGCATTCGGGGGATTCCATTCCGACATAGGAATAAAAAACCGATTCGAAATGCCTGACAGAGGTAGTCGGAACACCATTTTCAAAATCTTTCAACCACAGATCAAATAGCTTAACCAGAAAATTTCCATATTTCTCTGCGGTGAGCGAATAGGGTGCAGCCTGGGATGGATTTTCGGGATCTGTCTCAACAACCGGAATAAACTGCATCCAGGTAAGTCCCAATCCTTTATAATAGTTGTACAGTTCTTCGGGATAATCGGCCGAATAATCGGTGATGCAGCACATCGCGTTGACTGCAATGCCCTCTTCCAGCAGCATTTTGGCCTTCTCTTCAACCACCGCCCAGGTTTTCTGCTCACCCTTGTTAACCCGGTAGTGGTCATGTATGTGTTCGGGACCATCGAGTGAGAGCCCAATCAGCCAGTCGTATTGTTTAAAAAATTTTGCCCATTCCCTGTCGAGCAGGGTTCCGTTGGTTTGAAAACCATTGCCAACCTGCTTGCCATGACCGTATTTGGTCTCGAATTCAATGACTTTTTGGAAAAAATCCAGTCCCATAAGGGCGGGCTCACCCCCTTGCCAGGCAATTGAGACCTCCCTGCCGGATTGTTGCATCACCTGTCGAATCAGCTCTTCCAGGGTTTCAAGGCTCATTCTGTGATTTTTAGTCTCAGGGAAGAGCGCCTCTTTCCTGAGATAAAAGCAATAGGTACATTGCAGATTACAATCCGGTCCTGCAGGCTTAATCAGGACTGAAGTCAGGGGCCGCTGTTTTTGAGCCATAAGTGAATAAAATCAGAATGCGAAAATAGTTAAAATTGATCACTCCCTTCCATGACTTTTAGCAGTAACCACTCAGCGAACAAACAATAATTTTAATACTTTTAAACATCTTCTTCCCGGGATATTTGACCAACTAAATTATGGCTTCGATTCGCTTGCTGCTTTTTTACAGTTTGATGGTGATCTCCCTCCGACAATCATTCGGACAGGAACATTTATTCCCATTATCAGGTAAAATTACCGGGCCCGAAGGTGAGACGCTGGTTGGTGTTAACATACAGGTTCTAAACAGTAATCGAGGAACTTTCAGCGACCAAAAAGGAGAATTTCAAATCAGCCTCAATCTTCCAAAAGATTCCATACTGGTTTTCACAACGCTCAATTATTTGAAGCGTGTGGTCAATATTATCAGAAACCGTGAGAAAAAGTTGATCGTTATTATGCAACCGTTATCTATCCCACTTTCTGAAGTCGAGGTCAATGAGCAACGAAGGAGCAATTCCGGTGTTGTCAACATAGACCCGCATCTGACCAAAAATCTCACCTCTACCGGAGGAGATGCCATCGAACAGCTTGTCAAGACGCTTCCCGGGGTGAGCAGCCACAATGAATTGACTCCGCAATACAGTGTACGGGGTGGAAATTATGACGAAAACCTTCTCTATGTCAACGGGATTGAGATCTTTCGTCCCTTTCTGGTTAAAACCGGTGAGCAGGAGGGACTCAGCTTTCTGAACCCTGATCTGGTAGAGGCGATTCGCTTCTCCTCCGGCGGATTTGAGAGTTCTTACGGAGACAAAATGTCGTCGGTACTCGACATCGAATACAAGGTTCCCCATCAAACATCCGGCACTGCAGAAGTGGGCGCGCTCGGGGCTTCAGCCCATTTTGAAGGTAGGGCGATCAGGAACAAATTCTTTCACTTATCAGGATTTCGCTACCGCGATAACCGCTATCTACTTGGAACTTTAGATCAGAAAGGACACTACTCACCGGCATGTTTTGACTTTCAAACACTGCTTGGCTATGAATTTTCTCCAAAATTATCCATTCAATTTCTGGGGAACCTAGCCAGTAACAATTATTCCTTTACACCCGAAACGCGGGAGACCCGATACGGGACCTTGAGTCAATCTTACCAGCTTAAAATCTATTTCGAAGGTAAAGAGAAGGATCAATTTTCGAACCGGCTGGGTGCCTTTACCGCCAACTATCATCCTTCAAAAGATCTTCAGATGAAGTTGACCACCAGTTCCTTTCGTTCCGACGAGAAAGAGCGTTACGATATTTTGGGACAATACTACCTGAATGAAATCATCGCCGGCTCCACCCCATCTGAAAATCCAGACAGTACCTTCCTGCTTGGTGTCGGATCTTCCCTGCAACATGCCGCAAATTACCTGCAAGCCTCCATCTTTACCATCGAACAAAGTGGAAAACTCAACGTGAGCAAACACCAGATTCAGTGGGGATTGAAATTTCAACGAGAGAAGATCCACGATCAGGTTGGCGAATGGGAAATGAGGGATTCGGCGGGATATTCGCTGCCGTACAATGATAAGGTAGTCAGGCTTTACAGCAGCATCAAAGCCGACCATCAATTACAAAGCTCCCGCTACAGCGCCTACCTGCAAGACAATTATACTACACAATTTCAAAATTCCAGCCTCTCTTTTAGTGTTGGCGGCCGCGTGCAATATTGGGATTATAATGGTCAAACGATTTTTAGTCCGCGACTTTCACTTCGGTATATACCCAACAAATTAAAACCGCTGCAGATACAAGCAGCATGGGGTATCTACCAGCAAATGCCTTTTTTCAAGGAGTTGAAAAACAGCAATGCTAAACTGGTTTCCAGTGTCAAGGCACAAAAATCGATCCACTATGTTGCCGGCATCGACTATCCCTTTAACTGGGGTGATAGGCCATTCAAATTCTCCACGGAGCTCTGGTACAAATCTTTGGATCACCTGATCCCCTACAAAGTCACGAACCTCAACCTTCAGTATTTTCCTGAACAACAGGCAAAAGGATATGCAACTGGTCTGGAGATGAAGCTCTGGGGGGAGCCTATTCCGGGCGCAACCTCCTGGGCATCGGTCACATTGATGAAAACGGAGGAAGACATTTTGGGAGACCATTACCTGAAAGAGGCATCCGGTGGCACTCCGGCAGTAGTTGTCTATCCGGGCTATCTGCCCAGACCTTCCGATCAGCGCTTCAACTTCTCACTCTTTTTTCAGGATTTTTTACCTAAGAACCCTACCGTGAAGATGAACCTCACACTTTTGTACGGTAGCCGGTTGCCCTTCGGTCCACCACATGGCGAGCGTTACATGGATATCTTTCGGATGCCTGCTTACAAAAGGGTCGACCTTGGCTTATCCAAGATGCTTGTCGGGAATCCCGGATCATTAAGATCCAATTTCTTCTCAAAAAACCTGAAAGAGGCGTGGCTGTCCCTTGAGATTTTCAACCTCTTTGGACTCGACAATACCATCTCCTACTATTGGGTTTCCGATTTCCAAAACCAGATGCATGCCGTTCCAAATTACCTTACGGGAAGACGAATCAATGCGAAATTTTCAGTGAGTTTTTGATATCCAACTGAATGATCTGATATTGAGAGAAATGAACTGGTCACAAATTGTGACCAGCTCATTTCTCTCAATATCAGATCATTATTAAAAAGCAACACTTACTATGCCTGATTAATTTTATATCCCACAGCTTTTCTTGGCATGCTCGCCTTTTGATGCAGCGCATCAATCCTTTCGAGTAAAAACTTAAAGGCCTGATTAAGTTTGGCGGCAAGTTTCAAAATTTCTTCCTTTAACGATTCGTTCTCTTTCAGCAAGGATCGGTATCTGGCAAAAGCACGCATGATTTCGATGTTGATTTTGATCGCTTTATCAGAATGCAAAACAGAGGAAAGCATAGCAACTCCTTGTTCTGTAAAAACAATTGGATTAATAGATGAGTGTTTTATTGTTAACCGGTCGCAATTTGCGACCAGTTCATCTCTTTCTTTACCAGTAAGTTCAAACATAAAATCATCTGGAAATCGCTCAATATTACGTTTAACCTGTTCTTTTAGCCTTTTAGTTGGAACATTGTACAACATGGCCAAATCTGAATCTATCATCACTTTGAAACCTCTAAAATGAAAAATCAATGTTTCATATTGAGGTTTTATTGCACTTTGTATTGCTTGATCTCTTTGTTCCATCTTGCTGTTTGCATTTATATAAAGTTACGGCAATTTGAACTGAATAAAGAATATTTTGATATTTTTCTGCTGTGCATAAATCATGTTTAATTTTGAAAATAAATTTTAGTTTCGTTCAATTTTCAAAGACAATCAGAAAAAACCAAATACTATGAAAACAAAAGATTTTATTGACAGGGAAGATCTTTACGGCGCCCATAACTACCACCCACTGCCCGTTGTACTTGAAAGGGGTGAAGGTGTATTTGTCTGGGATGTAGAAGGCAAACGCTATTTTGACTTTCTGGCCTCCTATTCTGCCGTCAACCAGGGTCACTGCCATCCGAAAATTGTAAAGGCGCTGGTCGAGCAGGCCGGAAAACTTGCGCTTACCTCCCGCGCCTTTTACAACAATGTCTTGGGAGAATGGGAAGAGTATATGACTAAACTGTTCGGGTACGACAAGATCCTGCCAATGAATTCGGGGGCCGAAGCCGACGAGACCGCCCTTAAACTGATCCGCAAATGGGCATACAAGGTAAAAGGAATACCCGAAAACGAAGCCCGTATCATCGTGTGTGACGGCAACTTCCATGGCCGAACCATTACCATCATATCCATGTCATCCGATCCTGATTCGTATGGCGATTATGGTCCGTTTACCCCGGGATTCGTGAAGATTCCCTACAACGATCTCAAAGCCCTGGAGAAAGAGTTGAGCCATCCCTACACCGCTGGATTCTTGGTAGAACCCATCCAGGCAGAGGCCGGTGTTTACGTACCGGAGGACAACTACCTGAAAAAAGCGGCACAGTTATGCAAAGAGTACAATGTGCTGCTGGCAGCCGATGAGGTTCAGACGGGGTTGTGCCGTACCGGCAAGATGCTGGCCTGCGACCATGAAGGGGTACGTCCGGATCTTCTCATTCTGGGTAAAGCAGCCTCAGGCGGCATGTATCCGGTCTCCTGCGTACTGGCCGATGATGAGCTCATGCTGACGATCCGTCCGGGCGAGCATGGATCCACCTACGGCGGGAACCCACTGGCCGCGAAAGTTTCGCTGGCCGCTATGAATGTCCTGCTGGACGAAAAGCTCTCAGAAAATGCAACTGCCATGGGGAAAATCTTCCGCGACAAGATGAAGGCATTCAACTCCCCTCTTATCGAACAGGTACGCGGGAAGGGGTTGCTCAACGCCATTCAGATCCGCCCAACAAACGGCAAACATGCCTGGGGCCTTTGTCTGGTGATGAAGGAGAACGGCATCCTGGCCAAACCGACCCACGAACACACCATCCGCTTCACGCCTCCGCTGATCATCACCGAAGCGCAGATGCTCGAAGCTATTGAACTGATCCAGAAGTCTATGAGGGAGTTTGTTTAGGAGTCTAAAATGTTTGAAGGATCAAGTCATCTAACTTATTAAAAGCTATTTTGATCCCTGAGCATTTTGAAAGGTCGAAAGGGAAGATGAGAGGGTGAGAAAATGGGAAAGTGAGGCTAGTCCCTGTGCATAGCCAATGGGTCGAAGGATATTCTACCAAATAAAAGGTATTAACCTATATCTGGTCCTTTGACAATATTCCTTATAACCAGGCAATTCATTACACAATACTTTCTCTTCATTCAGTATTCTAAGAACCAATGCCAAAGGTATTGTAACCATGGGAATCAAGCCCCAGTAGGATCCCAGGGCTATTGGTGTTGGAATATACATGATTAAAATCCCGACGTACATCGGATGCCTGACATAACTGTAAAGTCCGGTTGAAACTACTTTTTGATTTTCTTCAACTTCGACGACCCGCGAGGCGTAGCTATTATGCTTAAAAACAAAAAAGACAAAAAGATAACCCAACAATACAAATATATCTGCCAACAATACAATGCTTACGGAAATATCAGACCACCCAAAGCGCTTATCAAATCCGCAAACTATAAAACAGGCAAAAAAGAAAAAAGTAAAAACCACTTGAATTATTTTCTGTTGTTTTTCCTTTTCTTTGGTCCTGGTCCGTCGTTCTAAAAACCGTGGATCATTCTTTAAAAAATAGAGAAGAACGAACACCATTGGAACAATAAGGACGGCAATGTAGAGATATACTTGCCAGTAATGGAAAGTCCCTGCCGGCAAAAGTATCAGGATCCCGAGGAGTATTGGGAAAAAAGAAAATCTTAAAATGATCTTCCTTAACAGGGACTTCATCTCCTGCAGGGTTAATTCACTTCCTTTATGATTCATTGCGGTTTTTTTACTCTGCTACAAATTTGGCTAAAAGAGTAGCTTTCCCTCTGCTGAGCATCAACTTATTCCCTTTGATGGAATAAGTATCGGCGACTTTTAATACTTCCATGAATATTTGTTCTGCTTTCATATCGATGCACGCCATCCGGGTGGAGGCTAACCTCATAAAGCGGATTCGGGATCCATTGTAAAGGTCATATCCTGCAAAAAGCTTGTTACATCCGGCGTAGGCAGAGGCCTTATAACCTTCTCCCAACAATAGATACGGCGACTCTTTGCTTTTGGCGCTTATTACCACCGGTCTTCCATACAATTCGAGCAGGATCCACTTCGTTCCGACCAGCGGATATTCTCTCTTGACAGGAGCAAAGTTTTCATTTCCGCTCAGCAGAGGTGTATAGTCTCCCTTCCGGAAATTCCTTGTTTGACTGGTTGAAGCTATCCCAACAATTGTCTGCAACAATGCACAAATTATGAGCCACAAAAATATTGTCAGTCTCATTTTACTGGCTTTTTGATTGTCCTTCAAATTTACTTCTTTTCTTCTTTTCCTTTCAGCTTCTCCTTCATATTATCAATAACCTCCTCAATATCACCTACGATAATAGTTCCATATGCTTTGGCCTGGTCCACGATACTTTCGCTCTTAGATTCTGCCTTCTGTCGGAGGTTCTCCATCTGATCGGGAATGTCGCTCTGTTTCAATTCCTCAATTTTTTTATCAACATATCCTCCAACCTGTTCCATCAATCCGGAAATCTTCGCATAAGTATCACTTTCTTTCGCTTTGTCAAAACTATCTTTGGCTTTATCGAAACCCTCATCGATTAATTTTTCAGCCTGGTCGGCCATCTGCTTGACTTTATCCCGCAAATCATCTCGCTTTTCCATTTCGTTAATCTTAAATAATTATAAAGTAGAAAGTTAATACAAAAATCTGAATAATCAGTTAAAACCCGGCTTTAAACATGCATCCGAAAGGAATCGCTATCTTTGCCAAACTTTTTTCCGAAAACCGGTCTGTTACATTGGCATTCCGGTTAATTTTAATCTCTTATGATTCAATGTGATAAGACAATACTGAAGAACGGACTCAGGGTCATTGTCCATACTGACCATAGTACACCATTTGTGGCCGTCAATGTTTGTTACAATGTCGGATCAAAGCATGAAGATCCAATCCGTACAGGCTTTGCCCATCTTTTTGAACACCTCACTTTCGGTGGTTCCCGGCATGTTGCTGATTTTGATACAGCCGTTCAGATGGCCGGGGGCGCCAACAATGCCTTTACCTCAAACGATCTTACCAACTATTATATTACCCTGCCTGCCAATAATATAGAAACCGCCATGTGGTTGGAATCAGACCGAATGCTTGGTCCAAAATTCACAAAAAAAGGGCTGGATGTACAGAAAAAAGTGGTGATCGAAGAGTTCAGACAGCGAAATTTGAACAAACCATACGGGGATGTGTGGCACCTTTTGCGCGACCTTGCATACAAGGTTCATCCATATCGCTGGCCAACTATCGGCCTGGTACCAGAGCACATAGCCTCTGCGACACTGGATGATGTGAAGGATTTTTTCTTTCATCATTACGCACCGAACAATGCAGTATTGGTGATCAGCGGTAACATTGGCTCTTCCGATGCTTTTAAGTTGGCAGAAAAATGGTTCAGCGAAATTCCATCCAGGGAGATAGCTCCTTACCCGCTTCAAACAGAACCTCTACAAACAACAGACCGCGAACTGACTGTCTACCGGGATGTTCCCATTGATACATTTTACGTTGCCTGGCACATGGGTGGCAGAAATGAGAAGGATTTCTATGAACTGGACCTTCTATCGGATATACTTTCCAACGGTAGCTCTTCCAGGTTTGAAGTCAAACTGGTGAAAGAGCAGAAATTGTTTACCGAAGCCGATGCCTACCTGTCGGGGGAAAATGAACCCGGACTCTTTGTTGCAACCGGCAAAGCCTCCCCCGGGATTGACATACATCTGGCAAGGGAGAAGATGCTGGAAGAGATACTGATGACAACTGAAACTTCCATCACCGAATATGAACTCGAGAAGGTGAAAAACAGGGTGGAGGCCGACCTGCTGCTAAATGAAATCGGCTATCTTGAAAAGGCGATTCAGCTTGCCTCTTTCGAAATCATGGGTGATGCCGCCGAAATCAACAATCAGGGGAGGCGCTACCTTGAGATTACTGCTGCAGACCTTCTGAAAACGGCAAGTGAGCTTTTTCGCAAAGGGAATCGCAACACTTTGAACTACCTTTCCCTTCAAAATTCAAAAAAATGAACACATTCAGGAAAATAGCCCCTCCGGTTCATTCCGTTGAAAAAATTGATTTCATCGAACCAGAACATCAACTGTTGCCGGGCGGCACCTCGTTTTTCACCCTTTATGGAGGAACCCAGGAGGTTGTTAAACTCGATTTCAGCTTCAAGGCAGGCACCTGGTTCGAAACTTCAAAACTGGAAAGTATGATGGCGGCTTCGATGATTTCTGAAGGAACTTCAGGAAAAACGGCACGTCAGATTGCCGACCGAATCGACTTCTATGGCGCCCAGCTCAACTCCTTGCCTTACTATGACAACAATTACGTCTCACTTTTGTCTTTAAAAAAACATCTTCCCCATCTGCTTCCGTTGCTTGCTGAGATCATACAGGATGCCTCTTTCCCAGAGCATGAGTTTGAGATTATCCGGCAAAAAAGAAAACAGAGGGCCATTGTAGACGCAGAAAAGGTAGGACTTGTGGCTCAACGAACATTTTTAAGATCTTTGATGGGTGAGAGCCATCCCTATGCACCTGTCTCATCTCCTGAAGCATACGAAAGCGTGTCGCTCGATGGCGCCAAAAGCCACTATCTGAGACACTATTACTCGGCTAATGCCACACTTTTTGCATCGGGCGATGTAGATGCCGAAGTCCAAAAAATGATTGTCGACAATTTTGGCTCAGGTTGGGGGACACCCTTCCCCTACAAAAAAGATCAACCGCAGGTTCAAAGCGCGGAAGAAAAATCTTTCTTTATCGAAAGGGAGAGCGCCAATCAAAATGCACTCACAATAGGGAAAAGGGTTCCAACCCAGCACCATCCCGATTCGGCCGGATTAAAACTTCTTACCACCATCCTCGGAGGCTATTTCGGTTCACGGCTGATGAGCAACCTCCGCGAAGAGAAAGGGCTCACCTACGGAATTCATGCCTCGGTCGTCTCTTTTGTCAGGGATGCCATTTTCATGATCCATGCGGAGGTTACAGCCGAAAAAACACAGGAGGCCATTAAAGAAATTTTCCTTGAGATGCAACGCCTGCGCGAAGAACTGGTACCCGAGACAGAACTTGAACCGTTGCGCAGTTTCCTTCTTGGCCGGATGCTCGAAGATTTTGATGGCCCGTTTGCCCGCTCACAGAGTTTCTCCTCACTGTATGAGGCAGGGTTAAGTGTTGGCTACTTCGACCAGATCATCCACACCATCAAGACCACAACTCCAGAACAAATAAGGGAATTGGCACGAACTTATCTGGATCCGGAGACGATGTACACGGTAGCTGCCGGGAAGAGGTAATGTGAAAATTGGAAAATGAAACCCCACCCCTACCACAGATTACACAAATTGCACAAATTAAAAACCCCTATTGTTTTTAGTCAACCACAAATGGCACAAATGAACACAAATAACCCAGGCTCTACCACTGATTACACAAATTACACAGATTAAGACAAATATCAATTTCTCCGTTTTCCCGTTTCAATAGTTCGCAGACCTGTTGAGGAAAACCACTCTCCCCGTCCCCTAGTCTCCCAGTCCCCTAGTCCCTCCGTCCTTCCGTCCTTCCGTCATCTCTCCGTCCACTCAGTGTTCATTTTCACATTTCAATCAACCTTCCCTGCCAGGTATCACGTACTTCCAGCAGTTTCTCCACTTTGGCAACGAACTCGTAGTTTTTGAGCCCCCAGTTGGGGCCAACCACCAATCCGGAAGGAGCTGAACTGACAAATCGCTGGACGATAATTTCTGGTGAGAGATGTTCAAGGTACCTAACTACCAAGTCCGCATACTGATCCACACCGAACAGATTAAATCCCAAGGGGTTGAAATAATAATCGATCGCCATTTTCGTGCCTTTGTGCAGTTGCAGTTGGTGCAGTTTAATGCTCTGTACTGGTAATTCTGAAATGATTTTGGCCTGCTCAATAAAATCGGCATCTTTTTCTCCAGGAAGCCCAAGGATCAAATGGACACAATTGTCGATTTTTCTTGAAGCGATCCTGTGAATGGCCCCTATGGATTCCTGCGCGGTATGACCGCGATTGATCTGCAAAAGGGTCTCTTCCCTGAAACTCTCAACCCCCAACTCGATGGATACATAACATCTTTCTGCAAACTCCGAAAGCAGATCGAGCACCTCATCGTTCAGGCAGTCGGGGCGGGTGGCAATGACCAGCCCAATCACTTCGGGATGGCTCAATGCCTCTTCATAGAACTTGCGCAAGACTTCAACCCGAGCATAGGTGTTGCTGTATGCCTGGAAATAAGCCAGATAACGCATCTCTGGATATTTGGAAGAAAAAAAACTTATCCCTTTAACAATCTGTGCGGCAATATTTTCCTCCATTCTGCAATAATCCGGATTGAAACTCCGGTTATTACAATAGGTACAACCTCCGATACCACGCGATCCATCACGGTTTGGACAGGTAAAGCCTGCATCCAGCGAGATTTTTTGCACTCGTCCCTCAAATCGCCTTCTGAAATAGGTCGAATAGTCGTTGTAACGCTTGTCGCTGCCCCAGGGGAATTCTCTTTCCATCATTCGATTTTGTTTGGGGACAAAAATAGCAGAAGCAGACAAGAAAATTACGATTGGCGGAGTTTATTAAATTCTAGCTGGGGTGCAGATTGCTTCGCTTCGCTCGCAATGAAGGTACAGTTAATGAGCAATTGTTTAGGATTTGTTCTCCTTACATCATCCCTGTTCCGCAAAACACCGTCATTGCGAGCGAAGCGAAGCAATCTGCCAATCATCCTCAAATTTTTAATGAACATCCGAATGTGTATAATTTTACACTAATTTCAACTTGAAAATTTTTGGAATGATTTTCATTTCCTTAAATTCAACCAATCGAAAATTGTAAGCTATGTTTACCCCGAATGACCTGGAGCAAATTGTCGAAAGAGGCAGTAATCTCTGTGAAATAAAGAACCAGATCGCCCATTTTAAAAAAGGGTTCCCTTTTCTAAAAACCGTCGAAGCCGCTGGCATAGGTAACGGAATTGTCTGTCTGACCGAATCTGAGTGTGACAAGCTCGTCTCATTTTATGAAGAGCAACTTGCAAAAGGGATACTTCCGCTCAAGTTCGTTCCCGCTTCGGGCGCAGCCAGCCGTATGTTTCAGTCTCTCTTTTCATTTCAGGAGATGGCTTTGACCAACAAGGAGGCAGTGAGCCTGCTCGAAAATCAAAAGCAGAAGAGTGTCAAACAATTTTACGAGCGCATTGCTGATTTTGCCTTCTATCCGTCGCTTATAAAAATTATTGGAACGCTGGAATTTCCCTGTGGGACATTCAAACACCTCGAAATACTGAAGGCTGTACTATCCCCTGAAGGGTTAAACTATGGATTTCTCCCAAAAGGATTGCTCGATTTCCACGACTATTCTGGGGTCAGTCGCACGCCTGCCGAAGAACATCTGGTTGAAGGCGCCCTCTACGGAACAGATTCTCAGGGAGTGGTCAGGATCCATTTTACTGTCTCTCCCGAGCACCTCACGCTTTTCAAAACGAAGTGCGAGAAGGCAGCCGCTATTTTTGAGAACAGATATGAAGTAAAATATAAGATCACCTTTTCAGAGCAAAAACCGTCGACTGACACCATCGCGGTAGATGAAAACAACGAACCTTTCAGAACGGCAGAAGGCCAACTCTTCTTCCGTCCGGGAGGCCATGGAGCACTTCTGGAGAACCTGAACGACCTTCATGCAGACCTGATCTTTGTCAAAAATATCGACAACGTGGTACCCGACCGGCTAAAAGATGAGACGATCAAATACAAAAAAGCGCTGGCCGGATTGTTGCTAAACCGGCAACGGAGAATCTTTAAGTATCTAAAACTGCTTGAAAAACCGGCCGCTCAACTCACAGAATCGCTGTTGGATGAGATGACCGGCTATCTGGAACATGAGTTGTCTACCAAACCTGCCGGGAAGGCGCCTCAACAGGATAAAGCAACACGAATTCAATATCTTATCTCCAAATTTAATCGGCCCATCCGCGTGTGCGGGATGGTGAAGAACGAAGGTGAACCGGGCGGCGGACCTTTCTGGGCCATTCAGGCAGACGGCACCACCACGCTTCAAGTAGTCGAAAGCAGTCAGATCGACCTGAAAGATCCCAATCAGGCTGCCATCGCCTCCCATGCGACTCATTTCAATCCGGTAGACCTGGTTTGTGGTGTTCGCAATTACAAAGGCGAAAAATTTTCGCTTCCCGATTTCAGGGATCCCGAAACCGGTTTCATCTCGTCCAAATCGAAAGATGGGAAACCTCTGAAGGCACAGGAATTACCCGGACTTTGGAATGGGGCCATGTCGGATTGGATCACTATTTTTGCGGAGGTTCCACCCATAACTTTCAATCCGGTAAAAACTGTCAATGACCTTTTAAGGCAGGAGCATCAACCGCTTTAGCGCATTTTGATTAACTTTGTCACGATTTTAAACAGTTTGCCATGATGTGGGAAGAGTCGAGGGATAATTTTGAAAGCAAGGAATTTGCCGCTGTTCTGAAGCGCTACAAACAGATGCTGACGGAACAACGCACCGAGTTTTTTGACGTGGCAGATTTCGAATTTATCGCCGATCAATACATCGATATGAGTCAGTTTTCCAATGCATTGCAAGCATGCGAAATTGCCCTTCGGCAGCATCCCAACTCAATCATCGTCAAGGTAAAAAAAGCGCAGATCTTTCTTTCACAGCTCAAGCTAAAAAAGGCCATTCATCTGCTGAAGCAGCTTGAAGAGCTGGAACCCTCCAATCCGGATGTAATGATGATGCTGGGAACCTGCCACAACTTGCAGGGAGAGCACCATAAGGCTACCGAATATTTTAAAAAAGCAGAGCAAAACGCCTTCGAAGACCGTGATGAACTTCTCTACAACATTGGTATATCGTTCATTCAAACAGGATCTTACGAAGAAGCGCTCCGTTATCTGAAAAAAGCCCTCGATGAAAATTCTGAGCACGATCCGGTTCTCTATGATCTTGCCTTCTGTTTCGAAAAAGTAGGAGACGATGCCAAAGCTATCGAGTATTACAACAAATATCTTGACATCGATCCCTTCTCCGAATCGGCCTGGTACAACCTTGGAATCATTTACAACCGTCTTGATGAGTACGAACAAGCCATCGAAGCTTACGATTTTGCCCTCGCGATCGATGCAAACTATGCAGCCGCTATCTTCAACAAGGCCAATGCTTTATCGGCGATTGAGCGCTTTCAGGATTCCATTTCCACCTACCACGAATACCTGAAAGTAGACCCCGATTCGGTCGATGCCCACCTTTATTTGGCGGATTGTTATTTTCAACTCGACGACTACGAAAATGCCGGCCTCTATTACGACAGAACTATTTGCATGGAACCCAATTGCTCTGATGCTTGGTTTGGCGCCGGATTGGTCATGCTCATCAGCGACAAACCTGAGGAGGCTTTGCCACTTTTAAAAAAATCGCTTGGGATTAATCCCGACTGTGCCGAATGCTGGAATGCACTGGGCAAAGCCCATACTGCTCAGGGAAACTTTAAAGAGGCCAAGCAGGCCTACATCAAAGCGCTTGAGCTGGATGATGAAATTCCGGAATATTGGCTCTCCTATGCCGACCTGATGTTCAACAACAACCTCTTTGGAGAAGCAGTAAAAATTCTGGAAGATGCGGAAAACACAGAGGCTGCCTGCGCCGCTATCCTCTACCGTCAAGCCGGATTCTATATCTTTTTGGATAATTTTGAGCTGGCCAAAAATAAGCTCGAAGTAGCCCTGACCGAAGATTACCCTTCTCATGTCGACTTTTTGGAGAATTTCCCAACTTTCCTGCTGATCGATTGGGTAACTGAACTGATCGCAAAATACAGTTATCTTGGGGGAGAGCCTACGACTCTCTAGGTTGTACCAAACAGCATCTTTAAATATGAGACAATACGGTCTGATCGGATTTCCGCTAACCCACTCTTTTTCGAAGAGGTTTTTCACGCAGTATTTTGCCGATCATTCCATCGACGCCGAATACCTCAATTTCGAAATTAGCGACATTTCGATGTTGCCAACAGTCCTGAAAGAGCATCCGAATCTGGTCGGTTTTAATGTCACAATTCCCTACAAAGAGGCAGTCATTCCCTACCTGGATAGCTGTGATGCCAAAGCCGCTGCAATTAAAGCCGTCAACACAGTTAAAATAGAGAGAGCAGACGGGAAGATCTCGCTCAAAGGCTTCAATACCGACCTGATAGGTTTTCGCAACTCGATCCTTCCGCTTTTAAAGCAACATCACAAAAAAGCCCTGGTACTGGGCACTGGCGGAGCCTCCAAAGCCATCGTGGCAACCCTGAACGACCTATCTGTTTCGACCCAGCTTGTTTCTCGTGAAGCCAAAGCCGGGCGCTCCATCTCCTACGGTCAGCTTACCAAAACTGTTATGCATGAGTATTCCGTTGTGGTCAACACAACACCACTTGGCACCTACCCCAAAACGGAAACTTTTCCGGAGATCCCATACGAATACCTGACTGACAAGCATTTACTATTCGATCTGGTTTACAATCCTGGCGTTACCCAATTCCTTCAAAAAGGCGCCGACCATGGCGCTGTCACCAAGAACGGATCGGATATGCTCGAACTGCAAGCGCTGGCCGCGTGGGAGATTTGGACGGAGGAATGACGGATAGACGGAGGGACATGGAGACTAGGGGACGGGGAGACTTGGAGACAGGGCGAAAGGGACGACTTGGACGACTAGGACAAAGGGATTGAAACGGGGAAACAGAGAAACAGTGAAAAAGGGGATATTAGTTTTTTCCTTAATTCGTGTAATTGGTGTAATTAGTGGTAAGGTTGGGGTTATTTGTGCCCATTTGTGCCATTTGTGGTTAGGTAAGAGCAATTGGAGTTTTTAATTCGTGTAATTGGCGTAATTCGTGGTTGGCAGGGGTTCCATTTTCACATTTCCACATTTTCCAATTTTCACATTAAATCTGGGTACCCAATATCCACCAAAAACAGCCCTTTCGCGGCTACGCTGGCGCCGGCACTGCTACGGTCTTTCTTGTCAATAACAGCCTTGAGTTCATCAAAAGTCATCTTCCCCAGTCCAACTTCGAGCAAAGTACCCACAATTGCCCGTACCATATTCCGTAAAAAACGATCTGCCCGGATGGTAAAAATTAGCTGATCCCCCTTCTCTTCCCAAAAAGCCTTGGTTACCGTGCAATTGTTGGTCTTCACATCACTGCCCAGTTTGCTGAAACTGGTAAAATCATCTACTTCTAAGAGCATTTTGGCAGCTTCGTTCATCCGCACCACATTCAATTTACGGCTCTCCTTCTCGGCATATGCATGTGTGAAAGGATCCTTGGTGCGTGAAAAGTAGTATTTATATTCCCGGTAGGTGGCGTCAAACCGGGCATGCGCATCCGACCTGACTTGAAAGATTTTTTGAACTGCAATATCAAATGGCAGCAGGCAATTTAGTTTGAAGAGCATATTTTCATCTGCTAAACCTTCGTGGGCGCTGTCAAAATGGGCAATATAAAAAGCTGCGTGAACGCCGGTATCTGTGCGGCCTGCCCCAACCACCTCAATCTTTTCACGTGAAATCACGGCAAGGGCTTTCTCGACCTCCTCCTGAACCGAGTGGGCGTTCTGCTGGATTTGCCAACCATGGTAGTTGGTCCCGTCGTACGAAAGCTGAATAAAATAGCGCATAAAACCACAAATTAACACAAATTAAATCCCTCCATACAACATAGGAACAATAATTGAATTTTCGCAACTCTAACCACAAATGGACTCAAATGGTATTGTCCGACCAATAATTATAGTGATTAAAAAACAAATTTTTATGCAAAATAACACATTTAGCAAGATTTTTGAATATTGCTGGAGATGAAGTGAATTTTATCACAAACAATGGCTCTAATTATCGATTATATAAAGCCTTATTTTCCAAGGCAATCGTAGTATAAAAGCGGTCCACCACAAATCTCTGCCTTACTATCTTATTAAATATCATTCATTTAACACTGACAATATTGCCATTCAAGTTCCTTTTAATAAGATAATAAGATTAATGTCTGAATCTAATATCCTTTCTACTAAGATAATAAATAAAAATAAGATTTATATGATCCAAATTTGGTTTCATGATCCAATCCAACAGCATATTTCCCTTTGCCTCAATACCCATTTATCCGTAAATCCGTGTAATTTGTTGGAAGGCCTGGTTTATTTGTGTCAATTTGTGCTATTTGTGGTTAACGCCGGGGTTATTTGTGTCAATTTGTGCCATTTGTGGTTAACGCCGGGGTTATTTGTGTCAATTTGTGCCATTTGTGGTTAAGGCCGGGGTTATTTGTGTCAATTTGTGCCATTTGTGGTTAAGGCCGGGGTTATTTGTGTCAATTTGTGCCATTTGTGGTTAAGGCCGGGATTATTTGTGTCAATTTGTGCCATTTGTGGTTAAGAAAGATTAATTGGGCTTACTAATTCGTTTAATTAGCGTCATTGATCGTTGGGTAGGGTAATATTTGTGTTAATTTGCGGAATCTATAGTGGTTAACATTTTTTAATAGATTAGCATTTTATGAAACGGTTCAAAATACTATTTTTGGTTCCGTTTTAACATTTATACTAAAAATCATCCTTATGATTATGGATCAAAAAGTTGATATTCGGGAGTTGAACGAACGCATCCAACGCGAAAGCTCGTTTGTAGACCTTATCTCCATGGAGATGAACAAGGTTATCGTCGGACAGAAACATTTGGTAGAGAGTTTATTGATCGGTTTGTTGTCGGATGGGCACATCTTGCTTGAAGGTGTCCCAGGATTGGCAAAAACATTGGCAATCAATACACTGGCACAGACTATTGATGCAAAATTTGCACGTATTCAGTTTACCCCCGACCTGCTCCCTGCCGACTTGCTCGGTACGATGATTTACAGTCAGAAGAAAGAGGAGTTTATGGTCAGGAAAGGGCCCATCTTCACAAACTTTGTGTTGGCAGATGAGATCAACCGTGCACCTGCCAAAGTACAGTCTGCCTTGCTCGAAGCGATGCAGGAGCGTCAGATTACCATCAGTGACCACACCTACAAACTGGATAGCCTCTTTCTGGTTATGGCCACCCAGAACCCCATTGAACAAGAGGGAACCTATCGCCTGCCGGAAGCGCAGGTCGACCGTTTTATGCTGAAAGTGGTGCTTAACTATCCCAAGAAAGAGGAAGAGAAATTGATTATCCAGCTCAACCTGATGAAGCAGTTCCCAAGGGCGAATGCCGTGGTAACCCCTGCCGACATCATTCGAGCCAGGGAGGTGGTCAAAGAGGTATACATGGACGAAAAGATCCAGAAATACATTATCGACATCGTCTTCGCCACACGCGAACCGGCCGAACACGGACTCGCTAAATTCAAGGAGATGATTACCTATGGCGCCTCTCCGCGTGCCTCTATCAGTCTGGCCCAGGCTTCAAAAGCCTACGCATTTATCAAACGTCGCGGTTATGTCATTCCTGAAGATATCCGTGCTGTGTGCCACGATGTAATGCGCCACCGTATCGGCCTAAGCTACGAAGCCGAAGCCAACAACCTGACGGCCGAAGAGATCATCAGCGAGATCCTTAATACGGTAGAAGTACCTTAGCAAAGTTATGAGTGATGAGTTATGAGTTTAGGGCAACTTTAAACTCTTGAACAACTTTAGGCATTTTAGTCACTTTAGTTCACTTTAGGCACTTTGCAACGGTGCCTGGATTTTAACCAATATCACGATAGTGGAAGCAACTGAACTATTAAAGAGGGTCAGAAAAATTGAGATAAAAACACGTGGCCTCTCCCGGAACATCTTTGCCGGCGAATACCACAGCGCCTTCAAGGGACGTGGTATGGCCTTCAGCGAAGTGCGGGAATACCAGTTTGGCGACGACATCCGCAACATCGACTGGAACGTAACGGCCCGGTACAGCCACCCTTTTGTCAAGATATTTGAGGAAGAAAGGGAGTTGACCGTGATGCTGCTGATCGATGTGAGCGGATCCAATGATTTTGGAACTGTCGGTCGGCTCAAAAGGCAACTGATTACTGAAATAGCGGCCATCCTCTCTTTTTCTGCCATTTCTAACAATGACAAAATCGGGGTGATCTTCTTCTCCGACAGGATCGAAAAATTTATCCCGCCAAAAAAAGGACGTACCCATACCCTCCGGATCATCCGAGAATTAATAGAGTTTAAGGAGGAGTCCAAGAAGACAGATCTTCCACTGGCTTTGCAATACCTTACCAATGCCATGAAACGGCATGTCACCGCATTTCTGATCTCAGACTTCATGGACCAAAGCGCCGGACTGGAAAAAGTAATTTCAATTGCCAATAACAAGCATGATCTTGTTGCACTGCATATTTTCGACGAGCGGGAAACCGAACTGCCTTCTATCGGGATGATTAAGCTAAAAGATGCGGAAACAGGCGAATACATCTGGGTGGATACTTCGAGTAGTTCGGTGCGCAAGGCATACATGTACCATTGGATGAATTCGAGAAAAGAGATGGAAACCCTTTTGAAAAAGACAGGTACTGACTTTGTAAGCATCAGTACCCGGGAAGATTACGTAAAATCATTGGTAGCACTTTTCAAGAAAAGAGAACACAAACTTTGATCCACATGATGTTGAGACTTAAATATATTCTACTCTTACTGGTTTCACTCTTTTCCATCAGCTATGCGCAAGCACAGGCGCCAAAGGTGAGCGCATCCCTGGAAAGGGATTCTATCTGGTTGGGTGATCAGATCAAGATGATGCTGGTGGCGGAATACCCTGCAGGCAGCCGAATTACCTTTCCTTCGCTGAAGGATAGTCTTTCCAACGGAGTGGAGGTCATTTCCAAATCTAAGATCGACTCCTCCAAAATTGGCGATGGGGTGATGCAGATGCGTCAGAGTTACGTGATTACCGCTTTTGATAGCGGGCCCCATCCAATCGGACCGTTTGTATTTGCCATGCATTCAGCCATTGCAAAGGATTCATTGCGAACCAACTCGCTGAAAATTTTCGTGAAGGTGCCGAACGTGGATCTTAAGAAAGGGTTTACCGATATCAAAAAACCTTACGGGGCGCCGGTCACATTCAAGGAGATAGCGCCATGGATCCTTGGGATTATTCTGATCGCTACCATCATCTTTTTTATTTTGTATGCTATCAACAGAAGGAGAAAAAATATCCCGCTCTTTACAATGCCCGTTAAGCCAAAACTACCTCCTCATATTGTCGCATTAAGCGAACTGGACAAACTGAAAGAGGAGCAACTATGGCAGCACGACAAGGTGAAGGATTACTATACCCGCCTCACCGATATCATCCGGGTATACCTTGAGGAGCGGTACGAGGTTCCGGCTATGGAGCAGACCACCCAAGAAATTCTTGCCGGGTTCAAGGGAGATGACTCCCAGATCAAAGGTAAATTATATACTGGTTTGCAAAAAACACTTGATACCTCAGACCTGGTAAAATTTGCCAAATATACCCCGCTGGCCGACGAAAATCATTTCGTGCTGGTACAGGCCTATAATTTGGTAGAGGAGACCAAAATCGAATCTGTGGAAGCAGTCAAAAAACAGACGCCAAAGGAATCGGTACCCGAAGTTGCGATAGATCATACAGGTGCAAACGAAATTGAAAAGCGGCCATGAACATAACATTTGCACGACCCGAATATTTCTATCTGCTGCTGGCATTACTACCTCTGATCGGATGGTACATCTGGAAGCAAAAGAAGTCGAGTGCGAGTATGCGTATCTCGACCATTTCGCCGTTCAAAAATGCGCCAAAAACATGGAAACACTATCTGCGTCACCTGCTGTTTGTGATGCAACTGGGGGTTTTGTCACTGCTGATAGCGGCATTGGCGAAACCACAGTCGTCGAGCAGTTGGCGCAACCAAACCATCGAAGGGATAGACATTATCATTGCCCTCGATATTTCCGGATCCATGCTTGCCCGCGATTTTCAGCCCAACAGGCTTGAAGCGGCCAAAAATGTGGCCAGCGAATTTATCTCAGGCCGCGAATTCGACCGTATGGGCCTCGTGATCTTCTCCGCAGAAAGCTTTACCCAATGTCCGTTGACCACCGACAGGGCTGTCTTGCTGAACCTCTTTCAAAACATCGAAAGCGGAATGATTGAAGATGGAACGGCTATAGGGCTCGGATTGGCCAATGCAGTTTCAAGGCTCAAAGACAGTGAAGCAAAGAGCAAAGTGATCATTCTTCTCACCGACGGGGAGAACAACCGCGGCGAAATTGCCCCGATCACAGCGGCCGAGATTGCCAAGACATTCGGAATCAGGGTATATACCATCGGAATAGGAACCATCGGCACAGCCCCCTTCCCGGTCCAGACACCATTCGGTATCCAGATGAGGGATATTGAGGTAAAGATCGACGAGAAGACATTACAGTCCATTGCCAATCTGACCGACGGAAAGTATTTCAGGGCTACCAACAATCTGAAACTGGCCGAGATTTACAAAGAGATCGACAGGCTCGAGAAATCAAAGATCGACAGCAAGGAGTTGAATTCCAAAACGGAAGAGTACAAAAGATATGCTGTTCCCGCTTTGCTTCTGGCGCTTTTCATCCTGCTTCTTCAATTGACCTATTTAAGAAAATTACCGTAACGCACTGAAAATTAATTTATATGGATTCGTTCAGATTCGCTCATCCCGAATATTTCTATATCTTCATGGTTCTCCCTGCGTTGGTCTTCCTCTTTCTATTTAACAGGATCCTGCGTGCCAGAAAACTGAAAAGCTTCGGGGAGTCGGAGTTATTGGAGCAGTTGATGCCCAATATCTCTACCGGAAGGCCGGTCATCAAGTTTATTCTGTGGCTTCTGGCCATCACATGCCTGATCACCGCCCTTGCCCAACCCCAGTTTGGGTCAAAACTGACCCTGACCAAAAGGAAAGGGGTGGAACTGATTATCGCCCTGGATGTTTCAAACAGCATGAAAGCCCAGGATATCAAGCCCAACAGATTGGAAAGGGCCAAACGCGCCATCGCCAAACTGACCGACCGGCTCAAAAATGACAAGATCGGACTGGTGGTTTTCGCCGGCCAGTCTTACGTCCAGTTACCCATCACCGCCGACTATTCTTCGGCCA
>Ga0265297_10001888_pt1 | contig 45661 bp, 43 predicted proteins | sample Munlanlwell13791_FD_192502 | JGI IMG/M metagenome (GOLD analysis project Ga0265297, IMG submission 192502) | Leachate microbial communities from a municipal landfill in Southern Ontario, Canada - Leachate well 137-91 | ecosystem: Engineered > Solid waste > Landfill > Unclassified | place...
TTTCCAATGATTTTTTATTTACAATTGTTGATTGCCCTGTTTTTGGTGATAATCTAATGAGAAAATCCGCCATTGTTTTATATGGTCCGTTTTGATTTCTTTCTTCAACAATTGCTGAGACAACATTATGCCCGACATTTTTTATTGCCGCCAATCCAAAACGGATAGAAGATTGTGGGGGCCCGCCTCGCGTCGACTCGTCACGAGTCGAGGCGGGAATAAGTGTGAAATTATCAAGGCTTTCATTAATATCTGGGGGCAAAACCTGAATTCTCAATTTTTTTGCCTCATCAATTAAAATATTGATTCTGTCTAGGTCTTTTTGATCCGCTTGCATTAATGCGGTAATAAATTCTGCAGGATAATTTGCTTTTAAGTATGCCGTTTGATAAGCGATTAGAGCATAACAGGTTGCATGCGAACGATTAAATCCGTATTGGGCAAATGGTTCAATTGAATCCCATATTTTTTGCGCAATTTCTTTTTCAATTCCATTTTTAACCATGCCTTCAATCATTTTGTCTGCTTGTTGTTCAAGTAATTTACGAATTTTCTTCCCAACCGCTTTTCTTAAAACATCAGCCTCAGACATTGTAAATCCAGCTAAATCTTTTGCAATTTGCATTAACTGTTCTTGGTAAATTGTTATACCGTGGGTATTTTTTAAAATTGGCTCAAGTTTTGGATGATCATATTTAATATTTTTTTCTCCGTGTTTTCTGGCAATATATTCAGGGATAAGATCCATCGGGCCCGGACGGTATAAAGCAACCATGGCAATAATGTCTTCTAGGTCGTTGGGTTTCAGTTTTTGCAAATATTTTCTCATTCCCGATGATTCAAGCTGAAAAACCCCAACAGTATTTGCTTTTCTAAATAATTCAAACGCGTTTTTATCGTCTAGGGGAATTTCGTCAATATTGATTTTGATTCCCCATAATTTTTCAATAAGATCTAGGGTTGTTTCAATTGTGGTTAAGTTTTTTAGTCCCAGAAAATCCATTTTTAAAAGCCCCAATGCTTCGATGGAATGCATTTCGTATTGTGAAACAATTGCATTTTCGTCTTGTGGAGCAAACTGACGTGGAGTATAAAAATCTAAAGAGTTTTTTGTAATTACAATTCCACAGGCATGAGTTGAGGCGTGTCTAGCAACACCCTCAAGTTTTTTAGCAATGTCTAAAAGTTTTTTAGTTTGATCGTCGGTATCGTACGCTTGTGAAAGTTCGGGTACTTTTTCTATTGCTTCCCTTAAAGAAAACCCAAAAGGAATCATTTTAGAAAGCTGGTCGCAAAAAGAATATGGATAGCCAAGCGCCCTGCCAGCATCACGGATTGCTGCACGCGCAGCCATTGTTCCAAAAGTTATAATTTGCGCAACATGATCATTGCCGTATTTTTTGCTAACATAATTTACAACCTCATCGCGCCTAATATCAGCAAAATCCATATCAATATCTGGCATGCTGATTCTTTCTGGATTTAAAAATCTTTCAAAAAGAAGCTTGTATTTTAGTGGGTCAACATTAGTGATGTTCAGTAAATAAGAAACAATCGAACCAGCTGCGGAACCACGACCTGGCCCGACAACAATCCCATTATTTTTTGCCCAATTAACAACATCTTGAACAATTAAGAAATAAGAAGCAAAACCAGTTTTTTTAATAATACCCAATTCGTATTCAAGTTGTTTTTTGGCAATTTTTACATATTCCTTGTTTTCTTCTGTTTTAAATAATGACGTGGGATATCTTTTCGTTAGCCCCTGCCCACATAATTTTTCAAGATATTCGTCAGCTGTTTGCCCTTCGGGAAGCGGGAAGTGAGGAAGTTCAATTTTATCCAACTCCAATTTTACATCGCACATTCCTACAATTTTTTGCGTATTTTTAATTGCTTCGGGAATATTGCGAAATGCACGGATCATTTCGTCAGGGGACTTTAAAGAATAATCTTCATTCATCATTGTCATTCTATCTTTTTCTTCAACGGTTCTTACCATTTGTACGCAGAGCAAAACATCGTGAACCTCAGCGTCTTCTTTATTTAAATAATGAACATCATTAGTTGCAACTAATGGTAAATTTGTTTCTTTTGCAAGCTTAATTAGTTTTTCATTTATTCTGACTTGTTCTAAATCATTGGGATGATCCATTAGTTCCAAATAAAAATGATCTTTGCCGAAAAGTTTTGAATAGTCTAAAGCAATTTTTTTTGCTTTTGCTAAATCGTCAGATGCAAGTGCTGATGGAATTTCGCCTTGTGGACATGCGCTTAATGCAATTAATCCTTCGTGATGTTCTCTTAAAATTTCCCAATCAATACGTGGTTTATAATAGAAACCTTCAAGGTGTGATTTGGTTACCAATTTTATTAAATTGTGATATCCGGTTTTATTTTTTGCCAACAAAATTAAATGATGTCTTATATTTGCCTTGCCCATCGTTTTATCAAGTCTGCTTCCGGGAGTAATATACGCTTCAACGCCGATAATTGGTTTGATGCCAGTAGCGGTTGCTTTTTTATAAAATTCAACAATGCCATACATTGCACCATGGTCAGTAATAGCCAACGCATCCATTCCGGTTGCCTTGGCTTTTTCCACTAATTCATCAATTTTTGCTAATCCGTCCAGCAAAGAATAATGACTGTGTACATGTAGGTGAGTAAACTTTTCTTCCATGAACTCATTTTAACACTTTAAATTTAGATAAGCAAAATGTGTTTATTTGCATTTATTTATTTTTTCTGATATTATAAAACCAATATGCCAATACCAAGACAAAGACATACTAAATCAAGAAGGAATAGACGAAGATCTCATCTCAAATTGAAAAAGAGATTAATTTGCGGTTGTCCGAAATGCGGAGAAACAGTTTTACCGCACCATGTTTGTGCTTTTTGCGGCTTCTATAACGGAAAGCAAGAGATTGATGTTCTTGCAAAACTGGAAAAGAAAGAAAAAAAGGTGAAAGAAAAAGAATTGAAAGAACACGAAGGAGGGGTAAAAAAAATGTCTAATTAACCTAATTTCTAATTGACCTAATCAAATCCCAATTATTAGAATAATTAGACCAATTAGAATAATTAGAATAATTTTAAAATTATGTCATCAAGACATATAGCAAGATCAATTGTTTTACAAGCTCTTTACGAAGTAGATTTTAATTCCACTCGAGGGCGAGATGAAAAAGAGAAAAGCGTTAATATTGATGAAGCATTAAAACGAAATATTGAAGAGTTCGGAACTGGTGTCAATGAAAATAATTTTATAAATGATTTAGCACACGGAGTTTTGAAACATCAGGCACAGATTGATGAAATTATTATCAAATCAGCACCAGAATGGCCGTTAAATCAGATTACAATTGTGGACAGAAATGTTTTAAGAATTGGAATTTATGAATTATTGTTTGGCGACAAAGAACAAGTTCCGCCGAAAGTTGCAATTAACGAAGCAATCGAATTAGCTAAAGGATATGGTGGAGAAAGTTCGGGTAGATTTGTAAACGGTGTCTTGGGTACAATATTTAGAGAAATGAATAAAGCAGATGATAAATAAAGATTTTGGACAATTAGAAAAAACTCTTAAGGTAAAATTTAAGAACAGGAAATTATTAGAGCAGGCATTCGTGCACCGCTCTTATTTAAATGAAAATCCGGGATGCAAAATAGAACAAAACGAAAGATTGGAATTTTTAGGCGATGCGGTTATGGAGTTGGTGGTTACAAATTATCTTTTTAAAAAATTCCCCAAAAATCCGGAAGGTGACTTAACTGCATGGAGGGCAGCGTTGGTTAATTCAAAAATGCTTTCTGAAATTGCTTCTAAATTAGAATTTAATGATTATTTAATTTTATCCAAAGGCGAATCACAGGATAATGGCCGGGCAAGACAATTTATTTTAGCAAATACTTTAGAGGCAACAATTGGCGCGATTTATTTGGATAGGGGATACGATAAAGCAGAAGAATTTATTGAAAAAAATATAATTTGTGAATTGAAAAGAGTTTTAGAAGAAAAACTTTATGTCGATCCAAAAAGTTATTTTCAAGAACAGGCACAGGGCAGGGTTGGAGTTACTCCGAATTATAAAGTAAGAAGTGAAGAAGGACCAGATCACTGCAAAAAATTTGTTGTAGGAGTTTATTTAAATGATGAATTAATTGCCGAGGGCGAAGGGCCGTCAAAACAATCAGCGCAGGAGGTAGCGGCAAGAAAAGCACTGAAAAAGAAAGACTGGGAGTAGACAAAATTATTTTTATTTGTTATATTAAGTTTTATGTTAAAAATACGATTACAGAAAGTTGGAAAAAGAAATAGCCCGTCGTTTCGGGTTGTTTTGGTTGAACACACATTCAGGCCACAAGGAAAATTTCTTGAATTATTGGGTTCATATAATAAAGTTCAAAAACAAAAAAATTTAAATAAAGAAAGAATCTTATATTGGATTTCAAAAGGAGCGCAAGTTTCTCCAACCATGCACAATATGTTGGTTGACGAGAAAATTATTGATGAAGCAAAAGTAAAATCTTGGAAACCAAAGAAGCGAAAAGGAGAAGCACCCGCCTCCGCTCCAACAGGAGCTACGAGCGTGGTAAAGGAAGAAGCTAAAGAAGAAGAAAAAACAGCTCCGACGCCCGCTGAGGGCGAGGTCGGAGTCCCGACTGAAAACGTCGGGATTGACGAACAACCAAAAACGGAATAAAATTATATTATAGTAAGTAAAAAGGTCGCACGAAAGTAACACATAATTCAAAGAAAAACATGTCAAAACCAAAAGATCAGGAATTTCTTGAATCAATAGTCGAAGGCATTGTTAACAATCCTAAAGACATTAAGATTGATAGAAATGTTGATGAAATGGGCGTTCTTTTGACCTTAAAAGTTAACCCGGAAGATATGGGAGCTTTAATCGGTCGAGGAGGTTCAACCGCAAGAGCTATTCGAACTTTACTTAGAATAGTTGGCGCCAAGAACAATGCTCGTGTCAATCTTAAAATCGAAGAACCAGAGGGCGGAAAAAGACCGGTTCGCGAAGAAAAAAGAGATGTTGACAGCGTAGTTGACGATTTAAAGATTTAATCTATATACTTGTCGAAAACCGTGCTACTATAATATTGTGCGCGGTTTTTGTTTATATGAAATTTAATATTATTACAATTTTTCCGGAAATTTTTGATTCTTATTTTTCAGAATCAATTATTAAGCGTGCGCAGAAAAGGGGACTGATAAAAATCAAAACTCATAATTTACGCGATTGTACAAACGATAAACATAAAAGTGTTGATGACAAACCCTATGGAGGCGGGCCGGGAATGGTGATGATGGTGGAACCTATCTTCAAAGCAATTTCTGCTTTGAAGAAATTCGAAATTCGAAATCCGAAATCCGAAACAAATTTAAAATCTAAATTTTCAAAATCTAAAACACGAGTAATCCTTTTTTCTCCCAAGGGAAAAAAGTTTGATCAGGCGATGGCGAAAAGATTTTCGAAATTAGATAATTTAATTATGATTTGTGGAAGATATGAAGGAGTTGATGAAAGAGTTGCAAAATATATCGCTGACGAAGAAGTTTCGATTGGGGATTATGTTTTAACTGGCGGAGAAATTCCTGCAATGATTGTTGTTGACGCAGTTACGCGCTTAATCCCAGGTGTAATTGCTAAAGAATCATTAAACGAAGAAAGTTTTTCGTTTAAAAAAGAAAAAGCGTTAGCAAATGAAAATTATGAATATCCCCAATACACTCGTCCGGAAGTTTTCCTGCCCGCCGGTAGGCATGGTGGCAAATGGTCGGTTCCAAAAGTTCTTCTTTCCGGTGATCACAAAAAAATAGAGGAGTGGAGAAAAATCTCTTGACACACGATTTTAATTGAGATATATTTTAAACACATAATAATTAACCAAAAATATATTATGTAAAAGAGCGAAAACAATTATCGTACTTTAAAACAGAGTTTAGTTTTGGAACGTAGTTCAAAAATTGAGCTCTGTTTTTTATTCGGCACATTAACAAACTTGTCTCCGCAACAAATCTCACAGAATTTGTTCCGGAATTGAAAATATGTGTATGTAATTTACAGTAGTTTGTGTGAGTCTATTTAAAACCTCGCAGTTGCGAGGTGGATTAAATCTTTTATGGTTTTTCTGATACAAACACGGAACTATGTAGAACTTTTGTTCTATGTAATTCCGTGATTATCTTTATTGAGAGTTTGATCCTAGCTCAGGACGAACGCTGGCGGCGTGGATTAGGCATGCAAGTCGAATGGGTTTAGACCCATGGCGAACGAGTTAGTAAGACGTGGGTACATCCCTCTGACTCGGACATAACTCCGCGAAAGCGGAGATAATTTCCGATGGTCTCGCAAGAGTAAAGTCTTATCGCAAGATAGGACGGTGAGAGAGTGGCCTGCGCCCTATCAGCTAGTTGGTAAGGTAATGGCTTACCAAGGCTATGACGGGTAGGGGGCGTGAGAGCGTGTTCCCCAACGATGGCACTGAGATACGGGCCTTACTCCTACGGGAGGCTGCAGTCGAGAATCTTCCACAATGGGCGAAAGCCTGATGGAGCGACGCCGCGTGTATGAAGAAGTCCTTCGGGATGTAAAGTACTTTTCTAGGGGAGCAATTTTGAGTGTACCCTAGGAATAAGGGGTTGCTAAACTCGTGCCAGCAGCAGCGGTAATACGAGTGCCCCGAGCGTTGTCCGGAATTACTGGGCGTAAAGCGTCTGTAGGGTGTTTGATACGTCTTCTGTTAAATTTCGATGCTCAACATTGAAACTGCAGGGGAAACGGTCAGACTAGAGAATGTGAGAGGCTGATGGAACTTAAGGAGTAGGGGTGAAATCCGTTGATACCTTAGGGAACACCAAAGGCGAAGGCATTCAGCTGGTGCATTTCTGACCCTGAGAGACGAAAGCGTGGGGAGCAAAAAGGATTAGATACCCTTGTAGTCCACGCCCTAAACTATGAATACTAGTTGTCTGAAGTATCGACCCTTCAGGTGACGAAGCAAACGCGTTAAGTATTCCGCCTGGGAAGTACGGTCGCAAGACTAAAACTCAAAGGAATAGACGGGAGCTTGCACAAGCGGTGGAGCGTCTGGTTTAATTCGACGACAAGCGTAGAACCTTACCAAGATTTGAAATTCTAATGACGATTCTGAGAAACCAGAATTTTCTACAAGGACATTAGAACAGGTGCTGCATGGTTGTCGTCAGCTTGTGGCGTGAGTTGCTCCGTTAATTCGGGTAACAAGCGCAACCCCTGTCGTCTGTTATATGTGTCAGACGAGACTGCCTCGTGATACGAGGAGGAAGGTAGGGATGACGCCAAATCAGCATGGCCCTCTGATATCTTGGGCAACACAGGCGCTACAATGGCCAATACAATGGGTCGCTAAGCCGTAAGGTGGAGCCAATCCCATCAAAGTTGGTCCCAGTTCGGATTGGGGTCTGCAATTCGACCCCATGAAGTTGGAATCGCTAGTAATCGCAGATCAGCTACGCTGCGGTGAATACGTTCTCAAGCTTTGTACTCACCGCCTGTCACACCAGAGAAGCCGGGAGTACCTGACGTTCCGAGTTTAACTCGGGCCTAAGGTAAATTCGGTGACTAGGGTGAAGTCATAACAAGGCATCCGTAGGGGAACCTGTGGATGGAAAATATTTTTACTTAGTAAGTTTAACTTATTAAGGAGTGTCGGTATCTGTTATTACAGATGAAATAGTTTTTTATTGTTTGTACTAAACAAATAATACGGTATCGGGGAAACCATAAAGGATTTAAATAAAAAATTCAGGACCACAGTCCTGAATTTTTTATTTTCTCTTGCATGTTTTATTAATTTTACTGTATAATGAAAAAGTGTTTTTAATAATAATTAAATGTAAAATGATTTTATGGCAGATGCGACAACAGACAAGGTGATTGGTTATTGCGTAAAATGCCGCGATAAAAACGGCAGAGAAATGATTGATGCACAGGAAGTAATTATGGAAAGCAAAAAGGGGAAGAGGCGGGCAATGAAAGGCAAGTGTGCGGTTTGTGGAACTGGAATGTTTAAAATTTTAGGTAAAGCATAAGGGATTAGGGCGTATAGCTCAGATGGTTAGAGCGCGTCACTGATAATGACGAGGTCCTTGGTTCGAGTCCAAGTACGCCCACCGAGTCAAACTCGGTTCTTATTTTTAGGGGCCTGTAGCTTAGTGGTAGAGCTCCCGATTTGCATTCGGGGGACGGGAGTTCGATTCTCCCCAGGTCCACCATAATTTATTAAAGTAAAACATATGTCTTTAAAAAATAAAATAGCAATAGTTACTGGGGCGGGACAAGGAATTGGCAAGGGGATTGTTTTAGCGTTAGCTAATGAGGGTTGTAATGTTGTGGTTAGTGATATTGTTTTAGAGGATTGCAAAAAAGTTGTTGAAGAAATAAAAAAAACAGGAGTTGAAGGCCTGGCTGTAAAATGCGATGTTTCAAAAAAAGAAGAGGTTGATAATTTGATTAAAAAAACAATTGAAAAATTCGGCAAAATTGATATTTTAGTAAATAATGCCGGAATTTATCCTTTTAAACCTTTTATGGAAATGCAGGAAGCAGATTGGGATAAGGTACTGAATATAAATTTAAAAAGTATGTTTTTATGCTCGCAGGCAGCAGCAAAAGAAATGAAAGAAGGCGGAAAAATCGTGGATATTTCTTCAATCGCATCCGTTATTGGTTTTGAGGGACTGGTTCATTATTGTGCTTCAAAGGGTGGAGTCAATGCAATGATTCGAGCTTTGGCACTGGAACTTGCTTCGAAAAAAATAAACGTAAATGCTGTTGCTCCTGGAGCAATTGATACTCCAGGCGCTACTTCAAGTAAAGAACAGACGAAACAAACAATTGCTTCAATTCCTTGGGCAAGAACGGGAACGTCAGAAGATATTGCCAACGCAGTCGTTTTTCTCGCTTCAGAAAAATCAGATTATATTACCGGTCAGGTGATTATTGTTGACGGCGGCTGGACTTTGAGATAATTTCTTCCCCGATTTTATAAACATCTCCAGCGCCTTGGAAGAGGATAATGTCGTCTTTGTTCGTATTATGTTTTAAATAATTTTCGATTTCGATAGCACTGCCAACATATTTGGCAACTGGTCCCGCGGAGCCTTGGCGAAGTGGGATTTTTTTAACTAAATCTTCAGCGCTGATTGTTTTGTCGTCTTTTTCTCTGGCAGCATAAATATCAGTAACAATAATTTCATCTGCTAAATCAAAACTTTTTGCAAAATCATCCAATAAAAGTTTTGTGCGCGAGAATAAATGTGGTTGGAAAACAACAATTAATTTATTACTCGGATATTGTTCCTTCATCGCTTTTAGTGTTGCTTTAATTTCTGTCGGATGATGACCGTAGTCATTATAAATTAAAGCGCCCTTTTCGGTGTTTCCCATAAATTCAAATCTGCGCCAAGTGCCGGTATAATTTTTTAAAATTTTTAGAGCAGTATTTTCCGTAAGACCGGTTAGTCTTGCCGTTGTAAACGCCGCTTTGGCGTTTTTTAAATTGTGTTCGCCGGGAACAGCAATTTTAATTTCCGCTTTTGCTTCCAGGTAGTTCAATTTTTGTGCGTTAGTTTTTGCATTTTTCAAAACATCAACAATATTTTTGTCTTCACCGTTGTAAACAATATATCCGTCATCTGGAACTTTTTCAATTAATTTTTTGAATGCGGTTTTAACATGCTCAATGTCTTTATAATAATCTAAATGGTCATTGTCAATATTCAAAATTATTAAAATATTCGGATTTAGATTTAAAAATGATTCTTTGTATTCACAAGCCTCAACAATAAAATATTTACTGCCCCCTAAAACAAAATTATCCTCCTGTTTTTTTAAAAGACCACCAATAACAACTGTGGGATCTAAATTTCCGTAAATAAAAAGTTCAGCGAGCATAGAAGTAGTGGTTGTTTTGCCGTGCGTTCCGGAGATGGCAACTGTAAACATGTCCCTAGAAATCATTCCCAAAATTTCTGGGTAAGAATAGATTGGAATATTTAATTCTTTGGCATAAATCATTTCTGGATTATCGGAAGTTATGGCAGGGGAATAAATAACCAAATCTGCGTCTTGAGGCAGATTTTCGCGTTTGTGTCCAATAAAAATTTCGCCGTGAATAGTTTGTATTCGTTCGGCCATTTTACTCATGGAAATATCGGAGCCAGTAACTTTTATTCCTTTTAACCGCGCCATTCTAGCAATTGCCGATACCCCCACCCCGCCAATTCCAATAAAATGTATTTTTTTAGCATGATCCAGCATTTTATTTCTTTGCGTATTTTACAAATTGATCGCTACGGTCGTATTCGTTTTTAAAGACTCCGAATGATGCTGCACCGGGAGACAACAAGATAATGTCTCCTCTTTTTGCAAAATTGCGCGCTTCTTGAATCGCTTTTGCCATTGAATCAACAACAACATGTTGAGGAAAGTTTTTTGGCAAAACACTTAAAATTTTATCAGTTGCAGTACCTTTAAACAATACGACATTTTTGACTGTGCGGGCTATAACCCTTAACATGTCATTAAATTTCAATTCTTTGTCAGCTCCGCCACAAATTAAGATGATATTTTTTTCATTTTTATCTAAAGAATTTAATGCAGCGATACAAGCATCGGGAGTTGTGGCATTAGAATCATTATAATAAGTAATTCCATTTTTCTTCAAAATCATTTGCAGTCGTCCGGGTTCACCAGGGTAAGTGGCGATTGTTTGTTTTATTTGTTTTTGGTTTAATTTCATTATTTTAAAAACCTCAACCGCCAGAGCAATATTTGTTTTGTTGTGTTCGCCGATTAATTTTGTTTTTAGGTTTCTGATTTTATCCTCATTAACAACGGTTGTCTTGCTTTTGATTTTATTATATGAAAACCTTTTTTTGATTTCCAACAATGCTTGTTCGCCGATAATAAGAAAATCATTTTCTGTTTGGTGTTTAAAAATTTCCGCCTTGTCGTCAAAATACTTTTGCATGTCATTTTTATAATAATTCATATGGTCGTTCATGAAGGTCGTAAAAACAGCAATATGTGGACTAATTTTTGCTTCTCCAAAACCCTGCAATTGCCAAGAGTCAAGTTCCAAGACAATAATGTCGTTGTCTTTGACCTTTTCTAGCAACGGAAGTGTGGCAAGTCCACGGACATTTCCACCTAAAAACACATTTCCTTTTTTGTAATATTTTTTGAGCCCACCATAAATCATTTGCGTTACGGTTGATTTTCCGCGCGTGCCGGTAATGCCAATAATTTTTGCATTGGTAAATTTTGCAAACAGAGAAGCATCCATTTCAATCGGAATATTATTTTTTCTTGCCTCGGCCAAATATATGGAATCAAGTGGGACATTTGCTACCTTAATTAACATATCGGCCTGATAAAAATCCTCCAATCGGTGTTGTCCTAGAATGTATTTTATGTTTTTAAATTTTTTGAGCTGTTTTAAAGAGGAGGCAAGTTGTTGTTCTGTTTTTAAATCGGTAATTAAAAGATTAGCGCCGTGTTTTGCTAAAAATTTTGCCACGCCAATCCCTCGGCCGAGTAGCCCGAGTCCCATCATAATTATTCTCTTATTTTTGAAATATTCCTTATAATTTTCCATATTTTAATCCTATCACGCGGAAATTGGTTTTACAAAAAATTTAATAGCATATAATATGGATTATATGAAAGAAATTTTTGTTGATGTGTTGACCGATAGCGCGAAAATGGTGCCGATACTTTTTATAGTTTATGTTGTGATTGAGTTGGTAGAATATAAATTCGGCAACAAAATTCGTGAAAAAATACAAAAAGCAGGAAAAACCGGTCCGGTAATTGGTTCTATTGCAGGAAGTTTTCCGCAATGCGGTTTTTCAGTTATTGCTACCGTCTTGTATTCGCAACGCCTTTTAACAATTGGAACATTATTAGCGGTTTATTTAGCAACTTCCGACGAGGCAATTCCAATGATTTTATCGCGCCCAGATAAAATCAAAATTATTGTGCCGTTAATTTTAATAAAAATTGGGATTGCTTTTGTTGCTGGATATTTTATAGATTTTATTTTTAAAGGAAAAAACAAAAACATTCTAACGCACATTGAGAATTACAAGTATGGCACAGATGACAAGGCCCACCACCACGAATTTACAACAGACGAACATGTTTGTTGTGGTCATAGCAAAATTAATTTTTTGCATCCCTTAATTCATACTTTCAAAATTTTTATTTTTATTTTGGTAATCTCTTTTTTAATCAGTATGTTGTTTTTGCAAATAGGCGAGGAAAATTTAAGAATATTTATGCAGAAGAATAGTCTTTTTCAGCCGGTTTTTTCAACTTTAATCGGACTTATTCCAAATTGTTCGGCATCGGTAGCAATTACGCAGTTATATTTTGACGATATTATTAATTTTGGTTCTCTGGTCGCTGGACTTTGCGCAAGCGGAGGATTGGGAATATTAATTTTATTTAAAGAAGAAAAAAATAAAAAAAACGCATTTAAAATTTTGGCCATGCTCTTTGGTATTAGTGTTTTTGTTGGCTTGACAATACAATTTGTGGTATAATCATGTATGGAGGGATATTAATTATTAATTATTAAGCATATGTTAGAGATTCTATTGGATTCGTTAAAAGGAGTTTGGGAAGGGTTTATTGGATTTCTTCCGACTCTTATTGCGGCCTTGATTGTTTTTATTGTCGGTTGGTTAATTGCAATTTTTGTTGCAAAATTAATCAACAAATTAATAAAAATCATCAAGCTGGATTCGCTTTTGGCAAAAATTGGTTTTGAAAAAGTTTTGTCTAAGGCAAAATTGAGACTAGATTCAGGAAAGTTTTTTGAAGAACTTGTAAAATGGTTTTTAATTATCGTATTTTTAATGGCTGCAGTTGATATTTTGGGATTAACGCAAGTAACATTGTTCTTGCAGAGTATTTTGTACTATATTCCAAGCGTAGTAGTGGCGGCAATTGTTTTATTGGCAGCAGCGATTATTGCTAAGTTTATGTATAAATTGGTTAAGGCAAGCGCTGATGCTGCGGGATTACATTCTGCATCGGCGATTGCTGGAATAGTAAAGTGGGCAATTTTGATTTTCGGTTTTGTAATTGCCTTAACGCAATTGGGGATTGCCACAACTTTAATCCAAACAATTGTCATGGGAATTATTGCCATGATTGCAGTTGCTGGTGGTTTGGCGTTTGGATTGGGTGGTAAAGATATGGCATCCAAAATTCTTGATAAAATAAAAGACGATTTAACTGAAAAATAATCTAATTGTAGCGGATATTAATGGGCCAGAAACGGAAGTTTCTGGCCCATTTGATTTACCACTTGACACGCTAATTTTTTTTGACTAAACTAACAACATAAAGAAATATGAGAAAAAACCAAAAACAATTTATGAAAACAAGCGGTTGATAAAACCTGGTATTTTCATACCTCGGATTACTCAGACCGCTAAAAAGCGGTTTTTTTTAAATCATAAAAATGGACGACCTTGACAATAGAATATGTTTCGACATCAAGTAAAAATAAAAGAGCATTTAATCGAGTAAAAAAACGTAAGTTAAATTATAAAGTAGTAGTATCTAAAAATTGCCAGCTAAATTAAGCAGGTTAATTAAGGGTATATGGTGGATGCCTTGACACTAGAAGGCGACGAAGGACGTGGCGTAACTGCGATAAGTCTCGGGGAGGTGTGTAGCAGCCTGTGATCCGGGAATTTCCGAATGAGGAAACTCAATATGATGATAAATCATATTAACTCCGACTTCGTGTTGGAGTAGCGAACTCGGCGAAGTAAAACATTTCAGTAGCCGGAGGAACAGAGAAAAATTTTTATTCCCCAAGTAGTGGCGAGCGAAAAGGGAAAAGCCCAAACCCCTTGTGCTTCGCACAAGGAAATTCTAAATAAAAAGCACTAAATTCTAAATAATTAGGATTTAGGATTTAGAAATTAGGATTTTCTCGCGCGAAGCGTGAGCGGGGGTAGTAAGATAATAACGTGAAGGAAACTTCAAAAAGTAAATATCAAACTAAGACTTCCTTAGTTGAATTCCGATGGAAATCGGAAACCATAGAAGGTGATAGTCCTGTAAGCAAAAAGGGTCTTATACTTTTAGTCATTAATCTTGAGTACCGCGAGAACATATAATCTCGCGGGAAACATCCTTAACTATATAGGAAAGGCTAAATACTTCTAGTGATCGATAGTGAACTAGTACCGTGAGGGAAAGGTGAAAAGTAGCCCGACAAGGGCGATGAAATAGTACCTGAAATCATATACTTACAAAGAGTCGGAGTCCCGATTTATCGGGATGACGGCGTGCTTTTTGCAGAACGAACCAACGAGTTTATCGTATGTTGTTGTCTAAGTCCGCATAGGACGGAGGCACAGGGAAACCGAGTGTTAATAGCGCGAAATAAAAACAATATGCGTAAGACCCGAAGCCAGATGAGCTACCCATGGCCAGGATGAACTCCGATGAAAATCGGAGGGAGGTCCGGACCCACCAGCCGTGCAATACTGGGGGATGAGTTGTGGGTTGGAGTGAAAAGCTAATCGAATCTGGTAATAGCTGGTTCTCCTCGAAATATGTTTAGGCATAGCCTCTTGTATTTCTTCTTAGGGGTAGAGCACTAAATGGGTTGAGATGGCGCAAGCCTACTCACTCAATTAAACTCCGAATACTAAGCAAGATAACAAGGGAGTAAGACTGTGGGGGCTAAGCTCCATGGTCAAAAGGGAAATAGCCCAGACCGCCATCTAAGGTCCCAAAACTAAATTAAGTGGTAAAAGAAGTGTTTTGTCTTTGACAGATGGGATGTTGGCTCAGAAGTAGCCATCATTTAAAGAGTGTGTAACAACTCACCATTCTATCCCTTTATTGGGATATGACGAGACGCGCTGAAAATGTAACGGGGCTCAAATTTAGTACCGAAGATGCGGGAACGTTAGAAATTTATTTCTTTACGTTCGGTAGAGGAGCATTTTTCCAACAGTGAAGCTGACTCGTGAGGGTTGGTGGAGTTGGAAGAAGAGAGAATGTTGGTATGAGTAACCACAAGTCCGATGAGAAATCGGACCACCGAAAGCCTCAGGTTTCCTTGGCAATGTAAATCAGCCAAGGGTTAGGCGGATCTAAGACAATCCCGAAAGGGGTAGTCGATGTTCAGTCGGTTAATATTCCGACCCTTCTATATTTTTCTATGGAGCGACGGGACTTAGTAGTTAAAGCAGATTATTGGATTTCTGTTTGTATGTTAAGAAGCCAAGCTAGGTAAATCCGGCTTGGGTCACTTCAAGACACGCAGGAAGTTTCGGTTTCGACCGGAATAACTTTAATGAGCAAGTCCTCAAGAAAAACTTCTATGGTTAGAAATATAGAATCCGTACCGTAAACTGACACAGGTGGGCGAGGCGAGAAGCCTAAGGTGAACGGGTTAACCTTCGTTAAGGAACTCGGCAAAACAACGGCCGTAAGTTCGCAATAAGGCCTTCCCGACGCAAGTCGGGACGCAGCTAAAGATTCCTAGCGACTGTTTACTAAAAACACAGGTCCCTGCTAACTCGCAAGAGGATGTATAGGGGCTGACACTTGACCAGTGCTGGAAGGTTAATAGTGGGGGTGTATGCCGCAAGGTGTATGCTCACTGCTTGAAGCCCCAGTGAACGTCGGCGATAACTATAATCGTCCTAAGGTACCGAAATTCCTTGGCATGTAAGTTATGTCCTGCAGGAAAAGTGTAACGACTGGGAAACTGTCTCAACGAAGAGCCCGGTGAAAATGCAATGTCAGTGAAGATGCTGACTACCCGCGACAAGACGAAAAGACCCCAGGAGCTTTACTATATCTTGGTATTGTTTTAACGATTTTGATGCGTAGCGTAGATGGTAGGATTTGAAGTCTCGATTTTGGTTGGGATGGATCCGTCAATGAAACACCATTCTTTAAAATTGTTAAAACTAACCCCTCTTAATAGAGAGGGACAGTGCCAGGTGGGTAGTTTTGGTGGGGCGCTAGCCTCCTAAAAGGTAACGGAGGCGTTTAAAGGTTGACTAGCTCCGGATGGAAATCGGAGTGATAGTGTAAGAGCATAAGTCAGCTTTACTGCGAGACTGACAGGTCAAGCAGTTGCGAAAGCAGAATCTAGTGAACCGACCCTGGTTAATAGAATCGGGGGAGATTATCGGATAAAAGCTACCCTGGGGATAACAGGCTGGTAGGCGCTGAGAGTCCATATCGACGCGTCTGTTCGGCACCTCGATGTCGGCTCATCTCATCCTGGGGCTGGAGAAGGTCCCAAGGGTTTGGCTGTTCGCCAATTAAAGAGGTACGTGAGCTGGGTTTAAACCGTCAACTAAACTTGTTGCTGTTAACAAGTTTGGCGGCTTCTGGTAGTAATACCAGAGTGTGAAATCGACTCATATCGGTGAAGTCCTATTAATATATTGACACTCAACCTGTCATATGATAGGATAATACCGAGGGAAGCTGTAAATTTTCTTTATGAGTAGAAATAATAAAAATTGGTCTTATTTGGCAGGATTTTTAGATGGAGACGGAAGTATCTATGTAAGAATTAAACCAAATAAATCTTATCGTTTCGGATATCAAATTGCTCCGACTGTTGCCTTTTTCCAATCTCAAAAAGAAGAAGAAAAATTAAAACTTCTTCAAAAAGATTTTGAAATTGGTTATTTAAGAAAAAGAAATGATGGTATTGTGGAATGGATTATTGGGGACGAAAAAGGGATTAAAACAATAATTCAAAATACAATTTCATTTTTGCGACTTAAAAGTAAACAGGCAAAATTAATGTTGGAAATATTGAAAATGAAATCAGAAATAAAAGATAAAAAAGATTTTATTATTTTGGCAGAAAAAATAGAATTGTTTAGAACTCTAAATTATTCTAAAAAAAGAAAAAAGAGAATTTATTAGCCCCGTAGAGACTTGGTTCGACTTCGGTCGACCAGAGTTTAACAGAAATGTTAGGCTAAAACGTCGATCTTCCTAAGTCGTAGGAAGGTGGTATAGTCCATACACTTAGTAATAAGTGATTAATCACGTCAAACGTGATGAATATGCGTGAGACAGGTTGGACTCCTATCTGTCGTGGGCGTTGATACTTGAGAGACTTTGTCCCTAGTACGAGAGGACCGGGATGAACAAACCTCTGGTGTACCAGCTGTTCTGCCAAGAGCACTGCTGGGTAGCTAAGTTTGGCAAAGATAAACGCTGAAAGCATCTAAGCGTGAAACTTTTCTCAAGATAAGGTATCGTAGATTCCTCGGAGACTACGAGGTTGATAGGCTTCAGGTGTAAGTGCCGAGAGGCATTAAGCCGAGAAGTACTAATAAATCATTTGCCTGTTTAATTAGGCTGGCAATTTTTGGAAATTACGCTTTATAAATAATTGTGATTATTGTAAGAGGGTTATACTTGGAGTGCTCCACCTGATCCCATTTCGAACTCAGAAGTGAAATCTCTTAAGGCCAATGGTAGCAGAATTATCTGCAAGAGTAGGTGACCCTCCTACAATAATCACAATTAATAAAAATATCCCGTACAGCGGGATGTTTTTATTTTTGCAAAAATTTGATATACTATAATTAATGAATAAATATGTTAAAAAACAATTTATAATCGGATTTATATATTTGATAATTATTGCAATTATTATTTTTGGAATTTATTGTCTTGTTTCCAGACCAAGCGGGCCGACTTGTAGCGATGGGATTAAAAATCAGAACGAAGATGATATTGATTGCGGAGGACCATGCAAAAAATGCGAAAATATTGAAGAAATAAAAATTCTTGATAAGGAATTTATACAAACCGTTGCCAATAGTTATGATTTAGTTGCGCGTATAAAAAATCCGAATATTTATTTAGGCGGGGAAATTATAAATTACAAATTCAGTTTATATGACGAAAGCAACCAATTAATTGGCGTAAGAACGGGCAAAACATATATTTTAGCACAAGAAACAAAATATATTATTGAAACCAGAGTCGGTTCGGATAAAATTGTTTTCAAAATAGATTTTGAAATAACAAATATTGTTTGGAAAAAAATAAACGAAATCAATGATTTAGAAGTTAGAATTAAAAATACTGAATACCAAAAATTTGAGAATAGTAGTAAATTGGTCGGAGTAGTTGAGAATAAAACCAGTTATAATTTGGATATCATAGAAATTGCCGGAATTTTATTTGATGAAAACGAAAAAATAATCGCCGTTTCTAAAACCTCTATGAACACCGTTTTAATGAATGAAAGCAGAGGATTTGAAATGACTTGGCCGTATATTATTTCTGAATTTAAATCTTTTGACACTCGCGCTTATACGGATATTTTTTCTATTAAATAATTATGTTTTTGTATTTTTTTAAAAAACTGGATTGGGTGCTGACAATCAGTGTGTTGCTTTTGATGATTATCGGATTAATGTCAATTTTCAGCACCTCGTTTTATCATGAGAAAAGTTATTTTTATAAGCAGGCAATTTTTATAGTTGTCGGTTTTTTTTTAATGCTGATTTTTGCGTTTATTGATTACAGGATTTTTAGAAATCATCCTACACTGCTTTTAATATTATATTTTATTTCCGTTTTTCTTTTGGTGATTGTTTTGTTTTTGAGTAAATCAAGAGGCGCTGCCAGTTGGCTTAATTTAGGATTTTTTAATGTTGAGCCGGTGGAAATTGCTAAATTGGCAATGGTTTTGATTTTCGCCCAGTATTTCTCTATAAGGCACATTGAATTATATCGGTTAAAACATATTATTATTTCCGGGATTTATACTGTTTTGGTCGTGGGGTTAGTTTTTCTTCAGCCGGATTTGGGCTCGGCCTTAGTTTTAATTTTTCTTTGGATCGGAGTAATGATAATTGCTGGAATTAAATTAAAACAACTTTTGCTTTTATTATTAATCGGTGTAATTTTATTCAGTATTGCATGGCTAATAATTTTAAAACCATACCAAAAAGACAGAATTACTGGTTTTATTAATCCCTATTTAGATCCTCGGGGAAGTGGGTATCATCGTATTCAATCAATGATTGCAATTGGTTCGGGCGGGTTTTTGGGCAGGGGACTGGGGCATGGTCCACAGTCACAGTTGAATTTTCTCCCCGAACAGCATACTGATTTTATTTTTGCTTCAATTGGTGAGGAATGGGGATTTGTCGGGTTGATAATTATTTTTATTTTATACTTTCTTTTATTCTCCAGAATTATTAAAATTGCAATTAGGGCAGAAAATAATTTTGCAAGATTATTTTGTGTGGGAAGTGTAATTGTTTTTATATTTCATGTTTTTGTTAATATTGGAATGAATTTAGGGATTTTGCCAATTACGGGCATTCCTTTATCTTTTCTTTCTTATGGAGGAAGCAATCTCTTGATTAATTTTATAATGCTTGGTATAATTCAAAGCATCGCAATCAGGGAAAAATAAAGGAGGACAGTAGAATGCCGATTGTTCTTGTGGTTGTGGCAATTGCCGTCAGCGTTCTGGCGGCATTTATTTACGGCAAAGGAATTTTAAAAGAAAAAAGCCATCCCAGTTGGATTACATGGCTTCTTCTCGCGCTGATCGCCATTCTTAATGCCACAAGTTATCAGGTATTAAGCGATGGCGGAATTGTGGCATTGCTCCCTAAGGTTAATTCTACAAATACTGTTTTGACCTTTTTATTCATCATGTATGGCTATAGAAGACTAAGAAAGACATTAGAATTTCCCGACAGAATAGATATTGTTATTTTGGTTGCCGTCATATTGGTTATTCTGATTGTGGCAGTATGGAAAGATTTCGAAATTGCTGCTGGTGCCAATGTTACCATTCAGATTTGCGCCGTAGTAGCTTTTGTTCCAACCCTCCGAAAACTACATAACGAGAATCCCTTGCCATGGTTTTTGTGGTCAATAGGATTTTTTTTGAACTCAATAATTTTCTTATTGGATTGGCAGGGAACAATTTTTGCCTTGGTTTATCCTGTTGGTGGAATTATTAGCAACTTTGTTATTGGTGTTCTTGCTATGCGTAAATGCAAAGCCCGAGGAATCAAATAAATGATTCGGCGGGCTTTTTTTATTCCGACTTCGCGCCGGAGTTGACAAAAATTACAGTTTTGTTAATCTGTTACCAGGGAAGCTCGTGCTTATTAAATTTATTTAGAGGATTATTTTTATGCCACAACTTATTTTTAAAATCCAACCCGCCTCGACTCGCGGAGGCGAGCCGACGCGAGGCAGGAAAGCAAGGAAGAAAGGGCACTCTGGAATTGAGATGATTGTTAAAAATAGAGCGAAAACATACAGTCAAACCACCGATAATACTGATAAATTATTGTTAACACTTGACAGGGTTTTAAAATCTGCTAAACTTAAAATAGAACAAGTTAAGAATATTAAGATTATAAGTCACAAAGAAGCTGGGCTCACATCACAAAGAATTGTGAGGGCCATAAAACAAGCACTTGACTTCTAAAAGATTTAGTTAGCGAAAGAAATAAAGCTGTAGAAGCCCTGTTTTAGGGTCAGTTTCTATATCTTTTCGTATTTTTAAAACTTATTTATTGCGAATTTAGAACGTAGTTTAATCGGGTAAAAGGCCTGTTATCATGATTAAATATTTTTCAAACTATCCCAAAAAATTATATCCTCTTCCAAATTTAGTTGAGCTTCAACTTAACAGTTATAAATTATTTTTAGAAAAAGGATTAAGAGAACTTTTTGATGAAATATCTCCTATCGTTGATTATGGCGGTAAGGACATTTCTTTGTATTTTACAGACTATTATTTGGATGAACCAAAGTGTGACGAGATTAAGGCCAAGAAAAATAGTTTATCATACGAAGCGCCGTTAAAAGTAAAATTAAAATTAGTAAATAAAAAAGCGAACGAGACAAAGGAACAGGAGATTTTTCTTACTGATTTTCCTTTGATTACTCCCCGCGGAACATTTATTGTCAACGGAGTGGAAAGAGTAGTTATTTCCCAGTTGATAAGGTCCGCGGGTGTTTTTTTTAAGACAGGATATGTTAAAGGAAGAAAACTTCATGGCGCGAAAATTATTCCTAACCGAGGCGCATGGCTTGAATTTGACACAGAACTCAATAATACAATTGTGGTGCGAATTGACCGCAAAAGAAAAATTCCCGCAACTTCATTATTAAGAATTTTCGGCATGGAAACAGACGAACAGATTTTAAAAGAATTTAAAGACATTGATAATGACCCAGAAATACAATACATCAAAGAAACTCTTGCTAGGGACGTTGCAAAATCATCTGACGATGCTTGGATTGAAATTTATAAAAGAATCAGACCGGGAGATTTAGCTGCGATTGATAATGCCAAGCAATTAATTGAAAACATGTTTAAGAATTTTGACAGGTATGACTTGTCAGAAGTAGGAAGATATAAATTAAATCACAGAATGGGAATTAAAACCCCGCTTGATCCAGAGCATAGAATTTTAAGGAAAGAAGACGTTGTAATGACAATAAAAGAAATTATTCGATTAAATAATAATCCCGATTTAGTTGGAGACGATATTGACCATTTGGGGAATAGAAGAGTAAGGTCGTTAGGAGAATTATTGCAAAATAAATTTAGAGTAGGTATGGCGAGAATGATTAGAATTGTCAGGGATAGAATGAGCACCATGGATGCATATAATTTAGCGCCGGCGCAATTGATTAACGCTCGTCCCTTAATGGCAGCGGTAAAAGAATTTTTTACATCTTCACAATTGTCACAATTTATGAACCAGGTAAATCCATTATCAGAATTAGAGCATAAGCGCAGATTATCAGCAATGGGTCCAGGTGGTTTAACCAGAGAACGTGCTGGGTTTGAAGTTCGTGATGTTCATCCATCTCACTATGGCAGAATTTGTCCGATTGAAACTCCCGAGGGCCCGAATATTGGTTTAGTCGGGCATTTGGCGAGTTACGCAAAAATCAATGATTATGGTTTTGTAGAAACGCCGTATAGAAAAGTTGTAGATGGAAAAATTACAAATGAAGTTGTTTATATGGATGCCTCGGAAGAAGAAAAATACAATATTGCCCGCGCAGGAGTAAAATTGGATTCCAGTAATCATATTATAGAAAAAAGAGTGGAAGCAAGAATTCATGGCGAACCAGGAATCGTTGATAAAAAAGATGTTAATTATATAGATATTTCTCCTTACCAATGTATTTCTATTGCAACTGCATTAATTCCATTTGTTGAACACGATGATTCAAATCGTGCACTTATGGGTTCAAATATGCAGAGACAGGCGGTGCCTTTAGTTAGTCCGCAGGCACCTCTTGTGGGGACGGGAATTGAGGGAAAAGTAGCTATGGATTCAGGACAAGTTATGCTTGCTCCGAGCGACGGAGTAATTAAAGAAGCAGATGCTTCACGTATCGTTATTTCGTCAAAAGGGACAATAAAAAATTATCCATTAAATAATTATCTTAGGTCAAACGAATATACTTGTATTCATCAGAGACCGATTGTCATGCCCGGGCAGAAAGTTAAAAAAGGAGACGTTATTGCTGATAGCACCTCAACCCAAGAAGGTGAATTGGCTTTGGGGCAGAATTTATTGGTTGCATTCGTATCTTGGTCTGGTTCTAATTTTGAAGATGCAATCGTGCTTTCAGAAAAATTAGTTAAAGATGATAGGTTTAGTTCTGTGCATATTGAAGAATATATTTGTGATGTGCGCGATACAAAACTTGGGCCGGAAATTACTACACCCGACATTCCTAATGTTGGAGAAGATAGATTAAAAGATTTGGACGAAGAAGGTATTGTTAGAATTGGCGCAGAAATCGGACCAGATGATATTTTGGTTGGGAAAATATCCCCAAAAGGAGAAACGGATTTAACCGCAGAAGAAAGATTGTTGCGTGCAATTTTCGGTGATAAAGCACGAGATATTAAAGACACCTCATTAAGATTATCCCACGGCAAACGCGGAAGAGTCGTGGGAGTTAAAATTTTCTCTAGAGACAAGGGGGATAAATTGCAAACAGGAATTATTAAATCAATTAGAATTGAGGTTGCACAATTTAGAAAGGTTTCTATTGGTGATAAGCTTGCAGGAAGGCACGGAAATAAAGGCGTTATTTCTAAAATTCTTCCTGAGCAGGACATGCCGTATTTGTCAGACGGAACACCAGTAGACATTGTTTTAAATCCATTGGGTGTTGCCTCGCGTATGAACTTGGGCCAGATTTTGGAAACCCATTTGGGTTGGGCAGCAAAAAAATTAGGATATAGAACATACAGTCCACCGTTTTCGGGCGTAACTGAAGAAGAAATTAAGGCAGAGCTTAAAAAAGCAGGATTACCAGAAAATGGAAAGGTTGCTTTGTATGACGGAAGAACCGGAGAGCCATTTATAAATCAAGTTACGGTCGGGCAAATTTACATGATGAAATTAAATCATTTAGTTGAAGATAAAATTCATATGCGTTCAATCGGACCGTATTCATTAATTACTCAACAGCCATTAGGAGGAAAGGCGCAATTTGGAGGACAGAGATTCGGAGAAATGGAGGTATGGGCGCTAGAAGGATATGGAGCGGCGCATACACTTCAAGAAATGTTGACTATAAAATCAGATGATGTTATTGGACGTGCAAATGCCTATGATTCAATCATTAAAGGCAGACCAATTCAAGCACCTCATTTGCCGTCGTCGTTTAATGTCTTATTAAGCGAAATTAGGTCGTTGGGTTTTGCAATTAACACTGTAAATTCAGTAGAGGCTTTAAATAAAGAGAAAAAAAATAAGAAGTAATTTTTATGATGGATTTCGAAGAAAAAAAACCAGAAGAATTTGACGGACTTCAGATAAAAATCGCTGGACCTGAAGAAATTTTAGCTTGGTCTCATGGCGAAATTACTAAGCCCGAAACAATTAACTACAGAACACAAAGAGCGGAAAAAGACGGTTTATTCTGTGAGAAAATTTTTGGTCCAGAAAAAGACTGGGAATGTTATTGCGGAAAATACAGAAAAATTAGATATAAAGGAGTTATCTGTGATCGTTGTGGGGTTGAGGTTACCAGGTCAATTGTGCGAAGGGAAAGAATGGGTCATATTAAACTGGCTGTTCCCGTTTCACATATTTGGTTTTTAAGAGGAGTGCCTTCAAGAATCGGTTTAATTTTAGATATTTCTGTACAGAAACTAGAAAAAGTTGCCTATTTTGCCGCATACATTATTACCAAAGTTGACGAGAAGGCAAAAGAAAAAGCATTTAATGATATTGAACGTGAATATAAAGCAAAATTAAAAACAATCGAAGGTAGAGAAGCAAAAAAAGAATTAAAAATAGCAAGAGATAAAGCCAAAGACGAACTTTCAAAAATTAAAAAACTGGAAATTATTTCAGAATTAACATTCAGGTTTTTATCGCAAAAATACAGTGAAGTGTTTACGGCTGGAATTGGCGCAGAAGCATTAAAAGATATTTGTCGAGACATTGATTTAGAAAAAATAGCAAAAGAAATTGAAGAACAATTGCTCCATGTTGAATCAATTCAGAAAAGAAAAATTATGCAGAGATTGAGACTGGTTAGAGGATTTCAGAAAGCCGGAATTAAACCTGAATGGATGTTTTTGACTAATTTACCAGTTATGCCCGCTGATTTAAGACCAATGGTGCAGTTGGACGGAGGAAGATATGCAACTTCTGATGTTAATGATTTATACCGCAGAGTTATAAATAGAAACAATCGTTTGAGAAAATTATTAGAATTAAATGCGCCGGAGGTTATCTGTAGAAACGAAAAAAGAATGCTTCAGGAAGCAGTTGACGCTTTAATTGATAATTCTGCACGACGCGGACAAAAAGCAGTTATGGCTGCAACCGGACAGAAGAGGCAATTAAAATCTTTGGCCGACCAATTAAAAGGAAAACAAGGAAGGTTTAGGCAAAATTTACTTGGAAAAAGAGTTGATTATTCTGGACGTTCAGTTATTGTTGTTGGTCCGGAATTAAAACTTCACCAATGCGGAATCCCCAAAACAATGGCTCTGGAATTATTTAAACCGTTCATCATCAATAAATTAATTGAAAGAGAAATAGTATTTAATATCAGGGGAGCAAGAAGATTGATTGAGGAGGGGGTTGAAGAGGTGTGGGCGATTCTTGAAGAGGTTACGGAGAGATATCATGTATTATTAAACCGTGCGCCAACCCTTCACCGTTTAGGTGTTCAGGCGTTCAAACCGATTTTAGTTGAAGGCCTAGCAATTCAATTGCATCCAATGTGCTGTAAGGCATTTAATGCTGACTTTGATGGAGACCAAATGGCAGTCCATTTGCCGTTATCAGAAACAGCGCAAAGAGAAAGTCGCGAAATTATGCTTTCGGCAGTAAACTTATTTAAGCCAGCAACTGGCGATCCGATAATTGCTCCAAGCCTAGATATTACTTTGGGTTGTTATTTTATGACCAAGATTGTTTCAGGTTTGCGCGGAGAAGGCAAAGTATTTTGTTCTGAAGAAGAAGCAATTTTGGCGTACCAACTTGATGTTATTGATTTAAAAGCAGCAATTAAAGTTAGGATTAATAATGAAATTCTTGATACTTGTGCGGGAAGAGTTATTTTCAATACAGTTATTCCAAAAGAAATAGGATTCATTAATCGGGATATGACTCAAAAAGAATTAAAAGGCATTTCCGAAGAAATAATTCAAACTTTTGGGACAGAAAAAGCTCCGGAAATTTTAGACAAGATAAAATCATTAGGATTTAAATATGCCACAAAATCTGGAATTAGTTGGGGGATGGATGACATTAGTGTCCCCAAGGAAAAACCTAAAATTATTGAAGCAGCAATGAAAGAAGTTGAGCAAATTAGAAAACAATACGACGAGGGTCTTTTAACCAGAGCAGAACGAAGGTCAAAAATTATTGAAATCTGGTCCAGGGTTAAAAATCAAATTTCAACATTGGTACCAAAGGCACTAGATCCTAATGGTTCAATTTTTACAATTTTTAATTCTGGAGCGCGTGGTTCATGGGGTCAGGCAGTGCAGATGGGGGGTATGAAGGGTCTTGTGGTTAATCCTGCGTCAGAAACCTTGGAATTACCGGTTATTAGTTGTTTTAAAGAAGGATTTAATGTTTTGGAATACTTTATTTCTACTCACGGAGGGAGAAAAGGCTTGGCTGACACTGCGCTGAAAACCGCTAGCGCTGGCTATTTGACCAGACGCTTGGTTGATGTTGCGCAAGACGTAATTATTAAACATGAAGATTGTGGAGACAAAGAAGGGATTATTATTTATAAAAAAGATTTGGAAGATTTAGGAATTTCTTTTGCGTCGCAGATAACCGGAAGGGTGATTTTAGAAGAAGTAAGCGTTAAGGGAAAAGTAATTGCTAAAAATCATGAATTAATAAACAAGAAAAAAGCCAAAGAAATTGAAGCAACGGGCATTGATAAATTAAGGGTAAGATCAGTTATTTCTTGCAAAGCAAAATTTGGAGTGTGTCAGCAATGTTATGGTTTTGATTTAGGCAGGAATAGATTAGTTGAACAGGGAGAAGCAGTAGGAATTGTTACCGCGCAGGCAATTGGTGAGCCGGGGACACAGTTGACCTTAAGAACCTTTCATACCGGAGGGGTTGCTGGAGGCGCTGATATTACTCAGGGATTGCCTCGTGTTGAAGAATTGTTTGAAGCAAGAATTCCCAAGGGAAAAGCATCTTTATCAGAATTAAATGGAAAAATTACAGACATTAAAGATAATAAAGGTTCAAAAATTATTACTGTTGAAGGTTGGCAGGAATTAAAAAACAAAAAACGCAAGAAAGTTTCTAAAGAATATATTGTCCCTCCGCAAACAGGTATTTGGGTACAGAAAGACGATGAAGTAAAACAGGGACAGCAACTTTGGGAAGGCTCAGCTGATTTAAAAGAATTATTTAAACTCGCAGGGCAAGAAGCATTGCAAAGATACATTATTAAAGAAATTCAGGGTATTTATAGTACACAAGGAGAAGGGTTAAACAATAAACATATTGAGGTTATTGTTCACCAAATGTTATCGCGAGTAAGAATAAAAGATCCGGGAGAAACTAATCTTCTTGCTGGTGCGGTTGTTGAAAAAGATATTTTCTTCAATGCCAATGATATTGCTAAAAAAAATGGCAAGAAGCCGGCAACCGCAGTGCAAATTTTAATGGGTATTACCAAGGTTGCGCTAAGCACAGAAAGTTTTTTATCGTCAGCATCGTTTCAAGAAACGGTAAGAATTTTAATTAAAGCAGCGTCAGAGGGAAGAACCGACCATTTGCGCGGATTAAAAGAGAATGTTATTTTAGGAAAATTAATTCCCGCAGGAACTGGTTACCGTGAAATGAAAGAAATTCAAAAGATAGAGGAAGAATTAGAAAGGAAAAAATAAAAAGAGAAAGGAGCGTAAAATGAACCTTAAAAATGCGTGGGATGAAATTCAGATTTGGTTGGGAATGATTAATAAAACGTCCCGTAATTGGCGATTGGTGATTAAAGAAGCTGAAAAATTCAAAAACGAATTTGGGCAAAAAGAAAAAATTGATTATTGGGTTGTATTTACCCAAAAAACCAAAAACGGAATTAAGTTACATGATTTTATGGAAAAATATAAGGCACTCGAAAAAAAGAAACAGGAACTCGCTGCGATGCAAAAAAGTTCTATTGAGATGCCGAACATGATTGCACAAACGATAATAGAAATTAAGATTCTCACCGAAAACCTTGAGCATATCTGATGTGTGCCCTCTCACGAACGGCAAAGGAAAGTTCTTTGCCGTTTTTTTATTTACTTTTTATTTTGTGATATAATTAAAACATGGCGAAAAAAAAGAAGAAAAATTCTAAGCCTGAAAAGCAGGAAAAGAAAAAGTATTTGAATATTAATGACGAAACAAAACACGGCGTAATAGTAGTTTTATTATTTGCCTTAGCGATTATTTTTGTTCTAAGTTTTCAATCAGCAAGTGGGGTATTGGGAAAATACTTATTAGATGCTTCCAGATTTTTATTCGGCAAATGTTTATGGCTTGTTCCTTTAGCCTTTATTGCCGGAGGAATTGCGATTTTAAAAGAAATTCATAAAAATGTTTATCTTTCCACTGTGTTGGGATTATTTTTATTTTTGTTATGTTTTTTGGCAATTGTAGAAACATTTTCCTCTATTGATATACAAAATTCTGGATGGTTGGGGTATTTATTTTCTTGGCCGTTTTTAAATTTTATTGGCAAGTGGGCGAGTTTGGTTGTGTTTATTGCTGGATTAATTATTTCTGTGTTGGTTGCGTTTAATATTTCGCTCAAAAAAACGCCCAAAGAAAAAGAGCAAAAGGAAGAAGAAATTACGATTGAAAAACTTTCTAAGGAAATCAAGGGAGTCGGCTTCGATCAGCCGGAAAAGAAGGTTGCAAATTTAGTTAAAGGAATATTTTCTAAGACGAAAATTAAAGATAGAGAAGAAGATGTAATTGACGACGAAGATAAAATTAAAGAGCAAGGCAAAAAAGACAAGGATAGGTTACTTGCCACAACAGACATTGATGTCAAAGATTATACATTCCCGCCAATTGATTTATTAGAAGAAGATAAAGGCCATCCGACTAGCGGAGACATTAAACAAAATCAATTAATTATCCAAAAAACTTTAGAAAATTTTGGTATTCTCGTAGAAATGGCAGAGGTAAATGTTGGCCCAACCGTTACGCAATATACTTTTAGGCCTGCGGGCGGAGTTAAGCTTTCCAAAATTACAACCCTGCATCGTGATATATCTTTAGCATTAGCAGCGCATCCGATTAGAATTGAAGCCCCAATTCCTGGAAGATCATTAGTTGGTATCGAAATTCCAAATAAAGTAGCGACTTTTGTTAGATTAAGAAATATGCTCGAAGAATACGAGAGAAAAAACGGACATCATTTAAATCTTGCACTGGGCCGTGATGTTACTGGCGCTTCGGTTTGGACCAATTTGATGAAAATGCCACATATGTTGATTGCTGGTGCGACAGGAACCGGAAAAAGCGTTTGTATTAATTCCGTAATTACCAGTTTGCTTTATCAAAAAGCGCCATGGGAATTAAAATTTATTTTAATTGATCCTAAGCGCGTGGAGCTTCCTTTGTATAATGGCATTCCGCATTTGCTGACTCCGGTTATTGTTGATGTACAAAAAACTGTTAATGCGTTTAAATGGGCGATTAAAGAAATGGAAGAAAGATACAAACTTTTAGCAAGTATTGGTTCAAGGGATTTGGCTTCGTATAATGAAAAAATGTTAAAAAAATCGCCTAAAGAAATTTTGCCGTTTATTGTAATTGTTGTTGACGAATTGGCAGACATTATGATGGCTTATGGCAAAGAAGTTGAGAGTTTAATTGTGCGCTTAGCACAAATGTCGCGCGCAGTTGGTATCCACCTAGTATTATCAACACAAAGACCGTCAGTTGAGGTTATTACTGGCCTGATTAAGGCAAATATTACATCTAGAATTGCTTTCCAAGTTGCACAAATGGTTGATTCGCGTACCATTCTTGATATGTCAGGAGCGGAGAAGTTATTGGGAAATGGAGACATGTTGTTTGTTGCTGGAGATGCTGGAAAACCTCGTAGAATTCAAGGGGTTTTTGTATCTGAAAAAGAAGTTCAGCGCGTTGTTAAATTTTTAAAGAAAGAGGCAGGGGAAATTGAATACGAAGAAGAAATTACTAAATCGCCGGAAGACGAAAGAGTATTCGGAACAGGAGGAAGTGGGAGCGCTTCATCGTTAAATGATCCTTTGCTGGAAGAGGCAAAAGACTTAGTAATTAAAACTGGCAAAGCATCTGCTTCGTATTTACAAAGAATGTTTAGAATTGGTTATGCACGCGCAGCAAGCTTATTAGACATGTTAGAAATGCAAGGAATGGTTGGTCCGGCAGAAGGCGCAAAACCAAGAGAAGTTTTGTCTTTATCAAAAAATGAACCATTAAGCGACCTGGACGAAACAGTTAAAGAAAATATAGACGAAGAGGAAAAAGAGGAGATAGAAGAAGAAATCGAGGAAGAAAAAGAACAAGCGGAAGAAGATGAATTTTAAGTATGAAAAAAACAAGAATTGAGATAAAGGATAAGCCATTAATGTCGATAAAAAAAACAAGAACATTAATGGTTACACCCAAAAAGATTGCGTTGATTATTTTTATTATCTTTTTGGTGTTAGTGCTGGGATATTTTTATCGGGAAATTTGTTTTCTAATAAAACCGCCGAAATTGGAAATAATTCAGCCACCAACAGATATTTCTACCAACCAAAACATAATTGAAATTATCGGAAAAACCGAATTAACTGCAAGTTTAACAATTAATGGTTATAATATTTATATTGACAAAGATGGAAATTTTAAACAAGAAATTAATTTAATTGAAGGATTAAATACAATTGAAATTCAGTCCAAAAATCGTTTTAATAAAGTTAATACAATAATAAGAAGAATAATTTATGAAAAAAGCTATAACTAAAATAGACAATAAGGAAAAAATTTTAGAGAACACTGTTGATGAAATTAAACAAAAATTTGGCGAAGGATCAATTATGAAATTAGGAGAAGTTAAAAAGGTTGATGTAGACGTGATTCCCACCGGTTCGCCATCTTTGGATTTAGCGTTGGGGGTTGGAGGAATGCCGAGGGGCAGAATTATTGAAATTTTTGGTGCCGAAAGTTCGGGTAAAACCACTTTGGCCCTGCATATGGTCGCTGAGGCGCAAAAAAAGGGCGGTATGGCGGCTTTTGTAGACGCAGAGCATGCTTTGGACCCTGAATACGCAAAGCGTATTGGGGTGAAGATTGACGACCTTTTAATTTCTCAGCCAGATTCAGGAGAACAGGCCCTACAGATTGTTGAATCATTGGTTAAATCGGGAACAGTTGACGTGGTAATTGTTGATTCGGTTGCTGCCCTAACTCCGCAAGCAGAAATTGAGGGCGAGATAGGGGATCAATTTATTGGGCTTCAGGCAAGATTAATGTCTCAGGCAATGAGAAAATTAAATTCCATAATTGCCAAAACAAATTGTATTGTTGTTTTTATAAATCAAATTAGAATGAAAATTGGAATGATGTTTGGAAATCCAGAAACAACCCCAGGAGGCAAGGCATTGAAATTTTATTCATCAGTAAGGGTTGAGCTAAAAAGAATTGCACAAATTAAAAAAGGCGAAGAATCAATTGGAAATCGTGTTAAAGCAAAGGTTGTGAAAAATAAAGTTGCTGCACCATTTCAGTCAGCAGAGTTTGATATTATGTTTAATGCGGGAATTTCTTATGAGGGTGATTTAGTCAATGCAGGATTGAAGTGGGGGATTATAAAGAAAAACGCTTCCACATTATCATATGAAGATGAAAAATTAGGCGTAGGCACAGAAAAAGCAAAAGAATTTTTACGTCAAAATAAGCCTATTGCCAAAAAACTTTTATTTGAAATTCAAAAAGCCGCTAAACCAGAATATTAATTTTAAAAAGGAGGGGAAATTGAATCAAGACGATAAAAAAGAGAGCAAGCTCATTAAGGAAATAAAGAGATTTAAAAAAAGGATTCGCAAAGATCCTAAAAGGGCAAATAAGTTTTTGGTCCAAGCGGGGATCATAGACAAAAAGGGACATTTGCGCAGTCCTTATCGTGATTGACTCAAAAAGGGGCAGGTCCAACGGACCCGTCCCTTTTATTATTGATAAAATTTTGTTCCCCTTGACCCTTCTAGATTAGTCCCATTGTTCTTGCGCGCTTGATGGATTTAGAAATTTTTCTTTGGTGCGTGGCGCAATTGCCAGTATAACGAGGTGACTTTATTTTTTTTAATGGATCTAAATATCGTGACAATGTGTCAATGTCTTTATAATCTATTTCGTTAATATTGTTTTTACAAAAATAACAATCTCTCTTCATTTTTTTAGGATTTAGAATAATTAGGCTAATTAGAAATTTTAAAACGGGATATCTTCCGATTTTATTTCATCGACCGGGACATCTTCTTCAATTTGTATTTCTTCTAATTGTTCAACTGGGGCATTTGCTTCTTGTGCGTCTTTTGGAGTATTCTGTCCACTTGTTTTCGGTCCCATTTGCATTTTTTCAGTAATGATTTCGGTTCTGTATTTTGTGCCTCCGCTTTGGTCTTGCCAGCTTCGAGTCTGAATTCTACCCTCGATCATAACCATGGTGCCCTTTTTCAAATATTGATTACAGATTTCAGCCAATTTTCCAAAAGCAACAATATTATGGAATTCTACTTGCTGTTTTTTTTCTCTAGTATTGGAATCAAACCAAACACGATTAGTTGCTAATCCAAAATTAGAAACTGTTTGTCCGCTTGGTAATGTTCTTGACTCTGGGTCTCTAGTTAAATTTCCGATTAAAAAAACTTTATTCAAATTCATATAAATAGGTAATTGATTATAAGCCGACTAATTCGTCCAACTTTTTATCAATTTCCTCTAAATTAAATTTCTCGTCCTTGCTCTCTGGGGCCTTAGCAAAAAAGGGTTTACCGTCCAATAACTTGCTCTTTTCTTCAATCCCTTCTTTTCTAATTCTCGGTTTCCTTGGCATTTTTGGTTTTTCTGTGTTGGGAGTAGCGGTATCTTCTTCCATTGCGGTTATTAAATATCTTAAAACAAGTTTATTTGTTTTTAGTTCGGTTAAAAATTCATTAATGTTACTGGACTCAAAAACAAGATGACTAATAATATATATTGCTTGGCCCTGTTTATTAATAGGATAGGCAAGCTCTTTTTTAACTGGTTCCATAAAATGTTTAATTTGTCCATTGTGATTAACCGCAATTTTTTCTAAATTTTGTTTAAAATTTTCCAAATCAACACCTTCTAAATGAGGCTCTAAAATACAGGTTAATTCATATTGTTTTTGCCCGTTTTCCATCGTATATTCATCTTAGCAAAAATATAATAAAAGTCAAATAGTTTTATGGTATAATGAAAATATGGACAGTTTGGATAAAATTTTCAGAGCGTATGATGTGAGGGGGATTTATCCTGGGGAAATCAATGAAGAAATGGCATATAAAATCGCTAAAGTTAGCGCCAAGATTTTAGCAGCTTCCAAAAATAAAAAATTGGTTGTAGCACGAGATAATCGACCATCATCGGAAAAATTGTTCGAGGCGGTTATAAAAGGAATAAATGATTTTGGCGTTAATGTCATAAATATTGGATTGTCAGCAACCCCAGTTTTTTATTTTGCAGTAAACGAATTTAATGCGGACGGAGGAATTATGGTGACCGCTTCACATAACTCGGAAAATTATAATGGTTTTAAAATTGTAAAAGAAAAAGCAACGCCAATTGGTAGTAAGGGGCTTAAAAAAATTAAAAAACTTTTTAAAAGGCAAATTTCTGATTCCAAAGAAAAAGGGAAAATAGAAATAAAAGAAATTACGAAAGATTACATTAAATCAATTTTAAAATTAGGAAAAAAGAATTTTAATCCATCTGATTTAACCAACTTTTCTTCAAGATTAAATTTTACTGTTGATTTTGATAATGACAAAGATAGAATATTTTTTATTGACGAAAACAATAGAAAAATTGATCCGGATTTAATTTCTGCAATTTTAATCCATTATTGTTTTAAAAACGCAGGAAAAATTCTTTATACTGTCGCCAATAGCAGAATTGTCAGAGAAGAAGCAATAAATAGTGGAAATAAGACGATATTATCCAAAATAGGGCATTCGTTTATAAAAGAAAAAATGGCAAAAAAGAATATTGTTTTTGGATGTGAAGCTTCGGGCCATTATTATTTTAAGGAAACAGGGTATTATACAGAGGCGCCGTTATTGGTTTTAATGCGGATTATTGAAATTATGCAGGAAACAAAGAAATCTCTTTTAGCGCTAGTTGAACAATTTAATAAATATCGTTTAGAAAGAATTGAGTTTGAAATTGCTGATGTGGAAAAATTTAAATTACAGTTTAAAAATATCAAAAAAGAATACAAAAAATTCGCCAAGATATCATTTCTTGACGGCATAACCGCAGAAGCAGAAGATTGGTGGTTTAATTTACGCACCTCCAACACCGAACCTATTGCGCGCTTAACAATCGAAGCAAATACAAAAGAATTATTAGAAAAACAGAAGGAAAAATTACTTAAATTAACTATTCAAAAATAAAAGAGGAGTGTCTTTTAGAACCCTCCTCATCGTACACTGGCAATCCGGCGTATAAATTTTACGCAAATTGGACAGCGCCCACATAGCTCTATTAATTCGTTAATACGAATTAATTTTTCTTCTTTAGATTTGACATTTTGAAGAAATTCGTGAACTTCTAATTCCGTAATACATTCGTATATAGCACAGTGGTTTTTAAGGTTCCTCATTTATTTCTCCTGTTTTTGGATTTTTTTTATAATAATCCCATTTTTTTCTTAACCTCTTCAATTGTTTCGCTCGCAATTTTTTGCGCCTTTTTGGCTCCTTGGGCCAAGAATTTTTTTACTAGTTCGGTATTTTCTTCGTATTGCTTACGATTTTCTTGAAATTTTTTAAGATTATTTACAATCACACCAGTTAAGTCGTTTTTAAATTCACCATAATTTTTACCAATATATTCCTTTTCAATTTCAGGGATAGATTTATTGGAAAATAGGTGGTAAATGGTTAAAAGATTGGAAATTGCGGGTTTATTGATTTCGTCAAATTTAATTTCCTTACCGGAGTCAGTGACTGCGGTTTTTATTTTTTCTCTGATTTGTTCTTCGGTATCAGTCAAAAAAATGCATCCTTGCGGAATTGATTTGCTCATTTTTTGGAGTGGGTCAGCAAGGGACATTATGCGCGCACCAGTTTTCTGCAATTGTGTTTTTGGTTCGGGAAATGTTTGTCCGAATTTATTATTAAATTTTCTTGCGATTTCTCGGGTTAACTCAACATGTTGTGCTTGATCATCACCCACGGGCACAATTGTTGTTTTATATAATAAAATATCTGCTGCCATTAAAACTGGATAAGCAAAGAGTCCAGCATTAATATTCTCTTTGTTTTGTTTGGCCTTATCTTTATATTGCGTCATTCTTTCTAATTCGCCCATTGGCGTTATGGTTTGTAATAGCCATACTAATTCAGAGTGTTCTTTAATCTGGGACTGAACAAAAATAGTGTTTTTCTTGGCATCAACTCCTGCCGCTAAATAATCCATTGCAATGTCCAATATTTTTTTTTGCATTTCTTTTGGATTATATTCAACGGTTAAAGAATGTAAGTCAACAATAATAAAAATACAACCCGTTTCTTTATCGAGATTTTTTGCTTTTTGGAGCTCTACCCATTGTTTTATTGCTCCCAAATAATTTCCAATATGTAGTGCTCCCGTTGGTTGTATTCCACTTAAAATTCTCATAAATTTAGAATAATTAGAAATTAGAATAATTAGATTAATTTATCGAATCTTGCTACCGTTAGGCACGGTTGTGTCTGGATTTAATAAAATTGCTTTATTGTTTACATCTATTGCCAAAATCATTCCATTGCTTTCAATTCCTTTGATTGTTTTGGGTTCAAGGTTGGTTAAAATCGGAATTTGTTTGCCGATTAAGTCTTCAGGTTTATATGTTTCTGCAATGCCCGCAACTAAAATTCTTATTTCTTCTCCGAGGTCTAACTTTAATTTTAAAAGTTTTGTCGTTTCTGGAATTAATTCTGCCTCAAGAATTGTGGCGATTTTAATATCTAATTTTTGAAAATCTTCGTAAGTAATCATATAGGCTTATTATAGTATATTTATTTTATTCCGCCAACTTATGCGGGAGAGAGGAGTCGAACCTCCACGAGATTGCTCTCACAGCGACCTGAACGCTGCGCGTCTGCCAATTCCGCCACACCCGCACCTGAAGTTACGTGCCCGCCAGAGGCGGGTAAATTTGCTAGCTTGCCCCGCCTTGCGGGGTTTCACTATTTTAATCCCAACTGTATTTTTGAGGATTTTTTAGAAAATCTAATTTACTTGGTTGCTGTAATAAATCATATATGGGTTGGTCTTTTTTAATATAAAATTTATAAAAATTATTTGGACTTTTAAATTTAATATCAGGAACTGATGAATAATTTTGATTTTTAATCCATTTTATTTTCCAAAATCCCTTTAATGCATAGTAGCCGAATCCGTGTTTTAGTTTAAATGGCTTGTAAATATGAGTGGAAAAAGAACGAGAGACCCAGTTAGCAACTCTCAAATCGATTTTTCCGATATTTATAAACAAATGTTCGTAATTCGGCGGAATAATAATTTTATCTCCACTTTTGGCTTTAATGGCAAAAATTTCGTTAATTTTATCGTTATTAGAATCTTGTAATATAAAAATTGCACTTCCCTCTAATACCTCATAAATTTCAGGATAAGTAATATTGGTGCCTGGGATAATTGGATGGTCGTGTCCAAGAGTTTTGTTAAATTCTTTTCCTAATTTTTGTGGTTTTAAAATGGTAATATCATACCTTAAATTGTTCTGAATTATTTTTGCAAAATCTTTTTCGTTCTCAGCCAAATCACGGTACATGTAATACAGCTCCAAATTTGGAGCTGTATTGAGCCAGTTTCTATCATAAATCACGTTTTTCATGTCTTCCAAATATCTAATATCGGGCCTTAATTTTTCTATGTTAATCATTTCTATTTTTTTATTCTTTGAGTTTTTATGTACCAATTTCCTATATCCGTAAATCGTTTTGATGGTAAAACAATATTTTTATTTTCAAATCCTTTTATTTTTTTTGAGGTCAGATAAATTTGATATGAACTGTATAAAAATACAGCGGGTGCATCATCAATGACTATTTGTTGAAATTCTGCATATTTTTTTAATCTCAATTCTGGTTCTAAAATTTGTCTCGCGTCTTTAAGTATGGCATCAACCTTGGTGTTATTATATAAAGCAAGGTTTAATCCCGGATCTTTTTTCTGTGTTGAATGCCAAAAACTGAATGGGTCTGGATCAAGGCCCAAAACCTCGCCAAATAACAATGCCTGATATTCCCGTGGCCTGATATATTCTTGTTGTACTTCGCCGATTTCTAGTATTTTGACATTAGTTTTAGCGCCGATTTTTGACCATTGTTCTTGCAAGATATTAGCAACCTGCTGTAGTTCCTTCATGTCTGTGGTCACTAATTCAATTTCTAATTTTTCAATTCCTTTTTCTCGAATGCCATCGTTATCAACATCTTTCCATCCCGCAGCTTCTAAAATATTATTTGCGTGTTCTTGGGCAAAGTCATAAATTTTTAAATTATCAGCATGCCCCCAAATTCCGGTTGGAATAGGAGAATCTACTGGTTCTCCTTCGCCATTCAAAATATCAGCAATAATTTGTTTTTTATTCGTTGCATAATTCAGCGCTTGTCTTACAATTTTATCTGAAAGAACATTACTTTTGCTTTGATTGAAAAAAATTGCAAAATATCTCGGCAAAATCAATTTTTCAATACTGGATCTATTTTCCCCCTTAATTGATGCCACGTTTTTTATTGAAATTACGCTTAGATTGTCTATTTGTCCACGATTATATGCCTTGATTGCTGTTATCTCGTCTGGATAGAAGTTTAAATTAATTTCATTTATAAATGGTCGTCTCCCTGACTTATAATCGCCGAATGCTTCAAGTTTGATATATGAAATAAATCCATCTGCATCCTTTTTAATTTTAGTTAATTCGTATGGGCCGGTTCCGACTGGACTTAGGTTTTCTGGCATTAATGAAAAATCTGCGGGAGCAGCTTTTTCCCAAACATGTTTTGCTATAATTCCCGTGGTTGTGTTCGCCAAGAATGGAGCATAAGGAGTTTTTAATTTAAATTTTATTTTGTAGTCGTCAATTTTTTCTATTTCCACTCCGCTCCAATTTACTCTTAGTGGGCTTCGATAATCGGAATTTTGAATAATATTTATTGTAAATATAACGTCATCTGCTGTAAATTTTTCTCCATCATGCCAGAAAATATCATTTCTTAATGTAAACTCATAAACCTTTCCATTGTCTCCAATTTTATATTCTTGTGCCAGATCGGGCACAATTTCTCCTTTACTATTATATTTCATCAATCCGGAAAAAATCAATTCTGCAACATCTCGATCGGAATCGCTTGTTTGGCTTAAAACAGGATTAAGATATTGCGGACTTCCAACAATTCCTTCGATAAAACTTCCGCCAAAATCTGGGGCAACAACAGTGGTTGCAAATTTATAGGCGACTATCCAGCCGAATGCAGAAACAATTATTAAAATTATAGCGCTGATAACAAAATAACGTTCCTTTTTATTGAGGACGCTGGTAAATTTTTGCCATTGATGAATTGTGGGAATTTTAATCATTTAAGAATTATCATTCTTAAAATTACGCTTGCAATAAGAAGTATCGCTAATATAATTGTAGCGATAAAAAATACTTTTTCTGCGCCTCTTTTTCTGAAGTAAACATCACCACCTCCGCTTCCGCCGAACGCAGAAGAAGCTCCTGCTCCGCGCTGTTGAAGAAGGATAAAAAGTGTTAAAAACGAGGCAAAAACAATTTGCACAATATCAATTATTTTTTCCATATATTTTTTACTCAGTTTCTAGTCTTTTATGTTGTTTGAATGCTCCAACAATGATTGCATTGGCGATAGCAATAATTATTGTCCCCCAAAGATAACCCATAAATCCGTTGATGGTTAACGCCTCTATGAAATAATCAACAGCAAACAATATTATTGCATTAATTACAATCATAAACAAACCCATGGTGATGAAAATAAGTGGAGCAGAGACAATTTTTAAAATGGGTCTTACAAACATATTCGCAAGCGCAAGCACAATACCGACAACAATATAATCAATAATATCTCCGGTGAATGTAATTTCTTTTATTAGCCGAACAGCGATAAAAATCGCTAATGCATTTGCGATAATACGTAAAATAAATTTTGTTATAAATCGCATAAAATTATTTGCCCCGTCCCTGGCGGGGTGAATTAATGATTAGCCCTTTTAATTTAAAAACACTTTTGCCTGAAACTTTCATTTTCGGTGCGTGTTTTTTGTCGCGCATTTTAATTTGTTCTTCTGTTTTTTTTGGTAATTCAACCTCTTTCTTCATCAATTTAATAATAACAGAATTCAATTATTAGAGCAAGATTGTGATATAATAAAATTATGGATTTGAATTTGTTGGAAAAATCAATATTGGCAACAATTACATATTATGATACCATGGATTATCCTTTAACCGGATTCGAAGTTTTTAAATATTTAATAAATCCAAAACACATTGCTTCGTTTTCTAAACTAGACCTAAATTCGGAAATCGAGCCATTGAAAACAATTAATTTAATAGATGTTTTAAGGACCTTAAACAATTCAAATTTACAACGGTACATTGATGAAAAAAACGGATTTTATTTCTTAAAAGGGAAAAGCAATCTTTACGAAATCCGAATTGAACGACAAAAAATTTCTGATAAAATATGGCAAAAATCCCGCAAAATTTTAAAATGGCTTCAAATTATTCCATACATAAGGGCGGTTCTAATGAATGGTTCTGTGGCAATGCATAATGCTGGAGAAAAGAGCGACATTGATTTACTGATTGTTACAAAAAATAAACGTATTTGGATAACAAGATTTTTAACAACAATGCTTTTTCAAATCATTAGAAGGCGTAGACATGGGAATAAAATAAAAAATCGATTTTGTTTGAATCATTATATTGCCAATAATTTTTTAAAATCAAGTCTTTTGAATTTATATGTTGCGCATTTATATGCGCATCTTGTTCCAGTGTTAGAAATAGAAAAAGGGATTTATAATCGTTTTCAATTTGAAAATAGATGGATTGGTAATTATTTATATTTTTATAATATAGAAAAATTAGATAATCAGAAAAAAATTAAAAATAGCGGAATAATGAAAATTTTTAGAAAATTTCAGGAAGTAATTTTAGATACATTTTTGGGTGGTATTTTGGAAAAAATACTTGGATTTTTTCAAAAAAAGAGAATTAAAAATCACCCTTTAATTAACCAAAAAGACGGGAGAATAGTTTTTGACGATAATCAATTGGAATTTCACCCGAACTCTCAGGGGATTAAAATACTCGATAAATACGAGAAAAGAATTTTAGAATTAAACATCAGAAATAAAAGCACTTGACTTTTTATTTAAAAAGAAGTATAATATAGGTGTAAAAAGAAATTCTAAAATTAAACCAGAAATATATGATTAAAAAAATTTTATTACCATTTATCGTTATTGTTTTTGTTGTTTCGGTTAATGTTTATGCGTTTCCTGCTCCGTCTCAAGCAAATGATTTTTCGGTTTTTGATATTAGCTATGGTAACGACCCCTATCAAAAAGGGGTTCTTGCTGTTCCAAATTCAGGAGATAATTTTCCAATTTTAATATTTTTCCTCGGAGGCGGATACAAAACCATAACAATTGGAGATAACCCATTTGCAATGACTGATTTGTGGGAAGCGTTGCATTGTACAAGAGGGAAAATTGCGGTTGCGATATTCAAATACAGACTCGGTCCTGAAAATAAGTGGCCAGCTCAATTAGAAGACGCTATTGCTGCAGTACAAAAAATTCGCAAAATAGCGCCTAAATATAAACTTAATCCCAATAATATTGTGGTAATGGGGCATAGCGCAGGGGCGCACTTGGCGTTGATGACTGGGCTACAATCTCCATCGGTTTTTGGAAATGGTTTTCCCGGATTTAAGGGAATTATTAATTATTCTGGAATCACAAATTTTCAAGTAAATAATTCCGTAATAACAAAGATAGCTAAAACTTTAGATTTAAACGAACAAGAAAAAATTAAAGCATCTCCGGCTTTAATTTTGACGGCATCAGCCCCGCCCATATTTACTGTTCACGGTAAACTAGATACCGTAATCCCTTTTGGGCAAGCAGAACAATTGATTAACAAGATAGCCCTTAAAAAAGCGAAAGGAGCATTTCTTCCTGTAAAAAACGGAAGCCATGTTTATGCGCCAGTAAATTCTGCGTTGCCCATATCGCCGGATAGAAATACGATTGCCAAAAGAGCAATAATGTTTGCTTGGTATTATATGGGGGTTGTACGCCCTTTTGACGTAACGGGTGATGGGAAAATTGATAGATTAGATTATGATGAAGTGATTAGAGCACAAGGAAGTTTTGGATTTAAAATTGTTGGTGGCACTATTAGCGGAATGTCAAATAATTGGAATCCGTTTGCAGATATTAATCGTGACGGTGTTATAAACAGCGTAGATGCCAAATTAATGCTTTCAAGAATTGGAGGATAACGATTCGAGTTTTTAAATTGACGACATATAAAAAAAAGAATATAATAATATTGAACAATAAGAATTAATTTATCCCGCCTTGGCGGGACAAGAAAAATATGGCAATTGGAACAATTATTTTAATCGTTGTTGCGGTAATTGTTCTTTGGATAATTGCAGTTTTCAACGGCTTGATTAGATTGAAGAATCGAACCGATGAAGCATGGTCTGATATCGATGTTCAATTGAAAAGAAGATACGATTTAATTCCAAATTTAATTGAAACAGTAAAGGGCTATGTGGCGCATGAAAAACAATTATTTGAAGAAGTAACCGAGGCGCGGGCAAAAGCAATTAGTGCACAAGGCGCAGAAGAAAAAGGAAAAGCAGAAAACGCACTTTCCGGAACATTAAAAAGTTTATTTGCAGTGGCAGAAAATTATCCACAGCTGAAAGCAAATGAAAACTTTTTACAATTGCAAAACGAATTGTCGGACACGGAAAATAAAATTCAGGCAGCACGTAGATTTTATAATGGCAATGTTAGGGATTTGAATATTAGAATTGAAACATTCCCATCAAGAATTATTGCTGGCATGCTAGGATTTAAAAAGCGCGAATTTTTTGAAGCAGACGAATCAGAAAAAGCAGTTCCACAGGTAAAATTCTAAATTGATTATTAAAAATGTCTCGATTTTAATCGGGACATTTTTAATTTACAAAATTTTAAAATTAAGATAAGATAAATTTATGACACTATATACACATATTGGGGCAAATGTCAGAAGAACATGGTTTTTGTTCGTTATCTTTTTTATTGTAATTATCGGGCTCGGCTGGTTTTTAAGTTATTATTTTGAAGACCAGTCAATTTTATTTTGGGCGGTGGGGATTAGTATTTTTATGTCTTTTTTCAGTTATTGGTTTTCAGACAAAATTGTTTTGGGAGTTTCTGGGGCAAGACAAGTAGAACATGATCAGGCCCCAGAATTATATCATCTTGTGGAAAATCTTTGCATTACAGCAGGATTACCACTGCCAAAAATTTACATTATTGACGACCCCTCACCGAACGCTTTTGCTACGGGTAGAAATCCTAAAAATGCTGTTGTGGCCGTAACCACTGGATTGTTAAGCGCTTTGAATAAAACTGAATTAGAAGGAGTGATTGCACACGAATTAAGCCATGTTGGTAATCGCGATATTTTGTTACAGACAGTTGTTGTGGTTCTGGTGGGAACGGTTTCTTTAATTTCTGATATGTTTATTCGTGGGAGAATGTTTGGTGGTAAAAAAAACAACAACAATAATGGCGGTGGACAAATTGGAGCAATTTTGATGATTGTTGGTTTGGTGTTTATTATTTTATCACCGATTATTTCAAAATTAATTCAATTAGCGATTTCTCGCAAGAGAGAATATTTGGCAGACGCATCAGGGGCGCTTTTAACTCGATACCCTGAAGGGCTTGCAAGTGCATTAGAAAAAATTGCGCAAAATTCTACACCATTAAAAAAGACACACAAAGCAATGGCGCATTTGTATATTAGTAGCCCTTATTTATCTACCTCTGGCGGAAAAGTTAATAAATTAACCAACTTATTTTCTACTCATCCTCCAATTCAGGAAAGAATAAAAAGGTTGAGAGAAACAAGTAAATAAAATTTATGGGAATTATACAAGCGCTTTTTGGTATAGATGATAGCGCAAAAAAAATTCGTAAAATAGAATTTGAAAAAACACTAGAACACATTCCAAGTTTAACTGACCAAGAAAAAACTTACATTAAGGGAGTTTTTGGCAGGGATTTAAAAGATGGCTCGATTAACATTGAAGAACTAAAAAGAGAATTGGTTGAATTAAAAAGTAATCAATCAGATCCATTAAGCGACCAAGATGTGCGAAAAATAAAAGAAAAATTGTCAGGAATAATGATTGATAAATGGAATCAATAAAAACGGGGAAAGGTCGCATAGCGGTCTAGTGTCAGCCTACGGCTGATCACCCGCAGGGTGACGCAACGAAATATGTATTATACATATTTAATAAAAAGTCAGAACAATAAATGGTTTTATATCGGATCAACAAAAGATTTGAAACAGAGATTTGGTAATCATAACGACGGAATGGTTAAATCAACCAAACATTATGCACCGTTTATTTTGATTTATTACGAAGCATATTTTAATTATACGTTGGCGAGGAAGCGAGAAATTGAATTAAAAACAAAAGGTCAGCAAAAAGAGATTTTGTTTAAGAGATTGGGTTTAATGTAGGTGGTTTTGAGGCGAAGCGGAGAGATCGCATAGTGGCCTATTGCGCATGCTTGGAAAGCATGTATACCGCAAGGTATCGCGAGTTCAAATCTCGCTCTCTCCGCTTCGCCTCAAAAGTTCTCGACCTGCGGTTGATTATCCGTAGGATGAGAATCCCTCCCTTTCCGAATAATAAAAATTAATAATTAAATTTCTATAATATATGGAAAACAACAAACAAAAAAATATTGGTATGGCGATTGTTGCTTATATTCTATTTTTTGTGCCACTTTTAACTGACGCAAAAAAAGATTCATTTGTGAGATATCACGTTAGACAGGGTTTTTTGGTGTTTTTATGTGCTGTAGCAGTATGGATTATCGGTGCGCTTTTAACTTGGCGCTTATATATGATAACAAGCTTATTGAATCTCGCGGTTTTGGTTTTCGTAATTATTGGGATTGTTAATGTTGCGAACGGTCAAGAAAAACCATTGCCATTAATTGGTCATTTGGCTGACAAAATTAAAATATAGAATTAAAAAAATTGTAATGAAACAAAAACTATATTTCGTAATAGCCATTTTGTTTTTATTTTTGGCGTTTTTTATTTTAATTAGGAATATAAATTTATATCAAATCGAATTTGAAAATTCGTTAAGCATATTGAGCATTAACAATTTAAAACCCAAACAATCGACCCTGAACGTCCCATATATTAACGAAGCGCCGGACGGTAATTTCAGCGGAAACTGGAAAAATGGATGCGAAGAAGCGAGCATGATAATGGTTGAAGAATATTATTCGGACGTGGAAACAATTAGCATTAATGAGGCGAAAAGCGCAATGCAGAAATTATTTGATTATCAAGATAAAATCTATGGTTCTAATGCAAATTCTGATGTAATAAGAACAGCGGAAATTATTAATCAGGCTTTAAGCTACAAAGCAGTAATTGTTGAAAAACCGACAATAGTGCAGATTAAAAAACAAATTCAGGACAAAAAACCAATAATCAGTTTTCATAATGGGTTTTACCTAGATAATCCGAATATCCCGTTTGCAGTTAATGGCTCATATTATCATGCTATGGTTGTAGTTGGTTATGATGACAATACCAAAGAATTTATTGTGCATGATGATGGCGATCAAAAAAACGGTGCAAATCATCGTTATAATTACGATTTATTTATGGGCTCATTATTTGATTACGATTATTTAACCAACAAAACCAACAAATCTGCTAAAGTAATTTTCACAAGTAGAAAATAAAATAATTTATGTTTGGTATCGATTTAATAGAACTAATAAAAACCGTGGGATATATAGGATTGTTTGGCATTATTTTTGCCGAGTCCGGTTTATTTATCGGATTTTTCCTGCCCGGTGACAGTTTATTGTTTACAGCAGGATTCTTGGCATCACAGGGATTTTTAAATATTTGGATTTTAATTGGATTAACTTTTATCGGAGCGGTTTTAGGGGATAGTGTTGGTTATTGGTTTGGCAAAAAAACTGGTGATAAAATTTTTACCAAAGAAGAATCTTTATTTTTCAAAAAAGACAATATTCGCAAAGCAGAAGAATTTTTCAAAAAACATGGCGCGAAATCAATTGTTTTGGCAAGATTTGTCCCAATTGTAAGAACCTTTACTCCAATTTTGGCGGGAGTGGGAACAATGCACTATAAAACATTTTTGACTTTTAATATAATTGGCGGAGCGTTATGGGCAATCGGCGTTTCTTTATTGGGATATTTTTTAGGTAATTTAATACCTAACGTAGATAAATATCTTTTGCCAATAATTTTATTGATTATTATTGTCTCAATGCTCCCGAACATAATTCATTTTTTGAAATTACGTAAAAACAAAAAATCTTAAAATGTAACTTGCAACATCATATCTGACACTTTTGGTGATTAAGAATCATTTGATTAGGTGTCAAACCTTTTAATGATAAATGTTCTCGTTCATTGTTGTACCAATCAATGTAAGTTTTTTGTTTTTG
>Ga0265297_10001889_pt1 | contig 45661 bp, 28 predicted proteins | sample Munlanlwell13791_FD_192502 | JGI IMG/M metagenome (GOLD analysis project Ga0265297, IMG submission 192502) | Leachate microbial communities from a municipal landfill in Southern Ontario, Canada - Leachate well 137-91 | ecosystem: Engineered > Solid waste > Landfill > Unclassified | place...
TGGAGTTGCCAAAGACAAATCTATCGTTAAGTTTTGAAGGCAATGTTGCTGTAATACAGAATCTTGGTGATGTACCTGCGGTAGGTGTCAACTTCGACTGTCCCGAAATCTCTGATAAATTCCGTGCGGAACACAGTTATTTCTGGCTTGACCCGAAAGAGACAAGAAGGGTCAATGTCAACAGGACTGAAGGAATTAAAATAAAAGCCTGGAATTCAAAGTAAACAGTCTCTATATAATTGAAAAAATGATCAGACGAAATTTCATTAAAAAAGCGACCATAACTGGCGCTGCAATTCATACCGGACTTTTTGGAACTCTTGGTTCAAATATTTTTCGTGCTGAAGGTCCCGCCATCAATACATCTGATTTCTCCGAGAGAATTATTCAAAATAAGCAGGGACGAAAAGTCATTATTCTAAAACCTGCTGAATTGGATGAAATCCTGGCTAATCCCGGTATTGGATGGGAAACCCAGGGGAGAGTTGCAAAACAGGATAAAAACCTCCCATCCTGGATACCTTCCACAATTTGTTACTGCAGGTGGGGATGGGACAAGTTCGAGCCCAAACAAGGACAGATCGATACTGATTTTATAAACGGGTATTTAAGAGAAGCTCGCGATTCTGGCCAAAAACTTGCGCTCCGTGTGATGCCGATTTATCCCGGAAGAAAAACATATCCCGATTGGCTAAAGGAAATAGGTGGTAAGATTAACTATTATCCGCATCCTGATGGAGCGGAGGATACTCCCATTATTGACTTTGATGACCCGATAGTATTGGAAGCGCATACCGAATTCATTGAAAAATTGGGTATCCTTTATGACGGGCACCCGGATGTTGATCATGTCGACATAGGTTCAGTTGGTTGTTGGGGTGAGTGGAACCTTTCTGGATTTAAAGAGGCAAAAATGCCTTTAATTGAAAACTTAAAGAAAATCATTGATGCATATATAAATGCATTCAGGAAAACACCCCTTGTCATTCCGATTGCCTCCAACAGGCCCCATTTACTTCAGTACGCAACCGAGAATGGGGCAGGATGGAGAGCAGACTGTTTTGGGGATATGAACTGGCAAATGATGAATTATTACACCCAGGCTCTTGCAGGTGATAATGCACTTGGATCATGGAAAAAAGGCCCTGTTGCATGGGAATCCTGCTGGGAAGCCAAAAAATGGGTGGAACAAGGTTGGTCGTTACGGTTTATCTTTAATTACGGTCTTGCCCTGCATGGTTCGGTGTTAAACAACAAATCTGCAACGCTTCCTGAAGGGGAGGAGGTAAAAGCTGAAATAATAAGGTTCCTTAAGAGGCTAGGATATCGGTTTGTTCTTAAAGAATTTAGCCATGAGGAAAAAGTTAAGGCAGGCAGTCGGTTCGAATTGAGCATGAAATGGCAGAATGCAGGAAGTGCTCCCTGTTACAGACCTTACAGATTGGCTTTTAGAATTACTGATAATTTGGGACAAGAACAAAAGGGGGGAACATTTATAAGCTCAGTCAACGTTAAAAACTGGATGCCAGGCGACATGGTACTGAATCCACAGGAATATCTTAAGGACCCGGTTGATCTGCCACTGGGAGAAATCAATGAGGTAAAAGAATCAATCAATTTACCTGGAGATTTAAAACCGGGGAAATATAAACTTTCAATAGCAATCGTTGGTGAAGAATGGGACAAGGTTAATGCTGAAAAACCGGTTGTCCGGCTTGGAATAAAAGGCAGGGCAGAGGATGGGTGGTATCCCTTGAGCGAATTTACAATTATCAAGTAAACGAGTCTTATCTTATTATTCTTATTCGGTACCCAGATTTTGAGAATTCCAGATGTAAAAAGAAGCTTTTAATTGTATTATTTGGATTTTATTGCATCTTTTTATGCAAATGGAGTGTCATAAGTTGAAAAAGCAGTAGTTTTTTATTGGGAATTTATACAATAGTTTCACCAGAAAACTCTAAGTAAATAATTTAAACAGAATACTAAAGACTCCGACCATGCTAACAATGAAACCATCGCTGCTTCTATTGATGGCTTGCCTTTTTATCTCCTTTGGCTTTAAGGGTATACCTGAAAAAAAGCAAATGAGCGATAAAGACCGGATGAAGCATGAAGCCAGCGCCATTCCCGGCGTTGAAAAGAAAGTCCTTAACCTTCTAGCAAAGATGACTTTGGAAGAAAAGGTAGGCCAGATGGTTCAGATAACTCCTGATCTTGAAAATGACTCACAGGTTGTTATGTTTGGCAAAAGAAATGTGGGGAGTGTTTATTATTCTCCCCACAATTTCACGATCAATGACTGGTATGTTTATGAGAAAAAATATCAGGAGCGATTCCTTGCCAATAACCGTTTAAAAATACCATTTCTATCACCGCATTGCTTTCAGCATGGCGCAATTTACATTAAAGATGCGACGATATTTCCCCACAACCTTACCCTGGCTGCCACTTTTACCCCCCGGTTCGGCCAGGAGATGGGAAATGTGACAATCCTTGAAAGTGGCGACCTGGCCCATAATTTTATCTGGGTGCCGGTAGTGGACATTGGCCGCAACCACCGCTGGTCAAGATTTTTTGAAACCTTTGGCGAATCGTATTACCTCTGTTCCCGCATGGGCGAAGCCATTGTCAAAGGGATCCAGGATACTGTTATAACCTCGCCCTATAAGGTTGCCGCCTGCGCCAAACATTTTATCGGCTATTCTGATCCCCGGTCAGGCTGGGACAGATCGCCCGTCGTCATATCCGATCAGGAGCTTTATGAATTTTATGTCCCCTCTTTCAAAGCCTGTATCGATGCAGGGGTCAAGATCATTGAGGCCAACAGCGGCGAAGTCAATGGCATTCCGGTGCATGCCTCTCACAGGTTACTGACAACCTTGCTTCGCGACGAATTGGGGTTCAAAGGCCTGTTAAATTCAGATTACCAGGATATCCGGAAACTGGCAACTTACCACCATGTTGCCGCAAACGAGAAGGAGGCTGCCTATTTGGGGGTGATGGCCGGTCTCGACCTTGTCCTTACACCGCATGATCTGTTTTTTGCCGATGATGTGATTGCCCTTGTCAAAGAAGGAAGGATTTCAGAAGAACGGATTGATTTATCTACTGCAAGGATTTTGCGCTTAAAATTCGAACTTGGGCTGTTTGATCATCCGTTGCCCCGCAACGACCGGTTCGACCGCTTTGCCAGACCGGAATCTATCGGAAAAGCGCTAAACGCTGCCCGTGAAGCGATCGTGTTGTTAAAAAATGAGAACAACCTGCTCCCATTGGACCCGCAAACCTCAAAAAGAGTCCTTGTTACCGGGTTTAATGCCAACAAAAGAATGGCAACTTCCGGTGGTTGGACAGTAGTAACAACCTCCCCCAAAGCCAAAACTATTTTTGAAGGGATCACGGAGCAATTCCACGACAGCAAAGTTACACTGGTTGAAAATGATACCGAAAAGATTATATCCGGAGCCAAAGAGGCCGATGTGATCATTTATGTGGCCGGAGAAGACCCATACAGTGAAGAAAGGGGCAATATCCAGGATGTAAACCTTCCTGATGATCAGCTGGGGCAAATCAACGCGGCCATCTCTACAGGCAAGCCGGTCATACTGATCATGGTGGCGGGAAGGCCCTTGATTATTACCAGGGTATATGACCGCTGCAAGGCGGTGCTTTGGGCGGGATTGCCAGGTTATGAAGGGGCGAGGGCAATTGCTGAGATTTTAAACGGATCGGTCAACCCGAGCGGGAAACTGCCTTTTGCCTATCCCTATACCGATTCGCGCAACTTGACTTACAACCAGAAATACCACGATTTGCAACTGACCAAAAACCTGAAAGTGCCGTGGACATTTGCCGATTTTGGAACGGGTTTGAGTTATACCACTTTTTCCTACGGCAATATCCAACTGTCAGATACCATCATCAACGGGAAAAAGGCTTCCCTGAAAGCAACCGTCAAGGTGACCAATACCGGGAAACTAGACGGGAAAGAAGCGGTATTGTGGTTTCTTTGGGACGAAGTTGGCAGCATCACCCGTCCGATCAGGGAGTTGAAATATTTTGAAAAGGAACTGATCAAAAGCGGGGAGGGCAAAACCTTCACTTTTGTGATTGATCCCGTAAGGGACTTAAGCTTCCCCAATGAAAAGGGTGAAAAACTAATTGAAGAAGGATATTTTACCCTTTCAGTAGGTAACCAAACGGCAAGGTTCCGGTTAAAAGGATTATAATCTGGATCATGATATGTGTGCCATTACCCTTTCTCGTCTTAATATTTATGAAGGATTCCTTCGTTACTGTTATTTTTGGAGATCAAGGAATTAATTTTTATCAATAAGACATCTAATCAGATTATGACTGAAAATGACGAAACTTTCAAAACCATAGGTACTTCTGGTCGGAGTTCGAAGACCTACATAGTGGCTACGGCATTTTTATCCCTTTTCGCTTTGGTTGGAATTGCCTATTATGGTTTGCCATTCTTCTACGACTTTATGACCAAGGAATATGGATGGTCCCGGGCGGTTGTCACATCGGGAAATGCGGTTGGAAAATTACTGGTTGGTCCTTTGTTCGGATTTATTGCCGGATGGATGATCGACCGCTACGGTCCACGCCGTCTGATGATTTCCGGATCTTTGATGATGGGGGTTTCGCTTATAGGATTGGGCTTTTCAAGCTCTTTGCCCATGTTTTATCTGTTCTGGGTTTTTAATGCCCTGGGATACGTTTGTGGTGGTCCACTGCCCTGCCAGGTATTGGTTTCGAGGTGGTTCGACAAAAACAGGGGAAAGGCCATGGGAATTGCCTATTTGGGAATTGGAACAGGTGGGGCCTTGGTCCCATTGTTCTCAGCCGGGCTCGAAAAAGCATATGGCTGGCACCTTGCACTGGCTGCATTGGGCATTCTGATTGTTTTAATTGCTTTGCCAATGGCATGGTTTATCAAGGAACCAAAAACCAAAGTAGAAGGGAAAATTACCGGTGATACCATGGTGCCGATCAGCAACATTCTCAAAAACCCCTATTTTTATCTTTTGGCAATCGGAAGTATGAGTTGCATGGGTGCTGTCGGAGGAATAGGCCAACATATAAAATATTATCTGAACGACCTGCATTTTACGCAATCAGAGGCTGCACATGTGATGTCAATTGTTCTGGTATTTAGCCTTGTTGGCAGGGTGCTGATGGGTTGGTTGGCCGATATCATCCATCGCAAATATGTCATGATCTTGATCTATATCATGGTGGCCATATCCATCCCATTGTTGTTGGTCCCGGATTTCCCCGGGCGGATTTATCTTTTTACAGTACTTTTTGGCATTGGGCTTGGTGGCAATTACATGATCATCCCATTAATGGCAGCCGACCTGTTTGGTGTCAGGGCTTTGGGACGGACGATGGGGATTATTCTGGTCGCGGATGGTGTGGCCGAATCACTTTTCCCAATGCTGGTTGGAATGATGTACAACGATGTCACGAAAAGCTATGCGACGGGATTTATACTCTTAATATGTTTGGCACTGGCAGGGGCAATTATTGTCTCCTTCTTACCCAATTCTCCTGTCGTAAAAGAGGACCGACCGATTTGAGATTTTAAAAATTAATACTGGATTTCTTTTAAAAAATAATCTGACAATCATGGTTTTTGAGGATGCCATTTCCCTGACACAAAAGCTTATTTCTTTCAATACAGTTAATCCCGAAGGAAATGAGGACGATATTGCAAGGTTTGTAGGCGTCCTGCTTGGAAGTCATGGCTTTAAGGTTGATTATCATAAATTTGCAGAAAATAAACTATCAGTTATTGCAGAAAAGGGAGTCGGTGGAAATAGGCCTCCGATCGTATTGACAGGTCATTTCGACACGGTTCCATTGGGGGAAAAGCCATGGAAGGAAGATCCCTTTTTGGGAACAATAAAAGATGGTAAAATTTTCGGTCGGGGCTCAAGTGATATGAAAGGTGGTCTGGCTGCCATGATTTGTGCGGCAGTACAGGCATCTCAAAAGAGCACTCCAACGGGAGGGATCCGGCTTATATTCACTGCGGCCGAGGAACCGGGATGTCATGGGGCATTGCATTTGGTCGAAACAGGATACAACCTTGGGAAAGCGGGTGCGATCATTGTTGGCGAACCTACATCCAATATGCCGGCCATCGGACACAAGGGGGCGCTTTACCTGAGTGTTTCAGCCTCAGGCAAAACGGCGCACTCCTCCATGCCTGAATTGGGTGATAATGCCATCTACAAGGCAGCAAGGGCAATTACCAAAATTGAGAATTTTCAATTTCGGGCTGATTGTGATGATTTACATGGATTTCCAACCATCAATGTAGGCCTTGTCAATGGCGGAAAAAACTTAAACTCGGTTCCTGATCATGCCGAGTTTACCATTGATATCCGTTCTACCGGGAAAATAAAACATGCTGAAGTATTGGCGCGACTTTCCAAAGAACTAGGCAAAGAGATCAAGATAAAGAAATTAGTCGACCTGCCGCCGGTTAGTTCTTCTGAATCGGCACAGTTTATTCAATCGGTATACGCTGTCTGCGGCATAGATCCTGAAAAAGGAGCGCATCAAAAGTCCCTGCCTTACATGACCGATGGTGCGGTATTGCATCAATTGTACGGTGGTGTCCCGACAGTCATTTTGGGTCCGGGTCAGCCTGAAATGGCCCACCAAACTGATGAGTTTTGTTATATTGAAAAAATAGAAGAGGCAGTAAGAATATATAAAAATATCATTCTAAAATATGGAGGAATCAGTGATGACAAATTTTCCTAAAACAATAGAAAACGAGCAACAGCTGGAAGAGCTACTTTCAAGGCCAACAGCTGAAGTAATCGATTATTTTAAAACCCTTGAGGGTGACATTATTTTTCTGGGAATTGCAGGAAAGATTGGTCCTTCGATTGCCAGGATGGCCAAAAGGGCCTGCGTGGAAGCTGGCATTGCGAAGCGAATCATCGGCGTTTCCCGCTTTAGCAACGAACGGGAGAAAAGTCAGATTAAGAGCTTTGGCATTGAAACGATCCGGGGAGATTTGCTTGATCCCGAATTTGTCAAAAGCCTGCCGCAGGTAAGAAATGTGATCTATCTTGCCGGCATGAAGTTTGGCGCCGAAGGAAATCTAGCACTTACCTGGGCAATGAATACCTATGTTCCGGCCCTGGTGGCAGAACACTATAAAAATTCCAAAATAGTAGCCTTTTCAACCGGCTGTGTTTATCCGTTGGTCAGAATAGAGTCAGGTGGTTCTTTAGAGACCGATAAACCGGTCGCTATCGGCGAATATGCCCAGTCGTGCCTTGGGCGGGAAAGAATGTTTGAATTTGGGAGTATTAAATACAATACCCCCACTGTACTTATCAGACTGAACTATTCCGTAGAAATGCGCTATGGTGTGCTTGTTGATGTAGCATCCAAAGTTAAAAATGATGAGCTGGTCGATTTGTCGATGGGTTATTTCAATGTAATCTGGCAAGGGGATATGAATGCCATGTCGCTACTTACATTGGCGCATTGCACTTCACCGGCAAATGTAATTAACCTGACTGGCCCTGAGACGCTTTCGGTAAGGCAGGTTGCCATTGAATTTGGAAAGCTTTTCGGAAAGAACCCGAAATTTACGGGACATGAGGCGCCAACAGCCCTGTTAAGCAACGCCACGCTGTCGCACAACATTTTTGGCAAACCAAACGTATCCACAGAATTGATGATCCAATGGATTGCCCACTGGATCAGCCACGAAAACAGATTATTAAATAAGCAAACACATTTCGAAGTCAGGGATGGAAAATATTAAAAGATAAATAAGATATAATGAACCAATTAAAGCTTAAAATAGAAAAATCAAATGCACTGAACAGTGGACTGGTTATACCTGCACTTCCACTGGCATTGAACAAGAACAGAAAGATGGACGAACGCAGGCAACGAGCTTTGCTGCGTTATTATCTGGATGCTGGGGCCGGAGGTTTGGCTATTGCAGTCCATACTACGCAATTTGAAATCAGGTTACCCGAAGTCGGGTTGTTCAGGCCTATACTGGAGTTGGCCAAGGAAGAACATCACCTTTTTACTGAAAGGAGCAAAAAACCGATTGTCCTGATTGCAGGTGTAATCGGGCAAACCCAACAGGCAATACAGGAAGCAAGGTTGGCTGCTGATCTTGGTTATGATGCAGTGTTGTTAAGTCTTGCAGCCTTGCGTGATGCATCCAACCAGGCCTTGTTGAATCATTGCAGGGCTATTGCTGAGATTTTGCCGGTTATTGGATTCTATCTTCAACCGGCTGTTGGCGGGCGCAAACTGGACGTTGATTTTTGGCGCGAATTTTCCCGGATAGAAAATGTGGTTGCCATAAAAATGGCGCCATTCAACCGCTACCAGACTTTGGATGTAATCCGCGGGGTGATTGAATCTGGAAGATCCAATGAAATTGTACTATATACAGGCAATGATGATAATATTTTGATCGATTTACTCACTGAATTTAATATGTCGGATGGGAAAAATCTGGTCAAAAAAAGAATTTCAGGGGGGTTGCTTGGACATTGGGCAGTCTGGACAAAAAAGGCTGTCGAACTGCTTGATATGGTTAAGCATGGAGAGGAAAGACAGAATACCCGACATTTGTTGACATTGGCAGCTCAGATCACTGACAGTAATTCGGCTTTTTTTGATACCGCCAACAATTTTGCCGGTTGTATCACTGGAATCCATGAAGTACTGCGTCGCCAGGGATTGCTTGAGGGTATCTGGACATTGAATGAAAAAGAAGTACTCTCACCCGGACAAAAAGAGGAAATTGACCGCGTTTACCGGGCGTATCCTGAGTTAAACGACGATGCTTTCGTCGCAGAAAACCTGGATCGGTGGCTTGCTTAAATATCATAAAGTATTATTCAATTTTTCTTGCAAAAAACGCTTATTTTTACTAGCTTTGCTAAAGCGGTGTGTGGAAAAAATAAACAACCAATCTCCATGGGGAGATCTCATCCCCATCATTGTAAAAGGATAAATTTATTCAAGCAATCAATAAATTGCTTGTAGAAGGACTAAACAGACTGACCGTGAAAGATCTTTTATTAATAGATGGATTACAACGGAGGGAGAAATTAATATTTGATTATATTTTCAATTATTATTATTCTTCTCTCTGTGCGTTTTCAATGCAGTATCTGGGCAATAAGGATAATGTCGAAGATCTTGTGCAGGATTTTTTTGTCACGCTTTGGACGGATGGACCCCGTCTGCAAATTAAGTCATCACTAAAATCATACCTCTTTACGGCAATTAAAAATCGCTGTATCGATTTTCAAAAACATCATAAGGTCACTGAAAAATACCGGACTTATGTTCTTTTTTCAGCGGAAAAGGAGGATAATTCGACCGACCAATATTTTGCAGAATCAGAACTGCGTCAGGCAATACAGAATGGCCTGGGTAAATTGCCTCCCCGTTGTCGTGAAATTTACAAATTAAGTCGTCTCAAGGGATTGTCAAATCAGGAGGTTTCCGAGATTCTGGGCCTTACCAAAAGAACAGTCGAATTGCAGATCAGCAACTCATTGAAAATACTTCGAAAGGAGCTTGTTGAATTCCTTCCATTCTTTGCGATTGTGTGGTTGATTGTTTAAGATATCTTTCCTATTTCCCATTAAATAGATTTTGCGTGATCCTGATTCTGGTTTATAACTGATTATCAGTAGATTGCTTCGTCGTTCCTCCTCGCAATGACGGTAAGCTGTTGATTTTGTAAGGGTGGAGAGAAGGAGGCGCGGCATCAGTTTTTCGGTAATAGCAGAATCGACGCCCGCCTCCTTCTCTCCACCCTCACCTCCACAAAAATGATCCGTCATTGCGACCGCGAGGCACGAGCGGGAAGCAATCTGTCACCTTTTCACCCTTAAAGATAAAACAACTTCTATCATTGCGAACACGAGGCACGAAGTGTGAAGCAATCTGTCACCTTTTCACCGATCATGATGCATATTATTCCTGCGGAACATTTTAAGTTTCAGCATTATTTTATTTTCTTCCACTTCTCATATTCCTCAGTGATATCCTTATTGCCTGCAAAAGGTTTGTAAATCATCCTTGCCTCGAAACTGTAAACTTTCCCGATTTTTGGATTTGGAACAATATACTGAAAATCCCACGCTGGATAGCCAGCACCTCCTCCGCCGGTAGGTGATTGTGCCAATCTGATAATTTCGGATGATTTAAATAGATATGCAAGCACCATGAGCCGGCGGAGTGTCTGTGTTATCAATGAATATCGCCTTCAGATCACCTTTTTTAATGGTTATGGTTTTACTTTGATCAAGACCTGTCGGCTTTAGTGTGGTTATCTTCTTTCCGCTGCAGGGAACCATGATGATCAGGCCAATCATACAAAGAACAAATTTTGTATTCATAATACGCAGTTTTTAATATTGATACAGGGTATCTATTTAAAATTAGATTATTCAAGTCTATCTGGTATTCCCTTTGTGCAACCTTTGTGTATTAGTGGCTTTGTGGTAAGAAAAATAGCCACCAAGTCTCAAAGGCACCAAGGTTTCACAAAGAATTAAGTAGAGAATATTAACTCAAAAAATAAAATTTATAATTTAAGTTGTCTTTTAATGTTGTTCGGATTTCTAATTTCGGGATGATAGAAATCGATGTGAAAATAGAAATAAGTAATAAGAATAAAATAATGTCATAATTTATATTCTCATCATTTGACCTCCCCCAACCCCTCCAAGGGAGGGGAGTATAGCACTGACTTTTGATTTAAACACAAATCAAAAGTCTCCCCCCTCGGGGAGATTTAGAGGGGTCAGATTTTGGATAAATGAGGCAATAATTTTTTCCCATTACTTATAATCAGGAAAATCAAATGTTTGAGAAAAATTAAAGAAACTTAAAAGCTGTTTAAATTTCTTATACAGAGAATTTATTGCTCCACAATTAAACTAAAAATGGCTTTGAAATTCTCGCCTTAGTTAAAATATGCTTGAGGAAATAACGCGTTTCACAGCGTTGGAAAATCGCTTGCGATTTTTCTCTCTGTGTAACTCCGGGGTTTCTCTCATGAAAACACCAAATTGCAGAAATTTCTATAAACCCTATATTTTCGATTATAGACAATTATTCTCTGTGTAATATTTTTAAACAGTCTCTGATTTCAAATGTAGTGCCTGTCTGTTTGGAAAGGAATTGGTAAAAGTTAAAAAAGTTATCTCGTTTATATGTGTGCCTTAACCTTTCATCGTCTTAGTAATGAACGGCAAAATAAGATGGTCGTTTTTAAATACATAGAATAGTAACATGAATAGTGGATACAGGGAAATTGAAGAGCTTTTGCCAGGTTATTTTTCAGACGATTTGTCTGAAAGAGAACGTGCAATAGTAGATGAATGGAGAATAGAATTGCCTGGGAATGAAATCTTTTATCAGGAAAACAAGAAGGCATGGGAAGCCATGTCCCTCTTAAACGAGATGGAACAATTTAATTCATTTGAGGCCTTAAATAATGTCAATGCAAGAATATCGGAACAGAAACCGACAAAATGGTGGGCAATTGTACAACGGGCCGCGGCAATATTACTACTCCCTTTGGTGCTCTATTCCGGTTATACTACTATCCGCAATTCTACGCTGAGAGAACTTCAAAAAGAACAGGTGGTGATGCAAACCATCACCTCCCGGCAGGGAATGGTTACAAAGTTTGAACTGGCAGATGGAACGAAAGTTTGGCTGAATTCAGGATCAGAACTGAAGTTTCCAACGCGGTTCATAGGAGATAAAAGGGAAGTAGCACTCAATGGAGAGGCCTTTTTCGAAGTAACAAAAAATAAGAACCAACCTTTCCGCGTAAATGCCAATAAATTGGATGTTGAGGTTCTCGGTACCTCCTTCAATGTTGTCAGTTTTAATGATGAAACCCAATCAGAGGTAGTTTTGGTAACAGGGCAGGTTGCCCTCTCATCCGACAACGGGAAAATTAAAAAGGATTTTGGCACCATGCATACCGGACAACGGGCTATTTATAAAAATGAGGACCAAAAAGTCTATGCAGAAGAGGTTCAGGTTGATAAATACATTGCCTGGAAAGAGGGCAACCTTATTTTTCGCGATGACAAAATGGAAGATGTTGTTAAGCGCTTGAGCCGTTGGTTCAATGTTGAAATAATAATTAGTGATCCTGAAATAAAAAGTTATGTATATAAAGCAACTTTCAGAAATGAAAACCTAACTCAGGTACTGCATCTATTAAAAATTTCAGCTCCAATAGATTACACAATAACCGGGAACAAAGTATTGCCCAACGGGGAATTTGTCAAACAAAAGGTCTACCTGATGAAGAAAAAGACATAAAAAAATACCGGGGAAGATGTTTGGTACCATCTGCCCCGGCATAAAAGCCGGTTCTCTTTTGGCGAAGATTGCCGGGATCAATAGTAATTAACTAAAATCATTTCAAAGTTATGGAAAAAACTTTCCGTTCAACGCGGAGTTGCACAAAAAATGCATTTCTCCGAAAAATCTGGATGACTATGAAGATGACAATTTTTATTTTCTTTCTCGCTGTCACTCAAATGATGGCTACAGAAACGTACTCCCAGAGTACACGATTGTCTCTAAATCTCAAAGACGTCTCCATCAAAAAAGTGCTGGATGAAATAGAGGGAAACAGTGAGTTCGTCTTTCTTTACAACAGCAAACTGGTGGATGTCGATCGAACTGTATCGATGGACTTCAGCAACCAAAAGATCTCCGAAATACTGGACAAATTGTTCCGGGACGTGGATGTCGCCTATACGGTTGTTGACCGGCAGATCGTCCTGACCAACAAGAGTGACCAAACCAGTTTTACAAGACTGATAGAACAGCAACCAGGTAAAACTGTCAAGGGGAAAGTCACGGATAAGACGGGTCTCTCCCTGCCCGGTGTCTCAATTGTGGTAAAGGGGACGACAACAGGGGTAATAACCGACAATGATGGAAATTACACAATACCCGGTGTTCCTGACAATGCTACATTGCAGTTCTCGTTTGTTGGAATGAAAATGCAGGCAGTACCCGTTGGAAACAAGAAAATTATAAATATGGTTTTAGAGGAGGAGACACTCGCAATTGAAGAAATTGTTGCAGTAGGGTATGGAACCCAGAAGAAGGTTAATCTGACCGGAGCTGTCTCTTCAATCAATTCTGAAAAGTTGGCTGCCGTGCCCACAGCCAACGTATCCTCCTTGTTGTATGGTAATTTTCCGGGATTGACCACTCTTCAAAGAAGCGGTGAGCCTGGTTTGGATGATGTCTCCATATCTATCCGTGGTTTCGGAGGCGCCCTTGTGGTTGTCGACGGAATTGTAAACAGGGATTTTTCCCGCCTTAACGCCAATGAGATCGAGAGTGTCACCATCCTGAAGGATGCGGCATCCTCCGCCGTATATGGGGTGAGTGGTGGAAATGGGGTTATCCTCGTTACCACGAAGAAAGGGAAAATTGGAAAGCCTGTGCTTAGTGTTTCAATGAATTATGGTGTTCAGCACACCACAAGATACCCAAAATTTGTAAACTCCTGGGAATACGCGACATTGAGGAACGAAGCAAGTGTAAACATAGGGGGAAAACCCGTATACACGCCGGAGCAGCTCCAGAAATATCTGGATGGATCCGACCCCGTTAACTACCCAAATTTTGATTATTACAAATACATGATCAATGATTATGCCCCAATGAAGGATCAAAATATTTCAATCAGTGGGGGTAGTGAAAAGATCAAATACTATTTTTTGCTGGGCCAAACAACACAGGCTTCCAGGTGGAAGACATATGGTGGTGGTAACCAGGAATATTCGAAATACAATTTCAGGTCCAATATTGATGCGCAAATTACTGACGACCTGGATGTATCCATTGAGTTTGGCGGAAGATTTGAGAATCGCGATAACCTCACCCAGAATGCATATCTGATGTCTTCCTGGCTGCAATTCCAGTGGCCTATTGCCAATCCATTTACACCGGATGGGAAGCTGGAGGCAACCAACCAGGGTATGATAGGTTATCTTAACCGTGATTTATCCGGTTATAGCAGGAATGAGGCGTACTTGTTTCAGGGAGGCTTATCAATTAATTATAAGGTGCCTTGGGTCAAGGGATTAAGTATCAATGTAAAAGGCGCCAATGATCTCTATTTTGGAAATCAAAAAATTTGGACAAAAAAATTCCCATATTTCAAATGGGATCCGTCAACGAATACCTCTTACCAAACGGGTGCACTACAAGTAAACGCATTGACATTGGATAACTCGAGATCATCAGCGCTACGTACCATCAGCTCCATTAACTACATCAGGACTTTTGCTACCGCGCATAATGTGAAAGCGCTCTTATTGTATGAAGTAAGTTCATACAAGGATGCCTACTTCCAGGCAACCAGAACGGGCTATGTGGTCCCGATCGACCAGATCTTTGCCGGACCTGACCTTAACAAAAGCAATTCAGGAGGGGCTTCCGATAACGGAAGGGAGAGTTATGCCGGACGATTAAACTACGATTACAAAGGTAAGTACCTGTTTGAATACAATTTTCGCTACGATGGTTCGGCCAGGTTCCCACCAGATAAAAGATGGGGTTTCTTCTCCGGGGTCTCTGGTGGCTGGAGAATTTCTGATGAAAAATTTTTCAAAAATAGTATCAAGGGCGTTGAAAATCTGAAACTGCGTGGTTCGTGGGGAGAATTGGGAAGCGATGTTACCGGTAACTACCAGCACCTTGCAGGATATACCTATCCATCAGGGAACTATATTCTGGGAAGTAATATTGTAACCAACGGAATGGTCGATTCAGGTACTCCCAACCCAAATATTACCTGGGAAAAGAGCCAGATTTATGATTTTGGTTTCGACCTGAGTCTCTGGAAAAGGAAACTTGAGGTTGAAGCTGACGTCTATTACCGTAAAAGAGATGGTCTGTTGGCTACCAGGTCGCTCCAATTGCCATCCACCTTCGGGGCAACCTTACCACTTGAGAACCTGAACGCAGACAATACCCGGGGTTTTGAAATCTTGGTGAGACATAACAACCAAATTGGTCAGGTCAAATATTCGGTAGCACCGTACCTTTCTTATGCAAGGGCAAAAAACAGCCATGTGGAACAGCGGGTATTTACGAGCCAATACGACAATTGGAGAAGTAATTCTGAGAACAGGTGGTCCAATATCTATTGGGGCTATAAAGCGATCGGACAGTTCCAGAACCAGGCAGAACTCAATTCATCCCCTATTCAGGATAGAAGGGCAAATAGCACTTTACTGCCCGGCGATATCAAATATGATGACTTTAACCAGGACGGGGTTATTGATGGCAACGACATTCAGCCCATCGCAAAAAGCGCTTTTCCGGAGTTGAACTATGGTTTGGGATTAAATGCTTCCTGGAAAAAGTTCTCTATCGACATGAACTGGCAGGGCTCGGCCAATTTCAATATTGTCCAGCAGTTTAACCTGATTCACCCGTTTCAGTACAACATCATGAATACCTATCACTACTTTATGGACAGGTGGCACCGCGCGGATATAAATGATCCCAAATCAGCATGGATTCCGGGAAAATATCCGGCTACGATAGCCATGGGATCAAATAATAACAACATGAACTCATCTTTCTGGATATTGAATGCCAAATATCTTAGGTTAAGAACGGTTAATATCAGTTATAATCTGGAGAGCAGTTTTCTGAAAAGACACAAAATAGAGGCGTTGACCATCATATTAAGTGGTCAAAACATTCTGACGATAGCCAATACCGGTGAAATTGACCCGGAAGCTCCGTTAGGAAGGGGTTCCTATTATCCTGAGATGATGTCATATAATATTGGGTTCAACATCAAATTTTAATTAAACAATTATGAAAAACAAAATATTCATAGTCTTGTTGACTACTATATTTCTATCCGGTTGTATCAAAGACACCCTGGACAGAAAACCATTAAACATCATTTCGGATATGGATGTTTGGGCCTCAGAGCCGATGATGGATATCTATATGGCTAAGTTGTACGATAACATCATAATGGCCCAGGATTTTACCTATAATGGTACTACTATAAGTGAACTTTCGGACGAGGGTACTGCAATTCAGCAGCACACACCAACCTATGTTGATTATGGTAATCATACCCTTACGCTGAATACCGGAGCGTATGCATGGATCAGAAAAGCCAATTATTTTATGCAAAAGGCCCAAACGGCCACCATTTCCGCGGCCAGGATCAAGCAATACATTGCTGAAGCCCGTTTTATCAGGGCCTTTTATTATTTCGATCTTGTTAAGAAATACGGGGGCATGCCAATTATTGAGGAGGTACAGACCTTCGATAACAATCTGGCCGATTTGCAGGTTCCCAGAAACAAGGAGGAGGAGGTATACGATTATATCTTAAAAGAACTGGATGCGGCGAGCGCCGATCTGCCTGATTCATGGGATGCCAGCAATTCCAACCGTGCGACCAAGATGGTTGCCATGTCATTAAAATCACGCGCAGCCCTCTATGCCGGATCGATCGCGAAATATGGGACGGTTCAGTTAAACGGACTGGTAGGTATTCCGGCTGCAAAAGCCAGCACCTATTTCACCGCTGCATTGAACGCATCCAAGGCTGTCATGGACAGTAAGAAATATTCACTGTACACCAAATCCTATGACCCTGTAGCCAAATCAGGCGATCCGATAAAAAATTATCAGGACATTTTTTCGGTCAAGAACAATTCAGAGGTTATCTTCCAGAAAGCTTTTCAATATCCGGACAAAGGTCACGACTGGGATTTAGTAATGGCTCCTGACGGGTTTGTAGGAGTTGGTAGCAATCTCTGTCCTGTTTTGGAACTGGTGGAAGCGTATGAATACACTGATGGGACCCCTGGCACATTAAATTATGAAGGAAAGCAGTTTGACTCCCCTGATGAGCTGTTTAAAAACAAGGACCCACGTTGTGATGCGACTATTTTGCGTTCAAACACGCCAACGGGTTGGGGCAGGCCTATGTCGATGTGGGCCGGAATTTATGATACCGATGGTAAACTCTATGCACTTAGAGGCAGTGTATTTCCTAAAGATCCGTCAATGTTGCAGATTGGCCTGGATGGTCCGTACCCTTCAGGAAAACCTGCCAAATCAGGATTCTATCTAAGAAAACTTTTAAACCTTACCAAACTTACTAATCTCTCAGGTGGTTATTCTGACCAGAATTGGGTCGAGTTGCGGTTGGCAGAGGTAATGCTCAACTACACGGAAGCCGCGTTGGAGTTGGGTACCAATCTGACAGAGGCGCTGAATGCAATCAACCAGATAAGAAGCCGGGCAGGCATAAGAGCATTGACTGCCGGTGAACTGACCATGGACAGGTTGCGCAACGAAAAAAGGGTAGAGCTGGCCTTTGAAGGCAAACGTTTCTGGGATATGAAACGATGGAGGATTAGCAAGGATATCTTTAACAATACCCAATTGCATGGCTTATGGCCGTACCTGCAATATACCGGTAGTGGTTACAAATATATTTACAAAAAGGTTACCGGTACCCCGATGGAATTGCCAAGGGTCTTCAGCGAGAGGGATTATTACAGCACGCTTGCAGGCTACAGGAGTACCAACAACAATATTATTAACAATCCGGGATGGTAATCATTTCAAGGACTAAAATATAAATGAATATGAAAAATATCTTTTATTTATTTCTGATGGTCATGCTGGTCGCAAGTTGTGAACTTGATAATTTCAGTGCGCCAGACGTTACTTTATCCGGTAAGGTGGTAGACAATGTGACCAATAGCATGATTGAAAACGGGGGCTTAAACAGTGGCATCGTAATCATGATGTATGAGGGGAATTCCAAATCGGCAATATACAGTTCGTCGTTCCCTGATGGACATTTTGTGAATTCCAGATTGTTCGCAGGCAATTACAAGCTTGTCATGACCGGGCCTTTTAAAATGGTTCAGGATACTGTGAATGTTACACTGCCCATGAGCGGCGATCTTATCGTAAAAGTACTTCCGAATGTAAGGCTGAAAGCCACATTGGTGAGTTCTGCCGGAACAACGGCAACCGTAAAAGTGGATTATGAGAAGGTGTTTTCTACCCAGGTACTGAATAAGTTAGGTGTTGTGTGGAGTACTTTCCCCAATCCGAACGTGGAGACCTTCTTTGGCGGCGGTTCGAAGATTGATGTTGTTACGTCACAGAACCTTACACAAGGTTCAAATACCTATACGATTACCGGACTGACGGCAGGAACTAAATATTACATCCGGGCCGTCGGTGTTACCAACGCAGCCGGGAGTTACGCCAACTACAGCACTACAGTTACAACACCGTAACCTGCTTTAGTTTTAGTAAATACGCTGATAAACATTTCCAATACCCCGGTAGGAGGCAACCTCTTATCGGGGTATTTCTAAAAGTAATAGATGGGAAATTGGCTCTTAATATTTAGCCGGACACCAGGGGTTTTATCGCCCAAATCATGCAAATAGAGTGTCATTAGTTGTAAAAGTAGTAGTTTTTAATCAACTAATTTTAGAATAGTTTTAGCGTCAAATAATTTTAACCACTAACAAATGAACCGGATTTTACTGCTTTGTGTTGGTTTACTTACACTAAATACCCATTTAAAAGGCCACAATAATGCAAATGATGGTTCGTTATTCGATAGGCCAACTGAGATCAGTGACAGCTTGCCAACAGTGCTTTCCAAAAACCATGGTGATTTAATTGATGCTAAGTTGAGGAGTGAGGCTCAGGTGAGGTTTGCAGAACATCAGTTGCCGAATAACCTTAAAGAATGGGAATCTCAGCGCATACAACTTAAGGCTGAGATCATTAAGAAAACCGGTGTGGTCGTTAACCATCAACTACCCTTAAACATCAAAGAAACCAATGTCATTCAACTGAATGGCTATTCGGTAAAAAATATAACTTTTCAAACCCGTCCGGGCATTTATGCTACGGCAAACCTTTACATTCCGGATGGAATGGGTCCATTCCCGGGAATCATGAACACTCCCGGTCACTGGCCAAACAGCAAAATTGATTCAATCGGTCAGCAGGCGGTTGGTCATACTTTGGCGTTGAATGGCTATGTCTGTCTCACCATGGATCCGTGGGGCGCCGGCGAAAGAGGAACAATTTTGGGTAAATCTGAATATCACGGATCGAATCTTGGAGCCTCGCTGATGAATATTGGGGAGTCTTTGATGGGGGTTCAAATTTCGGAAAATATGAGAGGCGTTGACCTGTTGTGCTCCTTACCCAACGTTGACCCTCAAAAAATTGGTACAACAGGGGCAAGTGGCGGTGGAAACCAGACCATGTGGCTTGCAGCAATGGACGACCGTGTCAAGGCCGCTGTGCCGGTAGTAAGCGTAGGTACATTTGAATCTTATGTCATGGAATTCAATTGCATCTGCGAGCTGCTTGTGGATGGATTGACATTTACAGAAGAAGCTGGTATTCTGGCCATGGCCAAAGCGATCATGCCCTGTAACCATTCGAAGGACGAAATATCCCCGGCCTTTTTACCTGTTCAGATGCTGCGCAGTTACAACAATGCCAAACAGGTATTCAAAATGCGCGGAGAGGAGAACAATATCTCCTGCAAAATTTATGACCTTATCCATACCTATAGTCCACTTGACCGGCAAGCCATGCTCGGATGGTTCGACTTTCACCTGAAAGGGATAGGCAAAGGCGCCCCGAAGAGTGAAATCCCATTCAAGATGATTCAGGATGAAAAACTATTGGTATTTCCTACCGGGAAAAGGGATGCCAATATTTTGGGTACCGATGATTACTGCAAGTTAAGGGGGAATGAGTTGAGGACTGCCTACCTGAATACTAAATCCTTCAATGTTGACAAGAAGAAAAGTGAGTTGAGGGATATCCTTCGGATCAAGGAAAAAATGATACTCAAAAAAGTTTATCGTTATTCCACCATCGGGGGGTGGGACAGGTTCGCATTGGAAACTTCTGATGATATGCCCATCCCTGTGTTACATATGGCGCCGACTGATCCATCCAAAGGATATGTAATTCTCTGTAACCCGGAGGGGAAAAATAGTATCTTACCCTCCTTGATTGATGATTACAGAAAGGAAGGGTCGGGGATCCTTGTCGTCGACCTGTCCGGAACCGGGGAAGTTACTTCCATATCATCACTTCCTTACGACAAAATAGGAAAGCTCCATACCCTCTCGCGTGCGGAGCTTTGGTTGGGCAAAACCGTTCTGGGGGAGTGGGTGAAGGAGCTAAACGTGGTTGTTCAGTTTCTGGATACCAATTATAAAACTAAAAAAGTAAGTATAGACGGGAGCCAGGAGGCCGGTCTGGCAGGACTTTTCCTTTCTTCACTGGAAGGCAATGTAGACCATCTTGTCTTGCGCCAGGCTCCTGTAAGTTACTTGTTCGATAGCCGTGTAGGAATTGACTTCTTCGGTATGGGTATCCATCTTCCCGGTTTTCTCCAGTGGGGGGATGTCTCTTTGGCCGCCGCACTTTCAGGTAAGAATATTCAATTCGTTGATCCGGTAACAATGTCCGGAAATCAGGTTGGCGCAACAAAACTATCTGCCGTTGAGGCTGAATTTGAAAAGGTGAGGGCTTTGTGCCATCAATCCGGTAGTGCAACATTTAAATAAAAAAAACATGAAAACAATTAGCAGGAGGAATTTTTTGGATGACAGCACTAAAGTTGTAGCTGTGGCATCGACATTTCCACTATATTCATTTGCTGAGAATAAAAAAGCGACGGCTCCAATAAAAATGAAGTTAGCCATGGTTGGAACTGGATATCGTGGTACAAATACCTGGGGGAAATCGGTTATCCAGGCTTACAAAGACCAGGTAGAGATGGTTGCCCTGTGCGATATCAATCCCAAGCGGATGGAGGCTGCAAGGTCAATCATGAACATCAATGCAAAAATGTATGAGGCCAAGGATTTTGATTTGATGGTTCAGGAGACAAAGCCCGATATGGTGATTGTTACCACAACGGATTGTTTTCATGAGAAATATATTATCAGGGCTTTGGAGCTTGGGTGCAATGTGCTGTCGGAAAAGCCCATGGCCATTAGTGCAGAACAGTGCCAGCAAATTGCCGATGCTGAAAACCGCACGGGGAAAAAAGTTTTTGTTGGGTTCAATATCAGGCATGCAAATGAGTCAATTGAGATGAAGAAAATACTTTCGTCCGGGGAGCTGGGAAAGATCATCGCCATTGAATACCAGGAGTGCCTCAATACCCAGCATGGTGCAGACTATTACAGACGCTGGCATGGGAAAAAGAAATATTCAGGCTCACTGTTGCTTCACAAAGCTTGTCATCAATTCGACCTGATCAACTGGCTGATAGATGCTGAGCCCGTCGATGTGCAGGCCATAGGCAAACTGGCATATTATGGGCACAACAACAGTTACCGGGGCCGTAATTGCCGGACATGCGCCTTTACCCAAAAGTGCAAGTTTTATTGGGACATGGCCAAGGATAGCATAGCCATGCAGATGTATGGCAATTGTGAAGATGTGGACGGTTACTATCGTGACGGCTGCGTATGGGACAATGAAATTGACAGTTATGATACCCAATCGGTTCAGGTTAACTACGACAATGGTACCCAGATGAGTTACACCATGAATACCTTTCTTCCTTTTGAAGGTCAATTTATCTGTTTTTCAGGTGAATACGGCAGGTTGGAAGTGCGGTTGAATGCCATTCAGCCATGGAAAGTTGAGGGTGGAATAGAATTTCGCCTGACCAAAGACACGGAGACAAGCAAATATTGGATTTTAAACGCTTCTTCCGGAGGACACGGAGGCGCGGATGAACGGTTAAAAGACATGATTTTCCTTCCGGGAACGCCTGACCCATTGGGGAGCAAAGCCGGCAGCAGGGCAGGGATCATGTCGAGCCTGATCGGAATTGCTGCGCGAAAATCCATTGAAACCGGTCAAAAAGTTAAGATTGCCGATTTGGTGACCTTTCCAAGTACCTGGAAAGGCTAGGAATACTTTGAAAATTGTGCATTGAGAATCAAAATAATTATCTGTGCCTAACTTTAGCATTGAATTACTATGCTTGTTGAAGATAAAATATTGTTCAATGAGATTAAAAATCGTAACCTAAAGGTCTACGAGGCATTGTTCAGTAATTATTATCCCGGGTTGGTAAGATTTGCTGAGGGGTATCTATTTGACAAACAGACATGTGAAGATATAGTTCAGAATATTTTTATCTATTTATGGGAAAATGCGGAAAAGATCAATTTTGAGGTATCTGTAAAAGCCTATTTTTTTCAATCCGTAAAGAACGGTTGCCTGAATCATTTGCGAAATCTTCAGATTCACGACCGTCACAATCTTCTGTACATTGAAGCATTATTCAACCAGGAGGATGCTGATGGTAAAGATGATCCGGAAATTGTCATGCAGATCAGAAATGCCATTTCAAAATTACCGGATCAAATGGCGGGTGTCTTTAAACTGAAGTATTTGGAAGGGAAAAAACTCAAAGAGATTGCCCACATCAAACAGATTAGTGAGAATACAATAAAAACCCAATTGTTACGTGCCAAGGATAAGCTTCGCAAAATTCTGATGGAGACTACATCCGTGAAGTTTTTACTTTAACTAAGAAGCTGTTTAAATTTCTTACACAGAGAATATATTACTCCATAATTAAACTAAAAATGGCTTTGAAATTCTCACTTTAGTTAAAATACGCTGGAGGAAACAACGAGTTACACAGAGAGAAAAATCGCTTGCGATTTTCCAACCCTGTGCAACTCCGGGGTTTTTCTCATGAATACACCTAATTGAAGAAATTTCTATAAACCCTATATTTTCGATTAATAAACAATTATTCTCTGTGTAATATTTTTAAACAGTCTCTAAATAAAAAACTTCATTTAGTTGTCACCCTTTTTGTCGCCTTATGTGTCTATAGTTTAAACTGACACATCATGCCTAAGGAACATTCAATAATCGATTTCGAGATTATTTGGAAGAAAATTAATGGAAATCTAATTGTCCAAGAAGAATTATTTCTGTCAAAGTGGTTGGATGAAAGTCCATTGCACCGTCAATTCTATGATAATGCAATACATTATTATCAGGAAGGTTCGAATTTCAGCGATGCAAAACTGGAAACAGAAAAAGCCTGGGAATCACTCCTAACCGAAATAAGCAAAGAAAGCCGAAGCAGATCAAGATGGATCAACCCCGTATCTGCTGTTGTTTTTGCTACCATCCTGATTGCTGGTTTAATATGGTCTTTTTCAAAAACTGAGATGCCTGCAGATACTGCACAGAAGGCGCAACAAATCAAGCCCGGTACCAATCAAGCCATATTAGTCCTTCATGATGGGTCGGTGCACAATCTTTCAACTTCAGTGAACCTCATATTGAATGAAGATGGAGCTGAGATTAAGGGTGGTGGCACAAAACTGCAATACACCGAAAAAATTGGCGCTGCGGCAGAAATAAAATACAATACTTTAAATATTCCACGAGGTGGTGAATTCTTCCTACAGCTTGCGGACGGGACTAATGTGTGGCTCAATTCAGAAACAACCCTGCGCTATCCGGTTCAGTTTTCAGGAAATGAACGAAGAGTAGAGCTGTCGGGTGAAGCCTATTTTGAAGTAGCAAAAAACGAAAAAATTCCTTTTGTTGTTGAATCCGGTGAACAAATGGTGAAAGTACTGGGTACAAAATTTAATATCTCTTCCTATAAAGAAAATCAAGTTATCTATACCACGCTTGTAAATGGAAGTATCGAAGTCTCTATCAAAGGCAAACCTGAAATTGCACAAATCCTGGTTCCCAACGAGCAGAGTACAATTGATGTTACAGAAGGGAAAATTTCAAAAAGAACTGTTGATCCTTATCAGTTTATAGCATGGAAAGAGGGACGGTTTGTTTTTCAGGACCAAACCCTGGAAACCATGATGAAAACTATGTCGAAATGGTACGACATTGAGGTTGTATTTGCGAGTGAGAACCTTAGAAATATGCGTTTTACAGGAAATCTGAGACGTTATGATGATTTTGGAGAAGTGCTTAATAAAATCAAGAAAACCAATGAAGTGGATTTCGATATTGACAATAAAATAATCACATTAAAATAAAGAAGGAGGGCATAAAATAAAAAATGCGGAAAATGTTTGTACCATCTCCCGCATTACATTCAGTTGTAATTACCAAATGGTTTAATCAAAACAGAGCAAATTTATGAAAAAAAAACGATGGAACCCCGTCTGCGATAGCGGATGGAAAAAAATCTTCTTTATCATGAGGGTTACGATGATTTTCTTGCTTGCTGGATTTTTACAAGTATCTGCAAGTGTCTATTCCCAACAAACCAATCTACATTTAAAGGCTGAGAATGCAAGTATATCTCAGGTTTTGAAAATGATTGAAGAGCAAAGCGATTTTCATTTTCTCTATCGCTCCGACTATTTTAACGAAGTCCCTGTGGTAACTATTGAGATGGAAAGCGTCAAGCTGGAAGATGTTCTGAACAGGATCATTGTTCCTTATGGCTTTGCTTATGTGATTGACGATAAGACCGTCGTCATCAGAAAATCGGATGAGCCGCGGTCGGCAGGGATGCCTGCCGATCAAAAGAAATCGATTTCAGGTAGAGTCACCGATTCTTCAGGTGCGTCGCTTCCGGGCGTTTCGGTGGTTGTAAAAGGGACCACCATCGGTATTGTTACGGATGTTGAGGGAAAGTTCAGCTTTTCAGTGCCTGCCGATGCCAATACGTTGGTATTTACCTTTGTAGGTATGAAGCCGCAAGAGGTTTCCATTTCCGGTAAAACTTCCGTTAGTATCAAAATGGAGGTGCAGACGGAAGGAGTTGAAGAGGTCGTCGTTGTCGGTTATGGTACACAGAAAAAGATAGCCGTTACCGGTGCGATTTCTTCTGTGGGAGGAGTAGAACTGGCAAAATCCCCTGCGACAAATATTGCAAATACTTTGGCCGGGCGGGTAACTGGATTAGCAGCCGTACAATATAGCGGTCAACCAGGGGTCGATGATCCAAACTTTTATGTAAGGGGGATTGCCACCCTTGCAGGGGGAAGTTCTGCCCCTTTAATCATTGTAGATGGTGTAGAGCGTTCCTTTTCAAGGTTAGATCCCAATGAAATTGAATCAATCTCTATCCTGAAAGACGCTTCATCCACAGCAGTCTATGGTGTAAGGGGCGCCAATGGGGTCATTTATGTAACGACAAGGCGTGGTGTTGAAGGCAAACCCGTAATTAACATCACTTCAAGTGCAGGGGCACAGCAACCGACCCGGTTGCCAAAGATGGCTGATGCCTACACCTGGACTACGCTTTACAATGAGTCGCAACTCAATGATAATCCCAACGCGACTCCGATGTTTTCGCAGGCGGAGATTGAATTATATAGAAATCATAAATCCCCCATTTTGTATCCGGATACCGACTGGTATAAATATATGCTAAGGCCATTTGCTTTTGAATCGGCGCATAATATAAATATCAGCGGTGGGGATGCGAAGGTAAAATATTTTATTTCGGTTGGGTACAGGGACCAGAGTGGACTATTTACAAAAACGCGCCTAAATTACGATGATTCCTTCTGGTACGACCAGTATAATTTGCGTGCCAATTTGGACATTAATTTAACGAAGAGCACAACATTGGGTATCACTACCGGCCAGATAACCGGAATAACAAAAGAACCTTACAGATCGGTTGGACGGGCGCAGGTATGGGGACGTATGTATGCGGGAACTCCAATATCTTCCCCTGGGATTATTGATGGGAAATCAATAATGAACCGTTATAATTTGCCCATTGGCGGGAATGCCGGTTTGGATTTTAATGGAAGCCAAGGAGTGATAAGAACGGCAACCAATGATGTAAACTTTAATGTTGAGTTAAAACAAAAACTGGATTTTTTCACGAAAGGACTTCAGTTTAAAATTAAGGGGGCATACAATAGTTCGTTTGTACAAACACAAACACGAACTACTCCAACCAAAGCTTTTTGGCCTTATCAATTAAAGGATATCGACCCGAATGCGTCTAACGGCGATAGTATTGTGTACCAGGTAGCCAATTGGAACGGCAATTTGGCAACGAGTGAATCATATGGAAGGGCAATATACTGGTACATGGAATCTGGTCTGAACTATGATCGCAGTTTCGGCAAACAAAATGTAACCGGCCTTTTGTTGTACAACGAGAGCAAGCGCTTTTATCCGGGTACGAACAGTGACATTCCTACAAGTTATGTCGGATTGGTAGGAAGGGTTACTTATAATTATGACCTAAAATATTTTTTGGATCTAAATGCCGGGTACAATGGCTCTGAAAATTTTGCGGAAGGAAGACGTTTTGGATTATTTCCGGCAGTATCGGCAGCTTGGCAATTGACTAGGGAGAAATTCATGAAAAATGTACCATTTATAAACTATATGAAATTGAGGGGTTCTTTTGGGATCGTTGGAAATGATCAGATCGGGGGCAGAAGATTCCTCTATCTGCCTGATACCTATAGTATCAGTTCAGGTGGGTATAATTTCGGTACGACTGTTCCCCAAAATCAAATCGGCGCGGCAGAATCAAACCTGGGTAACCCTTTTGTAACATGGGAAAAGTCTCGAAAAGGCAACATTGGCCTTGATCTGAAATTTTTAAAAGAGCGATTATCAGTTACCCTGGACCGTTTTTATGAGTCGAGGGATAATATTCTTATAACACGGTCGACTACACCCTCCCTCTTCTCTGTGACATTGCCCCCGGTGAATCTTGGTCAAGTCGATAACAGAGGTTATGAAATTGAATTGGGATGGAGGGATAATAAAAAAGATTTTGGTTATTACGTTGACTTAAATATGTCTTATGTAAAAAACAAAATAATATTTATGGATGAGATAAAACAACCATATGATTATTTGAAAAGGACAGGTCAACAGGTAAACCAGGTTTTTGGGTATGTGTTTGATGGATTGTGGTCGATAGACGAAGTTGCAAATCAGTCCAAATTTCCGAAAGATAACTATACCCCTCATCCGGGGGATATGCGGTACAAGGATTTAAATGCCGATGGTATAATAAATTCCCTCGATCAAAAACCAATTGGTTTTCCCGAAAACCCCCAATACACCGCAGGCCTGAGATGCGGGTTAAATTACAGGAATTTTGATTTTTCCATGTTGTGGAATGGTGTCACAAATACCTCCAGGTTAATCGGTGACAGGTTTGGCCTTGCTTTTGGGTTATACGGGGAAGAATCATTGTCTCAATGGATAGTAGATTCAAGATGGACCCCGGCAACTGCCGCTACTGCCACATATCCAAGGCTTTCCCAAATAGCAGGTGTAGCCGGTGGATATAATACAAGGCAATCCGATTTTTTCCTCAGGGATGCCTCCTATGCACGCTTGAAAAATATTGAGCTTGGATATACCATTAAAAATCTGAACCGTTTGGGAATAGCCACACTTAGGGTTTATGTAAATGGTTATGACCTTCTTACCATTGATAAATTGAAAATTCTGGATCCGGAATCAAATACTACCCATAATCCGGTGCACCCATTGATGAAGACATACAACATGGGCTTAAGTGTGACCTTCAAATAATACTATAATATTTCTAACTGAAATAAAAAATACCGCATATTATGAAAAATACAATCAAATATTTATTCTTTATCGGAATATTATACCTGTTTACTGCATGCAAAGACGAGCTAAAATTTGGGAATAATTTTCTTTCAAAGCCTCCCTTGTCCACAGCGGTAAACAAAGATACCGTTTTCTCAAATATTACATACGCAGAGCGTTTTTTATGGGGGGCATACAGCTCTCTGCCTTTTGGACAAAGTGCGCAGGATGGTAATAATTTTGGTTCCGGCTCAAGTTTTTATCTCGATTGCCTGACGGATATGATCAATACGGATCTTGTTCCTGCAGTTCCATATTATGTTAATTTATATGATGCCTACGTAGAAAACAGCTACATCGGTAAGTACCGCTGGAATTTCGGAGGATGGCCCGGGATCAGAAAGGCAAATATATTTATTGCGAATATCGGCCGGGTTCCCAACGTTGATGCGACCTATAGAAAACAGCTAATTGCCGAAGCCAGGATGATCATGGCGGTACATTATACGGAACTTTATCGCAATTATGGTGGCATGATTTGGATCAACCATGAATTGGCAGTTACTGAAACCGGTCCCTTTCCCAGGTTGACAAGCGTTGCAACCATGGACTCTATCGTTTCATTAATAGACAAGGCAGTTCCGGATCTCCCATGGATAATCACTGACCAGGTGAACTGGGATGGCCGTTTTACCAAAGCTGCTGCAATGGCCCTCAAGGCACGCGTTCTTTTGTTCGGCGCCAGTCCACTTTTCAATAGCGCTGCGCCTTATATGGATGGTGAGGCCGCACAAAAGAAATTGGTGTGGAACGGGAGCTACGATCCAAATCTTTGGAAGAGGGCAGCGGATGCCGCTGCGGCGCTGATCTCCAGAGTTGAATCAGAAGGGGGATACAGGATCGTGAAAACCGGAAACCCAAGAAAAGATTTTCAGAACGGATATTATACGAGGGGAACCGGCGAAACCCTTATCTCTACCAGAACAGTATTTCTGTACCCGGATGACGATAGGACACTAGGGCCGATTAAATGGTCAGGTACGGGAACTTATACACAGGAATATGTAGACATGTTCCCAATGGCCAATGGGCTACCAATAACGGACCCGGCGTCGGGTTTTAATCCAAATGATCCCTATGTAAACAGGGATCCGCGGTTGTATGAAACGGTACTTGTCAACGGGGATTATTACCAGGGAAGGACCGCGGAGCTCTTTCTCGGGGGTCGTGAAAGGCTTTCCAAAAAAGACTTGCCAGCTTTAACAGGTTACGGTCCCAGAAAATTCGTACTTGAAAGAAATACCGCCACAAATTTGGGGTCGATCGTACAATGGCCATATTTAAGATTGCCCGAAGTTTATCTGTCCTGCGCCGAAGCGCTCAATGAAGTCAACAATGGACCTACAGCGGAAGCATACAGGTGTGTTAATCTTGTCAGAAACAGGGTTAACCTGTCCAATTTGCCGGCAGGCCTCTCCAAGGATAAGTTCCGCGAGGCCGTATTGAACGAACGGGCATGTGAATTTGGATTCGAAAGGGTAAGATGGTATGATATCATACGCTGGAAAAAGGAAGATGTTTTTAAAAAGCAACTTCATGGGATGGATATCACAAAATCAGGATCTACACTTTCCTATGCCACATTTCCTTTGACACCTATAAGGTACTGGTCGACCAACTGGTCGCCAAAATGGTATTTGAGTGCATTCCCTGCAAATGAAATTTTGAAAGGGACTGGATTGATCCAAAACCCGGGATGGGAGATTAATTAGCAACTAACTTAGTTATGATATTAAAAATGCAAAATATGAATGTACATATAGCAAATAGGTTCCTGTTGTTTGGGCTTTTATTCATCCTTTCGGTATTCGATGGACTAGCTCAAAATCAGTCGATTACAGGAATAATCAAAAATACTGGCGGCGTTCCTGTACAGAAAGCGGCTATTTCGATTCTGGAAAACCCTGGTGTGGTCGTTTACAGCGATCAGGATGGCAAGTTTGTGATCAACGGCAAAATAGGTGAACATGTCAAAGTTACAGATCCGGATTTGTTCCACAAAACGCTAAAGATTACCGATAACAATATGGTTATTACCATTGAAGATAAGGATGGGCTAGTTCCGGTGGGATATGGCTTGAAAGTTTCTAAAGAAGAGATGACAATGGCTGTTGGAATGGCCAATTCGGATAAACTGACAAGAAGTACTGCGCTAAACCCGGCTAATTCCCTTTATGGTCAAATAACCGGCCTGGAGGTGATGCAAAATGGCGGCCTACCCTGGGAAACTAACCCTACACTATTTTTAAGAGGGGTTGGTACGACCTTGGACAGATCGATTCTCATTTTGGTAGATGGGTTTGAACGTTCAATCAATACACTTAGCATGGATGAGATCGAAAGCGTGGTCATGCTGAAAGATGCTGCCTCCCTTGCACTATATGGTCTGAGGGGAGCCAATGGTGTTTTGTTGGTTACTACCAAAACTACCGGGATAAACCAAACGCGTAAAATAAGCGTTGGATTTGAAAGAGGCATTACACAAGCAACCCGTTTGCCCCATTTTTTGAATGCCTATGATTTTGCCCAGAGGTACAATGAAGGCTTGTCTAACGATGGTTTACCACTGCGGTACTCACAGGCCGAATTGAATGGGTTCAAGTCTGGGAGTAATTCCAAGTACTTTCCAAATGTTGATTGGTTGAAAGAGTCCTTACGAAATTATGGATCAAATAATAAATTGAATATATCAATCAATGGTGGCAACAAATCCCTAAGGTATTTTACCCTTTTAAATTATCAGGACGATAATGGATTGTTAAAACCGGTTGATGTTAATTCAGGTTACTCTACACAATTTATTTATAAAAAAATAAATTTAAGAACAAATATTGACGTTAACCTTACGCCTTCGACCAAATTGGCGATAAGGCTTGGCGGGATGATTGAGAGGACTAACCAGCCCGCGAGTTCGTCGGCTGCCATAATGAGCGCCATTTACAACATTCCGTCTGCTGCTTTTCCCGTAAAATATGCCGATGGCAATTATGGGGGAACGGATGTTTATGGGAACAATCCTGTCGCGTTAATCGCATCTACAGGATATAGAAAAGCACAGAACCGCGACCTGCAAATGAATGTCAGGCTGGAGCAAAAATTGGATGTTTTCCTGAAAGGGTTACTGTTCGAAGCAGCTTTTGCCGATAATAATTACGTTGGAAATACTGATAGCTGGACCCAGACTTTTCAGTATGAAAGGTTAAAGTTGGTCATGAACACTTCCGGTGCAATAACTGATTCTGTAAAAACCATTTACAGTCGTAATTCGACCCTTGGATTTGGCAGTGGCGTCTCTAACATAACCAGATCAAGGGTTATTTTAGGCAATTTTAAATATGCAAAAGATTGGGGAAGCAACTCAATTAACTCAACATTGTTGTTTCAACAGGAAGAAAAAATAGGTTTTAATTATACATTTTTACATCAGATCATTGCAGGCAATGCCCATTATTCAAAATCGGGTAAATATTTTGCAGATTTTTCGATCTCTTATTCCGGTTCAAATTATTTGGCAAGGGGATCCAGATTTGGTATTTTCCCTGCGCTGTCCGGCGCCTGGAATATATCGAAAGAAGATTGGTTTGCAAAGGACGGTAAGATTAACGATTTAAAAATAAGGGCCTCCTGGGGTATGTCCGGAAATGACCTGATTCCGCTATATCCTATTTCAAACGCATATTTCAGGGGTGCGCCTATCTATCCTTTGGGACAAAATAATCAAAACCTTGGCGTAACAAGTAGCATAGGTAACATTGCAGTAGGCAAAATGACCTTTGAAACATCATATAAATCCAATATTGGGATTGACGCAAGGTTGTTTAAAAAATTAGCCATCAATTTGGACGCTTTTTATGAAATCAGAAAAGATATCCTGGTTCCGAATGTCCGTCAATTGTCTGATATTATTGGGATTAACAGAATATATTACGGAGGGGGGATCGTTCACAACAAAGGAATAGAGATAGATTTAAATTACAGCAACTCCTGGAATGATTTTACCTACTATTTCGATGGCCAATTTTCCTTTGTGAAAAATAAAATCGTGAACATTTTTGAGGAAAAACAGCCGTACGAATATTTGAAATCAACAGGGAAAAGTATTGGTCAGGCGTTCGGATTGCAGGCAATTGGGTTTTTTAAGGATTTGGCCGATATTAACAATAGTCCCACTCAAATATTTTCACCTGTAAAACCCGGAGACATTAAATACAAGGACCTTAACAGTGATGGTGTTATCAACCAATTGGACTATAAGCCATTGGGATACAGTACAATAAATCCTGAGATATATTATTCCGGTACAATTGGGATAAAATATAAGGCATTTGGTTTGGATGCGCTGTTCCAGGGAGTTGCCAACTACACACGCTATGAAAATACCCCTGGCCTTTTCTGGCCCCTGGTTGGAAATACCAATATTTCCACTTTTTCAGACAACCGATGGACCCCGGCAACCGCTGCAACCGCGACCCTTCCAAAGCTTAATACGATTTATCAGAATGTTAACAATCAAAGACCAAATAGTATTTGGCTTGTAGATGGCTCGTTTCTTAAATTGAGGTCGCTTAATGTCTATTATACTTTTTCGGATAAGGTGATCTCAAAATTGAAATTGACCAATGCCCGCGTCTTCCTTAGGGGAATGAACCTCTTTTCCCTAGACCATGTTAAGATTGTCGACCCTGAGGCATTGGGGGCCGTTTATCCAATCTTATCATCTTATCAATTGGGTATTAACATTGGGTTTTAAACATTAAAACAAACTTTTATTATGAAACTATCACGATTTGTATCAAAAAATATGGTAGATAAAGTTCTACGGTTTGGTTCAGGAAGGGCTCGTATATGTAAGATGGAAGAGTTGAACTCACCAAAGAAACCTCTAAAACTCCTATCTGTTTTAGCAGGGATATTTGTACTGTTCTTTCCATTGAGTTGTCATTACCTCGATTTTACCAACCAGTCCCCCTGGACCGAAGAAATGATAACCAAGGAGTACACACTTGCTTCCGTACTTTTATCCGCTGTTTATGCTTATCTCCCGACTGATTTTATGCCGATTGACGGGGCCACTCGTTCTTCTGCATCTGACGATGCCATCCACGTAACTTCTTTGTCAAGTGTATATCGTTTTAATGATGGTAGTTGGAGCGCTTTAAATCCGATAGATGATGTTTGGACCAATATGTACTACGGAATCAGGGCAGCCAACAATTTTCTGAGGATATCAAAAGGGCTTACTTTTGAGGAGAACCGTTATAGTAGCAGGACCGATTATGCCGGTCAAATGAAACGATTCTATTATTTTCCTTACGAAACTAGATTCTTACGCGCATTTTACCATTTTGAACTGATTAAACGGTACCACAATGTACCATTGGTTACCAAGGAGCTTACGCCGGAAGAGGCAATGAGTTATCCAACTACCTCCTTTGATGATATGGTAAAATTCATTGTTACCGAATGTGACTCGGCAAGTCTTAAGCTTCCTGTAACTTTTAAAAATGTTACTGGCTCGGAAACAGGACGTGCAACCAAAGGCGCTGCCCAGGCGCTTAAGGCACGGGTATTGCTATATGCTGCAAGTCCTTTAAATAATCCATCAAACGATATTCAAAAATGGATCAATGCCGCAATAGCTGCCAAAGCAATCATTGATGGAGGGGCGTACAAGCTTGAAACAAATTATGCGGGAGTTGTGAACAATTATAAAACGCCCGTGGAATTGATTTTCGAGACAAGGCAATCTGCCGCCAATACATTCGAAAGGGCAAATTTTCCGGTCGGTTACATTGGTGGCAATACCGGCACCTGTCCTACCCAAAACCTTGTTGATTCATACGAAATGGCAGCCACCGGATTAGGAATAAATGAGCCGGGTTCAGGTTACAATGCTGCAAATCCTTATGTTGGGCGCGATCCCAGATTTGCGGCAACGATCCTTTATAACAATTCCACCTGGAAAGGATTACCCGTTCAGGTTTGGACCGGAGGCGTCAATGGTCCGCCGGTATTTAATGCTTCCTTAACAGGATATTACCTTAAAAAGTATGTTATTGAGGCTGTTCGGCTGGATCCGAATCTTGGGATTACAACGGCTGAGCATACCTGGGTTAATTTCCGATATGGGGAGGTTCTATTAAACTATGCCGAGGCGATGAACGAAGCTTACGGTCCTTCTGCAACAGGACCAGGCACGCTCTCTATGAATGCGACCCAGGCTGTAAACCAGATAAGGACCAGGGCTAAAATGCCACCCTTCCCTGCCGGAATGTCGCAGTCCGAATTCAGGGATAAACTAAGAAATGAGCGAAGGGTTGAATTGGCCTTTGAAGATCATCGTTTTTGGGATGTCAGGCGGTGGAAAATCGCCAATACGCTCACGAGCATTTATGGTGTCGATGTTGTCAATAACAACAATGTCTATACCTATACGAGGAAACTTGTTGAACAACGTGTTTGGAAACCGGATAACAGGATGTTGTGGTATCCAATTTCACAGGCTGAAATGTACAGGAACCCTAAATTGGTTCAAAATCCGGGCTGGTGATTATTGGCATGAACCTGATATTGAGGTTATCAGCGAAAGTGATTTTATGTTCCTTCCGGCCGGCTACAGTGACTTTCCTGAGGAAGTAAGCAGGGTCGGTGGATGATGACTTCTATCGGGTTCAGTACCCTTAATATCTTGGACTATAACATAATCTTTATAATGGCACTGAAGGTATAGATAACTACAATATACCAACCCTGCTTTCTATTTGTGTTATGTTAAATATTAATAGACTAGAGACTGTTTAAATTTTATTTCAATCGGAATTCTTTGTGAATCTTGGTGTCAATAGTGACTTAGTGGCCTCGTTTTCCTGCCACAAAGACACTAAAACACCAAGGTTTCACGAAGGAAATTTCAACCATTATCCAACTATTAAAAATTTAAACAGTTTCTAAATGGGATCAGATTTTAAGGGAATACTTATACAATGAATAACCGCAGGGAATTTATTAAGAAGAGCGCATTAGCAGGGATAGGACTCTCAGGGCTTGCTATGACGGATAGTCAACTTTTTGTTCAAAATGAGGGAAAAGAACTGTCCAAATGCAATCCAGGGAATATTATTAAAGATGATGCCAATCAGGACAACAATTTCAATACTTCCGAAAGTTCGGTTGAGTTGGAATACATGGATATTAGTGTCAAAGAAATGGCAGGTCTGGACATTTTGCGTCCGGTCACCGGTGGTGTTCCTCTTGCCGAGGGATTATCACCCAATGGCAGTCGGTTTATTCTTCTAGACAAGAATAACAAGTCAGTGCCTTGTCAGAGTGAGGTGCTGACGCGTTGGAAGGACGGAAGTGCCCGTTGGATACTACTCGATTTCCAGGCCAACCCGCATGCAAACGGAGTAGATTATTTCAGGTTGAAATGGAATGCCAATGCACGGGAAGCCCAACCTTTACAACCTGTTAAGGTTGGGAGGGGTAAAACTATATTGGCCGGGTCGGGAACCAATTATCTCTCTACAACTCCTGGGGCCCTTCTCCGGATCTCCAAACGTTTGGACATTAAATTAGTGATGACGGATAGAGAGGGAAAACGATGCGAATGTGTTGTTGAAACGTGCAAAGTGGAAACTGATGGTAAACTACGATCAACATTAGCGCTCACTGGTTCTTTTCGTAGCCCGGAGGATCAACGGGTGATCGATTTTCGCCTGCGTGCATCGGTTTACGCCGGGTTGTCACAAATTTATCTGGAACCGCAAATCCTGATCAATGCCGATAAAGAAATGATCCAGTACATCAACGACCTGAGTCTGGAATTTATACCACTGAACCCCATCAGATCTGCAGCTATTGGTGGCATGCCCGGATGGAAGGGTTTTCCTGCTTCAGACTCAGCGGTGAGGTTATTTCAAATTGATGATGAAAACTATCGTATAGATGGCGCCCCTGGTACCGGGAAACAAGCACCGGGGTGGGTGGAGATAAATGATGGCAAAGGTAATATGGCTTTAGCCCTTCGTGATTTCTGGCAACAGTGGCCTAAAAGCCTGGAAGTTAATTCTAAGGTACTCAAGTTGGGTCTTTTACCTCGATTTGAAGTAGGTGCTTTTGATCACATGACCCCCTGGTATAAACATGATTATCTGTTTGAAGGCAATTCATACCGTTTGCGTGAGGGTCAATCAAGGCGCTGGCAGGTATGGTTCGACCTTTCGGGCAATGGAGAAGTTTTAAGTAAATCTATTAATACTCACCTAGTAGCAACAGTTGATCCTGCACAGGCGATCGCTACAGGAGAGTGGGGTTATGTGGCTCCCGCCGGCAGCAAGGGAATGACAGAATATGATAACTGGGCAGATAACCTTTTCGAAAGCTACTGCCGCTCAATACACGAACAACGCGATTACGGGGCTATGAACTGGGGCGACTGGTGGGGCGAACGCAAATGCAACTGGGGTAACCATGAGTATGACACACCTTTACAGATCTTTACACAATTTGCCCGAACAGGAGATCCAAAATATTTTTATGTAGCAGAGCAAGCCGCACGTCATGTTAGCGAAGTCGATGTCGTCCATTTTGTCAACCAGAAACTGAATGAATATTTTTCACAATGGGAATCTAAGGCTTACCCGTCGCGCCCAGGAATGGTTCATGAACATAGCATTGGTCACGTCGGAGGATTTCACCCGGTCAAAAAAATTCGCGAACTCTATATAGAACTGAATGTTGCAGGTAAGAATCCCTATCTATGTCTCGATCCTTTTAACCTGGGTCATATTTTTACCCTCGGGATGGCCCAATATTACCTTCTTTCCGGAGATCCATGGGTAAAGGAGACGGTCGAACGTATCGGTGAAAATCTTATGATGCTGATAGAGGACGCCAAGTTTCAGTTTAAAGGCCATAATCATGCCGGACGGGAAAATGGATGGACCATGTTGGCCCTGGCCGGAGTTTATAGAATTAGTCCAACAGAGCGCTGCCTGAAAGCCATGCAGCGAATCGCTGATGACGCCCTCATGGAGCAGAATGCTAACTGTGGTGGTTGGCTGTACGAGTTGAGTGAGGGCCATTGCAATTGCAACAAACCCAATCATGTGGGAGAAGCCGGTTTCATCTCCTCAATCAGGATGAATGGCTTAAGCTATTATTTTCGATTGACAGGTGACAAGCGAATTCCCAATTCCGTAAGACGCGGGGTCATCCATATGAATAACGATACATGGAAGGATCAGGTAAGCGATTGGCGTTATTCCTCATGCCCAGTTACTGGACCAATTGGCCAAATGGGTGTAATAATCATGTCTTTGGTGAACAGTATAAGTCTTAATAACGATGAGCAAGAGCAGTTACGAATACTGAAAAAGGCTTGGGAAGCCAAGTTCGCCCGATTTTTGAAAGCTCCCCAGACCAGGCCTGGTCAGGGTAAAAATTACTCTTTAATCATGTACGGCTCACCCGAAGCAATGAACCTGTGTGTAAACGGGACTAAAAATATATGAAAATATCTGCATACCGGTGAAATGCGCAGCATACTTGATCAGAGAAGACTTTTTTGTCATTTTTATATCAGGTTAACCTATAAGTGGGATAACAATGTAAATTATTTTAGGAAATATTATTTTATAAATCATTAATGCTTTGGGTATGGAAAACGGATTAAATGAAAAACATTCTGACAATAGAAGATCTTTTATCAAGAAGATTGGAGCAGTTTCTGCATTAAGCCTCACGCAAATTAATGCCTTCCCCTTTGATCAGAATGCGGTTGAGCGACCAGTAGGAGACTTACCGCCTGATGGACCCGAATCGGGAGTGAAGGGCATTTCAGAGTTGTTTGATATTAAAAATCTCCCCCGAATTAGGAACTTCCGGACTTACATGGCCAGCAGCTATGACCGCGAGGGTGGAAACTTTGATTGGAGCAACTTTGAAAGGATTGAAAAAGATGCAAGTGTAATTTTGGATGTAACCGGTCCCGGAATGATAACCCGCATGTGGTCTGCCAATCCATCGGGCATTCTGAGTATTTATCTGGACGATGCCCAGGCGGAGGTGCAAGAAGATTTCGAAGCGTTCCTGAACCGTGCGCCGATGTCATTCGGTCAAGGACTTCCTCCATCAGTAAAAGCACAGGCTACCGGAGGCTCTTTGCCGACCTTTGATAAAAAGATAACAAAAGAAGGAGAGCCATTTGGCAACACATCCTACTGTGTCATCCCATTTACGAAGCGGTGTAAAATTACACTTGCGAAGGCGGGTACCTGCTATTACCAGTTCAACTACCTGCTTTTCGACGAACCGCATGGGCTACCCACTTTTGAGGTTAAAAAAATGGACCAGTCGAGCGGCGGGTATGAGAACATCAAAAAGATGTTGAAATGGGACATGCATGATGTACCTTCCTCCTGGCAACACAAAAAAGGAGTTGTAAGTTTAACTGCAGGATCAAAGGCATCGATCTTCAATGAGAAGGGGCCTTTGACCATTCGTCAAATGACCTTTTCAATAAAGTGGCCCGATGGGGAAAGGCAGGCGAAGCACCTAAAGGAAAAACTGCTGCTGCGTGGTTATTGGGACGATGATTTTAGCCATAATCCCTCCATCAAGTCTCCATTGGCCTGGTTCTTTTTCGATTACTCCCTTAACAAATCCGATGCATATCAGACAGCCTTGATCATCAAGGATGGCAATACTTATTCGTCCCGTTTTCCAATGCCGGTAAAAATAAAATCTGCCCTTGAACTCATCAACGATTCGATTCTTGACATGGGCGAAATTACTTATGACATTGCTTACGAATTGGATGAGGCTTGGGATCCCTCCCTGGCACACTTTAAGGCGATTGCCCATATTGAGGACAGCTCTTTCGGCCCCGACAGGGGAAATTACCGGTCTGAGGTGATGTACCGGAGAAATCAGACCGGGGCTGAAAACTACCCATTGCTGAGAACCTGGGGCGAAGGCCATTTTATCGGCGACTGTTTCTCCATCGATGGCAGGGAGTCCGCCTCCCGTGCAATAGGCGAATGTGATGAGGCTGTATTTATTGACGACGACCCTAAGCGGTTGATGTGGGGGACAGGCATCGAAGACTATCTCAGTGATGCCTGGGGATTCCACAAATTCACTGGTCAGTTTAGCGGTGTTTTGAAAGGGAATGGCCTTTCCGGTTACCGCTTTCATATCACCGACGCGATTACATTCAAAAAGAAGGTGACATTTACACTAGAACATGGTTCCAGCAACAATTGCTCGGCCATATACAAAAGCATAGCCTTCTACTATCTCAAGCCGACCAAACCAAATCCAATAATCGACGAGGGATGGTCGCCACAAGATATGGGTAGGTATTTTACCCTATGATGGTAATGAATTGATCTTTTGGTGTTTTGATTCATGTTCAGATCAGCATCAGTGCATTTCTCCCTTCCTTGGATAGATTGGGGGAGGTTGTACGATGAAGATTTAAAATTTGATATTAATATTTTCTTATTACTTACTAAATGTAAAAAAAAACTAAAATAAGCATGAAGACGTTGTTGAAATTATTGTTTTGCTTTTTCTTATTTACCCTGTTAACAGGCTTGCTGTATGCTTCTGAACCGGGTGATTTTGCTGCAGCAGCAGGAATAACCGGCGGATCCGGTGGGAAAAGTATTGTTGTAACCAACCTGAATGACAGTGGCCCGGGTTCATTACGGAATGCATTAAATACGCATGAGCCCAGAATGATTACGTTTAAGCCTGGATTAACAGGAATTTTAAACATACCAGGTGGTCACATGTTTATAAGCTATGGTAATTTTACGCTTGATGGGGCAGGGGCTAAGATTACCATCAGCGGAAATTCAATTTTTATGTCATCCTCTGCAGCCAGTAACTGCATTATTAAAAATCTGACATTTGGCAATACCACGGCTAAGTTCAGCGCTATTACAATAGTCAGTGACGCCCATACAATCTTGGTTGACCATTGTACTTTTTATAACAACAGTTCAGGACAGACCGGAAATCCTATTGGTATTTGGAATGGGCCCGGTCAGGATGGCATAACAGGAATTACAATTAGCTGGTGCCATTTCAAAGTTCCCAACAAAAAGTCGGTTTTAATCGGTTCAGCCGATCAAACATTGAAAAAGAACACGCGAATAAGTCTTCATCACAACTGGTTTGACGGAATAGATGCTAGAAATCCCCGGGTTCATGGGGGTACGCTCGTCCATGCCTGGAACAATTATATCAGTAATTGGTCAGAATATGGCGTTGGGGCTTCGGCATTGGCCGATGTGCTTTTGGAAAACAATATTTTTGAAAATGCGAACAATACCAACGGAGCAGTTGCCAGTTACGGCAATATAGATGCTTCCAGTGTAAATGTATCCGGAAACTATCTAATTGGGGTACCTGTACTCCAAACCATAGGAACTTTTCCAAAAGACCAGCTAACATACAAAGCTACTTTGGAGGTGGCTGATGATGCGCTCAAATCGCGGATTATGGCAGGCGCCGGAGCGCCATAATGCCATGTCTTGACGCAAAATAAAATGAAATATTAAAAAGTATTAAAGGAGGACTAAAATGGAATGAGCATGATTTCATAATTACCAATCGAAATTATTATAAGATTCATGCTCATTCTATAATTACATTGAAAAACAAATTATAATCATGAAAACTTTTTTAGAATTAATGTTATGTGCTATTCTGACAGCGTTGTCTCCGAATGAAACTGAGGCTGCTGGAAATATGGCTTTGTTATATCCCGATTCAATAGTATCGAAACCAGAGGGTTTTGCTGCAGCAGCAGGAATAAACGGTGGTTCCGGGGGAAAAAGTATAGTTGTTGTCAACCTGAATGACAGTGGCCCCGGATCATTACGTGATGCTTTAAATTCCCCCGGACCTAGAATTGTTACTTTTTCATTTGGATTAACAGGAACAATAAAAAGCCCGGGTGGCTTATTTTACGGAGATGTTACGCTTGATGGGGCAGGCGCTAAGATTACAATCACCGGAGGTTCAATTTTTATTGCAAAATCTGCAACAAAAGGTCCGATAAGTAACTGCATTATCAAAAATCTGACATTTGGCAATACAAAGGCTGATAAAAGTGCTATTACTATCGTTAATCCCGCTCATACCGTGTGGATTGATCATTGTACTTTTTATGATAACAGTTCAGGTTTTCTAGGACAACCTATTGCTGTCTGGAGTGATCCTGTAGGGGAAGGTATTACTGGCATTTCAGTTAGCTGGTGTCATTTCAAAACGCCTAACCGTAAGGCACTGTTGATCGGCGCTGCGGATCAAATTCTTAAAAAGACCACGCGGGTTAGTTTTCATCATAACTGGTTTGATGGAGTTGATTCACGAAGTCCCAGAATTGGCGCGGGTACACTCGCTCATGGCTGGAATAATTATTTAAGTAATTGGACAGAATATGGAGTTGGGGCATCGGCTTATGCTGATTTGCTTTTGGAGAACAACATTTTTGAAAGTGCCAGCAATATTTATGGAGTTGTAACCAACTACAATGGCCCATATGCTTCCAGTGTGAATGAATCAGGTAGCTACATTATCGGTGCGCCAAAACTCCAAACTGTAGGAACTTTTCCAAAAGACCAGCTAACATACAAAGCTAATTTAGAGGTGGCTGATGATGCGCTCAAATCGCGGATCATGGTAGGCGCCGGGGCACCATAACACAATATACATGAAATTGAAGAAACTAGAGCTTATAATAATTATTGTTGCAGCGTCAGTTGTATCCTTTGCCGGTTGTAAAAAGAATGATATACCGGCAAAGCAATATGCCTTATTTTTAACTACAGCCAATGGAACCGTTGTAAGAAATCCGAGCCAGGAATCATACCCTGATGGCGCAATAGTACAACTTACTGCCGTAGCAAATCCGGGATTTTTTTTTGCTACCTGGAGCGGAGATACAACGAGTGTCAAAAATCCTTTAATAGTCAAACTTAAAGAGGACAAAAATATCACCGCGAATTTCAGTTCCGACGACACAAAAACGCTCCAGTCCCTTATTGATCAATGTCCCAACAATGGAACCGTGACCATACCTGCCGGCACCCATTATATTGATGCGTTGGTTTCGTTAAATCTCAAAAGCAATATGACCCTGAAATTGGAAAGTGGCGCCATACTTAAGGCTCTACCCAACGATAAAAACGGATATTATATTGTTAAATTAACAAATGTTGGTAATGTCAAAATAGTTGGAGGAACAATACAGGGGGAACGATCAAGCCATTTTGGAACAACGGGAGAGTGGGGCATGTGTATTGGGATTTTGGGATCCAGTAATGTTTCAGTCAGCGACCTTACCGTAAGGGATGGCTGGGGTGATGGGATTTATGTGGGTTATTCCGGAACGCAAACTTGCAGGAATATCTCAATCGAAAACGTAATCTCCGATAATAACCGCCGTGTTGCGTTAGGCATTATCTCGGTGGATGGTATGATTGTAAAAAATTCTGTATTTAAAAATTCCAATGGCACCGATCCTCAATCTGGTATCGATATTGAACCAAACGATGGAAATACCGTGACCAACGTACAGGTCTTCAACTCACAGTTTCTGAATAACATTAACAACGGAGTTGTGGTTCAGAACATAGTTGGCACGGTTTCCAATATTCTCTTCAACGGAAATTACTTCATGGGGAATAAATGGGGATGGTGGGTCAACCCAAAAGCAACCAATGTGGTAATCACAGGATGTACGGGTCAATCCCATTAATGGTATTAGAAGTTTTCGGTATTTTTTGGAACACAAAAATCTTAATCTCGCTATGTGTGCCACCCTCCATTCTCGTCTTAATAACGAGCAGGTAATATAGTAGCATGAAAAAGCACGGATGGATTGTTGAAAATAAATTGTGATTTAAACCTTTGAAAAGTATAACCTTTGATTGAGTATATTGATTCAGATAATCGTATTACAACCAACAATAGAGTAATTAATTTATGAAAGTTACATCGCTGGCAGTATCAATGTTAATTGTTTTTTCTTCAGTCGCTTATGGAATAAAATCTGCGAAAAAAACTCAAAACAATCAAGGTTTAAATATTGCTTTTCTTAAAAATGAGCATGATAAAAAAGTCGATATAATGGTCGATGATAAACTGTTGACCTCCTATTGCTGGCTTGATAATGTCTTCAAACCGATACTTTATCCTTTGTGTACCTCTGCCGGGACTATTATTACCAGGGGATTTCCTTTAAAACCAAGGGATGGGGAACGAAGTGACCATCTGCATCAAATTGGTATGTGGTTAAACTATGGTAAAGTAAATGGTTATGATTTTTGGGGCAACGGTGTTTCCGGGAAAAAGAATCCTGAAGGCGGAGAGGTAAAACATCTGTCGATTGAGAAATTGTCTGAAGGAAAGGGAGAAGGGGTGATGGTAACCCGGGAGAGTTGGCTTGATCCGTCAGGGAAAGAACTTCTTGCAGAAAAAACCGAATATCATTTTATTGCCAAGGGTTCGACCCGTATCATTGACCGCATCACTACGTTGACCGCTACTGGTAATACAATAAAAATGCCCGATACCAAAGAGGGTATGTTTGGAATTCGTGTCGCACGTCAACTTGAACTACCTTCAAATGAGAATGTTAATTTAGTTGATTCACAAGGGAATACCACAAAAGAGAAAGCATTATCGAACATTGGCGTTACAGGCAATTACAGAAGCAGCGAAGGAATAACCGGCGAAGCAGTCTGGGGAACCCGGGCCAAATGGATGGATTTGTACGGGAAAATAGGCGATGAAAATATCTCCTTGGTTATTTGTGATCACCCCAAGAATCAAAACTATCCAACCTATTGGATGGCAAGAGGGTACGGACTTTTTGCAGCGAACCCTTTGGGGGCTAAAGATTACACAAAGGGGAAAGAAGAACTTAATTTTTCGATTTCTGCCGGCAAATCAACAACATTCAGATACCGCGTAATTATTGGTTCTGGAATTCATTTAACTGATAATGAGATTAATGATTTGGCAGAAGAATTTTCAAATAAATACTAACTCAATCAAAATGACCAAAAGAAGGGATTTTATCAGACATAGCATAACAGGAACGGCCGGATTGGCAATTGGAGTCATTGGGTTAGGTTCGGAGGCTAATGCTTCAACCAATATGTTCAACGATCAGGTGCAAACTGATGAGTTGGATCTAAGCAAGGAAACACAACCACAAAAGGGAGTTCCCCGGCCGATAGTACCCATGACTGAGGAAACACTCGGTATTAAACCGCGCGGTAATTACGGTTCATTGGAAGCCCCAATGCAAACAATGCGGTCATATCGTCCGCTCGATCTCAATGCTGAAACATGGAAAAAGAGAAATCCGGGCCGAGGCTTTAATGAATGGGCCGTTCAGGCACGAAAGCACCTCATGAGTGGTCTGAACAATTATCTTCCTCCGGTTGATCTGAATGCCAGTACCTTGGAACGATTAGAAACCGACTCTTTCATTCGTGAGAAAATAGAATTCAATACAACACCCTGGTTTCGGGTTTCCGGGTTCTTTTACACACCGAAAAATGTCCCGCTTCCTGCCCCCGCACTGGTCGTTTTGCACGAATGGGGTGGCCCGATGTTATTTGGCGCCGACAGGATATGTGGCGAGCCAGTGCACCCAATCATCATCAAACACCGGGAAACTTATACGAGTGGAAGAGCATTGGCCGATTGGTATGCCTCCCAGGGATATGCAGTTGTCGTTATCGATGCTTTTCACTTTGGCCAGCGTTCTCCGAGGGGTATCAATAGCCTACCTGACTCATTTAATGCGAAAGACCTTGATGAGGCAACCTTGTCAAAATATGATAGCCTTACGCGTGAAAACCTCTATTTAAGTGTTCGCGAGCTGAACTGGGCAGGCACCACCTGGGCCGGAGTAAACTATGGCGATGACAGCCGTTGTGTTGACTATCTGTTGTCCAGAAAAGAGGTAGATGGAGCCCGCATTGGCTGCACCGGTCTCTCCGGAGGAGGATGGAGAACGAACATGATAGCCGCACTCGAACCACGTATCAAAGCAACCGTTACGGTTGGATGGATGACGACGGGCGACACTCAACAGGCCTACAATCTTGCCGGTGCTGTTGGCTCTTTTGCCATGCTGCCAGGTGTCTGGAACCGTCTGGATATACCCGACCTAATTTCCATGGCAGCGCCCAAGGCATGCATGGTGGTAGCCGGGACCAAGGACCCTCTCTTCCCGCCTCTTGGGAAAAATGAGGCTTTCCGACAGATCGCCGATGCGTTTGCCTGGGCTGGAAAACCTGATCACTTTAAGAGCTATACTCCTGATAAGGAACATTGTTATGACCTTGACATACAAGCAGAAGCGCTTGCATGGTTTAAAAAGCACCTGTAATAGAACAATAAATTGTAAAAGATAATTATTTAATTAAATAGTTGATTTGAGTCTCGGATTTTAGCAGAAACTTACATAATACAATAAAAAAACAAAATTTTAAAAAAGATGAAAATAACATTGATGTCCCTGGTACTAGTATGCATCATTTTTTCAAACGCCTTCTCCCAAAAGGAGTTCAATGGCCTTGACTTGAACATGGGGAACCTTTATCGAATGTCAAATGCCAAAACCCGCTCTATCAGTCCGGAGAATTTTACTGGAGAAAAAGGTAAAGGTGGAATGGCCAGGATAGAAGACCTGGATAAAACCAATACAGCCAATTCAGCCAATGCAGCCCGCGACCTGGGTCAGGGTTGGAAGGTGAATCCTTACGTCATTATTAAGCCGGGAGAGACCTTTACAATGGCTGAGATCGAGGGAATGGGAGCTATTCAGCACATGTGGTTGACCCCAACCGGGAGTTGGCGATCCTCT
>Ga0265297_10001890_pt1 | contig 45656 bp, 46 predicted proteins | sample Munlanlwell13791_FD_192502 | JGI IMG/M metagenome (GOLD analysis project Ga0265297, IMG submission 192502) | Leachate microbial communities from a municipal landfill in Southern Ontario, Canada - Leachate well 137-91 | ecosystem: Engineered > Solid waste > Landfill > Unclassified | place...
AGGCCGCCACTCTTGTGGCGAAGGTCGAGGCATTCAACTCGTGATCGGCCATCAGGACGAGGGCAAGGCGCAGCCGCTCGGCGGCCGCCTCGCCGCAGCCCCAACCCCGGGCCAGGCGATGGTGAATGGCGTCCACGCCCGGGCCGGCGCCGCAGAAGCCGGCGATGGCACCGACCAGCGTCTCGCCGTCGCGGAACAGGGCGTCGCCACCTCGGCCCAGCAGCGGCTCGCCCGTCGCGGCCAGATCGGCGACGGTGGTGAAGACATCGCCCGCCGGCGTGGCGCTTTCGGGGAAGCGGATCGGGCGAGGGGCCGACCAGAGGAGCTGCGCGACCTCTACCAGCGTGGCGCTGCGCGCGAGTTCGACCGCGTCGTGACCGCGATAGATCAATCGGCCCCGCTGCACGGTGGAAATCCCGGTCGGCAGGGCGGGCTCGCCCCAGGCCAAGGCGCTGGCCGCGATCGCCGCCGGCTTGCGGCCGCGGGCCCGTCGCCCGGCCAGGCCCGCGATGTCTTCGGCGTGGTAGAGACTGCGGCGTGAATCCGCCGGGTCCGGCTCCATCCGCACCTGGCCGCGGCTGACATAGGCATAGAGCGTCTGCGGCTTCACCCGCAGCAGCGCCAAGGCTTCGTCCCGGTCCAGCCATGTCTTCATATTGATCATATCTATCAAGATTGATCGGCTTTGGGCAGGGGGCTTAAGCAGGTGGGGCGACCGAGGAGACACGCCATGCCCGATCAGACCGCCCCCGCCCTGTTGCAGGAGATCGCCGCCGCCCTGGCGCTGCCGCCGGGTGCCGGGGCACGGGCCGTCTTCGCGGGCGACCAGCATCTGGCTTCCTGCTTCCCGGTCACCGAACTGGCGGCGGCATCGATCGCCGCGGCCGGCCTCGCCCTGTCGGATCTGGCGGGGCTCGGTCCGGTCACGGTCGATCGGCGCCTCGCCTCCTTCTGGTTCGGCTTCTCGCTCCGGCCGGAGGGCTGGGCCCTGCCGTCGCCCTGGGACCCGATCGCCGGCGACTACGAAACCCGGGATGGCTGGATCAAGCTGCACACCAATGCCCGGCATCACCGGGCCGTGGCCCTTGCCGTGCTCCGCTGCGGCGATGGCCGCGCCGCCGTGGCCGAAGCGGTACGGCAGTGGGCGGGCGACGAGCTCGAAGCCGCGGTGGTCGCGGCCGGGGGGTGCGCCGCCCGCCTGCGCAGCAGGGCAGAATGGGCCGCGCATCCCCAGGGCCGGGCGGTGGCGGCGGAACCGCTGATCCTGTGGGACGGGGAGGGGGCCGGTACCACCTGGCGCCCGGCCGGGCCACGGCCCCTGTCCGGGCTTCGGGTGCTGGACCTGACCCGCGTGCTGGCCGGGCCGGTCGCGACCCGTTTCCTGGCCGGCTACGGCGCCGAGGTGCTGCGCCTCGACCCGCCGGGCTGGGACGAGCCCGGGGTGGTGCCGGAGGTCACGGCGGGCAAGCGCTGCGCCCGCCTGGACCTGAAGACGGCGGCGGGGCGCACCGTCTTCAAGCGGTTGCTGGCGGGGGCGGACGTGCTCATCCACGGCTACCGCGCCGATGCCCTGGCGGCGCTCGGCTTCGGGGCTTCGGTCCGGCGGGCGATAGGGCCCGGCCTGGTCGATGTCTCGCTCGACGCCTATGGCCACCAGGGGCCTTGGGCTTGCCGCCGCGGCTTCGACAGCCTGGTGCAATTCTCGACCGGCATCGCCGCGGCGGGGATGGAATGGCGGCGTGCGTCGAAGCCCGTTTCGCTGCCGGTCCAGGCCCTCGACCACGCGACCGGCTATCTGATCGCGGCGGCGGCGCTGCGGGCCTTGCGCCTGGGCGGCGGCCGCGCCCGCTTGTCGCTGGCCCGGACGGCCAAGCTCCTGGCCGACCAGGCCGGCACGCCGAGCGAAGACAATCTGACCCCCGAGAGCGCCGAGGACCTGGCGCCGGGCATCGAGGCCACGGCCTGGGGGCCGGCCCGCCGGCTGCGCCCGCCCCTCACGGTCGAGGGGGCGGCGCTGGGCTTTACGTTGCCGGCCGCCGCCCTCGGCCAGCATCCGCCAGCCTGGGGCTGAGCACCCGTGCCTGTTGCACCGGGCCGGCCGTCGTGGCGACTATCGTCCGTCCTGTCGGGACGGGGGGAACGATAATGGCCGTGATCGAAGCACAGCCGATGACGGTGCGCATGGAAGGCGATTTCGTCGTCTTCCTGATCGGCATGCGCATCAACCGCTTTCGCAGCCTGCGCCGCTGGTGGCCGGTGTTCACGGCGATGCCGCGCATGATCAAGGAGCTGGAGGCCGATCCTTCGCTCGGCCTGCTCCACGCCCGCTTCCACCCGGGCATCCGCAATTTCGTGCTGGTGCAATATTGGCGAAGCCTGGAGCATTTGCAGCGCTTCGCCCATGCCCGCGAGCACGAGCACCAGACGGCCTGGAACGCCTTCTATAAGGCCGGCGGCAACGACGGCGCGGTCGGCATCTGGCACGAGACCTATGTCGTCAGGGCCGGGGATTACGAGTGTATCTATGCCGGGATGCCGGCCTATGGCCTCGGCCTCGCCGGCACGCGGGTGCCGGCGGAAGGCAGGCTGCGCTCGGCCAAGGGCCGGCTCGGCGCCTGAGGGGGGCGTCGGGGATCAGGCGGCGTGGGCGAGCTGCTGGCGCGCCCAGGCGACGATCTGGTCAGCGGTGATGGCGCCCGAATGCTGGGCGATCCGCTTGCCGCCGGCGAACAGCAGCAGGGTCGGGATGCTGCGGATGCCGAGACGGCCGGACAGTTCCGGCTCGGCGTCGCTGTTCAGTTTCAGCAGGCGGAAATCCGGTTCCAGGCGCGCGGCGGCGCTGGCGAAGGCCGGCCCCATGACCCGGCACGGCCCGCACCAGGGCGCCCAGACATCGACCAGCACGGGGGCCGAGCCGCGCGTCACATGGCGCTCGAAACCGGCGGCATCCACTTCGGCCGGGTGGCCGTCGAACAGGGCGCCCTTGCACTGGCCGCAGCGGCCCTCGCTCGCCGGCTTGTCGGCCGGCAGGCGGTTCACGGCGGCGCAATGGGGGCAGACGGTGAAACTGCCGCCGGGTTTTTGACCGGACATCGCTCTTCTCCTTCGGCACGCCGCTGGGGCGGCCCTTTCCGGAGATATGGTGTGGCCCCCCCGTTTCGGCTAGACGGGTGTCTGCGGGAGGGGAAGGGCGCTATGGCGAGCGGTCACCGGGCGGCGCGCCGTTCAGGCCGTGGGGCCGGGCCAGGCCACGGTGCGGCCGTCGAACAGCTTCAGGATCTCGTCCGGTACGGCGATCGCCTTGCGGGCCTTCATGTCGAAATAGACGGCGACGATTTCGACCGTGGCGACCGCCTCGCCGCTCGCCTCGTCCAGCATCCAGTGGAAGAAGCGCAGGGTCCGGCCGACCGTGCCCGAGGCGCCGGAGCGCAGCACGACGACGTCGCCCGCCTCGACCGGGGCCGCCCAGCGGATCTTGTAGTCGAGGGCCGCCGAGCCGATGTGGCGGGCGCGGAGCGCCTCGGACGACAGGCTGTCGGCCGCGATCAGGTGGCCGACAGCCTCCGACAGGCGGCCGATGAAGGCCTTCCGCCCGAGGAAGCCGCCGGGGCGAAGCTCGTCTGCACCGGCCGCGGAAATCCCGGTCTCGACCAGGCCGAGGGTCTTGGCCCGCTCCAGGCTGACGCCGTCGGCCGGTGCCGGCAGTTCCGGCAGGGCGGGGGCGCCGACCGCTTCGGGGTCGAGCAGCAGGGCTTCGCCCGCGGCCAGCACGGCGGGCGGCAGGTGGCCCACGGTGGCATCGACCGTGGCCGCGACATCGCCGCTCGGGGCGTGATGCATGACGTGGCGAAGGCGAAGTGCTGCACCGGCATGGTCGACCCCGATCACCGCACTCTGCACCCAGAGGGCGGCGCCGACGCGGGCTTCCTTGCGGAAGGTGATCTGGTCGGTCAGCGCGCGCCGCGGGTGCGCCACCACGTCGAGCCCCAGGCGGCGCAGCAGCACGGTTTCCGCGGCATCGAACTTGGCGCCGTAGAACTGCACGTTCATGTGACCCATCTGGTCGCATTCCCAGGCGTCGGTGCCGCCGCGCCAGGTGACGGCGAATTCGGGTGTGATGGTCATGGTTCCAGTCCGAACAGGCCGGGCAGGTCGGCCATATGGGAAAAGGTCTCGGCCCCGGTGGCGACCAGCAGGGCGGCGTCGATCTCGCGCGTGAAGCCGAGGGCGCGCATGCCGGCGGCGACCGCGGCAGTGGCGCCGGGCACGCTGTCCTCGACCACGGCGCAAAGCGCCGGATCATGGCCCATGCGCGCCGCGGCATGGAGGAAGAGGTCGGGTGCCGGCTTGCCCCGCGCCACTTCGACGGCGGAGAACACCCGCCCGTCGAACAGGGGCGCGAGGCCGGTGAGGCCGAGCGTCAGCGCCATCTTGTCCGGCGTGCCGGAGGAGGCGACGCAGGTTTCGATGCCGGCCGCCTGGATCGCCTCGACCGCGGCGCGGACCCCGGGTACGGGGCCGAGGCCGGCGCGGAATTCGGCATAGGTCTCGGCCTGCAGATCGGCGAGCCAGGCGGGCGGCAGGGCGCGGCCGAGCGCCTCCTCGATCAGGGCGACGACCGATTTCATCGAGAGGCCGACGAAGCGCCGCCGGCTCTCCCCCTCGTCGATGGCGAGGCCCTGGGCGCGCGCCGCCCGGGCCAGCGTGCGGTTGGCGATGGCTTCGGAATCGACCAATACGCCGTCGCAGTCGAAGATCACCAGGGAAGGTCGCAACAAGTCACCCGTAACGTCTCACGCGGGGATCACAGCCCCAGTTGGCGCGCGGCGAGGTCGCGCATGATTTCTTCCGAGCCGCCGCCGATCGCATTGACGCGGACTTCGCGGTAGATCCGCTCGGTCTTCACGCCGCGCATGTAACCGGCACCGCCCAGGATCTGCATCGCCTCGCGGGCGCAGAATTCCATGGTGGTGGTGGCCTGGTTCTTCAGCATGCAGATTTCGGCGATCGGCGCATCCCCTTGTTCGACGCGCCAGGCCAGATTTTCCAGCATGGCCTGGGTCGCGGTGATGCGTTGCGCCATATCGACGATCTTGTGGCGGATCACCTGGTGGTCGGCCAGGCGCTTGCCGAAAGTCACGCGCTGGCGCGCCCAGGCGATCGCCTCCTCGAGGGCGACGCGGGCGAAGGCGTTGGCGCCGGCCGCCAGCGCGATGCGCTCGCCGTTGAAATTGCGCACGATGCCCAGGAAGCCCGCATTCTCCGGCCCGATCAGGTTTTCGGCCGGCACCTTCACGTCGGCGAAATGGATCGCCGCGGTATCCGACATCCACCAGCCCATTTTCTTCAGGGGCGTGCGGGTGACGCCCTCGCTCGCCATTTCGATCAGCAGGAGGGAGAGGCCGCCGAAGCCCTTGCCCCCGGTGCGCACGGCGGTGGTCAGGTAATCGGCCCGCATGCCGGAGGTGATGAAGACCTTCTCGCCGTTGACCACATAATGCTCGCCCTCGCGCCGCGCCGTGGTCTTCAGGTTGGCGACGTCCGAACCGCCGGAGGGTTCGGTGATGCCGAGGGCCGAAATCTTCTCGCCCGCGAGAATGCCGGGCAGCACCCGGGCCTTCATCTCGTCGGAACCCAGCGCCGCGATCGGCGGCGCGCCGATGCCATGGCTCATCAGGCTGGCGATCAAGCCGCCGGAACCGGCCCGGGCCAATTCCTCGGTCGCCACGATCATATGGAACAGGTCGGTTCCCTCGATGCCGCCGTATTCTTCCGGAAAGCCGAGGCGCAGCAAGCCGATCTCCGACGCCTTGCCATAGAGTTCGCGCGGAAACGCCCCCGCCTCGTCCCATTCATCGACGAAAGGCGCCACCTCGGCCTCGACCCATTGCCGCAACGTGGCCCGAAACGCCCGATGCGCCACCCGTTAATAGGGGCTCGGCACCGGCCGCAACAAGGCATCGAACAAGGGCATATCGGTCATCGCCTCTCCTCCCGCCGGCTTGGCCGACGATTTGTCATTTTGAGGCAGGGTGCATGGAATGGGAGGCGGGGGCAAGGGGAGAGGGAATAACTAGCGTGCACGGCACATCTACGGGAGGGGCTGTCTGAGTCCCAGCTTCCTGTCACATTTGCGTTCGTTCATTTTTCTACGAGTTGCAGTAGATCCAGCGCTGTTATGCCCACATAAATGCGTCAACGGTGCCAATTTGTCGTAAAATCCAAAACTTCGATCATTTCGTAAAGTGAGCAGCACGGTACGCCGAAATCGCGACAGACGTCGGGCACTTTGCGGTTGGCCCCTCGCTTGCCGGGTTTCGAGACCTCAAAGGTAACGACAGTCCGCTCGCCCGGCACAGCTCGTCCGTACGCAATGAGGAACGGGTCGCGTCCGACCTGTTCGACGCCATTCTCGTCAAGGACCCCGTAGCCCGTGAGTGTCGTATCGGCAATCAGAGCTGGATCAAGTTCCTCATTTAATATTAGTGCGGCTCGACTCTCGGCAGAGCATAGCCAATCAACAAGCTCACCGCGGCCAACGACAATTTCTTCAAATTGCTCCAGCGGTATTTTGACATTCCCGATCGTCCCCTGGTGCTGCAACCACTCCCAAAAGACGGGGAAACGGCGCAGTGGGTAGGCCTTGCGGTCTCCGGTGATCAACGTGTCGGCGTCCAGGAGGTACAACAATCCAGAGCCTCTAAGCTGCGCGTTCAGTCATGCGGCTGACCGCGGTCGCCTTAACGCCAAGGACCTTACTTGCCTTTGTGGTTGAGAGTGCCCCTTCGGCAAGCATTCGGTTGACAAGCCGAAGGAGCCCCTGACCAACACGGTGCCGACGCACTACATAGTAATCTGGGGCGCCACCGCTTGTCGCACGTCGAGCAAACTCCAGACGGTCTGCATCAAAGCGAGTAGCGAGGTTCTGATAGAGCGCTATCGATATGAACCCGGCACGCAATAGGTTATAAGCCACCATTTTGCGGCTGACCTTCCGCACACTGGCGAACGTCCCAATTTCGTCGACAAGTGCGTCGACATGCGCTGTACGGGGGATCGTCCGAAGTTCGTCTCGGTCGAGTAAGAGTCGCCCGGCGGCGTCATCGCATAGCCGTTCGATTGTTTGGTCGCTGTCGTAGCCGCTGATCCCGCTCTCGCCCATCAGGATATGCCCGAACTCGTGGAGCAAGGTGAAGGGCCAAGCAGACCGGGAGTCTGTCTCGTTGATTACAATGAAAGGAGCTATCGGATCCGCGATCGCCATTCCTCGGAACACGCCCGGGCTCAGATTAGACGTGTGATGTCCAAGATTGCCTACCAAAAGGACAAAAACGCCTACTGCCTCGACTGCATCTCGCAGCACTTTAAAGGCATCGTCGATTGACCGTGCCCGCCGATAAGAGGTGCGATCAAACGCGAGTACGCCTTGCATCGCGGCCACGAGTGCGTTGACCCCTTGATCGGGTTGCACCGAAGCGACGAATGAGAGTGGTTCGGCTTCGTCCGCATCCTCTAGAGCGCCGCGAACCAATGCTTGGCGTGTTTTGACGTCGCGGATAAGCGCTTCAATGATCGCCTCGGAGCCGGTCTCTTGATCTCCTAAAGTCCGAAAATCGTGTGTGCGTGGCGCCGGCGGTGGGGGCGCCGACAGATAAAAGGCCAGAAGCGGGCGCCTGTAACGTTCAGACATTTTGAGCAATTGTGGACGGCTGGGGCTCCGCTCCCCGGCCTCCATCTCTGCCAGCCGCGCAGATGCGTGCTCTCCGCTGAGGCCAATAGCGCGTGCCGCATCCTCAAGCGTGAAGCCTGCGCTCTCGCGCGCCCATATCAAAATCTTGGGGTTGACCTTAGGCATAGACCTGCACGTACATCCCTAGGCGCTCACCTGGAGCATTCCTCATTTTTGCAGAAGATCATGGCGTTGTCATGTGAGCATGCCGCAGATGACGATCGCGGCGCGGCTAGAGTTGGCGGTCGCTCCTGCGAATTTGCGAGGGATCCTAATGCGTGCGAATAGCCCCTGCGCGGCTGCACCTGCGGTTTCATTTGGATTGAACCATGTGGTCTGGATTGGACCGCTCGTTTCCGATAGGTGCTCCAACCTAGCGTGACCACCGTCACCGCACCTCCGCCGCCTTCCATGCCATCCTCCCGCCAGAATTCGACGTGAGGATGAAGATGCGTTTCTTGGTGAGTCTGATGGCTGCGGTGCTGGCGCTGGGTGTTTCCGGTCTGGGGTCCGTTTCGCCGGCGCTGGCGCGGGAGATGTTGGCGCCGCGGGTGGACTATGTCGCGTCCTACCGGCTCGATCCGGACGGGGAGACCATGCGGATGGCGCATCATGGCGGCAAGATCCGGATGGAGACCACGGCGGAGGGGCAGACGGCGGTGATCTTGATGGATCCGGCGGCGCAGCAGATCCTGATGCTGCTCCAGGGCATGGCGATGCGGATGGACATGCGGCGGCCGATGCCGGGCGGGGCGTCGTTCAAGGATGGTGCGGCGGGGCTCGCCACCGATGTCGCGGTCGAGCCGCAGCCGCTCGGCACCAAGGTGATCGCCGGGCTCACCTGCACCGTCTACGAGGCGGTCTGTGAATCGTCCAGCGGGGCGCCGGTGCATTCCCGCGTGTGCCTGACCGAGGATCGCGTGCTGCTCGAATCGGTGTCGCAGGACCGCGGCAAGCCCTTCGTGCTGACCGCCACCGCGGTCGAGATCGGGCCGCAGGACCCGGCCCTCTTCGCTCTGCCGCCGGGTGTCCAGGTGATGGACATGCCGTCGATGCCGTGACTTTGTCTTCACTGGCCGGCCGTGGCAGGGTCGGCCGCAAATCAGGAGGAAATGACATGGCTCGCGCCGCTTCGATCGCCCTCGCCCTTGCCGGGCTCTGGAGCCTGCCGGCGGCGGCGGACCAGATGCCCCTGCCCAGGGTCGATTACGCCATCACCTACCAGATGCAGCCGGGCGGCCATGTCATGGACATGGCCCATCACGCCGGTTGGACCCGGGTCGACATGCACGAGCAGGGCCAGGCCATGACCGGCATCATGGACCTGCACAGCGACCGCATGATCATGCTGATGGAAACCCCGATGCCCATGGCCTTCGAGGTCGACATGAGCCAGCCCATGCCCGGCCTGCCCGGGGCGCCCGGCGCCGGCATGAGCCCGCAGCAGATGATGACGGAGGCCGACGTGAAGCTGACCGCGATCGGCGCCAAGACGGTGGCCGGGGTCGGCTGCACGCTCTATGACGCGGTCGGCACCATCGGCAAGGATTCGGCCCGTTCCAAGGTCTGCCTCACGGCCGACAACGTGATGCTCTATTCGGAGACGGTCGAACAGGGCGAAACCTATGTCCTGACCGCGACCAAGGTTTCCTTCGCGGCGCAGGACCCGGCCCGCTTCAAGGTGCCGCCGGGTGTCCGGGTGATCCCGATGCAGCAGATGCTCCAGGGCATGGGCGGCCTGCCCGGCATGCCCGTGCAATAGGGTTCAGAATTCGATTTCGACCACCCGGGCGGCCGCATTGGCGGCCATCCGCACGGTCCGGCTGAGGGAACAGCGCCCCTCGCCGGTGGCGGTCAGGTTGCGGCCACCGTCGACCCGCGCCACGGCGACGCAACTCCGCGCCGTCGTGCAGTCGACGCCGATCTGGGCGGCCTGATCCGTGGCGCCCAGCGCCGAGACGCCGCAGCGCGGCTCGACCTGGGCTTCGACGCGCAGGGTGGCGATGCGGAAGCGGCCATTCGGCCCGGGTTCGGCCGTGCCCAACTGGTCCGCCGGGGCGGCGACCGCCGGCAGGCAGAGCAGGGCGGCGAACGCCAGCAGGCGGCGGAACGGGCGCCTGGCCCCAGGGCTCGTCATGTCGTTCCTCAATAGTTGAAACTCCAGACCAGCGTATCGGTGAAGGTGCCGGGGGCCAGGGTCGACTGGCCGAAGGGCACCCTGCCGTAATAGTTGAAATTGGCGACGCAGCCGCCCTGGAGGCCGAGCAGGCCGATCGAACAGGTGTAGGAATAGACGCCGCTCGATCCCGTGCCGTCGCCCATCACGGTCGCGTAGCCGCTGTCTTTGTAGATGTTGTAGGTCGCCTGGCCGCCGCCCGCGGACGGGTTCATCTTGCGCGCCGCGAAACTGCCCGAACTGCCCGCGGTCAGGTGAATCTCGTAGCTGACCCCGCCCGAGATCACGCCGAAGCTGGTGCAGGTGACCGAGACCGTGCCGGAGACCGTGGCATCCGTGCTGCCGAAGGGATCATAGACGCCGAAATTGATCGAACTCGGGGCCGTCATGGTGCAGGTGCAGGTGGCGAGCAGGCCGCAATAGATGGTGGTCGAGGCCCGGGCCGGCGGCGCCTCGCGCAGGAAGAGCCCGCAGGCGAGCAGGAGGGCGAGCAGGACGAGCCGTCTCATGGCGCTTCCTCCCGGCAGGCCACGGGACCGAGGCGGGGCAGGGCTTCGCTGTCCGCCGGCTTGGCCGGGGCTTCGAAGCGGCAGAGGATGCCGTTGAAGGCGATGGTGCCGGTCACCGGCTGCGACAGGTCGGAGACGAAGACCTCGCCGTCATAGCCGGTGAAGGAAGGATCGACGCCGCCCTCGAAAGTCACGGTGGCGCCGGCCGGCGGGTAACTGCCGTCGGCCCTGGTGACCACGACGACGGCGCTCGCCTGGCGCTTCACCGGGAAGCGGGCGACCACGGCACCGCGCGCCCGCGGCACGATCAGCACCCGGTCGGAGGAGACGGTGGCGTCGATCGGCAGGTCGCTCGGCTCCAGGCGGATCTCGTTTTCTTCGTAGGCGCGGACATTGGGGATGAGCAGGCGGCCGTCCTCGCCGGTCTTGCCGACCGGCTGGTTGTCCTTGTAGACGGTGACGCCCGGATAGTCCGGCACGGTGACGACGGCGGCGGCATCATAGATGCGCTCGCTCGGGAACAGCCCGCCGCCGGCCGCGACCAACCCGCCGCTGGCCGAGAGTTGGAGCGCTTCGCGGGTACTGTCGGCACTGCCGATCGCCGCGAAGTCGCCGAAATGGGTGGCGAGGTCGAGCCGGCCGATCGCCCGGTTCAGCGTATCCTCGTCGCCGAAATCGCCGCGCACCGTATAGTCGAAGCCATAGAGGCCGTCGCGCTGCTGATGATAGTCGACCGAGCCCGTGGTGGTGCCGCCGCTCTGCTGGACTTGCAGGTTGGTGCTGCGCCGGGGCGCCAGCACCGTGGTCCAGGTGAGGGCCACGCTGCGCCGGCGCTCGTCGGTGCCGGTGGCGCCGCTGTGGGTTTCGGCGCCGATCAGGTTGATCGTGGTGCGGTCGGTCAGGCGCACCGAATAGGTCGCGGTGGCGACTTCGGGCGTCGTCCCGTCGGAATAGCGGAGCCTGCCGTAGCCGACCGAGAGATTGCCGAGCCGGCCGAAGGTGAGGCCGGCATTGGCCTGGGCGCGGCCGATCAGGCGGGCGTCCTCGGGATCGATCAGGTCGCTGTCGAACTGGCTGAAGCCGTCGCTCGCCCGTTCCCACAGGAGCGAGAGCGAGCCGAGCGAGCCGAGGCGCTGAAAACCGGCGTTCCAGAGCCAGCCCTCGCCCAGTTGCTCGCTGTCGGAGCGCGCGTAAGTGCCGGAGAGCTGGCCGACACGGGGCAGAACGACGACGCCGGTCAGGCCGGCCTGCCAGCGGTCGCTCTCCCATTCGCCGTGCGCTTCGGCGGTCAGCCAGTCGGTCAGGCCGAGGCGGTGGGTGGCGGCGGCGAAGGCGGCGCCGTAATCGTCGCTGGCGCTGCCGTAATTCTTCCGCCGGGCGCCGAATTCGTAGGAGAACTCCCGCTTGCCGGCGGCGAGCGAATCCGCGCTCACGTAATAGGACGAAGTCACCACCTGCTCGCGGCCCAGGAGATCGGTGACGACGAGGCGCGTCTCCCCCGCCCCGGTGGTCACCGGCAGGTCGGCGAAGGAGAAGGGCCCGGCCGGCAGATCGCCGGTATAGCGCAGGACGTTGTCGATATAGAGGGCGACGGTCGAGGCATTGTCGAGATAGCCCGAAAGCCCCGGGGCGGCGAAGGTGAACTGGCCGGGCCGCAGGTCGAAATCCGAGCTGAACTGCACGCCGCCGAAGCGGATCTGCCGCCCGAAGGTGGAATAGCCCGAGATACTGTCGCCCAGGCGGAAGCGGGTCTGCGCGGCCGGGTCGTCGTAGGTGTAGCTGGTCTCGAGGCGGAGGCCGTGGTCCTCGCTCCGGCTGTCGCCGCCGCCGTCGAGGCGGAGTTGGCCGAGGCCGCTGGTCAGGAAGGTGCCATAGGGGCCGGCCAGCGCGGCTTCGACAGCCCCGCTGCCCACCGTGCCGGTGTCGGTCGAGTTCACGGTGGAATCGTAATTCAGGAACAGCGACCAGTCGGACGAGGTCGGCAGGGCGCCCATCCGGCGGCCCAGGTTGACGGCGCTCGCCTGCATGGCGGCGGGCGGCACCTCGAGGATCAGCACCTGGCGCGTCTCGTCCAGCGTCACCTTGGCCGGATGCAGGGCGGAGAGGGGGCGGAAGATGTCGCCGTCGATCTCGATCCCCGGGCCTTCGGGCACGATCAGGCGGAGTGCCGCCAGGTCGGCGTCGCGGATCAGATAGTCGCCGTTCCGCCGATGCACCACGGCGGCGAGATCCGCCGTGCGGCCGTTGACTTCGAAGCTGACGAAAAGAACGTCGTCGCCGGTTCCCTGGGCATGGCCCTGCTGCGGCGCCCCGACGAGGGAGAGCGCCAGGCCCGCCGCCAGGGCGGGCAGCAGGTCACGGGGGCGTGACGGACTGGTCCACCGCACCGGCATCGCTCTCTGCGACGACATGCGCACCGGCCGGCAGGGCGCCGAGACCGGAGAGCTGCCAGTCGTGGCTCTGCCCCGCCAGGACGTAGCCGCCGACATCGATCGTGGCCAGCGTCTTGGCGCCTGAGACCACGCGCATCTTGCCGAGCTGGAGGTGGACATTGCCCGTGTTCTGGTAGCGCAGCACGCCGGGGGCGGGCGACGACCAGGCGCCGGCCGGCTTGGCCCCGCCGGCGGGCGCGATGAAGACGGGGATCGAAATGCGCAGCACGGTCTGCAGCGTGGCGCCGCCGACCGGTGGGGTTTCCGGGATTTCCTGGAGGAAGGCGCGGTAGCTCGCCTCGATGCCGCCGCTGCCGAGCTGGCGGTTGACCAAGCCATAACGGAGGATCTGCTTCTCGCCCGGGGCGAGGCGGAACTGGGGCGGATTGACAAGGACATCGCGCGTGGGCGCATGGCGATCCTCTCCCCCGACCTGTGTCCAACTCTCGACCGAGGCCTGCACCAGCAGGGAGTTCGAGCCGTTGTTGGTGACATAGACCGCCAGCACCGGCTGATCCGCCGAAAGCTCGACCCTGATGGGCGAGACCTGGATCGAACTCGCCGCGGCCGGCACCGTGGTTGCGGCCCCGATCACGGCTGCCAGGGCCAGCGCGGGCCAAAGCCGACTCATGACATCCCCCCTGCAGCGCCTCGTCGCAGTCAGGTTAGAGGATGCGCGGCGCACATCAATACCAGACAGTGACCGTCACCGTGTCCGAATAGGCGCCCGGGGCGACATATTGCCCGGCCGCGATATTGCCGTTGATGGTCACGCTGAGGGCCGAACCGCTGCCGGTGCCATCCACCGTGTCGGAGCCGGCGGCGGTGTCGTTGCCCCAGTTGGAGCCGAGGTGCGTGCCGCCGTTGGTGCCGATGGTGAGCGAATAGCCCAGCAGGTCGGCACCCGTCGCCTTCATCTCGCGGGCCGTGACGGCCGAGCCGTAGGTGCCCTTGTCGGCGCCGATCCGATAGGCCGTGCCGTTGGTGCAGGTGACCGAAAGCGTGGTCGAGCCGGTGCTGGCGGAAGCCGGGTCGTAGGTCCCGAAGGCCAGCGTGCTGATCGAGGTGGCGCAGGAGGCGGTCACCGTCGCCGTCACGTCGAAGGTGCCGCCGCTGTGGTCGCTCGCCGCTTGAGCATTCATCGATGCCAGCAGTGCAAGGCCCACTGCCAGGCCGAGCCGCTTTGCCGCACGCATCTTGGATCTCCACCGTTAGGCGCCCGCCCTGGGCGCTGTTCCAACAATGGAAGCATCTTCAGTCGAATTGGTATAAATATTGGTTAACAATCTCGTCAGTAATTGACAGTCACCGAAATCGTATCCGAATAGCTGCCGGCGGCCGTGAACTGGCCGGTCGGAATGCGGCCATAGACATTCACCGTCTGCCACGATCCGGTGCCCGAGCCGACCGCACTGACCCCGGTCAGCCCGTCGCCCCAGAGCACGATGCGGGCCGCATCGGTATAGAGGGAATAGGTCAGGGTGCCGCTCGGCGGGCTCGCCGTGCGGGTCATGCGGCGCTGGCTGATGGTGGCGCCGCTGCCGGTACCCTGGTTCAACTTGATCGACCAGACGGTCAGATAGGTACAGCGGATCTGCAGCGTGCTGGCGCCGTCGGTCGGCGAGGGCGACAGCGGATTGTAGCTGCCGAAGGCGAGATTGGTGGCACTGACGATGCAATTGGGATTGACCGTCATCGAGACCGTGGCTGCCGTGGTATCGCCCACGGTAGCCGCCGCCGGCCCGGCCGAGGCCAGCAGGAGCAGCAGGGCGGCGGCCGATCTCTTCACCTGTCTCTCCTTCCGTGTTCAGCCGAAGATCTTCCTTGTCGCCGGCTGCAGGTCCTCATAGACGGGGTCGCGCTTCTGGGCGCGGGCCGCCAGGGCTTCGCCCATATCATTGCCGATGAACATGGCGGCATTCCAGGTCGCGATATAGTTGAGCCCGTCGGCCACCGTATGGTCGCGGGTATAGTTCAACATTTCCTTGGTGCCGGCGATGGCGAGGGGGCTGTGCCCGGCGATTTCGCGCGCGACCGCCATCACACCCTCGATCAGGGCTTCGTGGCTCTCGAAGACTTCGTTGACCAGGCCGAGTTCGAGCGCCCGCTTGGCCGTCAGGCGCCGCCCGGTATAGGCCAGCTCGCGCACCATGCCCTGGGGGATCAGATGGGGCAGGCGTTGCAGGGTGCCGACGTCGGCGGTCATGCCGATGTTGATTTCGGCGATCTGGAAGAAGCCGTCGGCCGAGCAGTAGCGGGCGTCGCAGGCGGTCACCATGTCGACGCCGCCGCCGATGCAGCCGCCCTGGATCGCCGCCAGCACCGGGAAACGCGCCTTTTCGATCACGTTGAAGCAATCCTGGATGTTCAGGATCAGGCGGCGGAAATTCTCGCGCAGGCGGCCCTGGTCGCTGGTCTGGGGCACCAAGCTGCCGAAGACGGAAAGATCCATGCCGGCGGTGAAATGCTTGCCGGTCGAGGAGATCACGGCGACGCGGACCGCGGGATCTTCCGCCAGCGTCTCGAAGATCGCTTTGATCTCGGTCCAGAAGGCCGGGATCATCGTATTGAGCTGGTCCGGCCGTTTCAATTGCAGGTGGGCGACGTGATCCTTCACCTCGACCGCGAATGCCTCATATGCCATGGGAGCCTCTCCTCGTTTTGCCTTGGGCTTAGCATGGCGGCCGGCCGTGCTAAAGGGCTTCGCTGGGGCCGAGGCGGACGCGACGTCCGCCCGCCCCGACTTGACAGGCCCTTGCGAGCGTTGCACGAAAGCCTCCGGCGATCTGGGAGGTTGGCGTGCAGAAGCGGCAGACGGAAGCGATCTCGCTGATGGCGTCGAGCCCGGGCACCCGGCGCGAGATCGTCGTGCATCGATACGGCCAGGCGGGCACGGGCCCCAAGGCCTATCTCCAGACCGGGCTCCATGCCGACGAACTGCCGGGCGCCGTCGTCGTGCAGCACCTCCTCGCCCTGCTGGACGAGGCGGCAGCGGCCGGCCGCATCACCGGCGAGATCCTGGTGGTGCCCCAGGCCAATCCGATCGGCCTGTCCCAATATCTGTTCGGCCGCCACGCCGGGCGCTTCGATTTCGACAGTCTCGGCAATTTCAACCGCCATTATCCAGGCCTCGCCCAGGCGATCGGCGACCTGGTGGGCGAGCGCCTGACCGACGATGCCGCCGGCAACGTCGACCTGATCCGCGCCTGCGCCCGCCGCCTGCTCGAGGCGCGGACGCCGAAATCCGAGATCGAGCACCTGCGGCTCTCCCTGATGCGCTTGGCGGTCGATGCCGACATCGCCCTCGACCTCCACTGCGACGATGTCGCGGTGATGCATCTCTATCTCGGCAACGATCTGTGGCCCGGCGCCGCCGACCTCTCGGCCGAGCTCCAGGCCCGTGCCGTGCTGCTGGCCGATGTATCGGGCGGCGAGCCTTTCGACGAGGCGGTGGGCGGGCTCTGGTGGCAGCTCGCGCGCCGCTTCCCCGATTGCCCGATCCCGCCCGCCTGCCTTTCGGCGACGGTCGAACTGCGGGGCGACCTCGACGTGGCCGACAATCTCGCGGCCAAGGATGCCGCCGCCCTGTTCCGCTTCCTCCAGCGCCGCGGCCTGATCGCCGGCAACCCCGGTCCCCTGCCGCCCGCCGCCTGCGAGGGGACCCCCCTCGACGGCACCGACATGATCGAAGCGCCGGTCGGCGGCATCCTGCTGTTCCATGTGAAGGCGGGCGACCGGGTCAGTGCCGGCGACACGGTGGCCGAAGTGCTGGACCCGGTGACCGGCGCCCGCATCCCCCTGGTGGCCCGGACCGGCGGCGTGGTCTTCGCCCGCGCCGGCCACCCCCTGGCCCGACCCGGATTGCCCGTCGTCAAGGTCGCGGGTGCCGTGCCCCTTGCCTATAGAAGCGGTCAACTGCTGACCCAATAACGAGGAGAGAGAAGTGGCGATCGACTACGAGAAGATCATGAAGCTGACGTCCGGCCCCTGGACCGTCAGCTATAGCGACCGCGAGACCATGCTCTATGCCCTGGGCCTCGGCATGGGCCAGGACCCGCTGAATGCCGACGAACTGCCCTTCGTCTACGAGAACGGCCTGAAGGCACTGCCGACCCAGGCGACCGTGGTGGCCTGGGACAATACGCTGCTCGCCAAGTCGGACGTGAATTTCATCATGGTGGTGCACGGCGAGGAACGCCTGACGGTGCACAAGCCGCTGCCCTCCGAAGGCACCATCGAATGCACCGGCAAGATCACCGGGTGCTACGACAAGGGCCCGGGCAAGGGCGCCATCATCCTGGCCGACACCGAGATCCGCGACAAGGCGACGGGCGAGCTGCTGGTGACCCTCGGCATGACCATTTTCGCGCGCGGCGACGGCGGCTTCGGCGGCCCGGCCGGCGGCGGGCCGGAGCCCCACAAGCTGCCCGAGCGGGAGCCGGAAAAGGCGGTCGCCTACAAGACCCTGCCCTCGCAGGCGCTGATCTATCGCCTGTCGGGCGACCGCAACCCGCTGCACGCCGATCCCAATTTCGCCCAGATGGCCGGCTTCCCGCGCCCGATCCTGCACGGGCTGTGCTCCTATGGGAACGCCTGCCGTGCCGTCGTGGAAGCCTATTGCGACTTCGACCCGACGAAGATCGTCGAATTCAACGCCCGTTTCTCGGCCCCGGTGTTCCCGGGCGAGACGCTGGAAACCCAGATGTGGCGCGACGGCGACGTGGTCTCGTTCCGCACCCGTGTGGTGGAACGCGACGTGATCGCGATCAACAACGGCAAAGCCGTTCTGAAGGCCTGATGAGATGACCGAAGCCCGCCTGCGCCCCGCCGCCACCGTGCTCCTGCTCCGCGACGGCGCGGGCGGGCTCGAAGTCTTCATGGTCCAGCGCCACCACCAGATCGATTTCGCCGGTGGCGCCCTGGTGTTTCCCGGCGGCAAGGTGGACGAGCGGGACTCCGCCCCCGGGCTGCTGCCCCGGCTCTCCGCCAATCCGGTGATCGGCGCCGATCTCACCGCCTTCGCCGTGGGGGCCATCCGCGAAGCCTTCGAGGAATGCGGCGTCTTGCTGGCCCGGCCGGCCGGCGGCGGCGAGCTGGTGGACGCCGCGCGTCTCGCCACGATCGAGGCGCGCTGGCGGGCGCCGCTCGCCAAGGGCGAGATCGGCATTCTCGATGTCGTCGAGGGGGAGGACCTGACCCTCGCCCTCGACCGTCTCATCCGCTATTCCCATTGGGTGACGCCGAGTTTCATGCCGAAGCGTTTCGACACCCATTTCTTCCTGGCGACGGCACCGGCCGACCAGCTCGCCCTGCACGACGGCGGCGAGACGGTGGACAGCGTCTGGATCCGGCCCCAGGTGGCACTCGACGATGCGGCCGCCGGGCGCCGCTCGGTGATCTTCCCGACGCGGATGAACCTTTCGGTCCTGACCCGCGACACGACCGTCGAAGGCGCCCTGGCGCGGGCGGTCGCGACGCCGATCATCACGGTGCTGCCCTGGCTCGAGGACCGGGCCGACGGGCAATATCTGATCGTGCCGGCCGAAGCGGGCTACGACCGCACGGCGGCGCCGATCTCCGAACTGCAATAACGAAAAATCGAGGGGAGAGTAACATGTCGGATCATGTGACGCCGATCCTGGTCGGCGTCGGCCAGATCACCCAGAAGGATGTCGACCCGCGCGAGGCCAAGGGGCCGATCGAGATGATGACGGCCGCCGCAAGGCTCGCCGCCGCCGACGCGGGGATTACCGACGCGGCGCTGGCCGGCATCGACCGGCTCGCCGTCGTCCGCTTCATGTCGGGCAATTACCACGATCCCGTGGCCCTGCTGGCCGAGGCGATCGGCGCTCATCCGGCCGACCGCCAGCATACCGCAGTGGGCGGCAATTCGCCCCAGATGCTGGTCAACGAGACGGCGCAGAAGATCGCGGAGGGCAAGTGCAAGCTGGCCCTGCTCGCCGGTGTCGAGGTGCTGTCGACCATCACGCGGGCGCAGAAGATGGGGATCGATCTCCCCTTCGGCCAGATCACCCTGACCGAGGAAGACCGTAACGGCTCGCTTCCCGTCGAGCTGGCCCACGGCATGTTCCCGCCGGTCAATGTCTATCCCCTGTTCGAGAATGCGCTGAGGGCGAAGCGCGGGCGCAGCCTGAAGGCCCATCTGGTGAAGATCGGCGAATTGTTCGAGCCCTTCACCAAGGTCGCGGCCCAGAACCCGCTGGCCTGGTTCCCGATCGAGCGGACGGCGGCGGAACTGACGACGCCCAGCAAGCAGAACCGTTTCGTCGGCTATCCCTATACCAAGCTCGTGAACGCGATCATGGAGGTCGACCAGTCGGCCGCCGTGATCATGACCACGGTGGCGGAGGCGAAGCGCCTCGGCATCCCGCAGGAGAAATGGGTCTATCTGCACGGCTGCGCCGATGCCAAGGACCATTGGTTCGTGCTGGAACGGGTGAATTACCATTCCAGCCCGGCGATCCGCACCGTGGGGCGCGAGGCCTTCGCCATGGCGGGCAAGACGGTCGCCGATATGTCCTTCTTCGACATCTATTCCTGCTTCCCCTCGGCGGTGCAGATCGCCAAGCAGGAACTGGCCCTGCCCGAAGTGGACGAGATCCCGCTCACCGTGACCGGCGGCCTGCCCTATTTCGGCGGCCCGGGAAACAATTACGTGATGCATTCGATCGCCGAGATGGTGCAGGTCCTGCGCCGTAACCCCGGCCGTTACGGACTGGTCACGGCCAACGGCTGGTATGTCACCAAACATTCCGCCGGCATCTACTCGACCGAGCCGATCCCCCGCCATTTCCTGCGCAAGGACCCGGCCCTCTATCAGGCGGAGATCGATGCCGAAGCCCATCCCGGCATCACCGAGGCGCCGGAGGGCGAGGCCAAGATCGAGACCTATACGGTCGTCCACGGCCGCGACGGCGAACCCTATATGGCGATCGTCATTGGCCGCCTGGCCGACGGCACCCGCTTCGTCGCCAACACCCCGACTGAGCGCGACGTCTTCGATCTTCTGCTCGACGGCGAAGCGATCGGCCGCAAAGGCAAGGTCACCAGCAAGGACGGGCAGAACAGCTTCGATCCGCGCTGAACCGATGTGGTAACCGGACGGCTCTCACGGTCGTTCGGGAGGTCCGCGCCTGACTCTCTTTCGTCATGCCCGGGCTCGTCCCGGGCATCCACGTCGGGACGAGCCGCAATCGTCGACGGGAGAGACTGCGTGGATGGCCGGGTCTTCGCCCGGCCATGACGGATAGGGGGAGCGTCAGGCCTTCACGCGCTCGCCCTTCGGGTCGTAGAAGGGCGCCAGGCCGACTTCGGCGGGGAAGCGCTCGCCGGCGATTTCGAGCTCGTAGCGTCCGGTCAGGACATAGTCCGCGTCGACCCCCGCCGGGTTCCGCACGTAACCATAGCCGACCGCCAGGCCCAGCGTATAGCCGTAGCCGCCGGAGGTGAGCCAGCCGACCCGTTCGCCGTTCCGGTAGATCGTCTCGCGGCCCAGCAGCACGGCGGCCGGATCGGCGACGGTGAAGCCGGCGAGCAGGCGGGGCAGGGGCTTCTGCTTCTCGGCCAGGAGCGCATCGCGGCCGAGAAAGGCCTTGCCCGATTTCAGCTTCACCGCCCAGCCGAGGCCTGCCATGGCGGACGAATGGTCGGGCCCGATGTCCGAACCCCAGGCGCGGTAGCCCTTTTCGAGGCGGAGGCTCTCGATCGCGCGGTAGCCGGCATCGGTCAGGCCGAGATCGGCCCCGGCGGCGCTCAGCGCTTCATAGACGGTGACGGCGAATTCGGTCGGGATATGCAGCTCGTAACCGAGTTCGCCGACATAGGTGATGCGGATCGCCCGCACCGGCGCCCCGGCGAGGCGGATCAGTCTGGCGCTGGCGAAGGGCAATGCCGCATTGGAGACGTCGTCGTCGGTCAGGCGTTCGAGGATCGCCCGGCTGTTCGGCCCCATGAGGGAGAGCACGGCGAAGCCGGAGGTCACATCGACCAGATGGGCGTCCAGGCCCGCCGGGATGTTGCGCGTGATCCAATCCATGTCGTGGGTGGCGAAGCCGGTGCCGGTCACGATGTACCAGCGGTCCTCCGCGATCCGGGTCACGGTGAGGTCGCATTCGATGCCGCCCCTGGCGTTCAGCATCTGGGTATAGACCGCCTTGCCCACCGGCTTGTCGACGTCGTTGGCGCAGATCCAGGACAGCGCCGCGGTCGCGTCGCGTCCCACCAGTTCCGCCTTGGCGAAGCTGGTCTGGTCGAACAGCACGGCGGCTTCCCGCGCCGCCTTGTGCTCGCGTCCCACGGCCTCGAACCAGCCGGGCCTTGTGAAGGAATAGCGGTCGACCGCAGCCTCTCCTTCGGCGGCGAACCAGTTCGGCCGCTCGAAGCCCAGCTTCTCGCCGAAACAGGCGCCCTTGCCCTTCAGGATCTCGTAGAGGGGGGAGCGGCGGAGCGGCCGGCAGCTCTGATATTCCTCGGCCGGCCAGGCGATCGTGTAGTGCTTGCCATAGGCTTCCAGCGTGCGCTTCTTCACGAAGCCGGTGTCGCGGTGGTTCTTGCCGAAGCGGCGGATGTCGACCGGCCAGAGGTCGTAGGGCGGCTCGCCGTCCGCCACCCATTCCGCCAGCGCCATGCCCGCCCCGCCGGCCGAGGCGATGCCGAAGGCGTTGAAGCCGGCGCCGACGAAGAGATTCTTCAGCTCCGGCGCTTCGCCGATCATCCAGTTGCCGTCGGGCGTGAAGCTCTCCAGCCCGTTGATCATCTGTTTGACGCCCACGGTGCCGAGCGCCGGCACCCGGCCGAGGGCGAGTTCCATGATCGGCTCGAAATGATCGAAATCATCGGCCAGCAGGCGGAAGGAGAAATCGTCCGGCGCCGTTTCCGCCGTCCAGGGGATCGGGTTCGGTTCGTAACCGCCCATCACGAGGCCGCCGACCTCTTCCTTGTAATAGGTGAGACGGTCGGGATCGCGCAGCGTCGGCAGCGAGGGCGTGACGCCGGGGATCGCCTCGGTCAGCAGATATTGGTGATGCACGGGGTAGAGCGGCACGTTGACGCCCGCCCGCGCCGCCAGTGCCCGGGTCCAGAGCCCGCCGCAGAGCACGATCTTCTCGGCCCGGACCGTGCCCTGGTCGGTGACGATGCCGGCGGCGCGGCCGTTCTCGACCAATATGTCCTGGACCGAGACGCCTTCGGCGATCTTGGCGCCGGCCATACGGGCCCCCTTGGCCAGGGCCTGGGTGATGTCGGAGGGGTTGGCCTGGCCGTCGGTCGGCAGGAAGGCAGCGCCGACCAGGTCGTCGATCGTCATCAGGGGCCAGAGGTCCAGGGCTTCCTTCGGGCTCAGCAGATGCATCTCGAGGCCGAAGCTCCGCGCCGTGGTGGCCTGGCGCCTCACCTCGATCCAGCGGTCCTGGTTGCAGGCGAGGCGAAGGCCGCCGTTCATCTTCCAGCCCGTGGCCTGGCCGGTCTCTTCCTCGAGCTTGCGGTAGAGTTCGACCGAATAGCCGAGCAGCCGGGTGATATTGGCCGAGGTGCGGAGCTGGCCGACGAGACCGGCGGCGTGCCAGGTCGAGCCGGCAGTCAACTGGTGGCGCTCGACCAGCAGCACTTCGAGCCCGCGCTTGCCCAGGTGATAGGCGGTGGAACAGCCGACGATGCCGCCGCCCACGACGACGATCTTGGCACTGGCGGGAAGCGAGGTCATGACGGGTCCATTTCGGAAAAGACGGTGAAGGCGGCCTCGAAGCGGGCCAGGTTTTCCGCCGTATAGGCGACATAGTCGAAAGCGAGGGTGGAATGGAGCTCGGAGACCATGCTCCACATCGCCTCGCGCAGCAGGGAGGCGCATTGCACGGCGCGGAAGCGGTGCCACAGGCTGGGGCCGGGTTCGTGGCCGAAATAGGCGCTCAGCATCGCCGTCTCGTCCGCCAGGTCGAAGCCGTTGTTGGACGACAGGCCGCCCAGGTCGAACAGGGCGGTATTGAAGCCGGCGTAATCCCAGTCGACCAGCCAGAGGCGCTTGCCGTCGTCGATGAAATTGGCCGCCAGCAGGTCGTTGTGGCCGAACACGAGGTCGACCGCGCCCGCCGCCAGTTCGAGTTCCCGCGCCCTTGCGGCGAGATCCGGCAGCATCGGCACCAGCCGGTGCCCGCCCTCGCGCAGCGTATGCGCATAGTCGCGCAGCACGTGGAAGACGTTGAAGGAGAGCAGGGGGCCGCGCAGATGTTCCGCCACCTCGCAGTGGGCGCGGGCGACCAGGGCGACGCAATCGTCTCGCCGCGCCCGCACCGCGGCCGGGTCGAAGGTCCGCCCCTCGACATAGTCGAGCACCAGGAGGCCGGGGGCGGTGGCCAGCACCTTGGGCGAAATCCCGGCCTCGGCCGCGGCGAAGGAGGCGGCGTGTTCGTTGAAGCGCATGATGCCATGGACCGGAATGTCGCCGCCGACGCGGACGACGGCGCGGCGCAGGCTGTCGCGCACCAGGAAGTTCCGGTTGGTGATGCCGCCCGACAGGGGCTCGATGGAAATGGACCCTTGCCACAGGGGCAGTTCGGCGATCCGCGCCTCGACCGTATCGCCCGCCATGAAGTCCCCGCCGCAAGCCCCCGACGGGCGGATTCTGGCGCGGCCGGCTTCCGGAAGCAATGCGCTCCGCACATGACAGCGCGTGGGGTCCGGCCGGGGAATTGGAGTTTTTCCAGGATTCTGGGCTTGACCGCGGCCGGCCCTCGCGTTCATGGTGTGCCCCATGATGACCTACGCGATCGGGACCCTCCTCGGCCGACTTATCTGACCGGCGCCTGCATTCGGCGTCGGGTGGAACACCCTGTTCCTGTCGTCCTGTCCTCCCCATCGGTAAAGTTCACTTCCATGTCGGATCCTGCTCGATCACCGGATTTCGGTCGTCTGCTTCCCAGTCGTCTTCGGCTGCGACTTAGCCGGGCCGTGGCGCATCTCCGTCCTGCCGCCGCGGCCTGACCCGGACCCCGAAACCGACCGAACACATCGCCTTCAAGGAAATCCGCAATGTCCGCCCAGCCCGCCCCCACCGCTGTATCGATGCCGATCGAGAAGTATCGCGCCTTCCCGCCGATCGACCTGCCGAACCGCCAGTGGCCCTCGCGTACGATCGACAAGGCGCCGATCTGGTGCTCCGTCGACCTGCGCGACGGCAATCAGGCCCTGATCGAGCCGATGGGCCATGACCGCAAGCTGCGCATGTTCCGCACCCTGGTCGCCATGGGCTTCAAGGAAATCGAGGTCGGCTTCCCCTCGGCCTCGCAGACCGATTTCGACTTCTGCCGCTTCCTGATCGACAACGGCGAAATCCCGGCCGACGTGACCATCCAGGTCCTGACCCAGGCGCGGGAAGAGCTGATCACCAAGACCTTCGACGCCATCCGCGGCTCGAAGCGGGCGATCGTGCACCTGTATAATTCGACCTCGACCCTGCAGCGCCGCGTCGTCTTCGGCCTGGACCGTGCCGGCATCGTCGACATCGCGGTCAAAGGCACCGCCCTGGTGAAGAGCCTGGTGCATCTGATCCCGGAGACCGAAATCGTCCTGGAATATTCGCCCGAGAGCTTCACCGGGACCGAACTCGACTTCGCCAGGGAGATCTGCGAGGCGGTGATGGACGTCTGGCAGCCGACGCCCGAGCACAAGATCATCTTCAACCTGCCGGCCACGGTCGAAATGGCGACGCCCAACGTCTATGCCGACCAGATCGAATGGTTCGTGCGCAACACCAAATGGCGCGACCGCTATATCCTGTCGCTGCATCCCCATAACGACCGGGGCACCGGCGTCGCCGCGGCCGAAATGGGCCTGCTGGCCGGCGCCGACCGGATCGAGGGCACGCTGTTCGGCAATGGCGAGCGCACCGGCAATGTCGACGTCGTCACCCTGGCGCTGAACATGTTCACCCAGGGCGTCGATCCCAAGCTGGTGGTCAACGATATCGACGAGCTGCGCCGCACGGCCGAATATTGCAACCAGCTGCCGGTTCACCCGCGCCATCCTTACGCCGGCGAGCTGGTCTTCACCGCCTTCTCGGGCAGCCATCAGGATGCCATCAAGAAGGGCCTGAACGCGCGCCGCCAGCAGAACGACATCGTTTGGGAAGTGCCCTATCTGCCGGTCGATCCGGAAGACCTGGGCCGCACCTACGAGGCGGTGATCCGGGTCAATTCCCAGTCCGGCAAGGGCGGCGTCGCCTATCTGCTGGAAATGGAATACGGGTTGCATCTGCCGCGCAAGCTGCAGATCGAATTCAGCCGCGTTGTCCAGCAGCATACCGATGCGACCGGCAAGGAAGTGAGCCCGGCCGAACTCTACGAGATGTTCCGCAAGGAATATCTGGATGCCAAATATCCGCTGGAATTCGTCGACCACCTGACCCTGCCGAACAGCGACACCCATCGCTCGGCCATGACCACCCATGTGAAGCTCTACGGCCAGGTGAAGGAAGCCCATGGCACCGGCACCGGCCCGATCGACGCCTTCTGCGACAGCCTGGCCAAGGAACTGGGCATCGCCCTCGAAGTGGTCGACTACAGCCAGCACGCGGTCGGCAAGGGCGCCGACGCCGAGGCGGTCACCTATGTCGAGATGAAGGGTGAAGGCGGCCGCACCCTGTTCGGCGTCGGCCGCGACCGCAACGTCACCGTGGCTTCCCTGAAGGCCGTGGCCAGCGCCGCCAACCGCCTGCACGCTGCCGCTGCGGCCGCCGGTACTGCGGCGAAGTAAGGCAGCATCATCGTCGGGAAAGACAGTCCTTAATCGTCATCGCCGGGCTTGACCCGGCGATCCACGCCTCCCGGCCCAGCGCGGTGTTCTCGTGGATGGCCGTGTCAAGCACGGCCATGACGGGATTTTCCCCCCTCCCGGTTCGGCATAGCGGCCTATAGCGCTGTCTCGAAGGGAAAGCCCTCGTCGGCCCAGCCGGTCATGCCGCCGATCATCAGTTTGACCTTGCGGCCGAGCGTGGCGAGGCGCAGCGCCGCGCGGTCGGCGCCGTTGCAATGGGGGCCGGCGCAATAGACGACGAAGAGCGTGTCGGCCGGGTAGCCGGCCAGGCGGCGTTCCGACAGGTCGCGGTGTGGCAGGTTGACGGCACCGGGGACATGGGCTTCGGCGAAGGCTTTGCGCCCGCGGACGTCGAGCAGCACGAAATCGGCGGCGCCGCGCGCCATGGTCTCCCGCACGTCCCAGCAATCGGTCTCGAAGCCGAGCTTGCGGCGGAAATGGGCCTGGGCCTCGGCGGGCTTGGCGGCGGGATGTTCGGTCACGGGCGTGGTCATGGCGGCGGTCCTCCTTCCTGCCCAGGCTGCCAGGGTCACTGCTGGGCTGGCAGATGGCACGATTGCCGATTACCATCGAGATCATGACAAAACGCGACGATCCCTCGCCGGACCGGCTCGTCGTGGCGCTCGCCTACGACGGGCTGTGCACCTTCGAATTCGGCCTGGCGGTCGAGGTTTTCGGCCTGAACCGGCCGGAGATGGGGGCGGACTGGTATCGCTTCGCCGTCGCCGCGGTGGACGAGGGGCCGCTCCGGGCGACCGGCGGGGTCCGGATCATGGTCGACGGCGGGCTCGACCTCCTGGAAGTGGCCGGGACCATCGTGGTGCCGGGCTGGCGCGGGGCGGAGGCGCCGTTGCCGGCGGCCCTGGTGGCGGCGTTGCGCAGGGCTCATGCCCGGGGTGCCCGGCTGCTCTCGATCTGTTCCGGCGTCTTCGTGCTGGCCGGCGCCGGGCTTCTGGACGGGCGGCGGGCAACCACCCATTGGCGCCACGCCCCGGTGCTGGCGGCGCGTTTCCCGGCGGTCACGGTCGATCCCGATGTGCTTTATGTCGACGAGGGGCAGGTGCTCACTTCGGCCGGCAGTGCCGCCGGCCTCGACCTCTGCCTCCATCTGGTGCGGCGCGATTTCGGGGCGGCGGCGGCCAACCGGGTGGCGCGGCGCCTGGTGGTGCCGGCCCATCGCGACGGCGGCCAGGCCCAGTTCGTCGAACGCCCGGTGCCCCGCCCGGGGCCGGAGGCGCGCCTGGCGCCGCTGCTGGACCGCCTGCTCGCCAGCCTGGAGCAGCCGCACAGCCTGGCCGGGATGGCGGATGCGGCGGGTCTGGGCCTCCGCAGTTTCATCCGCCACTTCAAGGCGGCGACCGGCATGGCGCCTGGCGAATGGCTGTTGGCGCAGCGGATCGCCCGGGCGCGCGAATTGCTGGAAGAGGGGCGGACGGGGGTCGAGCAGGTGGCGGAGGCCTGTGGTTTCGGCACGGCCGCCACGCTCCGCCATCATTTCAGGCGCCGCCTGGGACTGGCGCCGGCGGCCTACCGCGCCCGTTTCGGTGCGCCCGCCATGCCACAGTGAAGCGGCGACCGGGTCCTTGGCCGGACCATGCCGATTTCGCTCGTGCCGAAATGGCTCTAGTCTCTGGCCACAGTTAACGATTCCGCGGGCGCACCCCCCAGCGTCCGCAAGAGGAGAGTGAAGATGACCTCCGACCATCTCAGAATCGATCGCTTCGGGATCGCCGCGGCCCTGGTTGCGCTGGGCGTGGCGGCTTTCGCTGCGGCACCCGCTCTCGCCCAGGAACAGCCGGACGAGCGGCCGCCCCTGCTGTCGGCCCCGCCGCCGCCGGCCCCGCCCCTGACCGGGGCCGCCGCGGCGGTCAAGAAGGCGCAGGAACAGAACGGTCAGATCCCGTTGCAGGATGACAGCGACCTCGTCACCAAGGCCCTGACCGATTATCCGCCCTCGGTGGTGCCGCCGGGGGCGACCCAGCGCCCGATCACGCTCGAGGGCAGCTCGGCGGTGCGCTGACGCACCGCCGAGACAGGCTCACTTGCCGAGCTTGGCCTTCAGCGCGGCCAGGCGGTCGGTCACCGTGGTCGGCTTGGGGCCGGCCGCTTCCGCCAGGGCGGCGGCGATATTGGCATCCTCTTCCTCGGGCTTGGTCGGCTTCAGCAGCTTCGCCTTGGCATTGGCCGCCTCGGCCGCGATCAGGTCCTTGTCGGCGGCGTCCTGCATCGCCTTCAGGGCGACGTTGAGGCCCGAGGTGGTGCCGACGAGGCCGGCCGCCCGCTTGGCCGCGTCGGCCTGACGCTCCGCCATGTCGCGCTGCTGCTCGGCGCGGCTCATCTGGCGCTGGGCGCGTTCGAGCTCGCTCCGCGCCTGCTTCATCTTGGCACCCGCGCCGGCATAGGCTTCTTCGAGCTGGGCCAGGAATTCCTTGGCGTCCTCGGCATCCTTCGCCTCGCGGTCGATCTCGGGCGCCATTTCTTCCAAGAGCTTGAGGAGCTGGGTCAGGCTCTTTTCGAGGCTGGCCCGGCGCTCGGGGTCGTTCGCCGCGTTCATCTGGTTCTGCAGGCTCTCGGCCGCGGCCAGGCGCTGGTCGGACAGCGTCTTGATGGCGTCCGCCTCCTTCTGTTCCTTGATCAGCGACTGGCGTGCCCGGCCCACTTCGGTGCCGAGCTCGTCGAGATGCTGCTCCATGGTGCGCAGTTCGGCTTCGGTCGCGGCCTTGGGGTCCCAGCGGACCAGGGCTTCGAGGCCGGACTGCACGGCCTGGTCGGTCTTCACGCCGAGAAGGTTCTTGATGAAGGTGAACATGGGCATCCTCTCATGCAGGCGGAATGGGCAGGCGGAACGGATCAGCCGGCGACTGCGCCGGCGTTGAGCAGGGCGACGGCGATCTGGGCCGCCGCCAGGCCGAAGGCGGCGGCGACATTGTCGGCCTCGATCTGGCGTTTCATGCCCCGGAAAACAAGGGAGATCACCACCAGGGTGACGAGCTGCACGACCAATGCGATCACGCCCCAGATGACGATGTCGATCAGCACGGTCGTGGTCGCCAGGGTGGCCGCGAGCGGGATCGCCAGCGCCAGCACGGAAGCGCCGAAGACGATGCCGGCCGCCTTGTTGCCCTGGCCGATCAGGCGGCGTTCGTCGAAGGGTGTGATCGCCTGATAGATCAAGACGCCGAGGCCGAGCAGCAGGGCGGTGACGCCGAGCTGGAGCAGCAGGTTGGGCAAGGCGGTGCCGAGCATGGCGAAGATATGGTCCATCATGGTCTGCCCCTGTGGTCGTTCCGCCGTCAGCTCAGCGAGAGCGCGGCGGGATTGATGTCGATGCCGGCGTGAAGCTCGACGAAGGCCTGGCCGGCGGCGTCAGCCGCCGTGACCAGGAGATATTCGGTTTCGGGCGCCGGGTCGGCGAGGCCGGTCTTCCGTGCATAAAGCATGCAGTGGAGTTTGCGCGCCGTGGTGCCGTCCAGGGTCCGGACCTGTTCGTCGAGGTCGCGGGGCGGCACGCGGCTGCCGCCGGGCGACCAGGCGCGGGCATAGGTCTGGCCGTCCTTGGTCTGGAATTCGGGCCAGCCGATCATGCCGTCCTGCTTGTCGAGCCAGAAACCCCATTCGTCGCGGTCGGCCGGCTGGACCTCGTCGAGCTTCGAGAAATAGCGGCATTCCGAGGGCTGGCCCTGACCGTCCAGAACGAGCTGGAAAAAGGCGCCCTCGTCTTCGAGATAAAGGCGGTGATAGGTACCGGAACGATCCGAGGCGGTGCCGATCGCCTCGACCCCGACCTGGCCGCCGCCCCCGGCCGAGCGCGGCGCCACCACCTTGGTCTTGCCGTCGGCCAGGATGAAGGGCGTCTGGTCGAGCGCGAGCGGCATGCCCGGGCGGAACAGTTCCGGCTTGTAGACCGCGCCGGAGAGCTTGTTGCGCAGGATCGCCGTGGCCGAGCCGAGGACCGAGCCGTCGCCGCCCACTGTCTTGGGCGGGGCACCGCCCGTCTTGCCGCTGCCGCGGGAGGTTCGCCAGATCATGTAGATTATGAACCCGCCGATGAGGATGACGATGAGGATGGTGCCCATGCCGGGCCCGCCGGAAAGATCGCGCGCCCGCCCCACGGTGTCGGGAATGTCGGACGGCAGTTGCCCGGCGCGCGCCGGATCGGCGCTGCCCGAGGCGATCGAGCGGTCCAGTTCGGCCAGCTTGGCGCGCAGATCGGCGTCGCTGGCTGCGCGCTGTTCCGCCTCCTGGCGCCAAGCCTGGTAGCCGGGGTCGTTCTGGTTGTCGCGGAAGAACTGGGCGTGGGACGGCGTCGACAGGCTGTCGAGCAGATACCAGAGCAGCACGGCATCGAAGATGCCGAAGCTGGACCGGCCGCCGAAGGCATAGTCGGGCGGGCGATAGCCGCGGCCGCCGTAATAGCCGTAAGGGTCGTAGGAATCGCTGCTCGGCCGGCGACGGCTGCTACTGGAACTCGAGCTGCCGCTGCCCGCGGAGGGCGTGCGCTCGGCCGGTGCGAAGAAGTCGTCCAAGGCATTGCGCGACTGTCCGCGCGAGGCGTCCCGGTCGGAGCCCGAGCCGGAATAGCCGCCCGAAGACCCCGAGGAATAGCCGGACGACGAACCGGAGCCGGACGGCCGGCCATAGCCGCCGCTGGAGGACGAGCCCGAGGAGCCGCCGAAGGACGGTGTCCGGCTCGATCCGCCGCTGCTCGGCCGGGAATAACCGCCGCTCGACGAGGAACGGCGCGCTTCGGCCGGATCGGCCGGCACCAGCAGGCCGGAGACGACACCGGCCGCGACGCCGGTGCCGAGCAGAAGGCGGAGCGCCGGGGCCGAGAGGCTCCCCGCCGCCGGTCCGAAGCCGAGGCAGGCGGCGAGGGCGAGCGCCAGCCAGCGCCCGGCCCGGTGGCCTGCGTTCCGTCCGGTCATCGCCGTCCTCGTCTGGGAAATCCGCGGATCAATAGGTCAGGGTGGCGGGCAGGCTCTTCGCCTGTTCGATCCAGTCGGCCACCTCGGCCTCGCTGGGCAGGCGGCGCACCAGCGACTTGGCCTCGTTCACCTCGGCCAGCTTCTTGTGCAGGTTGGCGGGAATGCGGTGCTTCAGTTCCTTCACCGTGTCGACTCCGGCGGCTTCCAGCAGGTCGCCATATTCTTCGCCGATACCCTTGATGCGCATCAGGTCCGAGCGATTCGCCCATTCCAGGATCTGGTGGGTGGTGAGCCCGGTCTTCTCGGCCAGTGCTTCGCGGCCCGCGGGCGTGGTCGCCGCGGCCAGCAGCTCGCCCGTGGTGTCGATGCCGGCGGCCTTCAGCTTGGCGCCGTAGACGGGCCCGATGCCTTCGATCTTCTCGATTGGATAAGACGACATTCGCTGACTCCCCTGATCAGTACCGGTTTGCTGCCCCCCCGGCGTCCGGTGCCGCCGAGGGTACAGCCAGATGCCGCCGTGGCAAGCCCCCGGCGGGTCGCATGTCAGCCCTCGTCTTTTTTGTCAGTCTATTCCGCCCGGCCTTCTTCGCGAAGCAGAACCGTCTCGATCCGGCGATCGGGAATGAACCAGGCCGCCGCGATCGCGGCATAGATGGCGATGGCGAGCCATTGACTGACGAAGGCAAGGCCGATGGCGGTCGCATAGGCGACGATCGAGACCCGGGTCTTCCAGTCCGCGCCGACCGCCCGGGCCAGCGCCGCGTCGCGCCCGTTGCAGGCGACGATACAGCGCTCCAGCACCATATAGCCGATCGCCGCCATCACCATGACCACGCCGTAGGCGGCGCAGGAGAGCGGCGAGAAATGCGATTCGTCGACCCAGCGGATGACGAAGGGCACCAGCGAGAGCCAGAACAGCAGGGCATGATTGGCCCACAGCACGCGCCCGTCGATCTTCTTGGTCGCGTGCAGCATGTGATGGTGGTTGTTCCAATAGAGCCCGACGTTGATGAAGGAGAAGGCATAGGCCAGGAACACCGGCGCCGCCTTCAGCAGGTCTTCGAGACTGTCGCTCTCCGGCACCTTCAGTTCGAGCACGATGATGGTGATGATGATGGCGATGACGCCATCGGTGAAGGCTTCCAGCCGCCCCTTGCCCATGAATCCCTCGCCTGGCCCAAGACGCCGGCATGGTGCACGATCGCGCGGGAGAAGGAAATGGTGCCCCCGGCAGGGATTGAACCCGCGACCTTCGGTTTACAAAACCGCTGCTCTACCGCTGAGCTACAAGGGCACGGGCTCTTCTTAGCGACAGCCTTCGTCTCAGTCCAGCCAGGAAACCCCGGTCAGGCGTTCCGAGAGGGTCCAGAGGCCGGCGGCCACCGCCGGGTCTTGCGCCTTGGGCAGGGCGCGGGCCGGGACCGGGGTGCGGCCCCACAGTTCGAAGGGGCCGTTCGGGCCCCAATAGCTGCCGGGGGCGAGGCCGGGGGCGGTCGCTGCGTGGATGATCGGGATGGCGCCGCGGTCGGCGGATTGGGCCAGCACGGCGCCGCTGAAGGCCATGGCGGCCTTGCCCAGGGCGGAATTCTCCATCCGGGGGCCGGTCATGAGCAGGTTGGTCGCGGAAAAGCCGGGATGGGCGGCCAGGCTGACGCTGCGGGCACCGAGCCGGGTCAGGCGGCGCTGCATCTCGATCGCGGTCAGCAGATTGGCCAGCTTGGCCTGGCCGTAAGCCTGCCACTTGTCGTAGGCGCGGCGGTCCCAATTCAGGTCGTCGAGGTCGATCTTGCCGGTGCGATGGGCCAGGCTCGCCACCGTGACGATGCGCGCCGCCGGAGCGTTCTCCAGCAGTGGCAGCAGGTGCCCGGTCAGGGCGAAATGGCCGAGGTGGTTGGTGCCCACCTGCATCTCGAAGCCCTGCGTCGTGCGCGTGAGCGGCAGGGCCATGACGCCGGCATTGTTCACCAGAACGTCGATATGGCCGAAATCGGCCGCCATTGCCGCGGCGAAGCCTGCGACCGAATCGAGGTCGGCGAGGTCGAGCGGGCGGAACTGGACATGGGCGTCCGGCTCGTTGGCGCGGATGGCATCGACCGCGGCTTCCGCCTTGGTGCGGTCGCGGCAGGCCAGCACGACCTGGGCACCGCGGGCTGCCAGCGCGTTGGCGACATGGTAGCCGAGGCCGCTGTTGGCGCCGGTGACCACGGCCAGCCTGCCGGTCTGGTCCGGAATGTCCCGAATGCTCCAGGTCATGACGATTCCCCCCTCCGTCTCGCGCAGAGGATCAGGGCGCCCGCACCACTTCGTAAAGGGCTACTGCTGCCGCATTCGACACATTGAGCGATTCGATCCCGGTGATCGGCAGGCGGGCCACGGTGTCGCAGCGTTCGCGGGTCAGGCGGCGCAGGCCCACACCTTCTGCGCCGAGCACCAGGGCGACGGCGCCCGTCGTGTCGGTCTCGGCCAGGGTTTTTTCGGCGTCGCCGTCGAGGGCGACCCGCCAATAGCCCATCTCGCCCAGTTGATCGAGCGCGCGGGCCAGATTGACGACGCGGACCAGCGGCACGATGTCCAAGGCGCCGGAGGCCGATTTCGCCATCACCGCGGTGGCGCCGGGGGCATGGCGGTCGGTCACCACCACGGCGCGGGCGCCGAAGGCGGCGGCCGAGCGGAGGATGGCGCCGACATTGTGGGGATCGGTCACCTGGTCGAGCACGACGACGACGGCCTTTTCGCCGTCGTCCCGGGCGCAGACCTCGTCGAGGCCCAGCTCTTCCAGCGGCTCGACCTTGAGCGCCAGGCCCTGGTGCACCGAACCCGGGGGCAGCAGGCGTTCCAGCACGTCCTTCGGGGCGGATTCGACCGGAATGTCGCGGGCGCGCACCGCCTTCAGCACGGCCGGCGGCAAATCTTCCAGCGCTTCTGCCGTGGTCACCAGGCGATGGCAGCGCCGCGCCTCGTTTTCGAGCGCGGCGGCGACCGGATGCTGGCCATAGAGCCAGAGGCCGCCTTCGCGCGGCGCCTGGGGCGCGCGGCGTTCGCGTTCGGCCTGTGGGGCCTGGGGCCTGGGCGCGGGCTTGCCCGGCTTGCGGCTCGGGCCGCCCGGCCTGGGGCCGCCACCGGCTTTCGGGGCGCCCTGTTTCTGCTTGTCGAAGGGGCCGCGACCGCCCGGCTTGCGCGTGTTCATGGTGCCTTATAGGCGCGGGGCCGGCGCTCAGTCCAGCGTGCGCTGATAGCGGTTGAGCGCGACCACGGTGACCACCACCAGGATCACCAGCATGGGCCAGGCGTTGGCCGCCACTTCGGCGAAGGAATTGCCCCGCAGCATGACGCCGCGCACGACGCGCAAGAAATGGGTCAGCGGCAGGCATTCGCCGATCCGCTGGGCCCAGACCGGCATGCCCCGGAAGGGAAACATGAAGCCCGACAGCAGGATCGAGGGCAGGAAGAAGAAGAAGGACATCTGCATGGCCTGGAGCTGGTTCTTGGCCACGGTCGAGAAGGTGAAGCCGATGCAGAGGTTGGTCGCGATGAACAGCATCACGGCGATCATCAGGGCCGGGAAGGAGCCGGTCATGGGTACCCCGAACAGGAGCCGGGCGGCGCTCAGCACCACCATGACCTGGATCGCCCCCATGCCGATCGGCGGCACGATCTTGCCCGCCATCACCTCGATCGGATGGACCGGCATGGCGAGCAGGTTTTCCATCGTGCCGCGCTCGCGCTCGCGGGTCATGGCCATCGCCGTGGTGATCACCATGGTCATGGTCAGGATGACGCCGATCAGGCCGGGCACGATATTGTATTGGGTGATGCCGTCCGGGTTGAAGCGGCGGTGCACGACCAGTTCGAAGGGCTGGGCCGGCGCCGGCTTCGCCTCGAGCGGGGTGCCCTGGAAATCGCCCTGGTCGTGGGCCAGCGCATCGGTGGCGACCCGGGCCAGCGCCGCGATCGCATTGCCGGTCGCCGAAGGGTCGCTGGCGTCCGCCTCGATCAGGACCTGGGGCGTCTCGCCCCGCAGCAGGGCGCGCTCGAAGCCGGCCGGAATGGTGACGGCGAATTGCACCCGGCCGAGTTCGAGGGCGCGGTCCACCTCCGCCCGCGTCGCCGCTTCCTCGGTGATGCGGAAATAGCCGGAATTGCGCAAGGCCGAGAGGATCGAGCGGGAATGCGGCCCGGCTTCGGCCTCGTGCACGATGGTGGGCAGGCCCTTCGGGTCGTTGTTGATGGCGAAGCCGAAGAGCATGAGCTGGAGGATCGGAATCCCGATCAGCAGGGCGAAGGTGACGCGGTCGCGCCGCATCTGGATGAATTCCTTCGCCACCATGGCGGCCAGCCGGCCGAGGGAGAGCCCGCCGTTCATTGGAAATTGTCCGCCGAGCGGTTCATCAGCAGGATGAACACGTCTTCCAGTGTCGGCTCGTCCGGGCTGACCCGGTAATCCGCCGCCTCCGCTGCCAGGGTCGCGGCCAGGGCCGCGCGGTCGCGGCCGGAGACATGGAGCACGGTACCGAAGGGCGCCACCAGGTCGACGCCCGGCCGTCCCTGCAGGCGCCGCGCCAGAGCGCCCGGCTCCGCCCCCGAGACGGCGAAGGTGGAAAGCCCGGCGCTCGCTACCACCTGCTCGACCGTGCCTTCGGTCAGCATCTTGCCATAGGCGATATAGGCGATGCGGTGGCAGCGCTCGGCCTCGTCCATATAGTGGGTCGAGACCAGCACGGTCATGCCCTCGGCCGCGAGCAGATGGATTTCGTCCCAGAATTCCCGCCTTGCCTTGGGATCGACGCCCGCCGTGGGCTCGTCGAGCAGGAGGAGCTTCGGCTCGTGCATGATGCAGGCGGCAAGCGCCAGGCGCTGCTTCCAGCCGCCCGAGAGGGAGCCGGCAAGCTGGTTCCGCCGATTGGTCAGGCCGAGCCGTTCCAGCGTCTCCGCGACCCGCTCCTTTCGCCGGTCGAGATCGAAGACGCGGGCGACGAAATTCAGATTCTCGGCGATCGTCAGATCCTCGTAGAAGCTGAATTTCTGCGTCATATAGCCGACCTGGCGCTTGATCTGCCCGCTCTCGCGCAGCACATCGAGGCCGAGGCAGGTGCCCCGCCCCGCGTCCGGCACCAGGAGGCCGCAGAGCATGCGGATCGTCGTGGTCTTGCCGCTGCCGTTGGGGCCGAGGAAGCCCATGATCTCGCCCTGGCGGACCCGGACCGTCAGATGGTCGACCACCACCTTGCCGTCGAAGGATTTTGTGAGGTCGGCGACGTCGATGGCGAGGCCGGTCATGGCGTCACCAGCGTGACGTCGAGGGGTTGGCCGGGGCGCAGCGGGGCGCCCGCCGTCTGCCGCGCCTCGACCAGATAGACGAAGGTCCGGCGGTTCTGCACGGTGTAGACCGTGGGCGGGGTGAATTCCTCCTTGGGCGCGACATAGGTGACCTTGGCCGCGAGGTCGCTGCCGCAGCCGTCGCAGGCGAGGCGCACGGTGGCGCCGATGGCGGCCCGGGGCAGCAGGGGCTCGGGCAGGAAGAAGCGGATCTTGGTGCCGTCGTCGGGCAGCAGGGTCAGCACCGGGCTTCCCGCCGCGATCATCTCGCCCGGATCGCGCAGGGTTTCCGCCACCGTGCCGTCGGCCGGCGCCCGCACCTCGGTTTCCGAGAGTTGGAATTCGGCCGCGGCCAGGGCGGCTTCGGCGGCGCCGACGGCGGCCTTGGCGGCGTCGAGCCGGTCGGCCCGCGCCGGCAGTTCGGCGACCGCGCGCTGGGCGGTCAGGGCATCCAGGCGGGCGCGGGCCTGGTCGCTCGCCGCTTGGGCATTGTCCAGGGCGGCCCGGCTCGCGTTGGCGGCGCTGGCCAGGCTGGCGATCCGGACCAGGTCGCGGCGCGTGTTCTCGACCGCGGCGCGGGCTTCGGCGATCTCCGCGTCGAACACGGCGATGTCTTCCGGCCGGGCGCCGGTCGCGAGATCGGCGAGATTGGCCTTGGCCTGGGCGAGCTGGGCCTGTGCCTGGTCGCGTGCCGCCCGGGCCGCGGTCTGGTCGACGGTGAAGAGCAGGGTGCCGGTGGTGACATGATCACCACGCGCGACCGCGCGCGCGAGCAGCCGGCCTGCGACGGAGGGGGCGAGGGCACGGAATTCACCTTCGGCATAGCCCTGGACGCTGGTCCCGCCGCCATTGTCGCAGGCGGCGAGCAGCAGGGCGGTGGTGACGGCGAGGTGGCGGAACGGGATCATTCCAGGTCCTTCCGGGCAAGGGCGCCGAGGCCGGCGGTCAGTACCCGCGCATGGGCACGGATCAGCTCGATGGGATCGAAGGGGCGGTCGTCGACGGGGGCGAAGGTGGTGCGCCAGATCGCGGCGATCAGCACGGGGGCGATGATCAGCTTGGTCACGATCGGGATCGGCAGGTCGGGGAATTCGCCGCCCGCGACGCCGAGGGCGTAGACCCGGCTCATCAGCGATTCGCCCCGGGCGATCACCTCGCGCCGGTAGAAGCGGGCGATCTCGGGGAAATTGCCCGCCTCGGCGATCACCAGCTTGGCGATATGGGCGAGATCGGTGGTCACCACCCGGCCGCCCAATTCCTCGATCAGGCGGGCCAGCAGGGGGGCGGCCGGGCCCCGGTGGCCGGCGACCAGGGCTTCCGCCATGTCGATCCGGGGCAAGATCGCCTGGCGTACCACCGCCTCGAAGATCGCCTGTTTCGATGGGAAATAGAGATAGACCGTGCCCTTGGTCACCCCGGCGGCGGCCGCGATGTCCTCGATCCGAGCGGCGGCGAAGCCCTTCTTCAGGAAGACCGGCAGGGCCGCTTCCAGCATTTCGGCCGGGCGCGCTTCCTTGCGGCGGCGCCAGCGCGGCCCCTCCGCGGTCGAATCGGGTTCCGTCATGATGGAGCCAATTACTAAATAACCAGTCAGTTATTTATTGTCCGGACCGAGAATCATTGCAAGCGCCGCATGGCGCCTGCGACCATCGGGCACGGCGATTCGCAGGCGCCGGCCTTGTCCCGGGTCTGCGCGACCCCACATAGGACAGGCCGGAATGCGAGGCCTGCCGCGCCCTACCGGGGGTCGGCGAGGCTTCCGCGTGGATGCTCTTCGTTTCCGATTGACAAGGGCTGCCAAATCACCATAGTGCGGCGCTCTGGCGGGCAGGTGCTCCTGCGCGTCACACCCTGAGTGGAGGGGTGGCCGAGCGGTCAATGGCAGCAGACTGTAAATCTGCCGACGAATGTCTACGTTGGTTCGAATCCAACCCCCTCCACCACAGGCCTGCGGGCCGCGGGACCAGGGGCCCGGATCCCGGACGACGGAACGGTCGAGGCGGGAACAGTCAGCCGGATTGGTGCGCGGGTGTAGCTCAATGGTAGAGCCCCAGCCTTCCAAGCTGGTTGTGTGGGTTCGATTCCCATCACCCGCTCCAGGCTCGGCGGAGCTGCTGGCGAGACGAATTTCCGGGCAGCGGCGGGCGCCGTCTGTCCATGCAACTGGGTCGATGTTTTAGACGGACGGCGGAAATGGCCAAGGAAAGTTTCAAGCGGACGAAGCCGCACTGCAACATCGGGACGATCGGTCACGTCGACCATGGCAAGACGTCGCTGACGGCGGCGATCACCAAGGTTCTGGCGGAGACCGGTGGTGCGACGTTCACGGCCTACGACCAGATCGACAAGGCGCCTGAAGAGCGCGCCCGCGGCATCACGATTTCGACGGCGCACGTCGAATACGAGACGGCGAACCGGCACTATGCCCACGTCGACTGCCCCGGCCACGCCGACTATGTGAAGAACATGATCACCGGCGCGGCGCAGATGGACGGCGCGATCCTGGTGGTTTCGGCGGCCGACGGCCCGATGCCGCAGACCCGCGAGCACATCCTGCTGGCGCGCCAGGTCGGCGTGCCGTCGCTGGTGGTGTTCCTGAACAAGTGCGACATGGTCGACGATCCGGAACTTCTGGAGCTGGTCGAGCTCGAAGTTCGCGAGCTGCTGTCGTCCTACCAGTTCCCGGGCGACGACATTCCGGTGATCAAGGGCTCTGCGCTCTGCGCGCTGAACGACTCGGACAAGAAGCTGGGTCATGACGCGATCCTCGAGCTGATGCGGGCTGTGGACGACTACATCCCGCAGCCGGAGCGTCCGATCGACCGTCCGTTCCTGATGCCGATCGAAGACGTGTTCTCGATCTCGGGCCGCGGCACCGTGGTGACCGGCCGTGTCGAGCGCGGCGTGGTGAAGGTCGGTGAGGAAGTCGAGATCGTCGGCCTGAAGGCGACGAAGAAGACGACCGTGACCGGCGTCGAAATGTTCCGCAAGCTGCTGGACCAGGGCCAGGCGGGCGACAACATCGGCGCGCTGCTGCGTGGCGTGGGCCGTGACGACGTGGAGCGTGGCCAGGTTCTGGCCAAGCCGGGTTCGATCACGCCGCACACGAAGTTCAAGGCGGAAGCCTACATCCTGACCAAGGAAGAGGGCGGCCGTCATACGCCGTTCTTCACCAACTACCGTCCGCAGTTCTACTTCCGGACGACCGACGTGACCGGCGTCGTGACCCTGCCGGAAGGCGTCGAGATGGTCATGCCGGGCGACAACGTCGCCATGGAAGTCGAGCTGATCGCGCCGATCGCGATGGACGAGGGTCTGCGTTTCGCGATCCGCGAAGGCGGCCGCACCGTCGGTGCCGGCGTCGTCGCTTCGATCCTGAAATAAGGGGTTACCCGGTCGGGGTACAGGAGTGTAGCTCAATTGGTAGAGCACCGGTCTCCAAAACCGGGGGCTGGGGGTTCGAGCCCCTCCACTCCTGCCAGGTCCCGATGAGGGGCTGGCCGGGCGTAAATGGTCAGAAGAGCAGGGGCCGGGCGCGGGAAATCGCGCCTCGGCCCTCGGCTCGTTGGATTTGGACGAGACGAACCGGGTCTTCCCGGGCAGTCAAGGATGAGTGACAGGGCATGAGCAAGCCGAGTCCGATCGAATTTGCCCGGCAGGTCCGCCAGGAAGTGTCCAAGGTGGCGTGGCCGTCGCGCAAGGAGACGGGCATCACGACCCTGATGGTCTTCATCATGGTCGTCGTCGCCTCGCTGTTCTTCCTGGTCGTCGATGTCGGCCTGGCCAAGGCGGTCGAATTCGTCCTCGGCATGGGAGCTTGAGCCATGGCAGCGCGCTGGTACATCGTCCACGCCTACTCGGGCTTCGAGAAGAAGGTCGCCGGGGCGATCCGCGAACAGGCGGAACAGCACGGCATGCAGGACCAGATCCTCGAAGTGCTGGTGCCGACCGAGGAAGTGGTCGAGGTGCGCCGTGGCCAGAAGGTCTCGGCCGAACGGAAATTCTACCCGGGCTATGTCCTGGTGAAGATGGAAATGAGCGATCAGGGCTACCACCTGATCAAGAACACCGCGAAGGTGACGGGCTTCCTCGGCCCCGCCGGCAAGCCGACGCCGATTTCCGAGCGTGAGGCGCAGCACATCCTGCACCAGGTGCAGGAGGGCATCGAGCGGCCGAAGTCCACGATCTCCTTCGAGATCGGCGAACAGGTCAGGGTGGCCGACGGCCCCTTCACCTCGTTCAACGGCGTGGTGGAAGACGTCGACCTGGAGCGTTCGCGTCTCAAGGTCGCGGTGTCGATCTTCGGCCGGGCGACCCCGGTCGAATTGGAATTCTCCCAGGTCGAGAAGATCTGATCCGGGAGATGTGGGCCCGGCGCAAGCCGGGCATCGAGGGGCCTCGAACCGCCGACGCGGGGACGGGCCGGTCTGGGAGGCCAACCTGGAAAAGTCCACCAGGGGCCGCACCGACGACCTCTCTGTTGAACCGGCCACCTTCGCTTGAGGGTCGGCCAGGAGGGATGACATGGCAAAGAAGATTGATGGTTACATCAAGTTGCAGGTGAAGGCGGGTGCCGCCAACCCCTCGCCGCCGATCGGCCCGGCGCTCGGTCAGCGCGGCGTGAACATCATGGGGTTCTGCAAGGAATTCAACGCGGCGACCGCGAGCCTGGAGAAGGGGATTCCGATCCCGGTGGTGATCACTGTCTATTCGGACAAGTCGTTCACCTTCGTGACCAAGACCCCGCCCGTGACCTTCTACCTGAAGAAGGCCGCCAACCTGAACAAGGGCTCGACCACCCCGGGTCGCGGCACGGTCGGTTCGGTCACGATGGCGCAGATCAACGAGATCGCCGCCATCAAGATCAAGGACTCGAATTCGAACGACGTCGATGCCGTCGCGCGCCAGATCGCCGGCTCTGCCCGGTCGATGGGCCTTTCGGTGAAGGAGTGATCCCATGGCTGTCGGAAAGCGTCTGAAGAAGGCGGCCGAGGGCATCGACCGCACGAAGAACTATCCGCTGACTGAAGCGGTGAAGATGATCAAGGAACGCGCCGTCGCCAAGTTCGACGAGACCATCGAGGTCGCGCTGAACCTGGGCGTCGACCCGCGTCACGCCGACCAGATGGTGCGCGGCGTCGTGACCCTGCCGAACGGCACGGGCAAGACCGTGCGCGTCGCCGTCTTCGCCAAGGGCGACAAGGCCGAAGCCGCGCTGAAGGCCGGTGCCGACGTGGTCGGTTCCGACGATCTGGCGGCCGAAGTGCAGGCCGGCAACATCAACTTCGACCGCTGCATCGCGACCCCCGACATGATGGTCGTGGTCGGCAAGCTCGGTAAGGTGCTGGGCCCGCGCGGCCTGATGCCGAACCCGAAGCTCGGCACCGTGACTGCCAACGTCGTCGAGGCGGTGAAGGCGGCCAAGGGCGGCCAGGTGGAGTTCCGCGTCGAAAAGGCCGGCGTGCTGCAGGCCGGTGTCGGCAAGGCCAGCTTCACCCTGGAAGCGCTGGAAGAGAACATCAAGGCCTTCGTCGATGCGGTCAACCGCGCGAAGCCCACGGGCGCCAAGGGCACCTACCTGAAAAAGGTGGCGTTGTCCTCGACCATGGGCCCCGGCGTGAAGGTCGAAGTGGCTTCGGTCGTCGCCTGACGACCCTGAAGCTGGAAGGTTTGGAAGTCCCCAGGCCCTGGGTCTGGGGACTTTCAGGGTTTCCCGGATCGACAGATCCGGGAAGGGCGGTCCGGCAACGGATCGCCGCCCTGTCCGAGACTGCTGGTGTGCCCTGGGTTCCTGCCCTGGGTGCTTAATATCCGCCAGCATAGACGGGAGTAGCTCGATTTTCGGCCCGGGTCACCGGGCTTCGATCGGGTCTTTCCTGGGACAGGTGTCACGGACCGCGGGGCTGCCCGCGGTTCTGGCAGAAACCGCCCGGGGACGCATGGTGTGTCCTTGGGCAACTCGGGAGTAACAAGGTGGACAGAGCCGCAAAGAAGGAGCTGGTCGAGACCCTCTCGGGCGTCTTTAGCGAGACGTCTCTGGTGGTCGTCGGTCACTACAGCGGGCTGAAGGTCTCGGAGATCACCGATCTCCGTCGCCAGATGCGCGCTGCCGGTGCCAGCTTCAAGGTTTCCAAGAACCGGCTCACCAAGCTTGCGCTCCAGGGCACCAAGTTCGAAGGCATCGCGGACCTGCTGAAAGGCCCGACTGCGATCGCCTATTCGAGCGACCCCGTCGCCGCGGCCAAGGTCGCGGTCGATTACGCCAAGAAGAACGACAAGTTCGTTCTGAAGGGCGCGGTCATGGGCGGGACCCGGCTGGACGTCGAGGGCATCAAGGCCCTGGCGACCCTGCCGTCGCTGGACGAACTCCGTGCCAAGCTCCTGGGCATGATCCAGACCCCGGCCTCGCGTATCGCTTCGGTGCTTCAGGCGCCGGGCGGTCAGCTCGCTCGGGTGCTCTCGGCCTATGCCAAGAAGGACGAGGCGCAGGCGGCGTGAGCCACCTCATCAACCCAATCCAGGAAAGACTAAGGAAGTATCAAAATGGCTGATCTGGCCCGTATCGTCGAAGAACTCTCGGCCCTCACCGTGATCGAGGCCGCCGAGCTCTCCAAGCTGCTCGAAGAGAAGTGGGGCGTCTCCGCCGCCGCTCCGGTCGCCGTCGCGGCGGCTGCCGGCCCGGCCGCTGCCGCCGCCCCGGTCGAAGAGCAGACCGAATTCACCGTCATCCTGCAGGAAGCCGGTGACAAGAAGATCAACGTGATCAAGGAAGTCCGCGCCGTGACCGGCCTCGGCCTCAAGGAAGCCAAGGACCTCGTCGAAGGCGCGCCGAAGGAAGTCAAGGCCGGCGTCTCCAAGGACGAAGCCGAGAAGATCAAGGCGCAGATCGAGTCGGCTGGCGCCAAGGTCGTCGTCAAGTAACTTCGCTGATCGCGTAGTTTCCGGCCGGAGGCGGGTTTCCCGCCTCCGGTCTCCCTCCGAAGAGGGCCGGCCCGGACGGGCGATCGCGGACCGGATGCTGCACCCCGGACCGCGCATCAGCAGGCAGGTGCAGCGATGACGTTGTCGCGAGGGTCCCATGGCGATTTCCTTCACCGGCCGCAAGCGGGTCCGTAAGTCTTTCGGGCGCATCCCCGAAGTGACCACCATGCCGAATCTGATCGAGGTTCAAAAGTCGAGCTACGATCAGTTCCTGCAGATGGACGTGCCTGTCGAGAAGCGCCCCGATACGGGCATCCAAGGGGTCTTCAAGTCGGTCTTCCCGATCAAGGACTTCTCCGAGAACGCGCATCTCGAGTTCGTCAAATACGAGCTCGAACAGCCGAAGTACGACGTCGAGGAATGCCAGCAGCGCGGCATGACCTTCGCCGCACCGCTCAAGGTTACGCTCCGCCTGATCGTCTTCGAAACCGACGAAGACACCGGCGCCAAGTCCGTGCTCGACATCAAGGAGCAGGACGTCTACATGGGCGACATGCCGCTGATGACCGCGAACGGCACCTTCGTCGTGAACGGCACCGAGCGCGTGATCGTCTCCCAGATGCACCGTTCGCCGGGCGTGTTCTTCGACCACGACCGCGGCAAGACCCATTCCAGCGGCAAATATCTCTTCGCCGCCCGCGTCATCCCCTATCGCGGCTCCTGGCTGGACTTCGAGTTCGACGCCAAGGACATCGTGCACGTGCGTATCGACCGCCGCCGCAAGCTGCCGGTGACGACGCTGCTCTTCGCCCTCGGCATGACCGCCGAGGAAATCCTCACCCATTTCTATCGCACGCTGGTGTTCCGCCGGTCGGGCAGCGCCGGCCAGGGCCAGTGGCGCAGCCCCTTCGATCCGGACCGTCTGCGCGGCGTGAAGCCGCTGGTCGACCTGATCGACGCCAAGACCGGCAAGGTCGTGGTGCCGGCCGGCACCAAGGTGACGCCGCGCATGGCCAAGAAGCTGCGCGAGGAAGGCGTCGAGGAACTCTTCGTCGCGTCGAGCGACCTCGTGGGCCGCTATGCCGCGATCGACATGATCAACGAAGAGACCGGCGAGATCCTGATCGAGGCCGGCGAGGAGCTGACCGAGGCCAGCGTGAAGCTGCTCGAGGAATCGGGCGTGCCCGAATTCGAGACCCTCGACATCGATCACGTCACGGTCGGGCCCTATATCCGCAGCACCATGATGGCGGACAAGGCGCAGTCCTATGAGCAGGCGCTGATCGAGATCTATCGCGTCATGCGTCCGGGCGAGCCGCCGACCCTCGAGACCGCGCAGGCGCTGTTCCAGGGCCTGTTCTTCGACGAGGAACGTTACGACCTCTCGGCCGTGGGCCGCGTGAAGATGAACTCGCGCCTCAGCCTGGTCACGCCCGACACCCAGCGCACGCTGCGCAAGGACGACATCCTCGCGGTGATCAAGACCCTGGTCGAGCTGAAGGATGGCCGCGGCGAGATCGACGACATCGATCACCTCGGCAACCGTCGCGTCCGCTCGGTCGGCGAACTGATGGAGAACCAGTATCGCATCGGCTTGCTCCGCATGGAGCGCGCGATCCGCGAGCGCATGTCCTCGGTCGAGATCGAGAACGTGATGCCGCACGACCTGATCAACGCCAAGCCCGCGGCCGCCGCGGTGCGCGAGTTCTTCGGTTCGTCGCAGCTCAGCCAGTTCATGGATCAGACCAACCCGCTGTCGGAAATCACCCACAAGCGGCGTCTCTCGGCCCTCGGGCCGGGCGGTCTGACCCGCGAGCGCGCCGGCTTCGAGGTGCGCGACGTGCACCCGACGCATTACGGCCGCATCTGCCCGATCGAGACGCCGGAAGGCCCGAACATCGGCCTGATCAACTCGCTGGCGACCTATGCCCGCGTGAACCAGTACGGTTTCATCGAGACCCCGTACCGGAAGGTGATCGACAACAAGGTGACCAACGAGGTCGTCTATCTCTCGGCCATGGAAGAGGGCAAATACACGATCGCCCAGGCCAATGCCGAGCTCGACGAAGAGGGCCACTTCACCGCCGACCTCGTGTCCTGCCGTGAGCGGGGCGAGTTCGAAATGCGCCTGCCGTCGTCGATCCAGCTCATGGACGTGTCGCCGAAGCAGCTCGTTTCGGTCGCCGCGGCGCTGATCCCGTTCCTCGAGAACGACGACGCCAACCGCGCCCTCATGGGCTCGAACATGCAGCGCCAGGCCGTGCCCCTGATCAAGGCGGAAGCGCCGCTGGTCGGCACCGGCATGGAAGCCACGGTGGCGCGTGACTCGGGCGTGACCCAGGTCGCGCGGCGCACCGGCGTGGTCGACCAGATCGACGGTACCCGTATCGTCGTGCGGGCGACCGAAGAGCCGGATCCGGCGGCACCGGGCGTCGACATCTACCGGCTGCTCAAGTTCCAACGCTCGAACCAGAACACCTGCATCACCCAGCGTCCGCTAGTGAAGGTGGGTGACCGCGTGAACAAGGGCGACATCATCGCCGACGGTCCCTCGACCGAACTCGGCGAGCTGGCGCTCGGCCGCAACGTGCTCGTCGCCTTCATGCCGTGGAACGGCTACAACTTCGAAGACTCGATCCTGATCTCCGAACGGATCGTGTCGGAAGACGTCTTCACCTCGATCCATATCGAGGAATTCGAAGTGATGGCCCGCGACACCAAGCTCGGGCCCGAGGAAATCACCCGCGACATTCCGAACATCGGTGAAGAAGGCCTGAAGAACCTCGACGAGGCGGGCATCGTCTACATCGGCGCCGAGGTGAA